>Ga0105049_10007504_pt1 | contig 12654 bp, 9 predicted proteins | sample MAT06_FD_78087 | JGI IMG/M metagenome (GOLD analysis project Ga0105049, IMG submission 78087) | Freshwater microbial communities from Lake Fryxell liftoff mats and glacier meltwater in Antarctica - MAT-06 | ecosystem: Environmental > Aquatic > Freshwater > Ice > Liftoff microbial mat | place...
CGCGTCGATCTCTTCTTTACCCGTCCCGACGACGCGCGGCGCGATCTCCGCAATACGCCCGGCACTGATCGCGACGTCGGCAATGCGTGGCGCGCCACCGCTGCCATCGTACACGGTTCCGCCCCGAATGACGAGATCGTGCGCGGCGCGTCCCGGGCGCACGTTGCGGCCGAAGCGCACGTCGCTGCTGGCAGCAGCCGCCACCAGGCCGGCGGCCTGCAGAAACTCACGCCGCGTGCTGAGATTCACACTCATCGCGTGGCTCCGGCCCCGAGTACCACACGACCCGGCTTTGCGCCCGTGTGCTCACCATCCTTCAGCACCTGTACGCCGTTCACGAACACATGACGCATGCCGCTGGCGTACTGATGCGGCTGCTCGAACGTGGCATTGTCGCGAATAGTCCTGGGGTCGAACAGCACCACATCGGCGAAGTAACCCGCCTTGAGCATGCCACGACGCGCGAGCCGAAGGTTGCTGGCAGGCAGTGCCGACATGCGCCGCACCGCTTCCTGAAGCGTGAGCACCTGTTCGTCGCGCGCGTACTTGCCCAGCACGCGCGCGAAGCTCCCGTAGGCGCGTGGGTGCGGACTGCTCTGTAGGAACTTGCCTTCCGGCGCCATCGAGCCGGCGTCGGAGCCGATGCTCACCCACGGCTTCCTGAGCTGCTTCACGATGTTGTCCTCGTCGATGATGAAATAGATCGTGCCCACGCGCGTGCCATCTTTCACCACCAGGTCCATCGCCGTTTCTTCGGGTGTAGTACCACGCAGCTTGGCCACCGCCGCCAGCGTCTTGCCGGTGTACTGCTTGAGCGAGTCGGCTTTGAAGCCCGAGAGGACCACACGCTCCGGCGAACCCGCGGCCAGCAACAGGCTTTCCCACTGGGCGGTCGGCGTGCGCATTTCCTTGGCCACGCGAGCGCGGGTGGCGGGATCCTGCAAGCGCTTGGCCCACGCCGCGTAACCGCCCTCCTGCACCCACGGCGGCATCGCGGCGTCGAGACCGGTGGCACCGGCCGTGTACGGATAGATGTCGGCGGTGATCTCCAGCCCTTCCGCGCGCGCGGCTTCAATGCGCGCCAGCACCGCGTCCATTTTCGGCCAGTTGTTCTCGCCGGCGGCCTTGAGATGATAGATCTCCGCGCGCACACCGGCGTCGCGGGCTATCGTGATCAACTCCTCGACGGCCTCCTCGAGGCGCGCGCCCTCACTGCGCAGGTGCGAGATGTACATGCCGCCGAATGGCGCGGCGGCCTTCATCAGCGCCACCAGTTCAGGCGTCTTGGCGTAAAACGCTGGCGCATAGATCAATGACGAGCCCACGCCGAGGGCGCCTTCTTCCATGGCCACGCGGACCTCGGCCTGCATGGCTTCGAGTTCCAACGCCGTGGGCGCGCGATCATCCCATCCCACGTGATTGATCCGCACCGTGGTGGCACCGATGAACGATGCGATGTTGGTGCTGATGCCCTTTTTTACCAGCGAGTCCTGATAGCCGCGCAAGGTGCGCCACGTGATCGGGAAGGTGATGTCGCCCTGTTGCGACAGCATGTCGGCGCGCAGCGTGTCAGACAGTGGCCCCATGGAATCGCCCTCGCCCATCACCTCGAGCGTCACCCCCTGCCGAATGTCGCTCTGACTGCGTCCGTCTTCGATCAGCGACTCGGTGGCCCAGCTCAGCATATTGATGAAGCCGGGGGCAACGGCCAGTCCATCCGCCTTGATCTCGAGTCGACCGGCTCCGCTCAACGTGCCGATGGCCACGATGGAATCTCCGCGAATCGCCACATCCCCGACGATCGGGGCGCCACCGGAGCCGTCGTACACGGTACCGCCACGAATCACGATGTCGTACTCGGCCGACGAGGAACAGGCGGCCAAGATCAGCAGTGCCGCCACTTGAGCGACCGCACGGGATTTGAGGAAGCGAGTCATCAGGAGAGGTTACGCGTTCCGGACGCCCGCCGGAACCACCGGCGAAGCTGACGGGGTTTCCTCCTCCACCCCCTGCCCCGCTAACTTGCGTCCATGGCCAAGTCACTCTCTCCCTATCGCACATTGACGCCCGAGCGGCGCTTGTCGCTCGTCACGTCCGCCCTCGCCAAGCACAAGGGCGCTCGCACCCTCTACTCGCAGCGCCTCGCCGCCAAAGGTGGTGGCTTTCGCGCCGCTACGCTCATGTCATGGCCGGTCGACAAGCTCGCCCGCGAATTCGTGCGCCTCAATGCGCAGACGGCGCAGGATGAACTGGAGCTGCTGCAGCTGCTCTATGTCGATCTCGAGCCGCAGATCCAGATCACGTTTCTCGATACCGCCGGCGTGAAGCACGAGGCCGGCGTGATCCCCGAGGAGCTCGAACCGCCGTATGCTGACACCGAGGCAGTCGCGCGTGGCGCGGCGGCGGTGCTCACGCAGCATGGCGACGACGGACGGCACTACCTGCGCACCCTGGTCACGTACAACCTCCCATCGTGGCCCGGACTCGATTCGGAGCTGGCGAACGCAGAAACGGCGAGCTGACGCTCGCCGTTTCGTTCACCGCATTCCGAACATCCCGCCGCCACCGCCGCCGAATGGCATGCGGGGCATTCCACCGCCCCCCTTGCCACCGGCGCCGCCGGGCCCGCCGCCCATCTTTTTCATCATCTTCTGCATCTCGCGGAACTGCTCGAGCAGCTTGTTGACCTCGCTCACGGGGCGACCGCAGCCCTTCGCGATGCGCGCGCGACGTGAGCCGTTCAATATCTCCGGCTTCTTCCGCTCCTGCGGCGTCATGGACAACACGATGGCCTCGATGTGCTTCATGCGCTTCGGGTCCATCTTGACGTCCTTCAGCATCTTCGAGTTCACGCCCGGCAACAGCTTCAGCAGATTCTCGAGCGGACCGAGCTTCTGCATCTGACGCATCGCGGTGAGGAAGTCCTCGAGGTCCATGCCTTCCTTGCGGACCTTCTTCTCGAGCTTCTTCGCTTCGGTGGCGTCGAACGTTTCCTGCGCCTTCTCCACGAGCGACACGATGTCGCCCATCTGTAGAATGCGGCCGGCCATACGCTCCGGATGGAACTCCTCGAGCGCATCGGGCTTCTCGCCCACACCGATGTACTTGATCGGCTTCTTGAGCACGCCGTAAATCGAGAGCGCCGCACCACCGCGCGCATCACCGTCGAGCTTGGTCAGGATCACGCCCGTCACGTTGAGCGCTTCATCGAAGCCCTGGGCGATCTTGACCGCTTCCTGACCCGTCATGCCGTCGGCCACGAACAGGATTTCGTCGGGCTTGATCGCTGCCTTGAGCCGCTTGAGCTCGTCCATCATGTCGGCGTCGATCTGCAAACGACCGGCGGTGTCGACGATGACCACACGATCGCGTGCCCGCATGCCCTGATCGATGCCGGCCTTCGCGATCTTGACGACGTCCTTCGTATCGCGATCGGCGTACACCGGCACATTCAGCGCACGGCCCAGCGTCTCGAGCTGGTCGATGGCGGCGGGGCGGTACACGTCGGCCGCTACCAGTCGCGTCGACTTGTTCTCGAGCATCAATTTACGGGCGAGCTTACCGGCGGTCGTCGTCTTTCCCGACCCCTGCAGGCCGACCATCATGATGACCGTCGGAGGCAAGGTGCTCATCTTGAGCCCCTCGCGCCGTTCGCCGAGCATCGCGGTGAGCTCGTCGTACACGATCTTGACCAGCTGCTGGGCTGGCTGAATCGTCTTGATCTGCAACACGCCGACGGCCTTCTGCTCCACCCGTTCGAGGAACTCACGGGTGAGCGAGAAGTTCACGTCGGCTTCGAGGAGGACGCGGCGAACCTCGCGCAGCCCTTCCTTGATGTCGGCTTCGGTGAGAACGCCACGTCCGCGAAGCTTCGCGAAGACGTTCCCGAGTTTGTCTGAGAGCTCGTCAAACATAGACTGGAAAGGCTAACCCACGCGGCCGCCTCAATCAACTCTCATGGGGTGGCTTGTGGTCTCGGAATTGTGCCAGGGGGGTGACGGAACAGGCCACCGGTAGCGCAACTTGCGTCGGAATCACGCGTTGTACGCCGGTCGGCCTGACCTAAATTGGCGTTGTTCGGTTCACGCTGTCACTTTCCTCGCCCGTCTCGTGTCACGATCGAATCCGCGGTTCCCCAGCATTCCGATGCCTCGCGGCCAGCGCAAAGAAGAAATTCTTCGCGCCGAGCTGTCCCCGACGCTGCCCTTGATGGCGCTGCGCTCCACGATCGTGTACCCGTTGGGGACGATCGCGGTGCAGATGGGTGCCCCCGAGAACCTCGCGCTCCTCCGTGCGCACGAGGAATCCGGGCTGATCGTGGCGCTCGTCGTCGCCTCCGGCGATGGCGACGATGCGATCGATCCGCATAATTTCATCGGACGCGTGGGCGTGGCCGCGCGGGTGCACGAGCGCATCAACCTGCCCGGCGACACGGTTCAGATCACGCTGCAGGGACTTCGGCGCATCACGATCGATGCGATCGATCAGGTGAACCCGTATGCGATCGCGCAGATCCAGGGCGCCAAGGAGACACCGGCCGACGCCATGGAGCTCGACGAGCTCGTGGCACGCACCGTATCCGCCGCGGAAACGCTGGCCGAGCTGGTGGATCGCATCCCGAACGAAGTGCCGCAGATCCTCAAGATGAACGTGTCCGATCCCGGACGCTTCGCCGATCTCGCGGCCACGAACATGAACCTGCGCATCTCCGACAAGGAGGAAGTGCTGCAGCGTCTCGATATCGGCCATCGCATCCGCTTCATTTTGTCACGTCTCGAGCGCGAAGTCGCCCGCGCTCGAGTTATGGAAGACGTGAAGAAGCAGACCGAGGTCAAGATCGAGCAGCATCAGCGCGAGTTCTACCTCCGCCAGCAGCTACGCGCGATTCAATCGGAGCTGGGCGAGGCCGATCCCAACGAAAAGGAATCGGTCGATCTGCTGCGCCGGATCGATGAAGCGCGTCTTCCCGAAAAGGTCGCGAGCGAGGCGCGCCGTGAAACGGAACGGCTGCGCATGCTCTCGCCCGCGTCGAGCGAGTATCAGGTATTGCGCACGTATCTCGATTGGGTGCTCGCCCTGCCTTGGCACACGCGCAGCGCCGACGATCAGGAAATAGTGCTCGCCAAGGTCGAGGATGCGCTCAGCGGTCGTCACTACGGCCTCGACGAAGCGAAGGAACGCATCATCGAGTATCTCGCCGTGCGTAAGCTGCGTGGCGGCGATCCCACCGGCCCGATCCTCTGCTTCGTGGGGCCGCCGGGCACTGGCAAGACCTCACTCGGCGAAGCGATCGCCAACTCCATCGGCCGCGAGTTCTATCGCATTTCCGTCGGCGGCGTGCGCGATGAAGCCGAGATTCGCGGGCACCGGCGCACCTACGTGGGCGCCATGCCGGGGCTCCTCATCCAGGCGCTGCGTCGTGTGGAAGTGCGCGACCCGGTCATCATGATCGACGAGATCGACAAGATGAGCAACGGCGGCAGCTCAGGCGATCCCACGGCGGCCATGCTCGAAGTGCTCGATCCGTCGCAGAACACGACCTTCGTGGATCACTACCTGAACCTGCCGTTCGACTTGTCGAGCGTGCTGTTCATCTGTACCGCGAACAACCTGTACGACATCCCCGGGCCATTGCGCGATCGCATGGAAGTGATCCGCATCGCCGGCTACACCATCGAAGAGAAAGTCGAGATCGCGCAGCGGTATCTCATGCCGCGCCTGCTCGACGACCACGGCCTCACCACCGACGACGTTCACGTGCCGGAGCAGACGCTGGGATTCATCACCAGCCGCTACTCGCGTGAAGCCGGCCTGCGTACGCTCGAACGGTCACTCGCGTCACTGCTGCGCAAACGAGCCCGCGCCAAGGCCGACGGCGACATGAGTACGTGGGAGATCGGCATCGAGCGCGCCGAGGAGATCCTGGGCACGCCGCGCTTCTCCGTGGAAGAAGCCGAGATGGAACCCGAAATCGGCGCCGTGACCGGCCTCGCGTGGACGAGCAACGGTGGCGACATCATGACGATCGAAGCACTGCGCATGCCGGGCAACGGCAAGCTCACCGTGACCGGTCAGTTGGGCGACGTGATGCGCGAGTCCGTCGACGCCGCGTACTCGTTCGTCCGTTCACGCGCGGCGACGCTCGGCATCGAGGACAGCGAGTTCCGTGAGTCCGACATGCACTTGCACTTCCCCGCCGGCTCGATTCCGAAAGACGGCCCGTCGGCCGGCATCGCAATTACACTGGCCCTCGCCAGCGCACTGTCGCGCCGCCCCGTGCGTCGTGATCTTGCACTCACCGGCGAAGTTACGCTGCGTGGACGCGTGCTCGAAATCGGCGGCGTGAAGGAGAAGGTGCTGGCGGCGTATCGCGCGGGGCTGCGCGAAGTCATCATGCCCAAGGGCAACGAGAAGGACGTGCGCGACGTGCCGCAGGAAGTGCGCGACAAGATGGCCTTCACCTTTGCCGCCACGATGGACGAAGTGCTGCATCTCGCGCTGCTGCCGCATGCGGATTCGCATCCGGCCGATGCGATGCCGCTCAACGCGAGCAGTGGGGTCACGACCTCGGATGAACGCCCTACGGTAGTGACATTGGATCGGTAGCGCCGACGCCGATCACCGATCCAGCAACAACCCCGCCGAATACAGGATCAGCCCGACCAGTCCGCCCACGATCGTCCCGTTGATCCGAATGAACTGCAGATCACGACCGATCTGCAGTTCGATTTTCCGGGACGTCGCATCGGCGTCCCACGCCGCCACGGTGGCCGAGATCAGCTTGGCGACTTCCTCGCGCGCCTGCTCCACCGAGTACGACACGATCTCCACGATCCAGCCGTTCACCTTGGACGAGAGCGCCGGGTACTCGAGCACTTTCTGTCCAAGGCCAGCCAACCACTTCTCGATCTGATCCGGCTCCTTTTCGGTGTCGTCGGCCAGCCGCTCGGCATAGGTGGCGATCCGCTCCTTCACATCGCCCCACACGTCACGCGAGAAATCCGCGACGCCGGGATGGGCCAGCACATCGAGCTTGATCTGCTCGAAGCGCGCGATGGTCTCGGGGTTCTCCCGCAACGAGACCACAAAGCGGTCCACGGCCTCGTCGTAGCGCTGACGCAGCGGATGATCGGGGTCGGCCGCCACCGCCACCAGCGTCTTTTCCACGCCGCTCACGATCTTGTCTCCCAAGCGATTGTCCACGGCTCCGGGCACCCACCACGGGCTCTCCGCTTTCACCTTCTCGCGGATCATCGCCTCGTTCTCGTTCAGGAACCTGGCCGCGAGACGCAGGGCGTCGTCCAACAACGCCTGATGGCGTCCGCCGGTGGTCAGCAGCTCGAACAGCCGCGCCATGAGCGGCGCCGCCTGCATGCGCCGCAACCGCGACACGATGCCGCGGTCCACCAGCTCCTGCACGTCTTCGTCGCGCATCACGCCTACTGCGCCCGACAGCCCGTGCGCCGCCTGTCGCGCCAGCCGGCGACTATTCTCCGGCTGCGCCAGCCACTGCGCGGCGCGGTCGCCGAGATTCATGGCCACGATCTTGGCCGTGACCACGTCGCGCGAGAGGAAATTGCGCTGGACGAAATTACCGAGTGCGGTCCCGATGCGATCCTTGCGCGACGCCACAATCGCGGTGTGCGGAATCGGGATCCCGAGCGGATGCCGGAAAAGCGCGGTGACCGCAAACCAGTCGGCAATGCCGCCTACCATGGCGGCTTCTGCGAACGCTCGCACGAAGCCGAGCCAGGGGTACTGCGACTCGAGCAGGCGCGTGACCACGAAGAGCAGCGCGACACCAACCAGCATCAGGGTGGCGGCGCGCTGCATTCTCACCAAGCGGACGCGCTTGAGTTCGTCGTCCGGTGTGATCTGCAGGGCGGGTGGTCCCGCAGTGGCTGCGGTCGCCGTGACCGATTCCGTGACCGGCGGAGTCGCCATTGGGCTAGCGGGCGACGGTGATGCCAGCCAGGTCGATCAGCGTGGCGCCGATCCGTGCGGGAGTATCCATATAAATCACTACGGGCAGACCGCTCACCTGTTCCAGCTTGAGCGTGACCGTGCGCGCCGTGCGCGTGCCTTTGGCCGGCACATCGTACTGCCGCGAGGTGGCGCCGGCTGGGAAGTCCACGCGCGCCATCTCGTAGCGCCGTCGCGCGGAATCGCCCATGAGATCGAGAAAGTCGGCGGCATCCACCGCCGAATCCCAGGCCGAAGCCCACACCAAGGCATCGCCATCAGGTGTGCGGATCACGGCGAACTTGTCGCCGTCTCCGCCTCCGGCGCCGCGCCGGGCCAGCGCTTCGTCCTTGAGATGTTGCACCAGCAGCAAGCGCGTTTCGAACTCCCCGAAGCTGTTGCTGTACACCACGGTGCCGGTGCGCGGCGGGGGCAACGTGACGGTGACCGGGACGTCGCGCGTGGCCTTGTCTTCGGTGAAGTAGGCCGCATCGTTGAGGATCTGCTTGGTGGAGATCGGCAGATCCATGAGCAGTTCCTTCTCGGGGCGCTTCTCGATGAAACGCCGCACGAAATCGGCGCCGCCGAGATACGGGAACAGCAACCCTTCGCGCACCGCACGCGGTGCAGCCGAAAACACCGGCATGCCCGTCTGCGCATCTTTCATGGCGTCGCGAATGCGATCCCACCCCCCGGGCATTTTCAGCATCGTTCCGGCGTTCGGATCCATGCGAAGCTGCAGGAACACCGCTTGGCCCTCGAGCACGGCCTGGGCCGCCGCCTGTCGATCCGCGTTGTCCACCTGCGCCTGGACCGAGTCGATCTTCACGTACTGATCCTGGAGCGCATGCACCAGCTCATGCGACACCGTCTGACGCAGTAGTACCGACGGAGCACCGTCCACCACATACAGCACTTTGGTGGCGGGATCGTAGTAACCCACGATCTGCTCCTCGAGCAGCTTCTGCAGCAGCGCGAGCAGGTTCATGGTGTCTGGCATCATGCCCAGCAGCTTGTAGGCCGACTCCTGGCCGACCAGCTGCGTTCGCGCCCGCTCGCTTTCGAGCTGCTGGCGCACGAACGCGCCGACCTCGTCACGCGTGCGCGACTCGACACGCGGTGGTGTCTTGAAAGGCAGACCCGTTTCCTTTTCGATCTTCGGGACGAATTCCGCTACCAGATCCGCATAGGGTCCTTCGCCCTTCGGCCGCTTCTCGCCGCACGCGGCGATCATGGTGAACGAAACGCAGACGCCCAGCAGAACGGCGCCGCGACGAGTCGAAGCGGGAAACATGGCTCGCATCAGGATCGAGATCAGGTCGGGAACGCGCGCTGCAGGTACCACGCGATGAGGGGATCTCCCCAAAGCAAGACCAGCATGGCAGCAGGCGCAAGGAAGACCCCGAACGGTACATCGGGGAACTCGAACTCCGCGTCGGTACCTCGCGTGCGCCACTTCACGATCGGTCCCACGATGAGCAGAAACACGAAGGCGCCCACGAACGCCCCCACGACAATCGTGAGCAGCGAGCGTTCGGCTCCGAGCGCTGCACCCACCACCGCCATGAGTGTCGTGTCACCGAAGCCCATCGCCTCGCGTTTCATGATGACTTCGGCCAACCAGCCGATGATCGTGATCGCACCAGCACCGGCGCAGGCGCCGATGAACGCCGCCCACGGCGATGCAAAGTGGGAGGTCTCTCCGATAAAGAAGTTCGCGATCGCCGCCGCGAACACCATGACCAGACCGCTGATCGTAAACCCGTCCGGAATCAGATATGTCTTGGCGTCCGTGACCGCGATGCCGAACAGGACTGTGCCGAACACCGCCACCCGCAACGCCTCGAAGGTCGAGCCGAACGCCACGAAACTTGCCACCCACCCAAGCGCTACGATCAATTCGACGGCCGGATACTGCATCGAGATGGGCAAGCTGCAGCCGCGGCACTTGCCCCGCAGCAGCAGCCAGCTGAGCAGTGGGATGTTCTCGTGCCAAGCAATGGCGCGCTCGCATTTCGGGCATCGCGAACGAGGACGCACGACACTGAGCTCGGCGGGCCAGCGCGAAATGCACACGTTCAGGAATGACCCGATCGAGGCGCCAAGCACGAACACTGGCAACAGCACGAGCGTGAGGACATCAGCAGTGAGTGGCAGCACGGAATTGGGCAAAGGCCAGACGGAAAAAGCGAAACGGCTACAAAACAGCGACGATGCAGCGACTACCTGGTGCGCAGCGCGTGCAGCAGGATTCCGGCAGCCACCGCCACGTTCAGCGACTCGACACCGGGCGCCATCCGGATCGCCACCCGCGACGTGACCGCCGCCGAGAGCTGTGCCGACAAACCGGCCCCTTCGTTGCTCACGACCAGCGCGAAATGCGCCGGCAGCGCGTCGGCCGTGACCTGATCGAGAGGCACCCCTCCGGTGTCCGCCGCCCACACAGGCACGGCGTGCGCCGCAGTGTATTCCCCGAACGCATCCCACGACATCGGCAACGCCGGGTGCACGAAAAGCGCGCCCATCGTGCTACGGACGACTTTGGCGTTCCAGAGGTCAACGGTTCCCGGCAAAGCCACCGTGGCCGTGACGCCAAGGGCCGCGGCGGTCCGGATGACCGTGCCCACGTTGCCAGGGTCCTGAAGGGCGTCCAGCACCAGTAAACGGCTGGAGGGGCCTTCAGGGGGCCGTAGTGCCCGTTCGGGGATCGGCGCCACGGCCAGCACCCCTTGCGGCGTATCGGTATCCGCCGCGCTCTCGAGCTCCGAGTCGCTGACCTCGACCACGGGGAGGCCCCGTCCGTACGCTAACTCCACCAGCTCCCGACCGCGGGCCTGTTCACGAAGGCCGGCGGTCACGAGCATCCCGTCCACCAGCAGTCCCGACGCCAGCAACGCCTCGACGGTACGCACGCCCTCGGCCACAAAGCGGTGCTGCCGCTCACGCGCCTTCCGGCGCTGCAGGTCACGAGCCAGTGTCAGTAGCTTCACAGAGGCAAAAGGGTGCGAGTGGGGTATGCCTCAGCGTGTGGCACAGGCCATGCGCTGATACGGGTTAGACGCACCTTGAGACTAGACCAGTATTCGGATGGGCGACAGCTATGCGTGAGAATACACGACGGAACAGCAAGTTGGCGACGATTGGCCTCGCGGCCTCATTATTGGTGACGGCCTGTGTGCCGGCCACCCAGGAAGAGGTGGCGATGGGGAACGACTACGCGCAGCAGGTCGAGCGTGAGCTGCCCATGATCCGCGACCCCGATATCGTGCGCTACATCAACGTGCTCGGCGACTCCATCGCCCGGGTCTCCGACGACCGGAGTCTCACCTGGCGCTTCAATGTCGTAGACCAGGCGGAGATCAACGCCTTCGCGGTACCCGGAGGCCACATTTACGTCTATCGCGGTCTCATCGAGAGGAGCACGAACATGTCGGAGCTGGCCGGCGTACTTGGCCACGAGATCGCGCATGTGACACAGCGCCACAGTATGCAGCAGATGGCGAAGGCACAACGCGCAAACCTCGGCATGACCGGGCTCTGCATTTTCGTGCCATCGGCCTGCCAGGGCGTGGCCGGCGCGGTCGTGCAGGTCGGTGCTCAGGCCGGCTTCGCCAAGTTCAGCCGCGACGACGAAGCAGAAGCCGACAAGTTCGGCGTGACCTACGTGACACGCGCCGGCATCGATCCGCGCGGCATGCCCAGCATGTTCCGCATTCTCCTCGCCGAACGCCAACGTAACCCCAGCGGATTGGATGTGTTCCTCGCCTCGCACCCGATGGAAGAAAGTCGTGTCGCCAACACCGAAAAGGAAATCGAAAAGCTGAACCCGGTCGTATTGAAGTCGCTTACCCGCGACACGCGGGCCTTTCAGACGTTTAAAACACGCTTGGCGGGGCTGCCGCGGACGCCGACGCGGCGGTAGTGAGCGGGGGTGGGATTACGGTGGACGCGACGGCAGAGAACGCTTTAGGCGCCGATCATCATTGTGTTAGCGCCCCGCGTCGCGCGCGGCGCGTGCCGGCGGCGTCTGGCGGTGAGGCGACCACCGACTCGGGCATCGTCATTGACGCTTCCGTCTTCGCAAACCTTTGAACTTAGTATCGGCGGATGCGCAGGGACCGGAAGTCGACACCACATTCGATCGCACGATACGCTCGCGGCAGCGCTGCTGGCCATGCGCCGGATGGAGCATCCGGCTCGCGCCCGCGACAGGTGTGCTTCACGACCCCCGCCACCTCGTGGTCGCGCGAGCGGTGGGGTCTCGAACCGCGTGCTCCATTTTGGCGGCGTCGTCCCGGGTCTGGGTGCTGAGGTATGTCGCAGTGCGTCGGGGGTGTTCGCGCCCGGCTGGTCAGGTGACCTCATGCTCACGGGCACGTCCCAGTTCTGTGTGGCGGTGTTGTGGTGGGTTTCTCCGCGGCTCCCGTCACACACACGCACCATCTCATGGGTGGGCGTTCTCTCCAGCACCGCGCCCGGCGTGGCCCTCTGGGTGCGCCTGGAGCGTCATGTGGGTTTCCGCGTGCACCGAGATTGCCGTCTTTGATGTAGAGGGCGTGCTGGTTCCTACGATTTCGCCGGCACGCCTCGTCGCGCCCAAGCTCGCGGTTCGCGCGCAGGACATCGTGGATCTCAGCGTGCGGAAGGAACTCCGCAGGCTGCGCGCCGCGTGACGAGCCCCTATCTGACCGC
>Ga0105049_10007507_pt1 | contig 12652 bp, 14 predicted proteins | sample MAT06_FD_78087 | JGI IMG/M metagenome (GOLD analysis project Ga0105049, IMG submission 78087) | Freshwater microbial communities from Lake Fryxell liftoff mats and glacier meltwater in Antarctica - MAT-06 | ecosystem: Environmental > Aquatic > Freshwater > Ice > Liftoff microbial mat | place...
ATTTCATTTTTTCTTATTTCACTTTGTTTGGCAGGTTGCTCTTTAACTATGTTGCCAACTATTTTCCTGTATATATTTTCATTGTGCTGTTTGGTTGGGTGGCAATTACAAAGTCGAAACTTAGAATTGTTTTCAGCGAAAATGGTTATCGCTTTATATGGCTTTCAATTTTACCTGTGTTGCTTATGCACGCTTTATTTTTGAATTATAGCGTACAAGATTTTACGGTGTTGCATGCGTCACTTTTCTTTAGCGTGTTGCTGGGCATTCTTTACGATAAAATAAAAAAGAGCGGGGCTTATTCTATCAGACAAATCAATGCAACAGTTTTGGTTTTTGTGGCAGTGTGCATCGGGCAGTTTTATTTAACCAATAAGCCAGGCGATATTTCTATTTACGGTTCAAAGTATGCTGATGCTCAAATTGCGGGGGAAGCAATAGCAAAAGAAGCGCAAAAAGATGAAGTGATTTTTGTGATGGGCAAAACACCCGAGCCGCAGGAAATTTGGTATGCTAAACGCAATATGCAGTGGGTAAAAAACGAACAGCAAGCAATGCAAATTGCCGAGAAGCGAAAGCTGAGTAAGGCTGTTCTATTTAAGTATGATGAAAGTGGTGTGCAAGTAGTTGGGCGATTACCTTTTGTAAAGTAATTATGGTGCTAATCTATTCAAGCGCCAATTGTCAGCTTGGTTTGTAAACGATAATCTATCGTGCACCCGGTTGGGTCTGCCCTGCCAGAACTCAAAGTAATCGGGAATTAAAATGAAGCCGCCCCAGTGCTCGGGTCGCTCAAGCTTTCCCTCAAATTCTACCTCTTGAATTTTTTTATCCATCACTTCGCGGGAGGTGATGATTTCGCTTTGTGGAGAAGCAATGGCACCAATTCTGCTTTCAATCGGTCGTGTGTTGAAATACTCGGTTGACTTTGCTGCATCAATTTTTTTAACCACACCTTCTATGCGCACTTGTCTTTCTAAAACATCCCAAAAAAATAAGAGCGAAGCCTGCGGATTTTGAGCTAGTTCTTTTCCTTTTTTGCTACAGTAGTTGGTGTAAAAAACAAAGCCACTTGGGCTGAATTCTTTTAGCAAAACAATTCTTGCAGAAGGCTTTGCATGGATGGAAGCCGTAGCTAATGTCATCACATTTGGCTCAATGATTTTTTCTTCTTCAGCAGCTTCTTTATACCAAAGCGAGAATTGCTCAAAAGGGTTTTGCAAAACGTATTCTTCAGACAAAGAATGCTTGTCGTAGTTTTTTCTTTCGTTATGTAAATCAATTTTAAAACTCATAATACATTAAGATAACTCGCTGCGAAAAGCTTTGTTCAAAAATGGATTGGTTTTGCGCTCGTGCCCAATGCTTGTGTCGGGTCCGTGTCCGCAATATACTTTTGTGTTGTCGGGCAATAGCATTAACTGCGTATCTATAGAATTGAATAATGTTTCCCCATTTGCACCGGGCAAATCGTAGCGACCAACACTGCCTAAAAACAATACATCACCGGCAATTACAAATGCATCTTTTTCGTTGTAAAAAGTAACACTTCCGGGTGAGTGCCCAGGTGTAAAAAGCACTTTGAAAGTTGTGTTGCCAAATTGCACATCATCACCAGCTTTTAAATAACCCGTTGGTTCGGGCGAAGGCGGACAATTGATACCGAACATACTGCCATACAAAGGAGCATCTTGCATCAAGGGCAGTTCCAATTCATGAATGTAAATGGGCGTGTTGTATTTTTGTGCCACAAATGCATTGCCCGGAATGTGATCTACATGGCAATGTGTGTTTAGCAATAGTACCGGGTTCAATGCTTCCTGCTCTATGAATGATTGCAAAATATTGCGCTCTTCATCATTGTTGCAACCTGGGTCAATAATTACGCATTGTTTTGTTTCATCAAAAACAATGTAGGTGTTTTCTGCAATCGCATTAAACGTGAATTTTTTTACAGTAGCCATTTTAAGATTTGAGGTGCGAATTTAGTTTGTTTTGTGGGAATGATTGCTTGTGTAACGCGAATAATCAGTTAAGAATTGACAACAATATTGTTGCCCCTCATTCTTCGCCACCGCGCCTTGTTCTAATCATCCCAGCCTATGCCTCTGGAGGCGGCTTCATTATCGGCACTTTGATAAAACACATTGAGGTAGGCGGTGTCTCGCAGAAAGTCTATGCTTATGATTTCGACCCTGCGAATGGGCAAGCCGGTGCGTAGGCGAAGGTCTTCGAGCAATTCGTCTTTGCGCTCGGGCTTGATAAGTTCGATTTTTTCGTAAGTAACTTGTTTGAAATTTTCGTGCGAAAGCTTGCTTTTGAATTCAAGAAAATAGGTGCAAAACACAATAATCAAGTTGGCAAAAATCAATTGTGGTAAGCCTATGTCAACACTTGCAAGCGCATTAATTATACCAATAGTAACACTGATGAAAAGATACGCCATTTCGCGCACTGGAATGCGCACTGTTTGAAAACGGAGCATGGTAAAAATGGCAAACAAGCCAAAGGCAAAACCAATTTTAAGCACTGCGCTGCTAAGCAGGTAGCAGATCAGAAAGTTTACGAGATTGAAAAGAAAGAAGGTGAATACAAAGTCTTTGTTTCGGTAAATGGGGTAATAGATATATCTGATAACAACATAGATGATTGCAAAATTTATCAGAAACCTAAAAATGAAAGCTGCCAACGAACTAGTTGCCGCGCCTGTAAGTCCCTGCATTAAATCAAGTGAATCCATTGGATGTTTTTTGCAGTTGCAAAAGTGTGGGTTTGAAAAGATTCTTTTTGATATTCTTTTCCAACAGGGCAACACCAATGGCGTATTTGCTGAACGATGATTCTTGCGCGCCACTTAGTTTCATGGCATCGCGAACGGTTTGCGAAATATGCGGCTCGGGGTGTTTAATTTCAACAATAATTATATTAGGTAAGCATATTTCTTCTGAAAAATTATTGAAGCAAATGTCGGTGTCAATGGTAATTCTCTCCTCGGTGGATTTATTGTTCAGCGTTATTCGGTTGAATGTTGTGATGAGTTTTTTTTCTAAGCCGTTGATATTTTTATCGTGGCTTTTGATGGCATCCCATTCTTCATTAGAAATTTCAAACATCATTTTTTGGCGAGGCAGCCGCAGCTTTCCGGTTTGTAATCCTTTTAGCTTATGCTTTACTTCAAAAAATACTTCACCGGTAGTTTCGTATTTTCTAATGCGCACTTTCATGCGATTGGGCTTGCCCTTATGATGATCTAAATACAGTTTGTAATCGGGTGTATCGAAATAAACAGTATCGTAGAAGTGCTTACGCTGTCCAGCAATTTCGAGTATAGAAAAATTTTTATTGAAATAATTTAATAGTGGTGGCAGTGCATCTGCTGTTAAAATAAACTTCGTGTCGAAGCGAAACAAAGCAGCAACTTTATTGATGCTTTGCAAGCCTACGGTTTCAAAGGAATTTAATGCTGCTTCAATTTTCACGAAATGCAATTTATAGTTTTGTAATTCAATAAGATAAATTTACTTCGTTTAAAATTAAATCAATCAATGAAACATTTCTACTCGTTGCTTTTGCTTTCGGCATGTTTATTTACTAATGCTTTAAACGCGCAGGTATGTACCCCGAATCCGGGTGTAACGTCTGGCATTAGTCCAACATCATCCAATGTGCCTTGTGCAAATAAGAATCAGGCATTTAGCCAAGTGTTTACTTTTGTAGTTCCTTCTAGTGCTGGGGGTTTTCCTATACAAAGTGTAACCTTTACTAGTATTACCAATTTGCCAGCAAATTTCACTTATGTTTTTAATCAAAATCCTGCAACATATACTGGAGGAAGTTCAGGATGCGTTACAATTTCGGGAAACACAAATGGTGCTTGTGGTCAATATAAAATGCTTCTTAATGTTTCTATTTCTGTTGCAGTGCTTCCAGTTCCAATTACAGGTGAGCTGAGTGCTTTGGCTACCCAATACAGTCTTGTCGGTTTCGAACCAATCTATCTTCGTGTAAAAGAAACCGCAGGAACTTGCCCAGCAGTGAATGCTAACGGACAAAACTTTACTGCCGACCAAAGTTGTGGCATTTCAGGTGGTGTGGCATCGGCAACAACTACTGCTGCAACAGTCTTAGGGCTTACTACAGCAACCTTAAATGGAGTAGTGAATGCAAATTCAAATAGCACCGTTGTAAAATTCTTGTATGGTTTAACTACAAATTATAGCGATTCTGTTGACGCTTCCCAAAGCCCAGTTACTGGAACAAGCAATACAAATGTATCTGCTTCTATTTCGGGCTTAACGGCTAATGCTACTTATTACTTTAAAGTAAAAGCGGTGAATAGCGGAGGTACTACAAATGGCAGCGATTTAACTTTTGTAACCCTTGCACCTGCAGGTGCTTGCACACCTAATTCAAACCAAACTACGAACTTTGAACCTGCTCCGGAAGATTTTCAATGTGCCATTAAAGGGAGCCCATACAGTGAGACTATCTTCCTGAATTTTGGAGCTATCAACGCTCAAGTGCCTTTCGATTCTGTGAGAATTGACAGTATCGGTAATTTGCCAAGTGGTATTGTAGCACTTACCAACCAAAGTGATAAAATGTACAACAAAAATGAATTTGGATGTTTTCAATTTTCTGGAACTACCAATGCTGCTTGTGGTCAATATAAAGTAAAAATGTTCATCACAATATGGACAACAATAGCAGGAAAGCAATCAGGAGAATTAAGTGCTTTGGCTGGACTATTTGGCGTTCAAATCCCTATCTATTTTGTGCGTGTTGCTTCTTGTGCAGGTGCTTGCCCAGATGTTGACCCAACAGCAGGAGATTTTGAACCAAATGTCAATTGTCCAACACCAGGAGTTATTACAGCACCAACAATTTCAGGCGCAACAACTTTTTGTGCAGGTAGCAGCACAACCCTTTCTGTAACTGGGAATTATCTTTCTTATAAATGGAGTAATGCTGTTTTGAATAAAAGTACAATAGTTTCAGCAGCAGCTACTTACAGAGTAACAGTTAGCAATGGATGCGATACATCTACGGCAAGTGTAACAGTAACTTCAAGCCCTGCGCCAAATGTTGCAATCAGCCAATCAGGAAACACACTTTCGGTACCAAATGTTAACAATGCTGTTTACAGATGGTTGAAAGATGGAGGAATTGTAAATAACGCTACAGGCTCATCTTATACGCCAACTGTTTCGGGTAATTATGCTGTAGATGTAACGCTAGGCAATTGTCGCGATACTTCTAATGGAATCTTGATTACTATCAGCAGTATTGAAAGTGTTTCGGGAATTTCATACATCAATGTGATGCCAAATCCTGCTAAAACACATATCAATATTGATTTGAAAGCAGCAGACAGAATTACTGATTTGAAAATTATGGATATGTATGGTAAGGAGTTGAAAGATATTCCTATAAACGCATCTGTTGTAAAAGAAAAAATTCAGATTGAAGAATTGCCCGCAGGTATTTACTTTATCCAAATTGCTACAACTAAAGGAAAAGTAACACATTCGTTTATTAAGCAGTAAAGGTTTTTATAAATCATCTTTTCAAAAAGCCAACCTGTCAAAAAATGGTTGGCTTTTTGTTTTTTAGACTTAACGATGAAAAAATTTGCAGTATTTATTTTGGCAGCAATTATGTGTTTGGCTGTGGTGAATGCGCTGCGTAATACATTGTTGCCGCTGCCTGCAAAGTGGTTGATTAAAGAAGACGCGCTGCAAAAAGCAGATGCTATGATTGTGCTTTCGGGTGGCAGTTTCGACCGTGGTAATGAAGCCGCACGAATTTTTCAGCAAGGCTTTGTTCCAATAATAATTTGCCCGGGTGGCAATAGAGCTTACGAGTATGATATTCTTGACATGAACCTAAAAGAGAGCGAAGTGGCAAAATTAAATTTGCAGCGACATCATATACCGGATAGTGCAATTTTTGTTGTTCCTTTTGGCACCAGCACTGCCGAAGAGGCAAAGTTTCTTTTCTCTTTTGTAAAAGAAAAAAATTATCGAAAGGTGCTATTACTTACCTCGCTTTATCACACCCGCAGGGCACGCAATGTTTTTGAAAAGGAGTTTAAAAACAGCGATGTGCAATTCATTGTGCGCGGTGCAAAAAGTTCGCGCTTTGATGAATTTAAATGGTGGCAGAGCGAAGACGGATTGATAGCCATGAACAATGAAATGGTAAAGTCATTTTACTATCTTTTTAAATAGTGTGATGAATACCATACCATCCAAATTGCCCAATGTTGGCACAACTATATTTTCTGTAATGAGCGCGTTGGCTAAGGCAAACAATGCTGTAAATCTTTCGCAAGGCTTTCCAGATTTTAATCCCGATGAGCGATTGCTGCTGGCTGCTGAAAAGGCGATGCGCAAGAATCTGAATCAGTATGCACTAATGGCGGGAAGCATTTCGTTGCGCGAAAAATTGGCGCAGAAATATGAATCGCTATACAATGTTTTTATTCACCCCGAAAATGAAATCACTATTACTGCAGGAGGCACGCAGGCAATCTTTACGGCAGTTCAAGCTGTAGTAAATGCAGGTGATGAAGTTTTAATGTTTGCGCCTTGTTATGATAGCTATGCACCGGCAGTGGAGCTTGCCGCAGGCAAGTGTGTTTATTATAATCTTCAACCACCTAAGTTTGAGATAAACTGGCTTGAAGTTGCGCAATTGATTAATGAAAAAACTAAACTGATAATTTTAAACACCCCCCATAATCCTACAGGAACTTGTTGGAGTAAAAACGATATGCTTCAATTGGAAAAACTGATGGAGGGCAAAAACATTTTTTTGTTGAGTGATGAAGTGTATGAACACATAGTATTTGATAGCCTGCAACACGAAAGTGTTTTGCTTTACCCGAAATTGCGCGAGCGCGCTTTTGTAATCAGTTCGTTTGGAAAAACGTATCACTGCACAGGCTGGAAGGTTGGTTACTGTATTGCTCCAAAAGAGCTTACTGCCGAGTTCCGAAAAGTGCATCAATTCAATGTATTTAGCGTGAATAGCATTGCGCAGGCTGCCTTTGATACTGTTTTAGATTATCCTGAATTGTATCAATCACTCTCCGGCTTTTATGAGGAAAAGCGGAACTACTTTGCCTCTGCACTTCAACACACCAAATTCAAATGTCTGCCTTGCGCAGGAACTTATTTTCAGGTGGTAGATTATAGTGCTATCAGCGATTTGCCTGAAATGGAATTTGCAAAATGGCTTACAACAGAAATTGGTGTTGCTGCAATTCCAGTAAGTGTTTTTTATCCTGATGTAAAAGTCGAAAATTCCTTAGCACGATTTTGTTTTGCTAAACAAAACTCGACACTTGATACGGCTGCCGAAAGGCTTATAAGTATTTGATTGAACCAAGTCTTTTTGGTAATGTGTTTAACAAATTTATGATTAAACATTGCAACAGAAACGGCAATTAACCAACTTTTTGCAAAACCTTTATTTGAAACTTCTACATTCGCGCTGCGCGATTTTGAACTAAGAAAAAACAACCATGCCAAAAGTTACTATTGATGGAGTTACGGTAGAAGTAGAACCTGGCACAACCATACTGAATGCCGCCCGCAAAATTGGAGGCGATTTGGTGCCGCCAGCTATGTGCTATTATAGCAAGTTGCAAGGCAGTGGAGGTAAATGTCGTGTGTGTTTGGTAGAAATTTCCAAAGGCAGCGAAGCCAACCCCAACCCCATGCCTAAGTTACAGGCAAGTTGTTGCACACCCATTGCCGATGGCATGGAAGTGAAAAATATGACCAGCCCAAAAGTGCAGGATATGCGCAAAGGCGTGGTAGAGTTTTTGCTCATCAATCACCCGCTTGATTGCCCAATTTGCGACCAAGCCGGAGAGTGCGATTTGCAAAACTTAGGATACAATTACGGTACGCAAGGCACGCGCTATCAAGAAGACCGCAGAACATTTGATAAAATAGATATTGGCGATAAAATTCAGTTGCACATGACGCGCTGCATTCTTTGCTATCGCTGTACCTACGTTGCCGACCAACTAACCGACAACCGCGTGCATGGCATTATTGGCAGAGGCGATGCGGCTGAAATTTCTACTTACATTCAAAATGCTGTTAGTAATGAAATGAGTGGCAACATGATTGATGTTTGCCCAGTGGGTGCTTTGACAGATAAAACTTTCCGCTTTAAAAGTCGCGTATGGTTCTTAAAACCTTACGATGCTCATCGCGATTGCGATAAATGCTCAGGCAAAACAACTGCATGGATGTTTGGTAAAGAAATCTATCGTGTCACAGCTCGCAAGGATGTATATCATGAAGTAGAAAACGATGCAAACGGCAATCCTGCTTGGATTTGTAATACTTGTAGGTTTGAAAAGAAAGACCCAAGCGATTGGACGATTGAAGGTCCGCGCAATATGGAGAAGTGGAGTGTAATCAATCAAGGCAACTACATCCGCGAAATGGAACAAGTTGAAATTGATGGCGACCCAAGATTGTTGGTAGGAAGAAAAGAAGATAGAAAAGCCATCAGCATGACTGGTAGTTATACCGAAGAACAGGCATTGAGTGATGGAAAATAGTTAAGACATTTTGAGATAAAGTATCGAAAAAAAGATTGAAATTTTAATTTAAAGTCATGTTGCGTGAAACAAATAGAATTGATGAACTAAAGTCTTACTTGCACGATTTAGTGTCAGCAACAAGTGACGAAAAAAAATTGGTGAAGGCTACGAAGGTGTTGAAGAAAGAAAAGAAAGATTGGTGGGATGAGCTTTCTTCAGCCGAGCAAAAAAGTTTAGAAGTAGCACTTAAAGAAATTGAAGATGGAAAGGATATAATTACCCATGCTGCATTCAAAAAAACTACAAGTAAATTGAAGAAAAAATGGAGTTCAAAATTGTAATTCGAAAAGCTTTTGAGCGAAAGTTTGAGGATACAGTTGATTACATCGGTGAGCATTTTGGCGAAAAGGCAGCATTAAAATTTATTAAAGACTTAGAGTCAAAAACAGAGCGATTGTTAGAGAATCCAGAGTTGGGAAGACCCTCATTAAGAATGAAAGAAGTGAGAAAAATTAAAGTAGGGAAACATAATTCAGTTTTTTACACTTTAAAGTTCAATAAAATTGTGCTTCTTGATTTATTCAATCAACGCCAAAACCTAAGCAAAAGCAAATATTAATTTAGAATGGAAACATCATTTTTAATAGAAAAAGGCATAATCATTTTAGTAATATGGGGAATCACAATGGCAATTGCTTTGTATTCCACTTTTGCCGAGCGTGTATTTGCGGGATACTTTCAAGATAGAATGGGTCCCAATCGCGCGGGCCCGTTGGGTTTATTGCAACCTTTGGCAGATGGAGTAAAAATGTTCACCAAAGAAGATTTTATTCCCAATACACCTAATAAAGCTTTGTTCATTTTGGGACCTGCAATGTTTATGACCACCGCTTTAATTACAAGTTCTGTAATTCCTTGGGGAAATCAATTACACCTGTTTGGCTATGATGTTGACCTCTACATTGCCGATATAAATGTGGCTGTGCTTTTTGTATTTGGGGTGGTGTCTATTGGCGTGTATGGTATTATGATTGGTGGCTGGGCTTCCAACAATAAGTTTGCGCTATTGGGTGCAGTGCGCGCTTCATCACAAATGATTTCTTATGAAATTGCCATGGGGCTTTCCATTATCGCATTGGTTATGCTTACAGGCACTTTAAGTTTGCGTGAAATTGTAGGGCAACAAGGTGGTGAGTTGTTGGGTGTTTCAGGCTTAAGTTGGAATATCTTTTATCAGCCACTTGGTTTTTTAATTTTCTTGGTGTGTGCATTTGCCGAAACCAACCGCACACCTTTCGATTTGCCTGAATGCGAAGCAGAATTGGTGGGTGGGTATCACACCGAGTATTCTTCAATGAAACTCGGGTTTTTCCTTTTTGCAGAATACATCAATATGTTTATATCAAGTGCATTGCTTGCCACGCTTTATTTTGGTGGATTTAATTACCCTGGCATGGGTTGGGTAAGCGAACATTTGGGCGGCAACACGGCAACCATAATTGGAGTAGTGGCATTGTTTTCAAAAATTCTGTTTTTCATCTTTTTCTATATGTGGGTTAGGTGGACATTGCCGCGTTTTCGCTACGATCAATTAATGAACTTAGGTTGGAAAGTTTTGATTCCATTAGCAATTGCGAATATTTTGTTAACAGGAACAGTAATTTTAGCATTCAATCGTTAATCAAACTTTGTTCAATTTATTAAGCGATAAAAAAATAATATTGCAATCGCTTTCGGATAGTTTTACATCATGGCAACTTCAATAAAAGATATTTCACTTAGCGGCAGAAAAAAAGATGTTTCCAACAAGGAAATGACTTTCACCGAGCGCATTTACCTTCCCGGAATTATGAAGGGAATGGGAATTACGCTCAAGCACTTTTTCCGCCCCAAAGTTACTATCCAATATCCTGAGCAAAAGCGCGAATTTTCACCGGTATATCGCGGGCGTCACATTTTGATGCGCGATGAAAATGGTGCAGAACGCTGTACATCCTGTGGCTTATGTGCATTGAGTTGCCCTGCAGAAGCCATCACCATGACTTCTGCCGAGCGCAAACCCGGTGAAGAGCATTTGTATCGTGAAGAAAAATATGCCAGCACTTACGAGATAAATTTCCTGCGTTGTATTTTCTGTGGTTTATGCGAAGAAGCTTGCCCGAAAGAGGCAATCTTTTTAACCCAAGATATAGCTCCGGCAGATTACATCCGCGAAGGATTTATCTACGGAAAAGATAAATTATTAATGCCCTTAGAAGAAGAAAAGTGATTTGAAAATTGAGAGAAAGAAAAATGGTGAAATGTGATACTATAAACCGAATCAAAAATCACCAAATCAAAAATCTAAAATAAAGAAGTGACCTTTTACATATTTCTATTCTTAGCAGCAGTTGCAGTTTTTTGCGGTTTAATGACCGTAACATCTCGCAATCCCGTTCACTCAGTAATCTATTTAATAGGCTGCTTTTTTGCAATCGCAGGGCATTATTTGTTGTTGAATGCACAGTTTTTGGCGGTGGTGCATATCATTGTTTACGCAGGAGCTATTATGGTGTTGTTTCTCTTTACGTTGATGATGATGAACTTAAACGAAGAAAGTGAAGCCCACAAGCCGGCATTGGCAAGAATTGCGGCTGTAATTTCGAGTAGCTTATTACTTTTTGTATTGATTGCAGCATTGAAAAAAACAGAGGCTTTTGTGCCACCAATGCAAATAGATGGAAACATTGGTTTAGTAAAAACATTGGGCAATGTGTTATTGAAAGAATATTTGTTGCCTTTTGAATTTGCCAGTGTGCTATTGCTGAGCGCGATGATTGGCGCAGTGTTGATTGCAAAAAAAGATACTTTACCTAAACCTGAACTAAGATGAGTGTATTGTTGAATATATTTCACCAAGTGCCAATGCACAATTATCTTTTTTTGAGTGCTGTGCTTTTTTGTATTGGCGTGTTTGGCGTATTGCTGCGCAGAAACGCCATTATCATTTTTATGAGTATTGAATTAATGCTAAATGCGGTGAATTTATTGTTGGTGGCTTTTTCAACGTACCACAATGACACCAGCGGACAGGCTTTTGTTTTTTTTGTAATGGCTGTGGCAGCCGCAGAAGTGGCAGTTGGCTTGGCAATTTTGGTAACTATTTACCGAAACCTACATAGTGTAGATATTGATGAATTGAAAGCATTGAAAGGATAGGTTAGACGTAAAATTTTAGACATTAGATTATAGACAGATAGGGATTTTGCCCGCTTTAAAGGAAAAATTCCTTTAATCAAAAAGCCTTCGACTTTAGCCGTTGGTAGTAGAATTAAATATTTGAAAACAAAACATTGAAGTGACAATTATTTACATACTCATTTTATTACCGCTTATCGGTTTTCTGATAAATGGTTTGTTTGGCAAAAGGTTGCCTAAGAATGTTTCCGGTTGGATCAGTTCTTTGGCAGTGTTGGGCTCATTCATTATATCACTTCATTACTTTGGAAGTTTTTGGAATGGACACAAGCAAGCCATTGATGTAAACATATTCAACTGGATTTCATTCGGTGATGTTTCTATTTCATTCGGAGTTTTAATTGATCAGCTTTCGGTTTTGTGGTTGATGATTGTTACTGGAATCGGCTTTTTGATTCATGTATATTCCATCAGCTATATGCACGATGATGAAAACTTTAGCCGCTTTTTTGCATACTTAAATTTGTTCATCTTCTTTATGTTGTTGTTGGTGTTGGGCAACAATCTTTTAGTAACATTTATCGGTTGGGAAGGTGTGGGTTTGTGTTCTTACTTGCTAATTGGTTTCTGGTATAAAAATCAAAACTACAATGATGCTGCCAAGAAGGCTTTTGTAATGAACCGCATTGGTGATTTAGGTTTTTTGCTTGGTATTTTTGTATTACTTTTTTACACCAACACAATTCATTTTGGTGAATTAAGAGCATTGGCACTAAGCGGCAGTATTGAAGCTAATGTCGCTTTACTTGCTACCTTGTTTTTATTTATTGGTGCCATAGGTAAAAGCGCGCAAATTCCATTGTTTACATGGTTACCCGATGCAATGGCGGGACCAACACCAGTGTCTGC
>Ga0105049_10007508_pt1 | contig 12652 bp, 12 predicted proteins | sample MAT06_FD_78087 | JGI IMG/M metagenome (GOLD analysis project Ga0105049, IMG submission 78087) | Freshwater microbial communities from Lake Fryxell liftoff mats and glacier meltwater in Antarctica - MAT-06 | ecosystem: Environmental > Aquatic > Freshwater > Ice > Liftoff microbial mat | place...
CCTCAGGAACGTCGGACACCTTTTGTCCACAACAAGATTGTAACGGCACCTATTATATGTTATGAATCTGTTTATCCTGAATACTGCACGGGGTATGTAAAAGAAGGAGCCAATGTATTTGCAATCATGACCAATGACGGCTGGTGGGACAACACAATTGGTCATACACAGCACATGCTGATAGGCGCAATGAGAGCCATTGAGAATCGCAGATCAATAGTTCGGTCGGCGAATTCTGGTACATCGGCATTCATTGATCAAAGGGGAATAATTCATCAGGCAACAGAATATGCCCAAAAGGATGCGATCAGAGCCAAATTGCAATGTAATACCGAATGGACCTTTTTTGTGAAATATGGAGACTATATTTCAAAAGTAGCTTTGATCTTGACAGGCTTAATATTGATTTTAGCCCTATTTAAAAGGCGACCACAATTGTGATCGCCTTTTTTAAATCTATATGGTGTCGCTATTGTTATTAAAACATATGCTGCCCACCATTTATTGCATAATTGGCACCTGTGATGAATCCAGCTTGTTCAGAAGCTAAAAAAGAAACCAAGTGTGCGATTTCACCAGTTCCACCCATGCGGCCAACCGGAATGCCTGAAACGATTTGATCACGAACATTTTCTGCAACGGCCATGACCATGTCAGTAGCAATATATCCAGGAGATATGGTGTTTATTGTGATGCCTTTTGAAGCAGTCTCAACAGCAAGTGTTTTTGTAAAACCATGCATACCTGCTTTGGCTGAAGCATAATTCACTTGTCCAAACTGTGCTCTTTGAGCGTTTACCGAAGAAATGTTGATGATCCTTCCGTAACCTTGTTCAACCATTTGATTGATGGTGTGTCTGCAACAATTGAATACAGATCCCAAATTGGAATTCATTACGTCATCCCATTGTTCCCTCGTCATTTTACGGAAAGATCCATCCCTTGTAATACCAGCATTGTTAATCAACACATTGATAATGCCATGATCTTTTTCAATTGCTGCTACCATACTTCCAACTTGATCAAAATCAGCTACATCAGCTTGATAAAGATGGAAAGTGTATCCATCTGCAGCCATTTTACTTTGCCATTTTTCCGCTTTTTCTTCGGATCGATAGTTTCCACATACCGTGTACCCATCATCGTGCAATTTTTTGCACATATCTGTCCCTAATCCTCCTGTCGCTCCTGTTACTAGCGCTACTTTTCTTGTTGGCATTTTTATTTATTTTTTGGTTAGTTATTGTCAAAAGATAAGTCATTAAGACTGCGCACAATATAATAACATAACTGTGAAATAAACAACACCTGAGCACCACAACAATTAGCAATTTTAAAAAATATACTTATATTACCACTTATTATCAAATAATGCTTAGAGTTGCTTGAATTTTGTTAAGTTAGTTTATCAATGAAAAATAATTCAAAATCATTAGAGGAGGTACATTCCTCGGTTCAAACATTAGGCATCAAAAGCAGATTTAGAAAATTTCTGGCCTTTATGGGCCCGGCTTATTTGGTTAGTGTTGGTTATATGGATCCGGGCAACTGGGCTACTGATATTGCCGCAGGTTCACAATTTGGGTACCGTTTAATCTGGGTTTTGTTGATGTCCAATATGGTTGCCATGTTGCTTCAAAGTTTTTCAGCACGACTAGGTTTGGTTAGAGGCTTGGATTTGGCACAAGCATCTCGTCAAACATATCCAAAAACCGTTAACTTATTTTTATACATATTAGCAGAAATTGCAATTGCAGCTTGCGATTTGGCAGAAGTGCTGGGCATGGCTATTGGGTTGAATTTGCTTTTTGGGATTCCTTTAATCTGGGGTGTTGTCATTTCAGTATTGGACACCATTCTGCTCCTCTTTTTACTTCAATATGGTATTAAAAAGATTGAAGCCTTTATCATTTCACTGGTAGTGATAATATCAATGTGCTTCTTTGTTGAAATATTTTTTGCTTCACCTGATTTTGGTGCAGTTGCAGCAGGCTTCATTCCCAGTCTGCCTAATAATACAGCTTTGTACTTGGCAATAGGTATTATTGGAGCTACTATCATGCCGCATAACCTTTATCTGCATTCTTCATTGGTTCAAAGTAGGCATTTTGATCACAGTGATAAGGGAATTAAGCAGGCTATTCGGTTCAATGTTTTTGATTCGGTTATTGCGCTCAATTTTGCTTTTTTGGTTAATGCGGCAATACTGATCCTAGCAGGAACCGTGTTTTATTCATCAGGCTTAACCGAAGTATCTGAGATTCAAGATGCTCACCGATTACTCGAACCACTTTTAGGAACCCAATGGGCGCCCATATTATTCGCAATTGCATTGATAGCGGCCGGTCAAAGTAGCACGATAACAGGAACATTGGCGGGTCAAGTAGTGATGGAAGGATATTTGAATCTGCGCATTCAGCCATGGGTCCGAAGAATTATAACTAGAACCATTGCAATTGTTCCGGCTTTGATAACCATACTGATTAAAGGGGACAGTGCTACGGGTGATTTGTTGGTATTCAGTCAGGTTATCTTGAGTTTACAACTTGGATTTGCAGTAATTCCATTATTGCATTTGGTCAGCGATAAAAAGAAAATGGGTGTTCATGCTGTAAATAAGTTTTGGATGTTTTTCGGGTGGATCAGCGCAGCTATAATAGTTGGCTTAAATGGTAAAATGGTGTTCGAAGCTATAAATGATTGGTTTCAAGGTTCAAGCATTACGTGGTGGATGTATTTGTGTGCTGGCATTGCAGTGTGCACAGCTTTGCTCTTAATTTATGTGATCGTTTTCCCAATGATACGCAAGGAGCAAAAGCAAATTTCAATCATACACAATGATGTATCTCAAATCAAAATCCGGCCAAATGTAATTTACAATCGCATTGCAGTAACTGTAGATTTTAGCAATTCTGATACAGTAGCACTGGGACATGCAGTGGCTCATGGTGGCGAAAAAGCTGAGTATTTGTTGATCCATGTGAGCGAATCTGCTGCTGCATTGGTGGAAGAACAAGGAATTTATGACGCAGAAACCAAGCGAGACACCGAATTGCTAGAAGCTTACCGGCTTCAACTGTCCAATTTAGGTTATCAGGTATCGGTTATTTTAGAACATGGCGATCCCAAGCGCAGAATTCCAATTGCAGTAAACAATTACAAACCTGATCTTTTGGTCATGGGTGCACATGGTCATAAGGGATTATGGGATTTGATTTTTGGAACTACTTTGGACGCAGTCAGGCATAGAGTTGATGCTCCTGTTTTGATCGTTAGAGCATAATTTTTCATTTATATTCTCGAGCTTGGTTGCGCTTTTTTACGGAATTGGGTTTTTTGTCTTTTGTTTTTGATGATTTCTGGACTTGACTTATGCTGTCTTCTCACTTTTGGCATTGCCCTTAAAGGTCAAGCTGGACAAACTTGCGTGATGCGGCTTTGTTTTTCTTGCAATTTATGAAAATTTAGACGGCTATAACCGATTGGATTCAAAGACCCAAAATCATTTCACTATAAAAACAAAAAGGCCATTCCACAATGTGAAATGACCTTTGCGCCTCTTTTAGGACTTGAACCTAAGACCTACGGATTAACAGTCCGGCGCTCTAACCAACTGAGCTAAAGAGGCTTCTATTTTGCAGAAATAAGGGATTAAAGTGACCTTATTTGTACTTTTCAATGTTAACTTTTGATGTCATTACTTCAAAATCGATGCAAATGTATATCAATTGCCAATAAAGTACAATATTTGTGCCACTAAATTTTTTACTATGAGTCTTTTGGTTGTTGGAACAGTAGCATTTGATAGCATCGAAACCCCTTATGGATCAGTGGATAAGGCCATTGGAGGTGCTGCAACTTATATTTGTTGGGCTGCTAGTTATTTTTATAAAAACATTAATCTTGTGTCCGTAATCGGTGAAGATTGGCCTGCTGATGAAAGACAAAAACTGGAAAGTAGGGGTGTGAATACGGAAGGGCTTCAAGTTATCAAAGGTGGAAAATCTTTCTATTGGTCAGGTAAATATCATGACAATATGAATAGCAGGGATACCCTCATAACTGATTTGAATGTTTTGGCGGATTTTAACCCAATATTGCCAGAGAGCTATAAAAAAAGTAAAATTGTCATGCTTGGCAACCTGACACCCGATATCCAAATGCAGGTGCTGAAACAAATGGATAGAAAGCCTGACTTGGTTTTATTGGATACCATGAATTTTTGGATGGATATCGCTATGCCCTCACTGAAAAAAGTCCTAAAAAAGGTGGACATCCTAACCATTAATGATGAAGAGGCACGACAATTGAGTGGTGAACATTCTCTGGTCAAAGCTGCTGCAGTTATTCGTAAAATGGGCCCTAAAACACTTGTAATAAAAAAAGGTGAGCACGGTGCATTGTTGTTTCACAAAGATGAAGTTTTCTTTGCTCCTGCCTTGCCGCTCAATGAGGTCATTGATCCAACTGGTGCCGGCGATACTTTTGCTGGAGGATTTGTAGGGTATTTGGCGCGTAGCGGAAAAAAATCTGCCGTCAACCTGAAGAAAGCCATGATTTATGGTTCTGCCTTGGCATCTTTTTGTGTCGAAGACTTCAGCTTAACAAAATTGCAAGGATTGGATGATGAAATGATTGTCGATAGATTGCAACAGTTCAAAAGACTGGTACATTTTACGATATAACTTCTTTCTTGTGGCTTGAAATAAACCACAATCCAATAAAGGTCAACAAACCATTGATAATGAGTAACTCAAGACCAACTTCGAATCCCCCAAAAAGTTGGTCTTGGTACTTGTCAACCGCATAGCAAATGATTGGTGCGGATATGCAAACAACAGGAACCAATTGGTCCTTGACACTGCGCTTGGTCAATATCCCAAATGTAAATAATCCCAACAATGGGCCATACGTGAAACTTGCAATTTTCAATATTACCCCTATCATACTTGGGTCATTTAGCCATTTAAAGGCCATTACGAACAATAGAAATATGGCTGCGAAGACCAAATGAACACGCTGGCGTATTTTTTTCTGCTTTTCTTCACTCAGTTCATCTCTCCGCCTGATTCCCAAAATATCTATGCAAAATGAGGAAGTCAAAGCTGTAATTGCCCCATCCGCACTTGGGAAAAGTGCGCTGATTAATGCAATGATAAAAATGATGCTAAACACTTGAGGCATATAGTTGAGTGCCAGTATTGGAAATAGTTTATCACTCGTGATATTCTTGCCGTCGAGCATCAACTTGCCTGCATCCCAGATGGCACCTTTTTCGAGCGCGTACAAATGCATTACTCCGCCCAGAAATAAAAACATTAATATAACAACCAACATAATTAAACTCAGCGTGATTACATTCTTCTGTGAATCTTTTAAGCTTTTGACGCTGATGTTTTTTTGCATCATTTCCTGATCCATGCCTGTCATGGTGATGGCTATGAACGCTCCAGCCAGAATTTGCTTGACAAAGAAAAGTTTACTGGAAGGGTCGGTAAAAAATATTTTTGAGTACGGCGCATTTGCGGGATTCATTGTGCTTCCCAATTGTTGAACCGCTTCGCCCACACTTAGATTCATTTGGCTCAATAGATACATTGTACAAATGATGAGCCCCAGCAACATACACGTTGTTTGTAACATATCGGTGTAAACAATGGTCTTGACGCCGCCCTCATAAGTGTAGATCAAGATCATGCTAAGCAATACCATTGTAGTAACCCAAAAAGGGACATTGAAGCTGTTCAAAATTCCTTCTTGCAATATGTTCACTACCAAATACAAACGTGCAGTTGCGCCCAAGGTACGACTGAGTATAAAGAAACTTGCTCCAGTTTTGTATGACTTAAAACCAAGTCGGGTGCTGAGGTAATTATAAATGCTCGTGAGATTTAGCTTGTAATAAAGCGGCAACAAAACATATGCTATAACCAAATAGCCCAATAAATAACCTATTGTGATTTGAAAATAAGCAAATGAGTCCTTTGCAACTCCTCCCGGCACACTGACAAACGTTACGCCACTCAAACTGGTCCCAATCATGCCGAATGCAACCAATACCCAATTGCTGTTTCTATTGCCAATAAAAAAAGAGTCGTTTGTGGCATTTCTGCTAGTTAGCCACGAAACAACCAACAATATTCCAAAATATCCGATAATAACTATGAGTAAGGTACTTGCTGCCATTAAACCTTGTGTTTTTTATGAAATTCAGGAGTGTTTTTCTGAGTAACTTCCATGTGGACTATCCTTCCATTAATGCTATTATTCCACCCATTATTGCAATTGAAAGCACTTGATAACCCGCATCTATTAGCCACAGAACTAATGATTTCCTCTGGTAAAGGTAAATGATCCCAATTGAGGTTGCTATAAAACCAACTCCAATGGTTAAACTCAGAGTAAATCCTTCTACAAAAGTTCTGCTTTCGACCATCGGGTATAAAATTGTACTCATTATTATTGATAGCCCAAATGCGGAACCAAAAATCGTAAAAAGGTTTCCTTTTCTTATTGTTTCATCACTCAGTCCAGCAAGTCGCTGCCATGTTTTTCCGAAAACTTGTGGCAAATACCATACAAACCCCAATGCAAAAGATGAAATAGCAGCCAAAATTATTGCCAACCAGTTGAATGATAGTAAATCCATAACATTTAGGTTTTTAGGTAATCTGCTCTTTCCAATAGCTAAAGTAAGTAAATTATCGATAATCAAGCATTTCAGCTCATCTACGATATTCTAATTCAGGACTCTCAAAGCCAGCCAGTTCTTGACAAACTTATAAATTCATCAGCATCACTATGCTCATGCCCGCCATCAATAAGTCTTCAATTAGGGTTATGTATGACATAGGCAGGTTAAAAACTGTACCTAGACAAGCACACCTTATTTTTGTTTTATTCAACACTGATTGCAATACGCCAGCACTTCCAATCAGCATCAATATCAAAGTCACAATATTGGTTTCCTTTGGCATGAAATTCGTTAAAAATAGTATTCCTAAGCCCAACTCTATAAAAGGATAAACCAAACCATATCCCGGTATTCGTGCTGCAATGATATCATACATGCGATAGCTAGAGGCAAAGGACGGAATATCCAACATTTTGAAAAACGAGAAAACAATGAAGAATCCTGCCATAAAATATCGCATTCCTGTCATCCAATCCCCCCGCGCAGCTATTGCTGAAATCAAAAGAATATAAGACGCTATAATAAAAAGTGGCTTGTAGGTTTTCCAAATACCACTTTTAGTTTCTATGATATTTTCAGTGTTTGAAATTTTGTATTTGGAGTTGGATTTTAAAGAATTTTGAAGCTCCTCTAGCGAAATATTTCTACTTGAAATGATATCAGCACTATTCATATTTTCGTCAATTTCAATAGACTCTAGCCCATCAATGTTGTTCATCAAGTATTTCACGCTATATACGCATGCTTCACATGTAAGACCCGATAAGCGGAAAGTATTATAATATTTGCTCATTGTTTGTATTTTTACCCTTCGAATTAAAATTATGAGATGAAAATCCAATCCATTTCAAGCTTTTTGATTTTGAAATGTTTCGTACCTTGCTTCAAAATTCAATGACTTATGAAGATACTAAAATATTCCTATGTGTTAATGATTTTTTTGATTTCATGTGCTGGCAAAAAGGAATCAATCAATTATTCAATCAGCAATGTGCTCATAAAGGCAGATGGCCCTTTGTTTGAAGGATCAAATACAGCTCAATGCGAATATCAAGTTGAAATGGAGGCCTTTTTGAAGACCCAAGGAAAAAATTTGGACCAATTGGCAGGCATGAAATTAATGAAAGCTGACTTTTCTATGGCCGATTCATCCAGTTTCGATCTGATTAAATCAATTTCACTTCAAATAGCATCAGATCAGGCCGAAATGAAGGAATTGGGAGGAATCAATCCCATTCCATCTGGTCAGAGTCTTCTATCAATAAATTTATCTCAAAATCAAGGTGATCTCAGCCCATATTTCAAGCAAAAGCAACTAAGTTTTGTTTTGGACGCTGATCTGGCAAAAGATACGTCAATGAATTTGGTGATGCGTGCAGATTTAGATTTTCAACTAACCTTTAAATAGAAAAAATGAAAAAAATTGGAATTTTGTTGTTCAGTGTTTTGCTTACTGGTTTGTCAGTTCAAGCCGTGGCTCAGGATAATGCAGATAAGCTGATTGGCTTGTGGGAACCCAGCAATGGAAAAGCCAGAGTAAAAGTTGAGAAAATAGGAAATAAGTATTTTGGCAAAATAGTGTGGTTGCGCGAACCTATTGACCCTGTAACCAAGAAGCCTAAAGTGGATAAAAATAATGAAGATGCATCCTTGAGGACTCTTCCATTGAAGGGCTATAGATTGTTGAAAGATTTTGTATCAAAGGGCAAAGGAGAATGGGCTGATGGCACAATTTATGATCCTGAAAATGGCAGTACTTACAGCTGCGTTATTAAAATGAAGGATGACAATACACTTGACATTCGAGGATTTATTGGAGTAAAAGCTCTGGGAAGGACTGATGTGTGGAAGAGAATAATGGTTAAATAATAAATTAGGCCCCAATGATTAGAAAGTTTGCGTTCCTGCTCGGATTGATGTTTTTGGTGAATTTTATGAATGCTCAGGTCCAGGATACAATTGTTGAAGAAGATTTTAGTCAATATGAGAATGTCGGATTCGCAGATGATGGTGCCAAAAGGTATTGCAGCCCTAAAATATATGACCTTTCTCCACAGCGTTTGATTTCAGTCTCCTGGGATCAACAATTGGGATATGAAGCTTTTTCTTCAAGGCCTGGAGAATATGATAAAGACGATTCAGCTCTTTTTGGCCACAAAGGAAATATCGATAAAACTGCTGGACTCAGACTTTTTGCCAACATCCCGATCATTTCAAAAAATGAATTGGTCTGGCAGATGGGCCTCAATTTTGTAAACACCAATTACGATATCAACAGCATTACTCCACAAGGCAATGAGCCAAATGCTGAATTAAACAACGGAATGCTTTCTGGATTGGATGCGCGTGGCTTAACAAGTGCTGGAGTTCACTCAACCATATTCAAACCACTGGGGGAAAAGAGTTTTTTATTGTTTCAAGGATCTGCTGATTTGAATGGTGATTATGGCTTTGACGATGTCCCCTCCTTGAGCAAATTGAGATATTCCGGAGCCGTGATTTGGGGAAAACGCTCCAATGACCGAAAGCAATGGGGTGTAGGTATTTCAAGAACATACAGAGTGGGCGAGATGAACTACATTCCAGTAGTGATGTTCAACTGGACAGCACCCAATAGAAAGTACGGCACAGAGATTCTTTTTCCAGCTCGTGCTAACTTTAGGCTGACAATTAACCCAAGGAATTTGATCCTGATTGGATATGAATTGGAAGGAGCTTCCTACCATCTTGCGAATTTATCGAACACCAATACGAATTATGAACTTCGCAGAAGTGAATTGAGAGCAAAAGTGGAATACCAAAGACAGATCAAAGGATTCGTTTGGTTCAGTGCACAAGCAGGATGGAGGAACGATTACAGTTTTAATGTTGACAGGATAGAAGGGGATGGTGATTTCTTCCGTGGTTTTTTTGGCAACCAAAAATATTCACAGCTCAATAGTTTGACCAATCCTGTTTATTTCAATATTGGAATCCATTTGGTAAGCCCTTAATCTTATACATCTGCTCCATGTGCCAAGCGTTTGAACCTTGGTAAAAATAGCAAAATAATTCCTGCGAAAGCTATACAGAACAGGGCAATTCCAGTGAAAATCTCGAATTCTCCTACTGTTTGTGACCAAGCTCCTAACATTCCAGCAAGTTTTTCGCCTAAACCTGTTATTGCCCAATAGGCACCCATTACCATGGATGCGTAACGAGCTGGTGCTAATTTGGTGATAAAAGACAGGACAACTGGCGAAGAACTCAATTCGCCTATAACATGAAATAAATAAGCAGCTACCAACCAATACATTGCTGCCTTTCCTTCAACGGCTTGTTGGGCTGCTGCCAAAGACATGAAAATAAATCCTGAGCCCATGATCATCGTGCCAATTGACATTTGGAACATGCTAGAAGCTTGTTTCCCCTTTCTCTTCCTTCGTTCCCAAAATAAGGCAACAAATGTTCCCAATAAAATTACAAATATTGCACTTAAAGACTGGAACCAGGCCGTTGGAACTTCGAAGCTTCCAATCATTCTGTTTGTCTTTTGGTCTGCATAGAGATTCATCAGGCCACCTGCTTGTTCGTATGCACCCCAGAAAACAATCAATATCAAAAAAGAAATGCCCAGCACTTTCAATCTATCCCATTCAATTTGGCTTAGTTTGGTGGCTTTTAGGTCGGCTTTTTCGCTTGAACTTAGCTTTATGAGGTTGCCAACAGATTTAAGATATTTCATGCCGTACCAATACCAGATCAAACTTACTGCCATGCCCAATCCGGCCAATGCAAAGCCATAGTGCCAGCCATATTGCACTGCAACATAACCAACCAGTATAGGTGCTATAGCTGCACCAATATTGATTCCGATGTAAAATATTGTAAACCCACGATCACGGCGGATATCTTCCGGCGCATAGAGTCCACCTACCATAGTGGAAATATTTGGCTTCAGGCATCCAACTCCAGCTACGATAAATGCAATTCCCAAATAGAAAGTCCACAACTCTGGAAATGCCAAGATTCCATGACCTATTGCCAAAAGTGCTGCACCTAAGAAGACGGTCTTCTTTTGGCCCAATATTCTATCCGCTATATAGCCGCCCGGCAGGGAAGCCATGTAAACCAAAAATCCATACCAACCATAAAAAGACAAAGCTTCAGCATTGGTCCATTCCAGTCCAGGAAATTTTTCGGTTGTTTTAGCGGTCAAATAGAGTACTAAAATTGCACGCATCCCATAGAAACTGAATCGTTCCCACAATTCGGTCATGAATAATACAAACAATCCTTTTGGGTGGCCCAGCCAAGTTGGTTCTGTGTGGTTCATAGCGTAAAATAAATCCTAAGTTCATGGAAATTATAGAAATCAACTAAAAAATATTTGAAGCGTCTATTTTAGCTATGATATTTTATAGTAAATACCTGAAGTTGTAAAGCGATTTTATACAGGAAGGATCAAGCGTTCAGTGAAATGTAGTGATTCAAGATTTTGTTATAAGTTACAAAACTTAAAGGCTTGCAAATGCTTTAAGAGAATAAAGAAGAGCGTCAGAATATTAAGTTGAACAGAAAAAAGATAACTTTGCCTGCATTCCTAACCAATCATTCATACAACACATTTCACGCATGAAAAAAGCATTTGTCATTCTTTCCTTGATAGCATTTTGTAGTAGTTTATTTGCGCAAGCATTTCCAAGCAGTTGGACAGATGGGAAATATTATGAAGTAAATGGCGCCAAACTCTGGGTAGTGACTGTTGGGACAGGCGAGCCAATGTTTATGATAGCAGGTGGTCCGGGAGGAGCACACAAAGGTTTGCGAAGTTTTGATTCATTGAGTGTCAAAGGAAATATTCAACTGATTTATTTTGATGGATTTGGAAGAGGGAAGTCCGATATTGCAAAAGATGCAAAGGAATATTCTCTGGACAGAGACATTGAGGATCTTGAAGGCTTAAGAAAGGCAATGAAGTTAAACAAAATCAGCATTTTAGGGCATTCTTATGGCAGTCTTGTTGCTCAGGGTTATGCAATTAAATATGGTTCAAATGTAAGTCACCTCATTTTAGCAAATGGATTTCATAGTTATGTTATGTGGCAGGAAAACGATGACAACAGCAATCATGAAATAATGGTTAATTATCCGGAAGTGTGGGATGAATTAATGAAGCACCGTGAACAAGGGGGTATCAGCAGCGACAGTATTCATCAGGATATATATGGTCGAGTGCCCTACGGATTTTTGTATGCGTACAACCCTGAAAAATTTGTGAGCCGAGGAGCCAAGAGTTATCCGAATTCCTTCAATCCTAAGCTGTATTATCAGATGGTTGGAAAGGATGGTGATTTTATTGTTGGAAATGATATTGGCAATTTCGATTTTCGAAAGCAACTGAAAGATCTAAAAATGCCAATATTAATAATTGCTGGACGTTATGACAGAGTTGCAGTTCCAAGAATGATGGTAAAATACAAAGCCTACTGTCCGCAAGCCAAATTCGTAATGTTTGAGAAAAGTGGACACAATCCCCAAGTGGAAGAGCCAGAAAAGGAGTTTCCGATCATTGTTGACTTTATGAAACAGAAGTAATTCCTGCCAAGATCAAGTTTCTGTTAACGAGTCTTAATCGAGGTATCAGTAATTTATTTCATGTTTAGGATTGATAAAAACAAGAACTATAACCGAACCTTAGTCATTCATGTTGGAAATTCGTTGGGGAGTGGATTACTAGGTTTTTTAAATGTTGATTTGAGAATTTGAATCAATTTTCTTGATTGACATAAAATTTATGTGGGTCGATTTGAAATTATTGGTTTTGAGAATACAGTGAAAAAAATTATGTGATATGGAAATAATTTTCAATTCAGTTTGTAATTTTAGTTCTTGACCCATTCCCTTCTATTTCTTATTTCACAAATATCTTCTAGTGAAGAATTTATTCGTTTTTATAGTTTTTATCATCATTTTGGC
>Ga0105049_10007510_pt1 | contig 12648 bp, 11 predicted proteins | sample MAT06_FD_78087 | JGI IMG/M metagenome (GOLD analysis project Ga0105049, IMG submission 78087) | Freshwater microbial communities from Lake Fryxell liftoff mats and glacier meltwater in Antarctica - MAT-06 | ecosystem: Environmental > Aquatic > Freshwater > Ice > Liftoff microbial mat | place...
CACAGCAACGCTCGGAACTGGCCCGCGAACGCGCGACCCGCGATACCGAGGCGGAAGAGGCCCAGATCACCGCCCGCGAAACCGTTGAAAAGGCCCGCATTGCCAACGACCGATCCATAGCCGAAGCGCGGATTGCCTCGGAACGCGACATCCGGTCACGCGAGATTGCACGTACCCAGGCCGTCGAAGCCGACGAGATCGCCGCGCGCGAGGCCACCGAACGGCTGCGCATCGCGCAGGAACAGTCGGTGAAAGAGGCCCGGATCGCCAGCGAACAGGAAACCCAGACCCGCGAAATCGCCCGCGACCGCGAGACGCAATCGCTTGAAATCGAACGGCAAAGGGCAGTCGAGAATGCCGGGATCGAGGCGCACGAGGCGACCGAAAAGCGCCGCATGGCCGAGACGCTTCTGTTGAACCAGACCCGCATCCGGGGCGAAGAAACGATCCGCCGTCAGGAAATCGAGCGGCAGAAGTCGCTGGATGCCGCCGAGATAGCCGCCCGCGAAGACACCGAACGCCTGCGCATCACCCAGGGCGCGCAGGTGAACGAGGCGCGGATCGCCGAGGATCAGCGTATCCGCACGCTGGAAATTGCCCGCAACGAAACCATCGAAGCCGCCGAGATCGCGCAGAAGCGCAAGCTGGACGGTGACAGGATCGACGCAGAAGAGGCCGTGCGCACAAGGGAAATCGCGCGCGAGCTGGGGCTGGAACAGGCCGAGATCGCACGCCGCCAGACGACCGAGGCCGCACGCATCGCATCGGAACTGGCGCTGGAGGAGAACCGCATCGCCAGCCAGCAGACCCGCGAGGTGACCGGCATCGGTGCCAAGCGCGCCGTGGAAGAGGCAGATCAGGCGCGCATCGTCGCCCTGTCCGGCGCGCGCGCCAGGGCGGCGGCAGCGGATGCAACCGTGCGGCAGGCCGAGATCACCGCGCGCCGCGATGTCGAAACCGCCGACGTCGAACGCGAGCGCAGCATCGAGGCCGCCCGTCTGGAACGCCGCCGCAGCCTTGAACAGCTTGAGATCGCGCGGGTGCAGGCGCTGCGCGAGGCCGAAATCGAATCGAAAGAGGATGTCGAACGGGCGCGTATCGCCTCTGAACGCAGTCTGGACGAAATCCGCATAGATCACGAGATGATACGGCGGAAACTTGAAGTATCGCGCGAACAGGCGGTGGAAAGCGCGCAGATGGAAAAGGCCATCGCGCTGTACAAGAAATCGCTGGAGGAATCCGCCGCCCGCGCCGAATCCGACGTGGGTCGCGCGATGGCCGCGCTGTCCGAGGAAAAGGTCAAGACCGTGCGCGAGACCGAAGTCGCGCAGCGGCGCAAGTCCATCGACGTGCTGATGGCCGAAAAGGAAGCCGCCACGTCGCGTCTGCAGGCCGAAGCCGCCGCGATCCGCAACGCCGTCGAGGCCGAAGCCGCGAAACTTATCAACGAGGCCGAGAACATCCTGACCGATGAGGCCCGCCATTCCCTGTTCAAGCGCAAGATGCTGGAACATGTCGAGGGGATCGTGGCGGCATCCGTCAAGCCATTGGAAAAGATACAGGATATCCGCATCCTGCAGTTGGCGGGCATGGGCGGGGGCGACGGCGCCTCGGGCAGCAGCCCGACCGACGAGGTGATCAACAGCGCGCTGCGATACCGCGTGCAGGCACCCCTGATCGACAGCATCCTGTCCGAGATCGGCATCGAAGGCGGGACGCTGGCCAAGCAGAGCGGCCTGATCCGAGAGGCGTCCGACCTGCAGCGCATTGCCACCGATGCGGCGAAAAAGGCCAGACCTGATGCGGAGAAGAAATAGATGCCGCGCGTCTATGTCAGTTCGGTGATCGACGCCCCCGCCGCCCGCGTCTGGGAAAGGGTACGCGATTTCAATGGCCTGCCCCGATGGGTTCCAGCCGTGCGCGACAGCCGGATCGAGAATGGCGAAGCTTCCGACCGTATCGGCTGTGTCCGCGATTTCCATCTGCAGAACGGCGACCGGCTGCGGGAAAAGCTGCTTGGCCTGTCGGACTATGACCTGTTCTGCACCTATTCTATCCTCGAAAGCCCGATGCCCTTGACCGACTATGTGGCCACGCTGCGGCTGACCCCGGTGACCGACGGCGACCGCACCTTTGCCGAATGGACCGCCGAGTTCGACTGCGCCGAGGCCGAAGCCGAGGGGCTGGTCACCGGCATCGGTCGAGACGTGTTTCAGGCGGCGTTCAGCAGCCTCAAGCGGCAGATGGCGGGCTGATGGTACGGGTTGTGAAAAGCACCATCGTCGACGCCCCGGTGGAAGCCGTGTGGGACGTGCTGCGCGATTTCAACGGGCACGACCGCTGGCACCCGATCGTCAGGGACAGCCACATCGAAAAGGGCCAGGCATCGGACCGCATCGGTTGCGTCCGCCGGTTCCACCTGCAGGACGGGTCGGAGTTGCGCGAACAACTGCTGACCCTGTCGGATGCGGACATGGCGTTTTCCTATTGTCTGCTCGACACGCCGGTGCCGCTGCTGAACTACGTGGCCCATGTGCGGCTAAGCCCGGTGACGGACGGCGACCGCACCTTCTGGCTGTGGGAAAGCCGCTTCGACACGCCAGCAGGCCGGGAACAGGAATTGCGGGTGATGGTGGCCGAGAACGTCTATCAAAGCGGCATCGACGCGATCCGCACCCTGGTCGAGGTGCGCCCATGACGACGCTGGAAACCTATGCGACGCTGGCCGAGGCTGCGCGGGCCATGGCGGGGGGGCAATCGGCCGCGGCCTATCTGGGCGGCGGCACGATTGTGATGCGCGAGGTGAACGCAGGGACGGCACCCTCGCGCATCGTGCGGACGACCGACCCGGTCCTGTCCGAGATCCGGCTGTCGGGGGATACGGTCAGCATCGGCGCGGGCGTGACCATGGCGCAGGTGCTGGCGCATCGCGATCTGGGCTTTCTGCACCCGGTGGCGCGGCTGATCGGGGGGCCGCAGGTGCGCAACATGGGCACCGTCGGCGGCAACCTGTTCGCCGCCCACCCCTACGGCGATTTCGCGGTGGCGCTGATTGCGCTTGGCGCACGGGCGCATCTGGTGGGGCAGGGCGCGCGTGGCGTCGAGGATCTGATGCGCGACCGCTCGCGTCCGCCGCTGGTGGCGGCGGTCGAGTTCGCGCGCCCGCGTCAGGGCACCTTCGGCTTCCTCAAGGTGTCGCGCGTCAAGCCCAAGGGCGTGTCGGTGCTGTCCATCGCCGCCCTGATCCCGCGTGACGGGGGGCGGTGCCGGGGCGTGCGGGTGGCTTACGGTGCGATGGGGCCAGCACCGATGCGGGGTGCCGGGGCGGAACGGGCGCTTGAGGGGCAGATGTTCGACGCGGCGACGATCGCGCGGGCCGCCACGCAGGCGGCCGAAGGGCTGGACCCGCCGACCGATGCGCTGGCCACCGCCTGGTACCGGCGCGAAGTGGCGGGGGTGCATCTGCGCCGATTGCTGGAACGGATGGAGCGGACGCCATGAAAACGCCGGTGACGCTGACACTGAACGGGGCCGAGCGTGCGGCCTTTGCCGACCCCGGGCAGAACCTTCTGGAATTCCTGCGCCGGGGCGTCGGCGATCTGTCGCCCAAATACGGCTGCGGGCAGGGCACCTGCGGGGCCTGCACGGTGCGGATGAACGGGCAGACGGTGCTGTCCTGCCTGGTGCTGGCCGAAATGGCGCAAGGGGCCACCATCGAGACGGCGGCCGGCCTTGCCACCCCCGCGATGCACCCGCTGCAGACCGCGTTCATGGACCATTTCGCCGCACAATGCGGGTACTGCACGCCGGGAATGCTGGTCAGCGCCAAGGCGCTGCTGGACCGCAACGCCACGCCGACGCGCGACGAGGTGATCGAGGCGATCAGCGGCAACCTGTGCCGCTGCACCGGATACGAGCCGATCATCGCCGCGATCCTGAGCGTGGCCCAGGGGAGGATCAGGGCATGACCGACATGGTCGGCGGCAACATGTTCGAGATGCGGAAGGAATTCTTCCGCGACGAACGCGACGACAACCTGAACGAGGTCGGCAAGCCCACCCGCCGTCAGGACATTCCGGGCCATGTGACGGGCCGCTCGCCGTTCTTCGATGACCACCTGTTCGACGGCCTTCTGCACATGCGCTGCGTCCGCAGCCCGCACCACCACGCCCGCCTCCGCCGCATTGATACCGCCGAGGCCGAAAAGATGCCCGGCGTCGTGCGCATCCTGCAGGGCCGGGACGTGCCGCGCAACCTCAACACCCTGCTGTCATTGCTGGATTTCGGGATCGACGACGAACCCCTGCTGTCCGACACCAAGGTGGCCTACAAGGGCGAACCCGTGGCCGCCGTGATCGCCCAGACCGAGGCGCAGGCGCGGGCGGCGGTGCAGAAGGTGCGGGTCGAGTGGGACCCGCTGCCCCATGTGCTGGACGTGGAAGAGGCGATAAAGCCGGGCGCGCCGGTGGTGCTGGACATCTACCCGAACAACAAGTTCGTCTACCATGGCAAGTACGACCACCAGAAACTGCGCTTCGGCGATGTCGAGGCCGCGTTTCGCGGGGCCGACCACATCGTCGAGGGCCGCTATCAGATGAGCCCCATCGAGCAGGCCCCGATCGAGACCTGCGGCGCCATTGCCGCCCCCGAACAGAACGACCGCTATGTCTGCTATACCTCGACGCAAGGGCTGTTCTTCTCATTGGGTACGGCGTCGAAGGTACTGACGATGCCGTCGTCGCGGCTGCATTTCATCGGCGGCACGGTGGGCGGCGGCTTTGGCGGCAAGGTCGACAGCATCCACGAACCCCTGGCGATTCTGGGCGCGATGCTGACCGGTCGCGCGGTGAAATACGCCTGGGACCGGGAAGAAGAGATGCAGGTCGGTGCGCCGCGCGGTGCCGAACGCTGGTACCTCAAGGACGGGGTGATGCGCGACGGGCGGATCGTGGCGCGCAAGTTCACCGGGTATTTCGACAGCGGGGCCTACACGCGCCTGTCGTCCTACGCGATCATCAAGGGCGTCGGCCACCTGCCCGGCCCCTATACGATCCCGAACGTCTATGCCGATGTCTATTGCGTCTATACCAACCGCACGCCCGCGACGGCGATGCGCGGCTTCGGCATCACCGCCGTCGACTTCGCCATCGAGACGCATATGGACAAGGTGGCCGATGTGGTGGGGATGAACCCCATCGACCTGCGCATCCTCAACGCCTATCGCGACGGCGACATGAAGGCGCACCGGCGCATCGCCAAGAACTGCGCGCTGATCGAATGCGCGCAGGTGGTGGCACAAAAGGCGGGGGTCACGCTGTCGCCCGCGCTGGCCGCCGCTGCCAGCACGCGCGATGGCGGCGGGGCAAGGGCGGCGCTGCCCGCCTTCACCGCAACGGACGAGGGTGGCCGGGTGTCGGGCTTCAAGTCCACCAACTATGCCAAGAAGGGCGGCAGGCAGCCCGACATGCCGGGTGTCCCGGCGTATCAGTCGCCGCGCACTGCCCCCCCCACCCCCAACCCCTCCCCCCAAGGGGGAGGGGAGCCGACCCCGCCCCCCGCAACGCCGGTACGGACCGGTGCGATGCGGTTCTCGTCCCTTTCCGGCTTTCGGAGGCGCTGATGGCCCTGCACACCGGGCGCGGCTTTGCCGCCATCAACTATCCCATCGGCATGAACCTTGGCGGCGATCCGTCACAGGCGCTGGTCCACGCCAACCCCGACGGCAAGTTCACCGTGGCCCTGTCGGCCATCGACCTCGGGCAGGGGATGAAGTCGGTCACCCGCCAGATTGCCGCCGAAACCCTGGGCGTGCCGGTCGAGGATGTCTATGTCGACACCGCCGACAGCGACACCGGCCCGCACGACATGGGGTCGTTCGCCAGCAGGGGCACCCACCGCATGGGCAACGCCGTCATCATGGCGGCCAAGGAAGCACGCTCGGTCATGCTGGACGCGGCGGCGGAGGAACTGGAGGTCGACCCCGCCGATCTGGTCACCGACGGGCGCGGCAACATCCATGTGAAGGGCGCACCCAGCCGCTCGATCACCACCATGGCAGCCGCACAGGCCGCGCAGTTCAAGCAGGGCCGCACCATCGCCGGGCGCGGCATCTTCCTGATCCCGCTGTCCGAGGTCGACCCCGACACGGGCGAGATGACGCCGGTATCCACCTTTGCCCATGCCGCAATGCTGGTCACGGTCGAGGTTGATGACGAAACCGGCGAGGTCACCGTGACCGACATGCAATCGGCCTACGAGGTCGGCCGCGCCCTGAACCCGCGCCTTGTCGAACAGCAACTTCGCGGCGGCGCGTGGATGGGGATGTCCCATGCCGCGTGGGAGACGACCGAACCCTATTACCCGGCCCGCGACCACGGCCCGGTCGATTTCAACAGCTACATCATGCCCGGCCCCGGCGACCTTGCGCCCCACCATATCAGCGTGCTGGAACGGCCCGCCGCCGATGGCCCTTACGGCGGCAAGGGTCCCGGCGAGATGTGCGCGAACCCGGTGTTGCCTGCCGTGGTCAACGCGGTGTTCGATGCGGTGGGCGTCAGGATCGACGAGTTGCCGGTGACGCCGGAAAAGGTGCTGCGCGCGCTGCAGGCGCAGGGCGGGGCGAAACCCCGGCGGCGGCTCTGACGTGGCGGTCAGGCGGTCCATCCTTGGCATCGACGGGCCGGGGCCTTTGGCCGCCGGTCTGCGCGACGCCCAGTACATCGCGGATGAGGGGCTGTCGACGGCGGCCTATCTGGCCCTCGCGCTGGGCAAACCGCTTTTGCTGGAGGGCGCGCCGGGGGTGGGCAAGACCGAGGCCGCCAAGGCGATGGCTGCCGTTCTGGGGCGCGAACTGATCCGGCTGCAATGCTATGAAGGCATCGATGCGGCCGCCGCGATGTACGAATGGAACTTCCCCCGCCAGATGCTGGCGATCCGGCAGGCGGGTGACGGGTTCGTCAACCTTTATGCCGACGACTTCCTGATTGCCCGTCCCCTCCTGCTGGCGCTGCAATCCCCCCGCACCCGCGTTCTGTTGATCGACGAGATCGACCGCGCCGACCATGAGTTCGAGGCGTTCCTTCTGGAATTCCTGTCGGATTTCACCATGTCGATCCCCGAACGCGGCACGATCCGCGCCGAGGAACGGCCCGTCGTCATCCTGACCTCGAACCGCACGCGCGAACTGCACGAGGCGCTGCGGCGGCGCTGCGTGTATCACTGGATCGGCTACCCCGATCCGCAGCTTGAACAGCAGATCGTCCTGATGCGGGCGTCAACCGTCGCCCGCGACACCGCCGCCCGCGTGGTGGCCGCCGTCACCAGACTGCGCGCCGAACCCCTGTCGAAACCGCCCGGCGTGGCCGAGACGGTGGAATGGGCCGAGGCTGCGACCCTGCTGCATGCCCAGGGGGCCACTTGGCCGCGCGCCTTCGCCCGCGCCATCGGCGTGGCGCTGAAGGATCAGGACGACATCGCCTTCATCGCCCCCCGGCTGGATCGGCTGCTGGGGGACGCGGCGTGACGCCTGCCCTCGCCCCTTTCTTCGCCTTTGCCCCCGCACTGCGGGCCACAGGCATCCCTGCGGCCCCCGAACAGGTGCAGTCGTTCCTTGCCGCCGTGGGTCTGCTTGGGCCCCTTACCATCCACGACATCCGCCGTGCCGCGCATGCGATCTTTGGCCCCGGCCCGGATCGGCGGGAAACCTTCGATGAAGTGTTCGATGCAGTCTTTCTGGGTCGCGTCTTTGCCGCCCCGGCGAAGGCACGCCCGAAGACCTGCCCGACAGCTTTGATGCGGGCGACTTCGACCTGATGCCCGACCCCGATCAGCAAGACCCCTCGGGTGCACAGGCGACACAGGCCGAACGCCTGTTTGCCCGCGCCATCGCGGCGAATGACGAAGCGCAGATGCTGCGCGCCTTCGCCCGCGCCCTGCCCGCCGCCCTGCCGCGCCGCCGGTCGCGGCGGATGGCGGCAAACGGGGCCATGCCCGACCCCCGCGCGGCGTTCCGGCAGATGCTGCGCCGGGACGGCGAAATCGCAACCCTGCCCACCCGCAAACGCCGCCCCCGCCAGCGCCGGGTGCTGCTGCTGATCGACGTGTCAGGCTCGATGAAGGCGGGCACCGATGGCGCCCTGCGGCTGGCCCACGCACTGGTACAGGCGGGTGAGCGGGTCGAGGTGTTCACCCTTGGCACCCGCCTGACCCGCGTCACCCGCGCCCTGCGCCACCGCAACCGGGATCAGGCGATGATGCTGGCCTCGGGGCTGGTCGCCGACTGGGATGGCGGCACGCGGCTGGGCGATGCGTTGCAGGTGTTCCTGTCGGTGCCGCGCTTTGCCTCGTTTGCGCGCGGCGCGCTCAGCATCATCGTCTCGGACGGGCTGGAACGCGGCGGCCCCGAGGCGCTGGTGGGCGCGATGCAGCGGCTGGACGGGCTGTCCTTCGCGAACCTGTGGCTGTCGCCCCTGGCCGCCGACCCCGCGTACCGGCCTGAAACCGGGGCGATGCGGGCGATCCTGCCGATGCTGGACCGACTGGGCGACGGATCGACCCCTACCGCAATCGCCGCGGAAGTGCTGTCCTTCCGCAGGGGTGCGCGATGATCGACGCGCATTTCCACATCTGGCGGCAGGCCGATCTGCCCTGGCTGACCGGCCCGATGCAACCGCGCATCTTTGGCCCGTACGATCCGATCCGGCGCGACTATCCGATCACCGAATACCTGTCCGACATCGCAGGCACCGGCATCACCAAAGCCGTCTATGTGCAGGCCAACTGGGCCCCCGACCGGGCCGAGGCCGAGGCGCAGTTTATCGAAGAGACGGCGGTTGAAACCGGCTGGCCCCACGCGACCGTGGCCTTTGCCGACATGACCGTGCCCGACGCCCGCCCGGCACTTGACCGGCTGGCCCGTTTCCCCCGCCTGCGCGGCATCCGCCAGCAGTTCCACTGGCACACCAACCCGCAGTACCGGTATGCCGCCCGCCCCGACCTGTGCGCCGATCCGGCCGTCATCGCCAATGTCGCACGACTGGCCGATTATGCCCTGGCCTTCGATCTGCAGGTGTTCACCGGCCAGATGGCCCATGCACAGCGCCTGGTCGAAGGCTGCCCGCGCGTGACCTTCGTTCTGCAACATGCGGGCATGCCGGAGGATACCACCGATGCGGGCCGCGCGGCATGGCGGGCGGCGATGGCCGACCTTGCACGGCACCCGAACGCATTCGCGAAACTTTCGGGCTTCGGCACCTTTCTGCACCGCAATGACCCCGAACACATCCGCTGGCTGGTGTCCGAGACGGTCGCGATGTTCGGCGCGAACCGCTGCCTCTGGGGGTCGAACTTCCCCATCGAGAAACTCTGGACCGACTATCCCGCCCTGATCTCCGCCCACCGGGCGGCGGCGGGCACCTTCAGCGACGCGGACAACCGCGCAATCTTCAACGACACGGCAGCCCGGGTCTACCGGCTGTAACGGGAGGGAACACATGGCACTCGACATCCGCATTCTGGATTATGGCGACATCGAACTGGAATCGAGCTTCCTCGTGCTGGCGCGCGACTGCGGGCGGACGCGGCGGGTGCCGGTCTACGGGTTCCTCATCATGGGGGGGCAATATCCCATCGTGGTCGATACCGGGTACCGCGACAATGCGATCATGGAAACGCTTGGCATGCGCGGGCTGCAGTTCCACGAGAACATGATCGAGCGGCAACTGGCGAAACACGGGGTCAAGGTGGGCGACGTGCGCTATGTGCTGCACACCCACCTGCACATCGACCATGCGGGCAAGGACGACCATTTCCCGATGAACACCACCGTCGTCATCAACCGCCGCGAGATGGAATATTCGGTGTCCGGCCTGATGCACCCGCAATATCCCAAGCCCGACATCATGCACCTGATCGAACGGCTGCACACCCGCCACGCGCTGCGCTTCGAAGACCTCGAGATTTCGGGACCGGTCGAGATCATGCCCGGCGTGTCGTTGGAGGCGGCGGGCGCCCATACCGAAGGCTCGATGAATGTGCACGTCGAAACCGCCGAGGGGCGCGCCACCATCTGCGGCGACGTGATCTATGACTTCCATGACCAGATCATCGAGCCGCTGTATCAGCTGAATTTCCACGAACCGCAGGTCACCGGCAATCACGGCGGATCCAAGCGCAACGAAAAGGCCCAGATCAAGAAGCTGCTGAATTCCTCACGGTTCCTGCTGCCGGTCCATGACAAGCCCGCCATGATCGAACGCGGCCAGGTGGTCGGCCGTCTCGACATGGTGGTGCCGGGGCCGATCACCCAGTCGGTCGCGCGCCGCGACTGGTTCCCGGTGTGAGCGATGGCACATCAGGCCCTTGATCCCGGCTTTCGCCGCCTGATCGACGAACACGCCCCCGTCCGGCAGGTGGCGCACGGCTGCACCTTTACCGAAGGGCCGATCTGGCATCCGGTCGACCAGTACCTGCTGTTCAGCGACATGCCCGCCGACACCCGCCGCCGCCTTGACCGGTCCGGCGTGCGCGAGGTGGCAAGGCCCAGCCACAAGGGCAACGGCATGACCTATGACGCCGACCTGAACCTGTTGGTCTGCGAACACGCCACCTCATCCGTCGCCCGCATCCGCCCCGACGGCACGCGCGAGGTGCTGTGCAGCCATTTCGAGGGGCGCGAACTGAACTCGCCCAACGATCTGTGCGTGAAATCGGACGGGTCGATCTGGTTCAGCGATCCCTGGTACGGGCGGATGCCGCACTACGGGGTGGAGCGTCCGCGCGATCTGGGGTTTCAGGGGGTCTTCCGGCTGCGGCAGGGTTCGACCGCCCCCGAACTGATGGTCGACCGCTATACCTTTACCCAGCCGAACGGCCTGTGCTTCTGCCCCGACGAATCGAAGCTGTACGTCAACGACACCGAACAGGCGAACATCCGCGTCTACCGCGTGGCCCCGGACGGTGCCTTGAAGGACGGCCGCATCTTTGCCAGCGGCATCCGCGATTCGATGCTGCCGGGCGTGCCCGACGGCATGAAATGCGACGCCGAGGGGAATGTCTGGTGCACCGGGCCGGGGGGGGTCTGGGTCTATGCGCCCTCGGGCACGCTGATCGGCAAGGTGTCGGTGCCCGAACTGCCCGCCAACCTGCACTGGGGCGGGGCCGACTGGCGCACGCTGTACGTCTGCGCCACGACATCGGTCTATGCGGTCGATGTGAAGGTCGGGCCGCGCAACGAGCCGTTCATGCGCACCCGGCCCAAGGCCCCGGCCTTCGCCGGGGCAACCGGCACCGGCGGGCTGCGGCTGGATCCTGCGCGCTGCGCGCTGATCATACAGGACATGCAGAACGATGTGGTGATGGACGGCGGCGCCTTTGCCGCGTCCGGTTCCCCCCAGCATTGCCGCGACCAGAACGCGCTGCCGAACGTGGCAAGGCTGGCGCGGCGCTGCCGCGAACTGGGGGTGCCGGTGATCCATGTGCATTTCCTGGTGCCGCCGGGGGCCAGGGGGCTGACGCTGAACGCGCCACTGTTCGAGGGGGTGCTGGACAACAAGGCTCTGGTGCGCGGCACCTGGGGGGCCGCGCCCGCCCCGGGGGCCGAGGTGATGGACGGCGATTTCGTGGTGGAAAAGATGCGCATGTCGGCCTGGGAGGGGACGCAGCTTGAGACCATCCTCAAGGCCTGCGCGCGCGACGTGATCATCGAGACCGGGGCCTGGACCAACATGAGTATCGAGCACACCGCGCGCACCGGGGCCGACAAGGGCTATGTCATGGTGATCCCCGAGGATGGCTGTTCGACGATGAATGCGGATTGGCACCGCGCGTCGATCATGTATGCCATGCAGAACGTGGCGCTGGTGACGACGACGGACGAGGTTCTGGCGGCGCTGGTCTGACGTCATCGGCAGGAGCGGGGGGTTTCACACCCCCCGCACCCCCCGCGGGATATTTGCGGACAGAAAATGGGGACGGGAAAAGACATGGGACGGCTGGACGGCAAACGCGCTTTCGTGACGGCGGCGGGGCAGGGGATCGGGCGGGCAATCGCCGAGGCTTATGCCCGCGAAGGGGCGGAGGTGATCGCTACGGATATCGACGAGGCGCTGCTGGCGACCATAACAGGCATGACCACCCGCCGGCTGGACGTGCGCGACCGCACGGCGGTGGCGGAATGCGTGGCGGCGGTCGGGCCGGTCGACGTGCTGTCCAACTGTGCGGGGTTCGTGGCGCACGGCACCATCCTTGAGTGCGACGAGGATACCTGGGCCTTTTCCGTCGACCTGAACCTGACCGCGATGTACCGCATCACCCGCGCCTTCCTGCCCGGCATGCTGGCACGGGGTGGGGGCAGCATCGTCAACATCGCTTCGGCGGCCAGTTCCATTCAGGCCGCACCCAACCGCTTTGTCTATGGCGCGACCAAGGCGGGCGTGATCGGCCTGACCAAGGCCATCGCCGCCGATTTCGTGGCGCAAGGCGTGCGCTGCAACGCGATCTGTCCGGGCACCGTCGAATCCCCCAGCCTGTTCGGGCGGATGGCGGCACTGGGCGAAAAGCTGGGCGGCATCGAGGAGGCACGCAAGGTGTTCATGGCGCGCCAGCCTTCGGGCCGCCTTGGCAAGGCCGAAGAGGTCGCGGCAGCGGCGG
>Ga0105049_10007514_pt1 | contig 12646 bp, 10 predicted proteins | sample MAT06_FD_78087 | JGI IMG/M metagenome (GOLD analysis project Ga0105049, IMG submission 78087) | Freshwater microbial communities from Lake Fryxell liftoff mats and glacier meltwater in Antarctica - MAT-06 | ecosystem: Environmental > Aquatic > Freshwater > Ice > Liftoff microbial mat | place...
ATGCTGGCTGCGTCGAAAGCTTTGATGAGATCCAGGAGCGACTCCGTTCCGCTCATCCTGGGGAAGGAGTGGCCCGTTCGAGTTGACGGCGCAGGATTTCGCGGCGTTCGGACTCGGTTGCTTCGGGATGGCGCGACGCGATGCCAGCAAGACTCCACAGGCACGCCTCTTCAAAAAGATCCGCTCCGGCGCGAAATTTCGCTTCGGGAGACAACATCCGCGCCTGTTTGATTTTCGCCAAATCAGACCGCCGGGCCTCGCTGGAAATTTCCGCGTCCATAGTCGAAAACTGACAGGAAGAAAACGCCCTGGCAAGCCGGGTGGAGCGGAGGGAAACCGACCCCTATTTTCCCCAGTGCTTGAGCAAGGTCTCCGCCATGTCGGCGGGCGTCGGGGCCACGGCAATCCCGGCGTCCAGCATCGCTTCGATTTTGGCCGCAGCCGTGCCCTTGCCTCCACTGACGATGGCTCCGGCGTGACCCATGCGGCGTCCCGGAGGCGCGGTGGCCCCCGCGATGAAGGCGGCGATGGGTTTCTTGCAATACTCCTTGGCCCAGGCGGCGGCTTCTTCCTCGGCTGTGCCGCCGATTTCACCGATCATGATGATGGCTTCCGTTTCCGGATCGTCGTTGAACATCTGGAGCACATCCAGGTGCGACGTGCCGTTGACCGGATCACCGCCGATGCCCACACACGTGCTCTGGCCATAGCCGCGCGTCGTAAGCTGCCAGACCGCTTCATAGGTGAGCGTGCCGGAACGTGAAACCACGCCGACGTTGCCTTTTTTGTGAATGTAACCCGGTGCAATGCCGATACGGCAGCCGCCGTGGGAATCCTTGCCGGTGCCGGGTGTGACGAGGCCGGGACAATTCGGACCGATCAGGCGGGTGCTTGATCCGCGCATGGCCTGCTTCACTTTCACCATGTCATTGATCGGGATGCCTTCCGTGATGGCAACGATAAGATCGAGCCCGGCATCAACACCTTCCAAAATGGCATCAGCCGCAAAGGGGGGCGGCACAAAGATCACCGAAACGGTCGCCCCGGTTTCCCGCACAGCCTGAGCCACGGTATCAAAAATCGGCACGACATGGGAGAAAAGCTGGCCGCCCTTTCCGGGGGTCACTCCTGCGACGACCTTCGTGCCGTAGTCGAGGCTGAGCTGCGCGTGCCGGGCGCCGAAGCTGCCGGTGATGCCTTGGACGAGAATTTTGGTGTCGGGTGTAACGAGGATGGACATGGGAAAAATGACTAGTGACGAATGACAAATGACATAAGTGGATCAGGCGGCCTTTTTGACCTCGGCCACGATCTTCTGCGCGGCATCAAGGATGTTGTCACCGGTGATGAGGGCCAACTTGCTTTCGGCCAGAGTTTTTTTGCCCGCCTCGACGTTGTTGCCTTCGAGACGGACCACGAGCGGAATTTTCAGGCCGATTTCGCGCGCCGCTTCCACGATTCCGGTGGCGATGATGTTGCAGTCCATGATGCCGCCGAAAATGTTAACCAAAATCCCCTTCACGTTTTTGTCGCCGAGAATGATCTGAAAGGCCGCAAAGACCTGTTCCTTGCTGGCTCCGCCGCCCACGTCCAGGAAATTGGCGGGCCTGCCCCCGGCGTATTGGATGATGTCCATCGTGGCCATGGCCAGTCCGGCCCCGTTGACCAGGCAGGCAATGTCGCCGTCGAGTCCGATGTAGTTGAGCGAAAACTCCGAGGCGGCCACTTCGCGCGGGTCTTCCTCGGTCTTGTCCCGCATGGCGAGAATTTCGGGCTGACGGTACAGCGCGTTGTCGTCGAAGCCGAACTTCGCATCGAGCGCGAGGAGTTCGCCTTTCGCCGTCACCACAAGAGGATTGATTTCCACCATCGCGCAATCGCATTCGATGAAGAGTTTGTAGAGATTGGTGAAAAGTTTGGAGGCCTGATTCATCAGCTTGCCGGTGAGCCCGAGCATCACGGCAATCTGGCGCGTCTGGTACGGCATGAGGCCGAGCGTGGGATTGACGCCGAGTCGGAGAATTTTTTCCGGGGTGTGTTCGGCGACGGACTCGATATCCACCCCGCCCTCGGTGCTGGCGATCACGACGGGTGCCGATGTCGCGCGATCCAGCAGAATCGCAAAATACAGTTCGCGTTCGATGTCCACTGCCTCGCCGATGAAGACCTTTCCAACTTCCTTGCCCTCGGGTCCGGTCTGATGCGTGACGAGCACCTGGCCGAGCATTTTCGCGGCAATGTCTTTCGCTTCGGCAGGCGTGTCGCAGAGATGCACTCCGCCTTTGTAGCCATTTTTGAAAGTCCCCTTGCCGCGTCCGCCGGCATGGATCTGCGCCTTCACGACGATCTTGCCCCCGAGTTTGGCCGCGACATTTTCCGCCTCGGCGGGAGTGGTGGCGACGCCGCCCGGCTGGGTGGCCACAGCGAATTTTGCGAAAAGCTCTCTGGCCTGATATTCGTGGATATTCATCGAAAAGAGCTTGGGAATTATCCCGTCACGGCGCGTTTGCCAACGGAATATTGTTTTTTTTGCAATCTGCCGGCAGGGCAGGTTGTCCTCAACCCTCCGTCACGTCGTGGGATTAGATTCAGGCCGGCTCGTTCAATCGGAAGCCACAACTCCTCACGGCGTATTTTCCAGCGGGACATTATTTTTTTTGCACCACTCGATGGCTCCGCGATTGCCCTCCCTGGCGGCGCGCACATACCAATCCTTGGCCGCAGCCGGGTCCTTGGCCGTGCCCTGGCCGCCCAGCAGGCATTGCGCGTAGAAGGCCATGCAGAGCGGATTGCCCTTTTCCGCGCCCTCGCGAAACAACTCGACCGCCTTCGTCTCATCGGCCTTGTCCACGCCCTCGCCCAGCATGTAGAGAACTCCCAGATAGCCGCAGGCATCCAGTGACCCCAACTCCCTGGCTCTGGTGGAAAGACGAAAAGATTCCGCCGGATTCACATCGAGAAACCCCGGAACGCCTTTCCGGTAGAGGTCGCCGAGCATGTTCATGGAGCGCACCTCGTTGAGTTCCACTGCGGCCATAAGCAATTCGATCGCTTTCTTGGGATCCTTTGGGACGCCCTTACCATACAGCTCGCACTCCGCCAGCATATACATCCCCGCCGGATCGCCATTGGCCGACGCCTTGGAGAACCAGGCCGCCGCGCCCTCAAAATCCGGTGCGGGCACGCCTCTCCCGCTGGCCAGCATTTGACCGGCCTGAATCATCGCCTCCGTCTGCCCCTGATTGGCCGCAGCCAGGAACCATTTCAATGCCTCTGCGGAGTCCGACAGCAACAAGGATTCGCCCAACAGCATCTGCGCCGACTTCACATTCAAGGCCGCCGCTTGTTCCAGCGGCAGGCGCAGGGCGGAAAGCTCACCCGCCGTGAACTTGGGCGTGCGCGTCCGCAGGTTTGCCGCCAGCATCTCCATGGCCTCGGGGGGTTGTTTTTCCTCGGGAAATTTCGCCGCAAGCGATGCGTAAGCCGACAGAGCTCCGGCGAGATTATCCTGACTTTTCACCTCCTCCGCCACGGCCAAAGCCTGTTCATAAGCCGACTTCTGCGCATCCGGAGTCGCCACCGGCTCATATTCAGCGGTATATGTATCGAATCTAGTTGGCAAAGCCGCCACCGGTGTCGGAGTCGGCGTATCCGAGCTCGACACCAGCGGGGTTGGCTTTGTTTTCCCGGACTGTAAAAAACCCACTGCCGCCCAGATCCCCAGACCTCCGATCACCAGCAACACCGCCGCCCCCGCGAGAATCCACGGCAGCACAGACCGCCGCGGCTTCTCCTGCACCGCCGGCATCGGCGGTGGGGTTAAACCCGCCAAGCTCGCGACCGCAGCCGGCATCACCGGCGCGGACACCCGCCCCCCGTCATCCAACTCCGCCACAAAAGCCGTCGCGCTCGCAAATCCCTGCCCCGGATTCAGCGCCTTGCGCAGGGCCGCGTTCCCCGCCTCCGAGAGGCCCGGGATCGGCACATAGCCGCCCATCGAACTCCCTCCCCGCACCCCGCCCAGCATCTCGTAAGCCAGCGAACCCACCGCGTACACGTACGCATTCGCCGGATGGCTCGCGAAGGCCCCGCTCGCCTTCATCATCGCAAACGACGACGCCACCATTGTCGCGTCCGGAGCCAGCGTGCGCATCCCCATCCCCGTCAGCGGCAGAAATTTTGGCCTCTCCATTCCTCCGCCCTCCAGCAGGATCTCATGCACTGCGATATCCGGACAACTCAACCCCGCCGCCCCCAACTCATCGAAAGCCCCCGCCAGCGGCATCAACAACACCTTGGCCTCCCCTGAGGGCAGCGCCCGCCGGGAACGCAGCACATCCAGCAAAGCCACCCCCTCCACCCATTCCAGCACCAGAAAGGTGTGGTGATTCGCATGCTCCAGCGAAAGAATGCGCTGAAACGCCGGATGCTTCAGCCTCTGCAGCTTATCCACTTCCTCCTCCAGCCGCGTGAACGCCTCCGACGTCGCCAGGGCCCCCGAATGCAAAATTAACACCGCCGCCAGCGCATTATCCTCCAGTGCCTGCGCGCGAAAGACCCGCCCGTGGTCCGACGCCGTCACCTCATCCAGCAGCCGGAACCTCTCCGCCAGCAACAACCCCGAAGCCAGTTCCAGCGCCTCCTCCGCCGGCTGCTCCGGCCCCATCACCGTCGTCTCGAAAAGCTCCCGGCTCACCCCCTTTGGGGCCGTTCCTCCGCCGCCCGACTCCGCCAGGCATGCCTCCACCTCCGCGCGCAACTCCGAGGGCGTCTGCGGCCGGTCCGCCGCATCCTTCGCCATCATGTGCCGCAGCAACTTCACCACGGCGGACGACTGACCCTCCAGCGTTTCAAACGGCGGCTCCCGGTGCAAATGCTGGCTCATCACCTGCGCCAGCGAACCGCTGAACGGCGTCTTCCCCGCCAGCATGAACCACAGCGTCACCCCCAGCGAATAAATGTCCGACCGCACATCGAGCTCACGTTCCTCCAGTTGCTCCGGACTCGCAAAATGCGGTGTCCCCAAAAAACCACCCGCCGTCAACGTGGCCGAGTCCTCCCCCGGCGTCACACTCTTTGCCAGGCCGAAATCAATCACCTTCACCGTGAATTCATCCCCGCCATCCTCATGCACAAACATCAGGTTCGACGGCTTGATATCGCGATGAACGAGCCCCTGTTTGTGCGCCGCCCCCAGGGCCCGGCTCACCTGCGAGGCGATCTCCAGCGCCATCGGCGCCGGCACCGCCCCCTCGCGTTTCATGAAATCCTCGACGGTGTCGCCGTCAATGAACTCCATCGCGTAGAAATAATTGTCGTCCTCACTTCCGAGGTGAAACACCGTCGCCACATTCGGATGCCGCAACGCCGCCGCCGCCCGGGCCTCGCGCAGGAATCTCTGCCGCGCCACCTCGCTGTGCAGATACGACCCGTTGATCACTTTCAATGCCACATGACATCGCAAATTCGTGTCGAAAGCTTTATACGTGACGCCCATCGCCCCGCGGCCCAGTTCAAAAAGCGAACCGTCCTCCTTTTTCAGAACTTCAAAATGCTGGAACTTTACCGTCTCCGCCATGCGACCGCCTGATTTATTCCAGAGCCCGGGAAATGACAACCCTGACGCTCAAACTCTCGGGGTGGCACCGGAAAAACTCGACGCGGTGATGGATCGACCCGCCCCGAAAGCCCGGGCAAAAAGTGGGGCGTGAAGGAGCCTCACATCAGCTTCGCACCCAATTCGGCGAGGTCGCTGCGTTCACCTTTGGTGAGGGAAATGTGGGCGGTGATGCGCTGACCGCGGAGGCGGTTGCGGGTGTGGACGAGGCCGTTGGAGCGGCTGTCCACGTAGGGATTGTCAATCTGGGCGGGGTCGCCGACCATGACAAGTTTGGAGCCCTTGGACATGCGGGTGACAACAGTTTTGGCTTCGAGCGGAGTGAGTTGCTGGGCTTCGTCGAGAACGAAGAAACGATTCGGGATGGAACGTCCGCGGATGTAGCAGAGGGCTTCGATTTCCAGGAGGCCGCGTTCGATGAGTTGTTCGTAGGGTTTTACGACCGTGTGCTGACCGTTGCCACCGGAATGCTGGGATGGCGGCTTCTGGTGTTTGCGGTCGGAGTTGGGGCGGGGTTTGTTCTCGGCACGGGGTGGATTGATGGGCAGGAGAACTTCAAACGCATCGTAGATGGACTGGAGCCACGGGTGCATTTTTTCGTTCAGCGTACCGGGCAGGAATCCGAGGGTGTTGCCCATCGCGACAACGGGACGGCTCACCGTCATGCCGTTGAACTGCTTCATCGTGGTCATGTAGAGCCCGGCCGCGACGGCCATGATGGTCTTGCCGGTGCCGGCCTGTCCGTAGCAGGTGATGAGGGAGATCTCGGGATCGAGCAGGGCGTCGAGGAAACATTGCTGCCCGGCGTTGGCCGGGCGGAGTTCGATCCCGCGGGGCATGGCGAGTGAGGCCGGGATGTTTAGGCGCTCGAAACAACCTTCGCCCATGTGGCGGGCAGGCATGAGTTTGTTTTCCTCGGATTTCAGCAGGACGTATTCGTTGATCTCGAGCGAACCCGTGCGGGAAAGCGGAAGGTCGAGGCTGCGCGAACTGCCGAAGCGCTGGAGTTCGTGCGCCTCCACGGGGATGGAGCGGATCTCGTAACCCTCGGCATCCTTCACGGCGACTTTGTCGTTGAGATAGTCCTCGCAGGTGAGCCCGATGGCGAGGGCCTTGAGCTGCATGTTGAGGTCCTTCGTCACAAGGATGGTCGGGCTGGCCTCGTGTTCCTGAAGAGCGAGGCAGGCTCCCATGATGCGGTGATCCATCCGTTCCTGATCGGGGAAAATTTTCAAAAACCGGCGCACCGCGGCGGAGGACGCGGCTTTGCCAAGAGTCTCGTTGATCAGGATGCGAACGGAACCGCCGCCGGCAGTCTCGACCCCGCGGGTGACCTTGCGGGCATTTTGCCCGAAGAGCTGGGTCAGGTACCGATGAACTGTGCGGGCATTGGCCCCGCGTTCAGTCTGCTCGTTTTTGAAACGGTCGAGTTCGGAGAGGACCTCGACGGGAATAAAAACATGGTTGTTTTCAAAACGGTTAAGGCTGTGCGGGTCGTGGAGAAGGACGTTGGTATCTATGACGAAGTTCTTCACCTTCTCTGCCGTTCCGTTGCGGCCGTTTCGCCCCGCATGCGGGAGAGAGAGACTTTGTTCTTCGGGAGTTTCGATCAGGTCGGCTCGGTGCATAGTTTTCTGACTGAAAATTTGCGGGTCGAAAAACGGAACTGCTCGTCTGAATTCCCTCGGGATTCCCGACCCATTACGAAACATTCTGGAAGGCAGAGCGGCTCCAAGCAAATATTCTATCGCACCGCGCGTCAGAGGTTTCAATCAAAATGTTGTGCCAGCTTAAAAATATGACCGCTACAGGTGGGGGTTTGGCGCTCTTCTCCCGGAAGCACGTGTCTTTCGCCCATCCCGTTTTTCAGCGGATCGCCGAGGACTATAGTCGGGACGCGCAGGCTTCTTTTCTCAAACGAGTTGCGATGGCCTCTTTTCGGACTTTTGCCATTTGCTGTAATAGAGATTGCAATATTTCCGCCATTTGATTTAATATGCCTTGCAAGTTCAGAGCCCCTGGGGCGGAGGTTGATAGCTAATTGTGTTTTGCGAAGTGGCCTTGGCCATGACTCATCCAGCAGCGATTCTGATCCGTTCGATGACTCCTCCTGCAAAAACAACCAAACACATATTATGGGCAGCAAACTCTACGTAGGAAATCTTTCCTTTCAAACCACAGAAGCCGATCTGAAAAGCCTCTTCGCCGCAGCCGGATCGGTCAGCGAAGCAGCACTTGTCACAGATCGGGAAACCGGCCGGTCACGCGGCTTCGCTTTCGTCACCATGTCCTCCGATGCAGAAGCCCAGGCGGCCATCTCGCAGTTCAGCGGCAAGGAAATTGACGGACGCAGTCTCACGGTCAACGAAGCCCGGCCCCGCGAAGAAGGCGGCGGCGGTGGCGGCGGCGGTCGCCGATTCGGCGGCGGTGGCGGTGGTGGCGGCGGTGGTGGTGGCGGCGGAAACCGTGGCGGTGGCGGCGGTGGTGGTCGCGATGGCGGCCGTGGTCGCTACTAAATCGTTTCCAAAGAACCAATCAACTTTCAAAACAAACGCCCCGGTTTTTCAACCGGGGCGTTTTTGTTTGTGCTCGGGGAAGCGTTTCCGCAAACCGTTTTTAATCTGCCGGCGCTTCTTCCTCCCAGCACTCCTGAATAGCCCGGAGAATTTCCACCCGGCCCTCGCGGGATTTTGCCGAACTGACCAACACTTCGGGCGCGCCCTCGCAGACGCCGGAAAGCGCTGCTAAAAAACCGGCGATGTTTTCTTGCAAAGCTCTCGCCTTGAGCTTGTCAACTTTCGTGAAGATCAATGAAAAAGGCACCTCCCGCCCGGACAGCCAGTGCAAAAATTCCAAGTCAATCGCCTGCGGACTCAGCCGGGAGTCAATCAGGACAAAGACCCGGCGGAGATTCGGGCGGTGTTCCAAATAGCCGGCAATCGCTTTGCTGAATTCCCGGCGATCCCTTTGCGACACTTTCGCGTAACCATAGCCGGGCAGATCCACCAGATTCCAGGAACCATTGATCAGGAAAAAATTAATCAGCTTGGTTTTTCCGGGAGTGGCGGAAACCTTGGCCAGATCTTTTTGACCGGTGAGCAAATTGATCAGCGAGGACTTGCCCACGTTGGACCGTCCGATCAGCGCAACCTCCCACAAGTCCGAATCCGGACACGTCTTCAAATCGGGAGAACTCATCTCGAAAACGGCGGATTGGATTTTCATGATTTGGGGCCGGGGACGCGTTTTAGGTTGGCCCCGGCGGCTCCGCTCTCTTACGCTGTCACCAACCAAACAACATTATGGCTAAAGGCAACAACAGTAAGCGAAAAGAAGTCAAGAAGCCCAAGCAGGAAAAACCCAAGCCGATCCACGGCGGCAAACGTCCCTGAGTTTCCATCGCAGACGGGTTCCCGTTTTTGCAGGAACTGGCGCATCCGTCCGGCATCTATGACCGGCCCGGTTGAGGGATTTTCATGAAAAAAGAAAACCCCGCGAAGGAGCAGTACCGGCGCTTGCGCGAACTGTCGTGCCAGCAACTTTGGTCGGAAGAAGTGCCCGCATTTGATCGGGCCGATGTACGGGAACGGATCGCGGGCGTGGGCGTGATTCGCGCAGTCGGGGTGGTTTTTTCGGAATCGGGAAACGCCGCCCAAAAAGATGCGGCGCGTCAGTGGCTCCTGGGCCTGCTCGACGATCCCGCTGAAAAAGTCCGCCGCTACGCCATGACGGCGCTGCCCAAAATCGGGGCCGACGAACGCGAAGAGAGCGGGCTCCTCGCCGTACTGGAAAAAACCTCCTCGGACCGCGAGCGGAAATTTCTCGGCCTCGCCCTGGAAAAAATCGGAGGCAGCGCCACCCTCGAGGCTACGAGCAGCCTCGGACCCCAAACCGCTAGGAAGGTCGAGGCCAACATCGCGCGTTTGGGCAGCCAAAGCGCCGTCCGCATGAACCAGATGCTACCCGACGCCGCCGCCTTGCGCATCCATCTGCACTGCCGCTCCGGCCTGGAGGAAATTCTTCAAGACGAACTTCGTGAGCACGAAACAAAGTTCAGCCCCGGCCAAAACCTGCCGGGATTGATCGCCCTCGCGCCGCGGGATTCATTTGCCCTGGCCGATGTCTATGCCCTGCGTTGTTTCAGCAGCGCGAGCATCGTATTGGGCACCATAAAGTCTTCTCAAAATGAAACAGAATCCCTCGCTGCCGTCATTACGTCGCCGCAAGCGCGACGGATTTTCGAGACGTTCACCGAGGGACCGATTCGCTACCGCCTGGATTTTAATTCCAAGGGCCACCAAAGAGCCGCCGTGCGCAATCTGGCCGGGCGCGTCTATGAACTCTGCCCCACCTTGCTGAACGACTCGCGCGACGCACCGTGGCAAATCAATATTTTTCACACCGCACAGGGATGTTCCGTGGAACTCAGCCCGAGGCTGCGCCCCGATCCGCGCTTCGCCTATCGGCAGGACGATGTCCCCGCGGCCTCCCATCCTCCGCTGGCCGCCTGCATGGCCCGGCTGGCCGGCCGCAACGAGAACGAAACCGTTTGGGATCCCTTCTGCGGCTCCGGCCTCGAATTGATCGAACGCGCCCGGCGCGGTGGCGTAAGGCAGATTTTCGGGACCGACCTCAGTGAAGAGGCCATTGCCATTACCAAGGAAAACATTGCCGCCGCGTTGCCGCATCCGCCTGCGAGCACGCTCGCCTGCTGCGATTTTCGCAATCATGACACGCTTGCGGGATTGGAGTCCGTTTCGCTGATCATCACCAATCCGCCCATGGGTCGGCGTGTTCCCATCCCCGATCTGCAAGGGCTCATCAATGATCTTTTTGCCGTGGCCGCCACCGTGCTGAAGCCAGGCGGCAGACTGGTCTTTGCCAATCCGTTGCCGGTCAAGCCAGCGGGAGATTCGCTCAAGCTGGAGTTCCGGCGAAAAATTGATCTCGGAGGCTTCCACGTGCATTTGGAAAAATACGTGAAACAGAAAAAGTAAAACCCGCCTCCGTTTCCAGAAGCGGGTTTTAAGGTTTTGGCACCTGAATTAAATCTGGCGGCAATTCCGCCAATTAGCAAGCCTTATGGAAAATTGTCCGGTCCGTTCGGCAAAAGCCTACTTTTTGCCCGCTTCCGCGCGAAGCTGGCGTTCGGCCTCGACCCAATCGCCATGCTCATCCCCGTGGCCGCCAACCGCTTGACGGCTCTCGGCAATAAAATAGGCGCGCAGAGCGATCTCATCCGTGGTGATGGCTTTCACCGCTGGTTTGTTTTTTTTCAGCGGTTTGGCGGCAGCCTTGGACTCTGGCTTCACCTTAACCTCTGCCGGAGACGCTTTGGCGGCTTTTTTAGGCTTCTTCTCCTCGTTTTTTTCCTTCTTTTTCTTTTTTGACATGGCGATCAATTGGTTCGCGATTATTACCCTCCCGAAGCCCGCTCTTTGCAAAATAAATCTTCAAAAAATTTTGCGGAAATTTATGGTGGAGTCATGACCGCTTTTATTTTGCGTTGGTTCGTCACCACGGTTGCGGTTTTCGTGGCCGAAAGACTCATCCCCGGCATCACCTGCAGCGGCTGGGAAACCTTGCTGGGAGCCTCACTCCTGCTCGGCATCATCAACGCCTTCATTCGGCCAGTGCTGCTGCTGCTCAGCCTGCCCTTTATCATCGTCACGATGGGCATCTTCATCTTTGTGATCAACGCGCTCCTCCTCCTGCTCGTGTCCAAGATCATACCCGCCTTCACCGTGGACGGCTTTTGGAGCGCGTTCTTCGGCGCCATCATCATCAGCATTGTGAGTTGGGGCCTGAGTTTGTTTTTCCGCGGCAGCGACGGAAAAATTTATCCCATCACCCACCACACCTCCATCAAGAAGGCCAGGGCGCGGGTGATCGAATGACCTATTGCCTGAGCCTGCATTGTAGCGAAGGCCTCGTGTTTCTCTCCGATTCGCGCAGCACCGCCGGGGTGGACAACATCACCATCCATCCGAAAATGCGCGTTTATGAACGCCGCGGGGACCGCGTTTTGTGCCTCCTCAGCTCCGGCAACCTTTCCATCACCCAGTCCGTCAGCGCCCTCATTGAACGCGACCTCGAAAAATCCCACCTCGACCCCCATGTCCCCAGCCTGCTCAACCAGCCCAATCTCTACGACACCGTCCGCTACGTCGGCGAACGCATCCGCGAGGTGCGCGAACTGGACGCCGAGTCCTTCCATCGCGCCGACATGAATTTTAACATCAACCTCATCCTCGGCGGCCAGATCGCCGGCCAGCCGCCGCTGATTTATCAGATCTATCCCGTCGGCAACGCCATCCACGACAGCCGCGCCTCGCCCTTCCTCCAGATCGGCGAATTAAAATACGGCAAACCCATCCTCGACCGCGGCTTCACCTTTGACACACCCCTCAGCGAAGCCGTTAAGTTCGGCCTCCTCTCGCTCGATTCCACCGCCAAGAGCAACCTCTCCGTCGGCACGCCCTTCGAGCTTTTCTGCTACCGCACCGACTCACTCGAAGCCCGCCACCGTATGAAATTCGAGGAAAACGACCCCTACCTCACTACTGTGCGGGAACGCTGGCAGTCCGGCCTCATTCAACTTGTGCGCGACATCCCCACGCTTGATGCCTTGAAACAATGAGCCTCTTTCAGCCTGGTCCGCCCCTGCGCGTCAAAATCTGCGGCCTCACCAATGCCGCCGATGCCGTGACCGCCATCGCCAGCGGTGCCGATGCCCTTGGGTTCAATTTTTATTCCGAATCCAAACGCTTCCTCGACTTCGAGACCGCCCGCCCCTGGATCACCGCCCTGGCCGGCCGCACCCAACGCATCGCCGTCGTCGTGAACCCCTCCCCCGCTCAGCTCGCCACCCTGCGCGATTCCGGCTGTTTTGATGCCATCCAATTCCATGGCGACGAAACCCCTGCCTTCTGCGCCGCCGCCGGTTTCCCCCTCTGGATGCGCGCCGCCCGCGTGAAGGATGCCGCCTCGCTCGACGCTTCGCTCGCATACGACACCCCCCACCTCCTC
>Ga0105049_10007515_pt1 | contig 12646 bp, 9 predicted proteins | sample MAT06_FD_78087 | JGI IMG/M metagenome (GOLD analysis project Ga0105049, IMG submission 78087) | Freshwater microbial communities from Lake Fryxell liftoff mats and glacier meltwater in Antarctica - MAT-06 | ecosystem: Environmental > Aquatic > Freshwater > Ice > Liftoff microbial mat | place...
AACTCCGCAGACGTGACACGGCAGTAGACGAACTCGGGCGGGTCGCCGGCTTCCTGTAGCTTAATTCGGTCGCGGACGTACTGAGGCAATCCCGGCTCCCCGGCCACTGGGGCGATGTCGTCGAGCTTGTTCTTGTCCGTGTCGAGGACGAGGTAACCGATGATCGGATACCCGGCCACGCCATCGGTTCGCTCGCTGTGACGGTCGTGGAACTGCTTACGCACGCGGAGCAACACATCCTTGCCGGTACCTCCGAGGCCGACTAGCAGTGTTGGGCAAATACGAAGTTTGTCGTTCGCGACGGCCATTAGGCGGTCCTCCCGGCAGGCGTCGCCCGCCGCGGCTTGAATAGTAATGTCAAGATGATGCCCAGCACGATGCCGATGACCAGAGCGGCGATCCACCCCTGTCGCAACATCCGGACTAAGCGGAAACTCTGACCACCGGGCAAGAAATCCAAGTCGGCCCGCAAGTCTTGCCCAGGGTAAAGCGAAAAGAGTGCCACGAACACAACCAAAGCGAAGAACCAGTAGTAAACCATCGTGCGGCGAAAGGCGTTCCGTGGCCACGGACACCTATCGGCAGGCTTCGCCGGGTCGAGCATGGACACAAAGACATAGTCGAACATTACGAACCAGCCGACGACCAAGGCGAATGCCATTACGAGCCATCGCTGCAAGGACCACTCCGACCGGAACAGCCAACCGAATGACTTCGCTTCGTCGGGGACTGACGAGGACGGATCGGCCGCAGCCGCCCGTATCGCGGTCACGAGTATGGCCACCAAGGCCCAGAGCCAAATTGACGAACGCATACGGTTCCTCCAATGGACAAGCGGTCACCCGGCGTCGAGCCAACGACTGACGAGCCAAAAACTCTTCTTGTTCGCTTCATCGCGGGCCTCGACCGTCAGCCAGCGTCGGCCGATGATCGTCGAAAGCACCCCGCGGTGCGACATGCGGTCGATGATTCGATCCTGGTTGAGGTCGGCAAGCAAGCAGTACCACGTATTCGGGCTGCTGTCCCTTCCGGTCAGGAGGGCCAAGCGGCCGAAAACGTCCGCCGCTTGGAGTTGAAGAATGCCTGGGTCGTTGGTGATGGGCTGATATTGTCGAACTCGGTTCACCGTGCCCACCCGCTGTTCGCGGACCACGATGAGTCGCTCCCCATCCGCAGTTACTCCGACCGGATATCCGCCCCCAGTTTCGATTTGCCCGAAGGGTGCATAAGGATCGGACTTTGAAATCGACAGCAATCCGAGGTTGTAATTGCCAGTGTCCGTGCGGAGGGCGACCGCGATTTGCCCGAACGTGGGCCCGTCGGGTACGTCCGCCAGCACCGCCGCGTACTCCAATCCGTGTCGACTCTCGCCACACTTCCACTTGTCGGGCAACTGTAATGCTTTTGCGTGGAACTGGGAGCCTTCCTCGTGAACCAGCACAATGCCATTTGAATCGACAACTACGAACAACAGCGGGGCTTGACACAACAATAACAGGGCAGTGGACCCTGCCCCAGCGGGCCCAGACGGGAGGGGGATCGCTGTTCTTGCGGGCGGCGAGGCGGCTGTGAATCCAAATGCGATTTGCACGAAACTCAATCGGCCGTCCGCGTCGCGTTCCAGCCACACCAGTCGCGCGACCTCCATGCGACCCTTCGGATCTCCCGCGATCGGAACAATCAGCGGCCGACTGGCCAAGATACACCCTATCGGGAGAACGTACATCAGTGCGAGCGGAACCGTGACGTGCGCTGCGAGTTCGACGGCTCGCAGATCCTCGACCACGATGCGGCGGTCGGTGTAGGCCACCAGCCACCCACCGTGAACGATGGCCCGTACTGGCATTTCCGTAGGGTCCGGTGCGAGCGTGCGATGAATGGCAGGGCGGGGCTTCTGCGACGAATCGACGATGAGGTACTGGCCGCCGGGCAGGCCGATCCACACCAGGCATCCGCTGGCAGCGACGGCGAACACGAGGGCGTTCGGCCAGTCCGAGGTCAGGTACGCTTCGAGGTTGAAATCCCACCGCAATACGTGTGGTGCCCCGACCTTTTCCGTGTCCCGTTTTAACTCGATTCGAGTTCGCTCGCTGAGTTTGGCAATGGAATCGTCGCCGAGACATTGCGTGTAGGTTAGCAGGATGGGCTGGGCACATAATGTGCAAAAGCGAGCGAACGGCCGGTTGATGGCCCGGCAATCCGCGTTCGGACATCGGAGCAGAAATCGCAAACATTTGGAACACTGAAACGAAATCGGCGACGCGGGAAAATCTAACGGGTGACCGCACGCAGGATGTGTGCAACGAAGCATTGGGTCGACTCTACACAGCAGATTTTGAGAGTACAGCCATATTATTACGTTATTTGTAAACAGGCATTCGGCCAGAGCCACTTTCGCGTTTATCCGAACTCCAGGCGATAATTCACAGTCAAATCAGACTACTGTCCTGTCCAGACTAAATGTTCGAGTTGCCAATGCCGTCGATTTTGGGGAACCTCTACGTCAACAGGGAGGTTCGGATGAACAAGAAGTATATCGTGCTGCTAACGGACGGGGAACGGGCGATTTGTGACGCCATCATCAAAAAGGGGTAATCAATGCGCCTATTCTGCGTATCTTATCCCCAATTGAGACAATTCAGCAACCGCTTGTTTGAACTGTGTTAATATTTCCCCTGAATTGCTCAACAGAGTCAAGCGCTCGTTGTCATACCCTATCTCTAAAGCGGGATAATTTTCATATTCTGAGCGATAGATAGGGGTTTCAAAATTGTTTTTATACCGCCCATCAGGCCCGCCATCTAGCCTTTGGTGCTTCCACCGGTAACCCACGACTTGCTCGCCAAGATAGACGGAAATATTCTTCACGTTCACATCCAAGTCATGGTATCGGAATAAAGCGTATGAATGCCAATACTCCACCAAGACTCCGTCAGGAAGAAAGTACAATCTCACATCCTGGATTTGCAGCTGATAGAGATCAACATTGCTGTGTACCCATCGGGGCGATTTTCGAAAGATGCTAATTGGGTCGCCCAATACAACCCCTTTGGAATGGTTGTTCGATTCCCAAACATCCGTGCTGTACGCCATGTTTTGGAACGCCATAATCAGACTGCGGTAGCGACTTTGTTGACCTGGCGTCAAGGTGTAGTCGATCCGGAGTGGATGGGCTGCGGCCACATATTCTCGGTTTAATTTAATTCCTCGAAAATAACACCAAGCTCCAACGCCGCCACATGAGGATAGAATGACAATAAAGCGAAAAGTTGCAAATAGTGCCCTCCCAGTGCTGGCCGCGCCTGCATGGAAAGCAGACGTACTAAGAAACAGACCTGCAATCAATAGCGCAGCAACGACTGGAAGCCAATAATAGAGATAAGCATTGCCGGGATTTTTCCTTAGCTTTTCCAAAATTTTAATTTGATCGAGTTCATCGTTTCCAAACGATGCAGTGATAGGATTGGGCCAATCCGATGGACGCCCAACAGGAATCGCCGATGGTTTCAACCTAATTTTTTGGTTACAACCAGGGCATCGAAGATGATCTTGAATCGATTCCAATTTTACTTCGATTCCCAGCTTGCATCGGGGGCAAGTGAACGCCACCGCTTGCGCAGGTGGGGCCGTTGTGAAGCCTTGCCTTTGGTTACGAATGATCAGTTCGAGATCATAAGCTACCCGTCGGGTAGTGTCCAATAAGACATCCCGCGCTTCGCTCAACTGTTTCATCAGCTCGGTAGCGCCGGGGTCCGAGTTGCGATCCGGGTGGTATTTGAAGGCAAGTTTGCGATAGGCGGCCTCAATGACTTCGTGCTCGGCTTTGGTCGAGACTTGCAAGATGTCGTAATGCGTCAGCTCGGCCATTGTTACCCCGAAGAAAATCGTTTCATTACGACGCTCTTCTCACTATTCTACGTTTAAGCTCGCGTCAGTCTATCTCGGTTGTTCGCGACTGATAAATGTAACAGCATCAGTGTTTCATCGTGTTCGTGACGTTCCGTATTTTCCGGATTTGGTGCAAGTCTCATTTGATTCCAGTCGATCGAAATCGGACGTAAGTCGTTGGTGGGTTAGGTTGGTTCCGAAATTCGGGAATGAGTCCAGGGATGGGTGGGTGGAAAGTGGCTGGAGTCAATCCGGGCACGTTGGGAACGTGCCCGGCGTTCCACTTTCAGATCGTCCAGCCTTTGCGGTAGTTCTTCGACAGATACTGCGCGGCGGATTTGACGTTGGTCACGCTGGCGGTGGCAGCGTCCCACGCGATCTCGGCTTCGGTACGGTAGGCGACGTTGCCGAGCAACACGGCTTCAGTGAGGCCGCCGGAGTAATCGAAGTTGCACGTCGTGGTACCACCGTTCTTGATCGCGTCGATCCATTCCTTGTGGTGCCCGACCGATGCCGCGATCGACTTGGCGGGGGCCACGAACGACTTCGCGAACTCGTCGGGCAACAGCGTGTACTTGCCGTAATCGGCGATCAGCTTGCCCTTTTCGCCGACGAACATGACGGCGGAACCGTAACCTTTAAAGGTTTCCTTGCCATCGAGCGATGGCCCGCTGACGCCGTGATACCACGACAACTTCACGTCCGGCCGTGCGTTCATTCCGGAAATCGCAGGGAACTGATAATCGACCTGCATGACATCGGGCGTCGTGTTATCGCCGACGTATTCGCGGCGGCCCGTGGCTTTCACGGTCGTCGGCGCGGTCAGGTCGAGTGCCCAGAACGGCAAGTCCATGTAATGGCAGCCGAGGTCCGCCAGCGTGCCGCCGCCGAACTCCCACCACCAGCGCCAGTGGAAGTGCGGCCACTGGAACGCCCACCCGGATTTAGCGACGTTCGCTTCGAAGAACTCGACCGGCGTTGGCCCCAGCCACAGATCGACGTCGAACTTCGCCGATGGTGTTTTCCCCGCACGAGTCCCGCCAACGGGGCGGCTGCTGTTCCACACATGAACGTGCGAGATAGGGCCGAGCACGCCGCTTTTCACGATCTCGACGACGCGACGATAGTTATCCGTGGCGTGGATTTGCGTGCCCATCTGCGTGACGAGTTTCTTCGCCGCCGCCGTTTTGCGAACGAGCCGCACTTCGCTAACGGTGTGGCAAAGTGGCTTCTCGCAGTAGACGTGTTTGCCGTTCGTGAGTGCCATCATCGTCGGGTGCGCGTGGTTGTGATCTGGCGTACTCACAACGACGGCATCGATCTTTTTCAGCACCGTATCGAAGAGTTTGCGATAGTCGGTGAAGAACTCGGCATTCGGGAACCGCTTGCGTGCGGCGGCGGCGTTGGCTTCGTCGACATCGCAGATCGCCACGATATTTTCGGACGCCACGCCATCGAGATTCGCTCCGCCACGGTTGGCGGGGCCGATGATCGCAAGGTTCAGCCGACCGACGTCGGCCGCACTCGTAGGGCGTGTCATGAGCGTTGCTGCGGTGGCAGCCGTGGCCGACGCAAGAAAGCGCCGACGATCGATTGGTTTCATATTCGACCTACAAAAGTTGGGTGGAAGGCAAACACTATCCGAACAAATTCCGCGACGCGGTGCAACAAGAAAATTCAGATCTGCACCCGTTTGTTGTAGATCCACCATTCGGCCATCAATACGATCAGGCCGGCTATCACCGCGAGCTTCCAGAGGTCTCTCGGTTGCTTTCGCGGTTTATCGGCAACGATAGTTTGCGCGCCGATTTTGACTTCGTTGATCGGGGCGAGATCGCTTTCGTCGTGGGGGCCTTCTGGGAAGAGGTTGACGGCGAAGCGGTGGGTAGCATTGTCGCCGTTGCCGTCGGTCCAGGTGGCGGTGTATATACCGATTTCGGTGGTGTCGGTGAAGGCGAAATCGGGTCGGGTGCCACGCTCGAATGACTTTCGCAGGCCACTCGGTTTTTGCACGGTGATCTGTTTCACACCGCCAGGGTGAAGCACTTTCTCTTGGCCGGGCAGCGTCGGATCTTCGTGCCCCGCATCGCGGACGTTGCCGAGATTCATAACGATGTTACGCAGGAACAACACGAAACTCGGTTCCAACGGCCAGCGTGTATTCCACTTTTCGTCGGCGGTGAGAATCGCGAAACAGAGGATGAGATCGGTGAACGAACGTCGTGGAATTCCCGCGAGCAAGACGTGCCCGTTCGCAGCTTCCATCAGTTTCAGCGTGCCGCCGGGTAGCTCCGGTAAACGGAACGATTCGTCGATGCCGATGTCGTACAGGCCACGCAGATTTTGCATGATCGGGTGACGATCCAGCGTTCCTTGTACGCTCGGAAATTTCACCGGGAGAACGCTGCGGGCATCGGTACCCGTGGGCAGGAACGGCGGCGGCGGATAGCCGATGAACAGCGTATTTGCGCTCGGCATCCGGTCCTCGGTGTCGGGGCCGCAACGGTCGAAAATGACCAAGTCCCATTTGCCATCGCGGGCGGGTGCGAGGTACCGTTTTGGATCGGTTAGCACACTGGGTGGCAGGTACGTGACGTTCGCGATTTTCTTCTGCGCGGGGCTATCGAGCACCGCACGTAGCAGGAAGTTGTTGTCCGGTGAGACGACGAGAATCTTCGCTTTGCGAACGATGCCGAGGACCGCCCACGCCTCGTCGTCGAGCAAGAAAATGTCGTTCGCCGCTTCGAGCTTCGCGTGCAAAATCACATCGCTACCCTCGGGCACATCGGGCAAATAGAAATAAACGGTCTTGCCGCGTACCGCCTGTTCGGTCTTGGAATTCAGACGTAATGTGCGCGAATAACTTTTGCGTAACTCGCCATCGCCGTCGAGAAGTTCCAAACGCACCTTCAGTTTGTCGGCCACAACCGCACGATAATTCCGCACGGTGACGGCTACCGTCAGCTTCGTGGTGTCGTCCGCATCGCGGTCGTTCACGCTCGGCGTCGGGTCATCCACGGCGTTCTCCGCGTCGTCGGGCGGGGCCTTCTGCCAGCCGCGATCGATGTCGATTCGCGCGATCGCCAAGTTGTTCGAGGTACTTTTCGGGTTAGCCCCCGGCGGCGTGTGGTAGTTCAAATTCAGGTTCGCCAGTGCGAAATCGGGCGAGGGAAATTTACCGTCGGAATAGAGATGAACGTCGGCCGAGATACCTTCGATGGGGACGTAGGTCCGCTCTTTGCCCGGTTCGGGGTTCGCGGGCGCGGTCGCCTCGTTCTCGCTCGATTTCTCGGGGTTTGCCAGACTCGCAGCGAGGCCCAGCGCCTCGTCGATTCGCGTCGGTTTGCGGGTCGGTTGAATCTGCGCGACGGCGGCTTTCAGCGCGCCGCGGTCGTTCGTATACGACTGCAAAATCTCCGCCGTGCTGTTAAAGGCGATCACCATGCCGAAATCGCCATCGGTCGCCGCTTCGATCTCGCGGATCGCTTGCAGTTTGGCCCACGCAAGACGGTCCGGCACGATATCGGTCGCAGACATACTCGCCGAGTTATCGACGAGCAAAATGTAGTAACGCCCACCCGTAACCGAACCGTGCAAGCGCGGCCCGAGTGCGGCGTAAATCAGCGCGAACGCTCCGAGAAGTTGCAGCAGCAACAGCACGTTCCGACGCAGCCATTGCATGAGGCGGTTGACGTGGAGATCTTCGATGCTCTTCTTCCACAAATACGTCGACGACACCGAAATCGGTTTGCGGCGAAGCCGTAAAAAATAAAGCAAGATGATGAGCGGTGGCACGCAGAACAGCACCATCGCGGCGGGCAGTGTGACTGCGACGTGGTGGCTGACGCTAAACCGCGACTCGAGCCAGCCGTTGACTTCGACCTCATAACCGGCGAGGTCCGCAGCGAAAATCGCCACGCCTGGCAACGCGAAAAGGATCAGGCCAACGATGGCGATGGTGAACAGCGAGCGCATAAGCGAGTTTCCTGCAATGAACGAAGGTCAGTATACCCGTCTCGCACATCGGCGTCGGCGATCGTAAGATGAATTCTGTAATTAGAGCGCTCACCAGTTCCGGGACTGCGCGGTATGAACAGGCGGAAGTACATCTTCCCGAACGTCATCGAACTGAACCTTGCGGCCAGTCGATCGTTCGGCGTCAACATTTACCTCATCGATGGCGGGACCGAATACCTGCTCATCGACGTCGGATTGAACGACACGCTCGGCGAGTTGATCGACCTGATTCGCGAAATGGATTTTCCACTTTCGAAGTGCAAGATGGTGATCGCTTCGCACGCCGACGCGGACCATGTGCAGGCATTGTCAGCGGCGCGCGAACGGCTGAAGACGAAGTCGGCCGCACACGCCCGCGCCGCCACGGCACTCGAATCGGGCGACGTCATCGAAACCTACGCCTGCATTTCCGCACAGAACTTCAGCATCCCGATGCCGCCGTGCAAGATCGATCTGAAACTGAAGGATGGCGACACGATCAAAGTCGGCAATCAGAAGTTGGAAGTCTGGCACACGCCGGGCCACACGCCGGGCCAACTGAGCTTCAAGATGGGGAACCTGCTATTCAGCGGCGACAATATCTATCAGGATTCCTGCGTCGGCGTCATCGACGCGCACCACGGCTCCAATTTGCCCGATTACATCAAGTCTCTGCAACGGATTCTGCACGACGATTCGGAGTTCCTACTCCCGAGCCACGGGCCGATGTTCCGCCGCGACCCCGCCATCATCCAGAAGGCCATCGATCGCCTCACGCAGTATCAGTACCTCGCCGACTTCGGCACTTGCGCCGTCAGTTGGCCACTTCAGGAAGAGTGGGAGAAAGCGATCAACGAAGGCCGCATGCCAGATTTGACGTAACCGACGTAAAACGCGCTCTCATAATTGACGTAAGTCCGAATTGCGAACGCTCCAAAACTGGTTTTTCGGGTGTTTTTCGGGTTTTGGACTGCCAAAATGGCAACTTTTGATCGCAAATCGCCGATTTGTTCACGGGCGGTTTGACGTATCTCGAACGCACATCGTGAGTTACGTCGAAAAACATCGTTTCGCAATTTGATTCGAGTGCCGACACTTTGGCGACGTTAAGCGACCGAGACACGACGTCATGCGACCGACACACGACATCGACACGACATCAGACGACATTCTGGCGACGTTTGACGACACTTTCGAGAGACGACATAATTCCGACTTACGTCACATCGCCTCCGATTTTTTGACTTTGCGGAATCGTGTGGGTGATGCCGAATCGGGATTCGTTTCGCAGTACCGCGGAGGCGTGGCGTAGCGAAGCGCGGGGCGTGAATTCACGCGAAAGTCGCGTTGTGATCTTCCAGCATTGCGATAGGAAATGAGGCTTGAGGTGCCGTTCCTGGATGTGAAGTTAACAAATCCCACTTCCTTACGTCAATTTTGCGGGGTGCCATTCGCTGCGATGGGCGATGGCGAAGAGTTCCGCGCGACTATGGACGCCGAAGCGGCAGTAAATCTGCTTCACGTATTCGTGGACGGTGTGGACGCTGAGGCAGATGCGGTTGGCCATCTCCTTATCGCTGTCGCCCGCCAAGAGGCAGATGAGCACCGCTTGCAATCGCGGTGAAAGATCGGCGGGTAACGCTTGCGAATCGAGATTCAAACTGAGACGGGTACCGAAGAGTAACCCGAGTTCTTCGTGGATGAGCCGAACGAGAGCTTTGTCTGCGACCGTGAACGGCGTATCGCCGACGGCGCGATTGATGCTGAAGGCGTGGATCAAACCCCGTTCGTACGGTTGGGCGGAAATCATCAGTTCGTCTTGCCGGGCCGTCACGCGGTCGATGCGTTCCGGGCTGTCGAACCACTCGCGGTTGGCAATCAGATCTTGCCGCGTAACCGTCATGCCCTGGCCCGCGTAACGCTCCGAGAACCGCTGTACGCTGAGATAATTGCGGTAACCATGATCGGCACCGAATTTGACCCAACGCGTGTGCATACGGTTATCGGACCAAAACGCGAAGTGTAATTGCTGAACTTTTGACTGGCAATCTTCAATCCGCAATGTGAAACCCGTCGTGAACACCGAGCGAAGGTGCTCTTGAAAGAAGCACGATACTCGCAGATTCCACGCCGCCGGATCGAGGCCGACATCGCGGCAATCGCCGACCGTGCGCATCGCGACGCGAATCTGATCGGAAGTCAATCGAGTGGATTGGGGCATGATTACGGTTTATACACTGACCACGTTTACAAGATTTCTCTTTGCACGATGCCCTGTTCGATCACGCGAACGGGCACTTCGATGTTTCCGCTTTTGCCTGAGATCGTCAGGGTTTCCGGAACGTCACTGTTGCCGTCCGACGTCATTTTCGAGACGTATACGCCAACGGCTAAATCCTGGGGGCCTTTCTTTTTCTCCGTCTCGTCGACGGGCACGATGCCCAGCCCCACGACATTCGAGAGCTTGCTATACTTCTCGCGGTAGAGAATGGGACATCGTGCCAGCCCGCAGCGCAAGCAAGGCGAACCCTCGAAAAGCTCCATGCCGTGCCCCGAACGGGGAAAGCGCACACCTTGCTTGCGCTGCGGGCTGGCACGAAAACGTATCAAGTGCCCCCAGTCGAAGTATAAGCATGCCCTCGAATTGTTTCAGTGCCCGCTCGCATTGCACGTGTTTGGCCATGATTCGCCTCTTCGAATGATCAGCTGGTCACACTCACGTTAAAACGCATCGACGACGATTTCAATGCCAAACGCCGCGATGACGTGGCTGAGTCTCTGCGTCAGAAGTCTCACGACTTCCGCTACAAAATATGAGGCGAGTCTGATGGAGTCGAAGTCGTAAGAGTTCGGGACGAATGAAGTCTCTGCGTTCCGTTTGCCTTTCGTGTGGCTTCGCCGTAAACAAATGCGCATTCGCGACCTGACACACTCTGCCACGGCCGCACTCATGCACCGCGAATTCGACCCTGCCGTTCAGCCGTTCGACCGTCGCTCGAATCTATCGCTGTACCTACTCACTGCATTCGTTGTTACGTTACTACTTGCAGACATTTGGCCTTCGCTGGCGCGCTGGATTTCTGGCCTCGGCTGGGAACTCCCCACGTGGCCGAGGCGGGAACTGTACGGCTTCCGCTTCGCGCTGATTGCGGCCGTCATTGGGGGTGCCCGCTCGCTTTACTCTTCGCTCGAAGGCGTGTTCGATGGCAAAGTCGGTGCGGACATTGCCATCGCGGTCGCGTGCATTGCGGCGATCCTCATCGGCGAACCGCTCGTGGCTGCGGAGGTCGTGGTCATCGGCCTCGTCGGCGAGTGCCTCGAAGCGTTCACGTTCGACCGCACGCAACGGGCACTTCGCGGCTTAGCCGAGCTTTTCCCCGAACGCACGTGGGTGTTGCGCGACGGGCAGGAAGTGCGGGTGTTTACCGTCGATCTGCAAATCGGCGATCGCGTCGTCGTGAAGCCCGGCGGCAAAATCCCCGTCGATGGCGTCGTCCTCGAAGGGCAATCGTCGCTCGATACGTCGCCACTGACGGGTGAAAGTTTGCCGCGCGATGTCGGGCCGACGGATATCGTACTGGCGGGGAGTATCAATCAGTTCGGGGCGTTGACGATCGACGCGAAGAAGGTGGCGACGCAGACCGTAGCCGGTCGCGCGATGGCGATGACGGCGGAGGCGCTGAAAGAGAAAGCCCCGCTGGAACGGTACGCGGATCGGCTGGCCCGCCGGTTCCTTCCGGCCGTATTCGCACTGGCGTTACTGGCATTTATCGTGAATGTCGCGTTCCAGACGGGGCCGCTCCGCGCGACATCGCGGGTGGCGTTGTACCCGGCGCTCGCGGTGCTCGTCGTCGCCTGCCCGTGTGCGCTGGTGCTGGCGACACCGGCGGCGATCATCGCGGCACTCGGGCGGCTCGCGGGCACGGGCGTGCTCATCAAGAGCGGGGCCGCGCTCGAAAAACTCGCCGAAGTCACCGCGTTCGCGTTCGATAAAACTGGCACCCTGACCGAAGGCAAACTCGAACTCGGCGACGTGATCCCGTTATCGGGGACATCGCCGGAGGAATTGCTGCGCATCGCGGCGAGTGCCGAGCAACACAGCGAACACCCGCTCGCGAGGGTCATTCGCGGTGCGGCTTCGTCGCGCGGAATCTCCGTAGGTGCCGTCGAAAATTTCATCGCACACCCCGGTGCCGGTGTCTCGGCAACGCTCGATGGCACGGCGATTATTGTGGGAACCCGCCGACTACTGGAAGAACGCGGCATCGCGATTTCACCCGAAGCCCTCGATGCGATTACGCGGCTCGATGTTACGGGGCAATCGTCGTTGTTCGTTGCAAAGGACGGTACGATCCTCGGCGCGATCGGTGCCCGCGACACGATTCGCCCCGAAGCGGCGGGCGTTCTCGGCGAACTTCGCGACAACGGTTTCACGTCGCTCGTGTTGCTCACGGGCGACCGCAAAGCGGTGGCGAACGCACTCGCTGCCGGGCTGCCACTTACGGAAACGCACGCGGAGCTGTTACCCGAAGGCAAGGCCGAGCGAATCGCGAACGGCGCATTCGCGTTCGTCGGCGATGGCATCAACGATGCCCCCGCACTGGCCCGTGCCAAGGTCGGTATTGCCATCGGTGGCACGGGGTCCGATCTCGCCGTCGAGGCGGGCGACATCATCATGATGGGCGATCCGCTACGCCCGCTGCCGTTCCTCGTGCGGCTCTCCCGCGAGACGGTCACCATCATTCGCCAGAACATTATCTGG
>Ga0105049_10007518_pt1 | contig 12645 bp, 10 predicted proteins | sample MAT06_FD_78087 | JGI IMG/M metagenome (GOLD analysis project Ga0105049, IMG submission 78087) | Freshwater microbial communities from Lake Fryxell liftoff mats and glacier meltwater in Antarctica - MAT-06 | ecosystem: Environmental > Aquatic > Freshwater > Ice > Liftoff microbial mat | place...
GCTTGGGCGGCGGCATGGTTGCGCCGCTTGAACAAAACGGCGGTGGCAGCATGAACCTGCAATCTCTGTTTGAGAGCTTGCATCGTGACGGCCACGTTGCCTCACCTGGCCCACCAAAGATCGTCTTTGCCGAGACTTCCAACCCCTGGTACACGCGGGTGTTGATGGGCATCATGGGCTGGCTGGGTGGCTTTTTTGTGCTTGGATTCTTTGGCGCCATCATCGGCAACCTTTTCGAGAATGGTGTCATATTGGTGATCGTCGCCACCGGCTTATTTGCAGGCAGCTTCGCCATGTACCGGGCGATGCCCAATAGCGACTTCGGCACGCAGTTTGCGCTTGCCGCTTCGATTTGCGCGCAGGTTGTTGCAACTATCGCCTTCGCCAAGCTGGTGGGATACAGCGGCAATACTTATGGCATTGCCTGGTTCGTCGGCTTGATGCAGGTCGCGCTGGTGATCGCCATGCCTAACGGACTGCATCGTCTGATCTCAACGCTGTTTGCAGCGGCTGCGTTCTTTCTTGCCGCTGAAAAAGGGCTGCTGGTACCGGCGCTAGACGCAATTCTGGTCATTGTGTTGATTCTGCTGGCGCGCATGGAGTCCACGCTGGTGGTATCGGGGCAGCGCCAACTGGTCGATCCGGTGATCAATGGCGTGTCGATCGCACTGTTATTGCGCGGCGCGGCGCATGTCAATCTCTTTGGCGAGACGCTCTGGCTACCATTCGCGCTGCAAGCCGCAGTGGTGTTTGCCGTGGCCTTGACGGTTTGGACTGCGCTCAACACTGCGCGTCTCACGATGGTTACTCGAAGCGCTGCGGTGCTGGCCGCAATTGTTTACGGCGCGGTGACGTGGCGTGCTCCTGGTCTGATTGCGGTGGTGTTGGTGCTGCTGGTGGCATTTGCCAGCGGTCGCCGTGCGTTGACGGCATTCAGTCTGGTTGCATTGGTGGCCTATCTTTCGACTTACTACTATCAGATGCAGTTGACGCTCGCGACCAAGTCCATGGTGCTGGCACTGAGCGGAGCCAGCCTGCTGGTGATGTGGTGGGTGCATCGGACCTACTTCAGTGGGGAGCGCGCATGAGCCGCAAACTTTACGTGGGCTTGGTGGTGGCGGCATTGGTACTGCTGCTGGCCGCTGCAAATTTCACGATTTGGCAGCGCGAAACTTTGCTGCGCGACGGACAGGTGCTGCTGCTCGAACTGGCGCCGGTCGATCCGCGTTCACTAATGCAGGGGGATTACATGGCACTAAGGTTTGCCGTCTCTCAAAAACTCGGTCCGGCTGATGTTGGCGATGCTGCCGCGACTGAGGGTTATGTGGTGGTCAAACGCGACGCGAGAAATATCGGCACCTTTGGGCGCATTTATCGCGACGGCGAAATACTGGCGACGAACGAGTCGCGGGTTCACTACCGCATCCGCAAGCGTGACGTACGCATTGTCACCAACGCGTATTTTTTTCAGGAGGGCATGGCAGGCGAATACAGCAAGGCGCGGTTTGGTGAACTTCGCGTCGCGGCCAATGGCGCTGCGTTGCTGACGGGCATGCGCGACAAGGACTTGAAGTTGCTTCGCAATGAGAAAAAATCATGAAACACAAGCACTGGTGCGGTAGATGGAGTGTTTCCGGCCTGAAAGGCGCGCCGGTACTGGTGTTTACGATCGCACGCCGTATCCTTTGCGAGGAGACCTGATTTGTGGTTCTGGGGCGCACTACTGGGTTTGATGGCGGGCGCGGCAATGTTCGGCTGGAAAGGTGCAGTCGTTGGGACTGCCATTGGTTGGCTCGCGGGCATGCTGATCAGCAAGCAGGATGCATCCAGCAAAGAAACAGCTAAATCGCGCGATCTGGAAAAGCGCTTGGCGCATACGCAGAAGGTTCTGGAGGATGTGCATTGGCGTTTGGCGCGACTGGAGAAGGAGGCCGATTTGCCGCCTTCGCCGTTCGCGCAGGCAGTGATGGCCGCGCAGGAGCCAGCGGTAGCACCACAGTCGGGCGCCGATCCCGTCCAAAAGCTATCGTCAGAAGGCACTGTTTCAATCGAGACTCAGCCGTTGCCAGTGGAGCCTCCACTGGCTGCAACAGTGTTGACGCCCGCACCAGCGATGCCTGCGCCATCCGCCATCAAATCGAAGATGGAAACGGTCGCCGACAGCGAGAACGTCGCTGCTCCTGCGCCCGCCGCGAGGTCTGTGCAAGCCAGTTCGCCGCCAGCGCGTCCGCCGCCGCCGCGCTCGCCAATACCAGAAGGCCCCGGTTTTATTGAACGCATGCTGGAAGGCAACATCGTCGCCAAGCTGGGTGTCGTGGTGCTGTTTCTCGGCGTCGGCTTTTTGCTCAAGCATGCCTATGATCGCGGCATCTTTCCTCCCGAGTTACGTCTGCTTGGCGTGGCCGTTGCAGCAGTTGTTATGTTCTTTCTCGGCCGGCGTTTGCTTGAAGCGAAGCGCACTTACGCACTGATCCTGTTCGGCGGTGCGATGGGGCTGATGTATCTGGACGTGTTCTTTGCGCTAAAGACTTTTGCGCTGATCAGTGCACCGTTGGGATTTCTGCTATTCGCCGCTCTCGGCATTGCCACCATCGCACTCGCCGTGAAATACGACGCTCGCGCGTTTGCCGCACTGGGGTTGATCGGTGCGTTTCTCGCGCCGATTCTGGCGTCCACCGGCAGCGGCAACCATGTACTGCTGTTCTCGTATTACCTATTACTCAATCTCGTCATCCTTGGTGCCAGCTGGTTCAAGGCCTGGCGCGAACTCAATTTCATCGGCTTCCTGTTTACCTTTGCCATCGCTCTGTTTTGGGGATACGCGACCTACACGCCTGAACACTTCTCGACTGTGGAGCCATTCCTGATTGTGTTTTTCCTGCTGTACCTGGCTATTCCGATCCTGTTCGCATCGCGCCAGCCGCCGGAATTGAAGGGCTTGGTCGACGCTACGCTTGTTTTCGGTATGCCCATGTCTGCCGCGATGCTGCAAGCGGCGCTCACGCGCGGTATGGGTGACCATGTGCTTGCCTGGAGTGCCTTCGGCGCGGCGCTGATTTATGCGGCGTTGGCATGGGCGCTGTGGAAGCGCGAAAAGATGCGTCTGTTGGCGGAGGCACATCTGGCGCTGGCGGTCGTGTTCGCCACGGCGGTACCATTCTTCGCCTTCCGTGGCTATCCGACATTCGCATTCTGGACGCTGGAGGGCGCGGCAATATTCTGGATGGGCTGCCGACAAAAAAGTGTGCTGGCACGTATGTTTGCGCTGTGCCTTCAAATCGGTGCGGCAGCCTATTTCTGGTCAGTCACGCAAGGCGCAATCTACCTCGACCCATGGTGGAATGACCGCGTGGTTGGCTGCGGCTTGATCGCAGCTGCGTCGCTGCTGACTGCCTGGTTCATGCATCGTTTCGAAGAGTCGATTTCGGCTAGAGAGCATTCCTTGCAGGCGCTAGCAATCACCTGGGGCTCGCTGTGGTTGTTCTCAGGTTTTGTGCTCGGCGCTTGGCAGTACTGGACTGAAGCGGAAGCGCGGATATCGGCGCTGCTGATTTTCGCGGCGGCGGTTTTTGTCTTGTTCGAGTGGCTGGGCGCCTGGGGAAACTGGCGGCTACTGCGCCTCACGTCGAGAGCACACGTGCTGCTGATAGGGTTGCTCGCAATGGCTTGGGCGGTACTCGCGCCTGGCGAGAATCCACTCTCAGGCGATGGTCTGGTGGCGTGGCCGCTGACTTTTGCAGCGTATTTTTATGTGCTGCATCGACAACGCATTGACGCAGTCGAGTCGTCAAGCGGATGGCGATATCAATCAGCATGGATTCTGATGCTGGCGCTGGCCACCTGGGAGTCTGCGTGGCGATACAGCTACGGGGAGTTTGGCTGGGTATTCGGCATCGGTGTTGTCGGTGTCGTCGCCGCGGGGCTGCGGTTCAGGCTGCGTGAATTCGCAACGGACGACGAACCCGGACGGCTGATGCGGGTTTCCAATATTCCGCTGCTGTGGGCGCTGTTCTGGTGGTTCGCTGGCGTGCATGGTTTGATCGAGACGCGCACTTCGGAGGCCAGCCATGTTGCCGTGCATCTGGTGGTGGTGACGTTGTCGATATTGTTGTTTGAGATTTGCGGCTCGGTGTTGACGTGGTCTGCTTTGCGTCGCACACAGGTTTTGTTACCACTCGCAATGCTGGTTGCGGCGCTTCATCTGGCCAACCACGATATAAATCCATTCATGGGGCCGCAGTTTTTTGCGTGGCTGATGGCGTTCGTGATCGGCGCTGCGGTGCTGGCCCGGCAGGAGCGCGACGAAATGGCTTGGCGCCCGTCATGGCAACACGCGGTTCTGTTCAATCTGGCGCTACTGCTTGTCGGTTGGGAGCTGTGCTGGCGGGCCGTCGATGCCGGACTCGAAAATGCCTGGCAGTATGCCGCAACAGGCGGCACCGTCGCGTTGGGAATAGCGGTAGCCACGTTCGGCATTGTGAGAGAGTTGTGGCCGTTCGGCGCCCATGCAACCACGATTCGCAACTGGTCCGTGACACCGCTGCTGGTACTGGTTTTCGTCTGGACACTGGTGGCGAATATGGCCAGCAGCGGATCAGCTGCACCTCTGCCTTACATTCCGCTGCTCAATCCGCTCGATCTCGCACAACTGGCGTTGTTTGCGACGGCGTTGTGGGCGATGCGGACGCTTTACGCTACCGATAGTGATGCCGAAGCATCAGCGACGACCGGGACGACCCTCGTGCTCGCTGCGTCGGGATTCTTCTGGATAAACGCGGTGTTGCTGCGAACCGTTCATCATTGGACCGACGTGCCGTTTGAGTTGTCTGCGTTGCTGCACTCGGTGGTCGCGCAGGCGGCGCTGTCCCTGCTCTGGACATCAGTCGCGCTGGTGCTGATGTACGCGGCTGGCAAGCAAGAGCGGCCGTCGCGTAGCTTGTGGATGACGGGTGCTGCATTGCTTGGCCTCGTCATCCTGAAGCTGGCCGTGAACGACATGGGCAACACCGGCACCATCGCGCGCATTGTTTCGTTTATCGGCGTGGGGGTGCTGTTGCTGGTGATCGGCTACCTCGCGCCGATGCCGCCCAAGGTGCAGCCTGCAGAATAGTGATATTTTGGTGAAACTCTCATACAGGCGCGGCTCGCAGGCCAAAAAGCTCTGGAGATGCCCGCCGATATTGGTGTTTTACGTTTGTTTGTTGCACAGTGCGTCCAGCTGCAGCGCGAGTAACAGTTGCTCTGCTGCTCTCGCGCAGTCAGTCGGGAGCCTGCCAACTTCGCTGTTTTGAGCTCGGAAAGGAAATCGCGATGCTGCAGATTCGTCCCGGATGTGAATGCTGTGATCGCGACCTCGCGCCCGACTCACCGGATGCGTTGATCTGCTCGTTCGAATGTACATTCTGCCGTAGCTGCGTTGAGAAAGTACTTCACGGAAAATGCCCCAACTGTGGCGGCGGCTTCGTGGATCGCCCGATTCGCCCGGCGCGTCTGCTAGAGAAATATCCGCCTTCGCTGGTGCGGATATTCAAACCCGATGGTAGTGCAAAGGTGGCGTGATCAATCACCTCTGTCATTTCGAACGAAGAGAGAAATCTGCTGTTTTGCGACGAAAAAGCAAAAACAGATTTCTCTCTTTGTTCGAAATGACAGTGGTTTCGTGTTGGTCGGCGTTATTGGAAAACAAGCCGAAGCGCGAATCAGTCTGGCGCCAGCTACTTAAGGAGCAGGTAAATCGCAAGTACCAGCGCAACAATGGCGAGCGACACGACGATCACGAGGTGAATCTTCGTGCTTTGGGTAGAACTGTCGGGCGCCACGATGCGTTTTCGGGTCACGGTATCAGACGAGACTGGGGACGGGCGCGACAGCGCCGGGGAGATATACGGCAGTTCACTTGAGCCGCGCGAGGGAGGTGTAGTGCCAGCCGGTGATTCACGTGTCTTGGTGCCTGTTGGCTGGGCGCCAAGGGGGCCGGTAATCGCACCCGTATACGCTTTCATTTTCTTCGTCTCCGAAATGTACTGGTCAAACTCCGCAGTTTGATTGGTCATCGCGGCCAGTTTGACGGTGGCGTCAAATGAGTCAAAGGCCTTGGCAATCTTGAGCGGCTTCGCATCTTCAACTGCCTCATCTTTTTTCTGGTATCGACCAATACCTAGCCCCTCCAGGGAGACGGGCTTGCTTGGTGTTGGTGTTTGGGACGCGACGATCTTTGCGCCGGGTTGCTGCGACATCAGCAGACGCTTTACTTCGTTCAAGTCGCCGGAGAATTCGAGCATCGTCTGATACCGCTCCTCGACAGACTTTGCCAGCGCTTTGGCGATAACAAGATCAAGCATCGGCGGCACGCTGGAATTGGTCGAAGACGGCGGAGGCGGTGCGGCATTCACCGTCGCGTACATAATGGCGTTGACGTTATCACCATCAAACGGCGGTGTTCCGGTCAGTGCCTCATAGAGCACGACACCGAGAGAAAAAATATCCGTGCGGTGATCCAGCGTGCGGCCAATGACCTGCTCCGGCGACATGTATCGGGGGCTACCAAGTATCAGACCGGTCATTGTTTTCACGGCGGAGGAGGGCATGCGCGCGATACCAAAATCGGTAATCTTGGCGTATCCGCCGCGTACCACCATGATGTTTGACGGCTTGACGTCGCGGTGGATGATGTCATTCTCATGTGCGAAGCCCAGACCCAAGGCTATTTGTGCGATCCAGTCGACCAGGGTCGAGACGGACTGCACAGTGCTACTTTCGGCAAGGATGTCCTTCAGTTCTTTGCCATCAAGGAACTCCATGGCCATGTAGGCCATGTTTTCGTTGCGGCCGACGTCATGGATGGTGACGATATTGGGATGATTGAGTCGACCCGCCGCCTTGATTTCCTGCTGAAAGCGCGCTTCGAATTCTTCGATTTCGTCCCGGCTCAGATTGAGGTTCACGGTCTTGATCGCAACCGTGCGGTCGATCATCGGATCAACAGCCTTATACACCACACCCATCGCGCCTTGCCCGAGGATGCTTAGTATCTTGTAACGGCCCAGCGTCTCGATCATTATTTTTTCGGCAGAACGGGTTTTCGTTTGGCTTTCACTGCGCGAAACGATGGTCCCCACGCAGGATGTCCTGCCTCGGCTGGCGCAAGGTCAAAATTCTCGTCGATCTTGAAAATCGCTTCAAACTCAGCTCGACAGAGCGTCGTACGGTTGGTGAGGCAGTAGCTGAACGCCGTGAGCTTGTGGGCAGCGATCTGATTGGCGACCGTCAAGGTTTCCTTCAGCGCATCCTGAAAACTCTTTATTGACTTGTTGTAGTCGGCATCTTCGTAATTCTTCATGCCTTCTTGAATCAATTTTTCTCCGGCAGTTAGTGGCTTGACCGCAGTCAGCGGCAGGGCACGGCCAGATTTCCGCAACTCGTGTTCTGTCTTCGTCAGTCGATAGATTGGCCCCCAGATGGGGTGCCCCGACTCCGCCGGCGTCAGGTCGAACTTGGGATCAAGAGTAATGACCTTTTCAAACTCCTCTTTGCAATTGGCTTCGCGCCCGCTCAGACAGTGCACAAACGCCATATGTTTTCTGGCATTCAACTGTTCCGGTACCGTCAGCAACCTGGTATCCAGTGCTAACAGGAAATTACTGATCGCTTCTTCATAATTGCCGCTGTCGTATTTCTTCAGTCCATCAGCGAGATTCGCCTGCGCTCTCTCGGTTCGTTGCTGCTTCGCGGTCTCCTCGGCAGTCGGACCTGACGATTTCTGCGGCGGCGCGGCGCAACCAGCCGCGATAGAGACCAATATCGCCGAGGCCACGATACGTACCCAATGCTTTACTGGTCCAGCCCAACGTGGAATTTGCGTGCTGATCATATGGTGACCTCGTGTTTGGTTCAAGAGCGCGATCGATTATTGAGCAAATGTCTACTGAAAGCGATACTTTACGGCGACATCATCCTTTGCCTTGACTTCGATATTGGTTACGTACGGTGTAAATGTCCCGTTTTTCACTTCAATCTTGTATTTTCCCGGCGCGAGCTTGTGTTGCTTCAATGGTGGCGATACGCCGATCGCACGGCCATTTACAAATACTTCTCCCCAAGGATCAATTCGCAAGCTCACGGTGCCCATGTCTAGTGGCTTCGGCGCTGCCGGTTTTGCTGCTTCAGCAGGTGTGTCTTTGGCTGCTGTGGCCTTTGCGCCTTTGGCCGCATCTGCCGGTGTTTTTGCAGGATCGGTTGCCGACGTTGCCGATGCGGGCGATGGTGATGCGATCGCTGAGAGCCCAACCGCCGAAGTGGAAGACTCAGTTGGCTTGCCAGAATCCGTTACAGGCGCTGCGCCGACGGGTGGCGTTGAAGTTGCGGCCACCGGCGGGGGTGACCCGCTCGGCACGGCCGTTGCGCTCGCCGACTCAGGCTTTGCAGGTTCGGGCGAATTTTTCATTACTGCGGCAACCGCCAAGGCCAAAACTATTGCGACCAACACGCTGACAGCGATGGTGAGTTTCCCCCGGTCCTTTAGAAACGGCACCGCGCCTTCACCGGTGTTTTCCTGTCCCGTCGAAGCATGCGCGTGCGTACCCGTGACGACGGCGGCGAGGGTTGTCGCTTTTGGATTGGTCTGAGCGGCGCGGTCAACCATGCCGGCCCTCGCTTGATCGAATGCCGCCACCGACTCTCCGACTACATAGATTTCGTGCTCGCGAACATGCTTGTCGGTACGCGATCCTTCATATTTGAAGAGTTTTGCGTACTTGTCGGAAATGACTGACACCACATCGAAATATGACCTTGAAACGACAATTTGGCCGGGACGAGCGAAACTCATGATGCGCTGCGCCACGTTGATGCCGTCACCCACGATATTCGGGTGGCCGTTGATATCGCGCAGCAACTTCACCGGGCCCAGATTGATGCCGATACGCACAGAAAGGTCGCCCTGCGGACCGATATCGATATCTTCTTGCGCCGCGTTTTCGGGCAGGCCGAGACTGGCATAGGTGCGTTGCAGAAAATCGCGCATGTGCATGCTGACGAATAAGGCATCTTCGGGGTCGCCGAGGAAGCTCATTGCCGCGCCGTCGCCAGTATCCAGAATGATCCGCTGCTCAGGCCCGATGTCCTTGAGCGAATCCGCGAGCAGCGACTGGAAACGGTCCTTGAGGGCAAGTTGCTCTGAAACTGAGGTTTTCGAATAGCCGACGATATCGACAAAAACAACGCTGCCGATAAACGTTCGATTTCCCTGATCGAGAATATTACTCACTTGTTTGGCTTGATCCCGTTGGTGAGACTGTGCGCGGCGGCGGAAGAAATGCAATGAATTTTTATTGCCGTCCCATATGTTACCGAAATCTTGACCAGTTTCGAAACATATCGCGCTGCTATCGCTGACCTGATTCGGGGATGGCGCAAGAATCGTGCATACAATCGAGCAAAGTAGCCGAAATTCCGGAGCTATCCGAACCTGCCAAAAACAGGAAATGCCGACCCAAAGCGCTTGCCTGTCGATGCTGATCCGAAATCTCGCCTGGATGGCTCTTGCTTCGCATCGGGCTGGCCACCGGTCCCGGCAGGCACAGATTGAAGCGCACTTTTGTCTGTCCTTCCATTTCATCAGCCCAAATCGCGATAAGGTTATGTAGCGCACCTTTTGTAACGGAAAAAGCGCCCCAGAATGCTTTTGGCTCGACGGCATGCGTTTCGGTCAAGAAAATGACCGACCCATCGGTTGCCCGCTTGAGCAGTGGCAAACAAGCCTTGGTCAGCGCGGCCGGCACCACGAGGTTAACGCGGCTGTGTTTCAGCCACATGTCGAGGTCGTGCAGGGCAAGTGGCATGCAGGAAACGAAATGGCTGGCGCCATGGAAAATGACGTCGAGTCGACCGAACGTGCTCTGGATCGATTGTGCGTACGCATCAAGTTCGACCTGCGTGGTCTGGAAATAATCCAATGGCAGGATGGCTGGCTCGGGATATCCTGCTGCTACGATTTCATCGTAAGCCGCTTCCAGCCGTGGCACATTTCGCCCGTGGAGTATGACCGAGGCGCCATGCTGCGCAAAGGCAAGCGCGGCGACTTTGCCTAGACCCTGACCTGCGCCGGTAACCAGCGCGACCCGGCCTCTTAAAAGATCGGCAGCCGGATGGTAATCGGCTGGCAAAGATGTCACATTAAGATTCATAGTTCCGATTCGGCAGTTTTGAGATATGTGATGCATGACTCTGCGGCTTTAATGCCATTGCGGACTGCGCCTTCCAGTGTTGCCGGATAGTCCCCGGCGACGTAATCACCAGCACGAAATGCGCCGGGAAACGGCGTTGCCACGGGCGGGCGGTCCGCGAGGGGCTTACAGGCGAATGTCGCAAATTGTTCCGAGATAACTTTGCTCCAGATCGGTTTAGGCAACTGCAAAACATGTTGCGCCAATTCGGCCAACACGTGATCGGCAAGCGCTTCTTGGGTGAGTTGCATATGCGGTCCCGAAGTCGACAAGACGGCGGCGATCAAGCCGCCGTGCTCTTCGCCAGCTGTGCAACTGCTGCCCAGAGCCGCGCGGTCGAAAAACCACTGCGCCATGCCCTTCGCCTGGCCGAGCATCGGTTCCGGCAGACGGATGCGACAATCAAATTTAAAGTAGACCGTCACGATAGGCTCATAGTCTAGCCTGGGCGGATCGAGGCCTGCGAGCAATCCACCCAACTGGTGTGGTCCGACCGCGAGGATGATCGCGTCAAACTGCTCCGGGTCACCAATGCAACTGACCCGATAGCCGCCGTCGGCTGAGATAATGTTTTTTACGCGTGCTTCCACCCTGACCTGGCCACCACGCTTCGTCAGCCAATTAGCGGCAGGGTCAGGAAACAAAGCGGATAGGTCAACACACGGCAACAACAAATCGCTCGCGTTGCGATCTGACGCCAATGAGTCACGCAGCACGTTGGCAAATACCTGCGCTGAGGCACTCGCCAAAGGTGTATTGAGAGCAGAAATTGTCAATGGTTGCCAAAGATGGTCAATCAGGTTTTGCGGTTGCCGTTGCGCTGTTAGCAATTGCGCGACCGTCAATCTTGCGTCCACTTGATACTTCAGCCGCTTCAACGCCAACATGAAGCGTATGGCCGCCCAGCGGTCTGCAACGCCAAGCCCTTTGGTCGTGAGCAGGGTCCAGGCCATGTAAAGCGGGCCTGGAAAAAGCGCCTTGGATGGCGCGTTCAACAAAAAATCCGGGGGCATCGATAGTCTGAGCGAAACCCGGCGAAGCGCGGTTCCGGGGACCTCGACCAAACGCATCAGACGCAATAATTCGCTATATGCTCCAGCCAGAATGTGTTGCCCATTGTCCAAAATTTGGCCACGGTATTCGATCCGTCGAGCTCTGCCGCCTAGCGCCTTTCCAGCCTCGAAGACCACGGGCCGCACGCCGTTTTCGGTCAGTGTTATCGCGGCTGCCAATCCTGCATATCCGCCGCCGATGACCGCTACTGTCTTGGCAACCCGTCTGGCCAGCGGCATTACGCGACGACCCATGTGCGCCAGGCGATCCACAGTTTTCGCATCGGCGTTAGTGACGTTCTTTGCGTCAGGACCATAAAGTCATCACGCTCGATTTCTTGCAGAAGCGTGCGGTAAATTGCCGACATGATCAGGCCGGGCCGTTGTGGACGCCGATCTTCAGGTGAAAGTGCCTCAAACGCCGCGTCATACAATGACTTTGCCCGTTGGCATTGGAAAGCCATCAGGCTTACGAAAGGAAGTGAATGACGAGCGGCAAGGACGTCAGCGGTGCTAACGCCAAATTTCGCCATCTCATCCTGCGGAAGATAAATCCGATCGCGCCGCGCGTCTTCACCGACATCTCGAATGATATTGGTCATTTGAAACGCCAGTCCCAGATTCTCGGCGTAATCAAGCGTTCTGGGATTGCTGTAGCCAAAAATGCCAGCAGATAGTTGTCCGACGACACCGGCGACTCGGTGGCAGTACAGCTTCAAAGACGCAAAATCATTGTAACGATGGTGTGTCAAATCCATCTCCATGCCATCGATAATTTCGTTGAGGCGCGCTTGATCGACGGAGAACGCCGTTGTCGCCGGGGCCAATGCCTTTGTGACCGGATGTTGAGGATGTCCTTGAAACAAGTTGGCTAACTCAGCACGCCACCAGCCGAGCTTGGCGCGAGCGATATTGAGGTCGGAAACTTCGTCGGCAATGTCGTCGACTTCGCGGCAAAAAGCATACAGTGCAGTAATGGCGCGACGACGATCAGGCGGTAGAAAACGGAAGCTGTAGTAAAAACTAGAGCCGCTTTTCGCCGCTTTGTCCTGGCAATATTCGTCAGGTGTCATAGGCCAAGCACCGCGCGGGGACCGATCTTGAGCCAATCCCATTTTGTCAGTATCGGCCGTTGCCGAAACACATCGCCTTGGGCGGCGCCAATTTTGTCGAGAATGGCAATGCCGCCCGCAATAATGACGCGAATTTCGGCGCCCATGCGTCCGCCCAGGACGTTACCCAGCGGCGCGCCAAAGAGCATCATTTTTCTTGCGCGGTCGCATTGAAATGCCATCATGTTGCGCCACTCTACACTTCTAGTTTGACTGGCGATGTCGCGTTCGCTTAATTCGAAACGGGCCAGATCGTCA
>Ga0105049_10007523_pt1 | contig 12640 bp, 6 predicted proteins | sample MAT06_FD_78087 | JGI IMG/M metagenome (GOLD analysis project Ga0105049, IMG submission 78087) | Freshwater microbial communities from Lake Fryxell liftoff mats and glacier meltwater in Antarctica - MAT-06 | ecosystem: Environmental > Aquatic > Freshwater > Ice > Liftoff microbial mat | place...
GGAGTGCTCGGCGAAGAGCTCACCAACGCCCTCTATCCCAAGGACGAGGTCCGCACCCGCGTCCCGACTGAGCAGCAGCTCGACGCCATCACCATCGAGGCCGCCCAGAAGTGGCTTGAGGACATCATCACCACCTCGCCCATCGAAGTCTCGATCGTCGGCGACATCCCCAAAGACCGCGCCATGACCTTGGTGACAACCTACGTCGGCTCCCTCCCCAAGCGCGAACGCATCAGCGCCGACATCTTCAAAGACAAGCGCACCATCGCCAAGCCCGACAAGCCCATCATGATCGACCGCGAACTCGTCACCCAGACCGACCAGGCCCAGGTCGTCGCTGGCATCTTCGGGGCCGATGCCGCCAACCGCCGCGACGTCCGCGTCATGAGCATGGCCGCACAAATCATCACCAGCCGCATGGTCAAGGCCATCCGCGAAGACAAGCAGCTCGTCTACTCAATCAGCGCCCAGAGCGTCCCCTCCGAAACCTTTCCCGGCTTCGGCCAGTTCGTGGCCCGCGCCCCGACCAAGCCCGGCAAGGCCGCCGAACTCTCCAAAGCCGTCTATGACATCTTCGACGAGTTCGCCAAGTCCGGCCCCACCGCCGAAGAGATGGACACGGCCCGCAAGCAGCGCGCCAACACCATCGATGAGCAGATGAAAGAGCCCGGCTTCTGGTCCGGCCAGTTGTCAAACCTCGACTTCCGCGGCCGCAACCTCGACGAAATCCTCGAAACCGCGACCGTCTACGAATCCCTCACCGCCGACGACATCCGCTCAACATTCTCGAAGTACAACCTCCCCGAAAAACGCATCAACGTCCGCGTGACCCCAGCCCCCAAGTCCGAGGCCGACAAAGCCGCGCCCGTGCCGGCTCCCGCGACCCCGCCCAACGGCTGAATCCTCCCTCCCCCCTCATTATCAACCCCCAGCCCTCACCGACCGATAAACACCATGCCTCCAGGGTGTGCGCGGCCACTCCAGCCTCACCCCGGCCCCCCTTCCCCGCTACCCCCCCCAAGGTATAGAGCGGCCGCGCTTCCCGCCAAAGCCGGTTCCAACGACCAAGCCCAGCGAATGAGATCAGAGAACGAGTCATGAGCATCCACGAAATCCCCCTCAGCAAGCCCGACATCACCGACCTCGAAGTCGAGCTCGTCACCACCGTCCTCCGCTCCGGCCGCCTCTCCATCGGGCCCGCTCAGGAGCAGTTTGAAAAATCCGTCTCCGCCCGCGTCGGCTGTGACCACGGCGTCGCCTGCTCATCCGGCACCGCCGGCCTCCACATGGCCATGCTCGCCCTCGGCATCGGCCCCGGTGACGAAGTCATCACGTCCCCGTTCTCGTTCATCGCCAGCGCCAATCCCATTCTCTATGTCGGGGCCACCCCCAAGTTTGTTGATATCTGCCCCAAGACCTTGAACATGGACCCCGAGCGGCTCGCCGCGGCCATCACTCCGCGCACCAAGGCCATCATCGCCGTCGAGACCTTCGGCAACCCGTCATACATGGACGCCTACGCCCAGATCGCCGGCCGCCATGAGATCCCCATGATCGAGGACTGCTGCGAAGCCCTCGGCTGTTCCCTCAAAGGCCGCCAGTGCGGTTCGTTCGGCCGCATCGGCGTCTTCGGGTTTTATCCAAACAAGCAAATCACCACCGGCGAAGGCGGCATGATCGTCACCAGCGACAAGCGCCTCGCCGACATGTGCCGTTCGCTCCGCAGCCAGGGCCGCCCGCTCCCCAGTTCGCCCATCGGCACCGCCAAGGCCCCAGTCGCCGTCGGCATGGGCGGCGCGGGCGTCGGTCACCATTCCAGCCCGCCCGTCCAGACCGATGCCGGCCCCGGCACCGGCTCATGGCTCCTCCACGAACGGCTCGGTTACAACTACCGCCTCAGCGAAATCCACGCCGCCCTCGGCATCGCCCAGATGCGCCGACTTGACGAGATCATCCAAAAACGCCAGAACGTCGCCGGCATGTACATGCGCAAGCTCATGGGCAGCGCCGACATCATCCTCCCCAACACCTGCGCCGATACCATCACCTCCTGGTTCGTCTTCGTCGTTCGCCTCGCCAACACCTTCACGCGCGACGACCGCGACCGTATCATCGCCGGCATGCGTCGCCATGAAGTCGGCGCCGGCGACTACTTCCCCTGCATCCACCTCCAGCCCTTCTACCGCCAGCAGTTCGGCTTCGGCCCCGGCGACTTCCCCATCGCCGAATCCATCAGCCAGCGCACCATCGCCCTCCCCTTCCATAACAACCTCTCTGAGCGCGATGTCGACATCGTCTGCCAGACCCTCGAACTCATGATTTCCCGCGAAAACCTCAAGCGAACCTGAGCCAGGGCCCCGTTGCTGGCCAACAATCACCCAGCACGAATGCCACCTCCCAAAGAACGTACGTCCATCAAAGTCCAGAGCGAGCGCGCCGTCCTGGCCGCCGTTCGCCTGCCCGAATCCAACTTTGACCAGCGCGACCCCTTCGGCGAACTCGCCGCCCTCGCCGAGCAGGCCGGAGCCCTCGTCGTCGGCACGCTTGACCAGCAACTCGATAAGCCCAACCCCGGCACCTATATCGGCACCGGCAAGCTCCGCGAACTCAAGGCCCTCTGCGAAGAGCTCAAGGCCAGCATCGTCATCTTCGATCACGACCTGTCTCCCCGCCAGATCGGCAAGATCGAGCAGGCCATCGAGCGCAAGGTCATCGACCGCTCCGAGCTCATCCTCGACATCTTCGCCAGCCGCGCCACCACCGTCGAGGCCCAGCTCCAGGTTGAGATGGCCCAGCTCGAATACACCTACCCGCGCCTCAAGGCCATGTGGTCCCATCTTGAGCGCCTCGTCGGCTCCGGCGGCATCGGCGGCATCGGCACCCGCGGCCCGGGCGAGCAACAGCTCGAAATCGACCGCCGCCTCGCCCAGGCCAAAAAGGTTGTCCTCCGCCGTCGCCTTGAAGAGATCCAGGAACGCAAGTCGCGCCTCGTGGCCGAGCGCAACGTCTCGCACTTCACCGTTGGCATCGTGGGCTACACCAACGCCGGCAAGTCCACGCTCTTTAACACCCTCACCAAGGGCGGTGCCTACGCCGACGATCGCCTCTTCGCCACGCTCGTCACCCGCACCCGCGAGTGGGACGTTGGTGGCGGCCTACGCGTCATGCTCTCCGACACCGTCGGCTTCGTGCGCGACCTGCCGCACAACCTTGTGGCCTCGTTCAAAGCCACGCTCGAAGAGGCCACCCACGCCAACCTCCTCTTGATCGTGCTCGATGTCTCCGACCCCGCCGCCGAGATGCACTATGCGACCGTCTGCAAAACCCTTGACGAACTCTTCGAGGAAGTCCGCAAGACCGAGCACACCGGCTCGCGCAAGCGTGGCGTGAGCGACAATCCTGAATACGAACCCCCGCCGCGCCTGCTGCTGCTCAACAAGGCCGACAAGCTTAAAGACAACCGCCAGTTGCTCATCTGGCAGCGCAAGGTGCCCGGCTGCATCGCGCTCTGTGCCAAAGACGAGGGCGGCCTCGGCCAGAAGGAACTCATCGACATTGTCCGCTCGGGCGCGCAGGGCGGCGTTGAGGATCTCAAGGTCGTTGTGGACCTCACCGACTCGCGCACCATCGACACCCTCGAGAAGCGCGCCAAAGTCCTCTCGCGCGACTACGACGACGGCCACGTGACCATGAAGATCCAGATCGGCCGCCGCCAGCTCGACCAGCTCCGCGCCCTCGGGGCCAAGATGAGCATCGTCGGCGAAGAGGTCAAGTCCGGCGGCTGGCGCGTGCGGGGCCGCCGGGAAGAATGACATTCATCCGGGTCCGGCCCAGCCCGCTCAAATCGGCCGCATGAGCGGGAACAGCACCACATCGCGGATCGTCCGCTGATTCGTCAATAGCATGACGAGGCGGTCGATGCCCAGACCCATCCCGCCCGCAGGCGGCATCCCCACCTTGAGAGCTTGAATGAAGTCGGCATCAAAGTTGCGGTACGTCTGCTCCTCGGCCTGCTTGCCCTCGTCGGCCGCCGCAAGTTGCTCGCGAAACTTCTGGGCCTGCACATCGGGGTCGTTGAGTTCGGTGTAGTGCGGGGCGATCTCCATCCCGCCGATGAACAGGTCGGCCCGGTCGGCCAAGAACGGGTCGTCGGCCTTGGGCCGCACCAGTGGCGAGATGGCGGCGGGATAATCAGTGATGAACGTGGGCACCGCGGGATCAACGGACTTCTCGGCGAACTCTTCGAAGAGCTCGTTGATGAGCAGCACATCAGCAACCGGCACGCCCGCGGGCGACTTGGTCTTGATGTGCCGCTTCTCGCACTCGGCGCGAACCTTGGCCGTGTCGCGCATCGAGAAGCCCAGGGCCTTCTCGAAGAGCTCGCCGTACGCGACGCGCCGGAACGGCTGGTTGTAGTCGATGCTCAGCTCGCCGAAGGGCAGCGGCTGACCGGCAGGGTCAACCACCAGCGCACTGGCGCGAATGAGCGTCTCGGTCAGCTCCATCACCGTCCGGCAATCGCCGAAGGCGACATAGGCCTCGAGCATCGTAAACTCGGGGTTGTGCTGCTTGTCGAGGCCCTCGTTGCGGAAGTTGCGATTGATCTCGTAGACCCTGGGCAGGCCGCCCACCAGCAAACGCTTAAGGTAGAGCTCGGGCGCGATCCGCATGTAAAGCTGCATGTCCAGAGCGTTCATCTTGGTGATGAACGGACGGGCCGCGGCTCCGCCCGCCAGCACCTGCATCATCGGCGTCTCGACTTCCATGTACCCCTGCCCGTCGAGCTCGCGCCGCATCCGGCTCACGATGGCCGACCGCAGCTTGAAGACCGCCGTGGTCTCCGGGCTCGCCCACATGTCGGTGTAGCGCTGGCGATACTTGATCTCGATATCTTGCAGCCCCTCGTGCTTGGCCGGCGGCGTCACGAGCGACTTCACGCCCGGGCCCACCGACGTACACCAGATGGTGATCTCGCCGGTCTTGGTCTTCATCAGGCGGCCTTCGGCCACCACGATGTCGGCCAGGTCGGTCGTCTTGGCGAACTTGAACGAAGTCTCGTCCACATCCTTCTGGCTGATCGCAATTTGCAGGTCGCCGCTCGCGTCGCGCAGCAGCAGCCACAGCAGCTTGCCGTTGTCGCGCAGGAGCATGACGCGCCCGGCCACCTTGGCCGTCGGCCGCGGGTCCACAAAGCCGGGCGGCGGCGTCTTGCCCGCCGCAGCGTGCGCATCGCTCGCCCCCTGGCTGAAGAGCGCGCGGGCGGCCGCCAGCGCGACGAGGCCGTCGGTCCGCTGGCCGTACGGATTCACGCCCAGTGCCGCCGCGGCGTCGCGGTTCACGCGGCGCTGCGCTTCAAGCTCGTGGATCGAGACCGCAGGAGCCGGGGCGGGCGCTGCGCCAGGGGCTGAGGGGGTAGCGGGAGTAATTGAGGCGGGCGTGGATGAGGCAGGAGGCTGAGCGGTCATGGGCGGGACGATCTATAGAAGAGAAACCCGGCGCTACAGATCACTGCGGCGGAGGGCTGGTGAGAAAAATCCGTCGAACGCGGCGGGCCGTGAGAACAAACCAAGGAGCGGGTGCGGCTTACACATGGGCCCCGGCAGGCGCATCAACGTTGGGCGTGCCGGGGAACTGTTTGATGCCGTCCTGCTTGACGGTCATGCCCGTGCCCTTGGCGATGGGTGATTTTTCGGGAATGATGAACTGACTGTTGGCCTGCGAGGCCGACCACTTGAGCGCGGCATCGGCGGCCGCCAGCATGGTGTCGTCGGCGTTGGTGTTGAGCAGGCGGATGGCGTTGTTGATCTCCAGCTCGGCGATGTCGAAGAAGTGCAACGCCGCGGCCTTGTCGCGCTGGAACTCAAGGTCAGTCGCGCCGTTGCCGCCGTGGGCGCGGGCGTCAGAGTCAAGCTTGGCCAGCGTGCACGCCCAGGCGTGCAGATAGAGCGCCACATCGCCCAAGCGCGCCTGAATGCTCTGGCGGTCGAGGATCTTCACGTCCCACTTCTTGCTCATGACCTTGAACTGATAGCTCAGCTCACGGGCCATGTTGCTCATGCGGTCGGCGGCGGGGCGGAACTCCGGCAGGCACTTGGTGACGCGGCTCATCGGCCGGCGGATGCCCAGGAAGACTTCGAGCCCCAGCGGGATGGCGATCTTCATGATGCGGGCGTTGAGCGAGTTCTTGATGGCTTTGGAAACGAACGCGCCGATCGACTCGTCAGAGTCTTTGAGGAGCGCATCCTTGATGCCCAGCATCTGCTCGGCGAGTTGCTTGCCGCCGTAGCCGAAGACGTAGCACTGCATGATCTCGTTGGCACCCTCGACAATGAGGTTGATGCGCGAGTCGCGGAAGACGCGCTCGACCTCGTTCTCGCTCATGTAGCTCTCGCCGCCCATGATCTGCATGCCGTCGTTGACGACGCGCCACCCCATCTCCGAACAGAAGACCTTGCAGATGGCAGTCTCAACCTGATGATCTTCCTCATGGCGGTCGAGCATGCCCGTCGTCATATACAGCACGGCGTCCATGGCGTAATCAAGCGCGGCCATGTGCGCGATGCGCGAGCGAACCAGTTCCTTGTGCGCCAGCGGCTGGCCGAACTGGAACCGCGTGGTCGCCCACTTGGTGGCCTGATCGCGAACCCGCCGCGCGCCGCCCAGCATGCCGGCGCTGAGGGTGCAACGGCCGTAGTTCAGGCACGAAAGGGCCATCTGAAGGCCCCGGCCCTCTTTACCCAGCAGATTATCCTTGTGGACGCGGACGCCGTGGAAGCGGATCCGCGCCTGCCATGTGCCGCGGATGCCGCATTTGCTGCGGTTTTTCTGGTAGATCTCAACGCCGGGCATCTCGGGGTGCATGACGAGGGCGGAGATTTTGCCCTTGCCGTCGGCAGTCTTTTCGCGGGCCATCACGGTGAAGAGACCGGCCAGCGCGCCGCTGGTGGCCCACTTCTTCTCGCCGTACACAACGTAGTCGTCGCCGTCCTTTTCAAAGTAGGTTTCGGCCCCGCCCGCATCGCACCCGACGTTGGGTTCAGACAGACAGAACGCGCTGAGCCAGTCTTGCGCCAGGTGGGGGAGCCACTTCTTCTTCTGCTCTTCGGAGCCGAAGAGCATGACGGCCTTGCAGCCAATCGACTGGTGAGCGCTCACCATCACGGCCGTGCTGCCGCACTGCCAGCCGATGCGCTCAAGCACGCGGTTGTAGCTGGTGATGCCCAGCCCCAGCCCGCCGTATTCCTTGGGAATGGTCATGCCCAGCACGCCGAGTTTGAAGAGCTTGTCCACCACCCAGCGGGGGATCTCCTGCTCTTGATCGATCGCGACGGCCGGGTGCTCGTTCTTGAGGTAGTCGTCAAGTCGGGCCAGAAGCTGGTCACACTCGGCCTGCTCGCGGGCGTCTTGCGTCGGGTAGGGAAAGTAGAAATCTTCCTTGACAACGCCCCAGAAGAAGTTCTTCACCGGCCCCATCTTGGTGGGTTCTGCACCCAGCCATTCTTCGGCCTCGGTAAGAAGCTGCTTGTCAGCCTGGGAGATGCCTTTGAGGTTCTTGAGATCAGCCATTGGTGCAGTGTCCGGAGAAGTAGGTGCAGAGCTTCCGCGGTGCATGTTATGGCGTTTTCGGGTTTATTTCTCCCGTCGGAGGGGTGGATTCTCGGGGGAAGCAGCTCCCGAACGGGAGGCCGGAAGAGACCGGAAAACACGGGGAATTGGCCACAGATTGCCCCAGAAGGCCCAGATGCGGAAAAGGTCGGCAGAACGAGAGCGCGGGGTGCAGCGGGGCCAGCGATGTGCGCACAGGCTGGGGTCGCGGACGGAGACGATCGTCACCCGCAACCGTTGAAGAACGCCCCGATGTAGTCGGCGAGGTCGTCGGGGTTGGTTTCACCGTCTGCGTTAAAGTCGGAGCTGGACCCGGGCGGATTGGCGAAGTATGCCCCGATGTAGTCGGCGAGGTCGTCGGGGTTGAGTTCGCCGTCGGCGTTGACGTCGGCGCGGCAGGTGTCGGAGACCACCACGAGGCGCACGGCGTTCGACAGATACTCGACTCGCCAGGCGAGCCCCACAGCGAGCCCGGGCAGATTGGTCGTTGGGAACTGGCCCGAGATGAAGGCCGCGGTGAGAATCGTGAAGGAATCTCTAAGCGCGGGGCTAAAGCCGCTCACGAGTTGCACATCGAGTGTACCCGCGGCGACACTCGCGCCGCCGCCCGTCACAACCAGTTGGTCGTTGCTGGTGGCGCTGGCGATGTCGATGCGGAGCGCAGCGGTTGCGAACTGCGAATAGGTTCCGTTCACGGTGAGGGTGCCGACGGGGTTGAAGTTGAAACCCGCGGGGGCGACGACCCCGTCGTTCTGCACGAGGCCGCCGATGATGCCGGGGCCGGCGAGCACAGCGCCCGCGGCAACAGTGACCAATCCGGGTCCTGTCGCGGAGCCCGCAGAGTTGACGACGAAGAGCGTGCCCTCATGAATGTTGGTTGGGCCCGTATAGGTGTTGCTGGTATTAAAGAAGAGCGTGCCCGGACCGGTTTTGGTGAGGCCCGCACCGTTGTTGATCTGGGCCACGTTCTTGAGCGTGCCACTACGGAACTGGAGGTTATCGATGGGGGAAGGGCCGGCGCCGATGGCGAAGTTGTGCATGTCAAGCGTGGCGGCGTCCAGGATGAACGTGCTCACGCCCGCGCCGGCGTCGGTGATGTTCCCGCGGATATCCACGATCCCGCCCGTCAGGTTGAGCGTGCTGCTCGCGCCGCTTTGGCTCATGGCCACGCCCGAGGTGCCGCAATCGAGCCTCGACAGCCCGCCGGAGATCGTGCAGGAGCCCGACGAAGCGGCACCGTTCCCGAGCGCGAGGCCGAGGCACGAGGCGCTGCCGCCGTTGGACAGGTTGAGCGTGGCCGAGGAGCTTTGGCTCGCGGCGACTTCCAGAATGTTCTGGACGCTCCACGTTGAGCCTGAGCCGCTGACGGTCGCGGTCGTTGTGGATGCGCCGGCACCGACGATTCCGGCACCGCTGGTGACGTGGGCACTGTCGAGCACGGAGAATGTGGCGATGCCGCCCGTCTGAAACGAGCTGTACCCTGCCCAAAGTGTGTTTGTGCATGTGAGCGTGGAGCCCGCGCCGGTGACCGTGGCGGACACGTCGTCGTTTGTATCGAGGAACGCGCCGAAGAACACGGTTTCCGCGGAGACCGCGCCGCCCGCGTCGACCAGTAGCGTCGCCGAGCTGGACTGACCGATTTGGAAGTAATCGCTGCAGTCCCACCTCGAGCCCGTGCCGCTCACGGTGATGCCGCCCGGCGACACCGGTGTGCCAAAGAGAAATACGGCACCGGTTGAGACGGTTGCGCCGGCGAGCACGCGCACCGATCTGCCCTCGGCGTCGCCGAGCGAGACCGCATTGGGCGAGCCGAGCGAAGCGCTTGAGCCTGTAAGTGTGGCGTCGAAGGCACCCAAGAATGGTCGAGCGATCTCATTCAGACCGAAGGCGGGCAGATTGATATGACGGCTGAAGGTCACGCTCTGGAGCAACTGCATCCCGTCGAGACGACGGTTCAGTGCGATGTCTCGGGCGAACGTCGGACAGTTCAGGATGAAGCGGCCAGTCGAGCCAACCACGACCGGCGTCGTGCCCGTGCCGAGTGATCCCGGGTGGTTGACCTGGAGCGTACCGCCGACGGACCAGCCGCCGGTGTAGTTGTTGACCGAAGCGAGTTCGACGGTGCCGACGTTGACCGACGTGGTCGCGGTGCCGCCGTTGTTCCAAACGCTCGCGCCGTTGGAGCCGAGGATGAGCTTGTCGGAGGAGGTCGGACCACCGTTGAGGATGATGGCGCTCCCGGCGTCGCAGAAGCCGTTGAAGGTGTGGGTGCCGGTACCGCCGCGGATGGTGTTGCCGGAAGCGGTGAAGACCGATCCTGCGAAGGTGCCGCTGCCGTTGTTGATTTCGAGCGTGACGCCATTGGAGAGCGACGCGGAGCCGGGAGCTCCGAGGGCGTTGGCACTGTTGAGCCGCAGCAGAGGAACGCTCACGAACGTTGAGCCGGTGCGGGTGCTGGTTCCGGCGAGTTCGACCGTGCCGGAGCCGGTGAACCAGATCGGGTTGCTGCCCGGGCCGAGCGCGGAGGTGAGGTCGAGGAAGGCGTTGTTTTGCAGTTCGATCGTGGCACCCAGGGCACCCGCCGTGATCGTGCGTCCGGTGACGAGGAACGTGGGATTCGTGATGCCGTCCAGGATGAGCCTCCCGCCGCTGATGGTGATGTCGTTCGCGGTATTGCCCAAGGCGACATTGGATCGGACGTAGAGCGTGCTGCTGAAGCCCGTGATGCTGATGGGCCCGGAAAAGGAGTTGCTGGAAGTCGGCAGCAATCGGAGCGTCCCCCCGCCCGTCTTCGAAAGCCCCGCCGAACCGTTAATAACGGTGTTGATGGTGGCGGTGCGCCCGCTTGCCACATCCACGCCGCCGCCGATGATGAACATCTGCCCACCCTGGAGCGTGTAGTCGTTGTTGAACGTCAAAGAGGAGCAGAACTCCGTGGTCGTCATCAGGATCGTGGCCTGGTTGAGCGGGATCGCGGCGGGGAAGATCGCCGCGTCGGTTGAGGTCGGCTCGGTGTTGTCGGCCCAATTGGTTGCTGTGGACCACTGGGCGTTGCCGGCAGAATTGTCCCAAATGTCGGAAAGGGCGGATGAGGCACTGGCGGCGAGACCGCATAAAGCGATGAGAAGGCGTGGAGATGCTGCCTTACGCATATGGAGGCTCCTTGTAATTTACAAAGTATGAAAAACCGGAACGATTATGAACACGATCGGCCTTCGTGAGTTCGATCGGAAGTGAGCGGGCTTGCCTTCCATCCATCAAGCGGATTCGTTTTGAACGAGCGCCAGCCTTTTCTCGAATTGCCCACCGATTTGCCCGCAATGCAGCGAAACTCAGCGTTCCCAGAGGCCGTTTCGGCGGTTTGTACGGTTCTCACTCAGGTTGAGCCGCGGCAGCGCCAGGTCGGCCAGGCGCGCTCCGTCGTCGCCACCGTTCCACCTCTTTCCCGCAAGGGGCTTGTCCGTCGCCGGCTTCTGGTCAAAAACGAGCGTTCCCGCCGTGGAGAATGGGGCTGGACCCGCGGCGAGGAGTTGTTCGGCGCGTGGGCTCAAAGCGTGGCGTAGGTCTTGCGGGGGCGCTCTAGGGTGTCGGCTCTGAGCGAGCGGTCCGACGGCCTGCCCGAAGGGAATAGCCGACGGAGAGGATCGTCAGCCACAGCCGTTGAAGAAGGCGGTGATGAAGTCGGCCAGGTCGTCGGGGTTGGGGGTGCCGTCGGTGTTGAAGTCCGGCGGGCAGGGGGCGGCGCACAGGTGACGCCAGTGATGGCGAAGTCGTCGATGAGGGCCATGACATAGCCCGAGCCGAAGGCGTTTTCAGCGATGAAGCGAACGCGGGTGGTGGCCGAAGGCGCGAGGCCGACGGTCGAGAGTCGCCATGAGGCAAAGCGCCAGCCAGGGTTCACGTTGGGGTCGCTTGCGCTGCCGGGCCCTACGACTTCGGTCGTGTGCCACGTGAGGCCATCGTGAACGGAGGCCTGCGCGGTGAGCACGTTGCGGTTTGGGGAACTGTCCGCGCCGTTGACGTACCAGCGCCAATACGTGATCTGCACATCGGGCGAAGATGAGAGATCGATCGACGGGCTGTTCAGGATCGTGCGGCCGTACGTGAGTTGCTGGAAGAAACTCTGGCCGGTGGTGAAGCACATGGTGCCGTCTGGCGTGTGATCGTCGGCGGGCTGCACTTGACGGCCGCTCACGGTGTAGCCAGCGGGGTCAGCGCGAACCCAGCGGCCTTCGCCCGCTGTGTCGGGGCCGACGGTCCAGCCAGAGGGCTGCTCAAAGGCGTCAGAGATGGTGGTGGCGTTTTCACCAGTTGCGTGGCGGAGGTGCGTGGGCCGTCGGGCTCGGCGGCATCTAACGTCGGCGCACTACCGATATGTTGCGCTCGATCCGGGATCCATCCCTCACGAATCACTTCCTCCGCCGTTGAGACCCACCGGTTCATCCTAACCCGATAATCATCTTCCAGTCTTCCCAGCTCACGTTCCGGTGCACACCCAATCCGCTCCGCAGCCCATGCCTCTTTAACCACCCCCCTAAAATTCCCCAAAACTTTTCCACATTCCACGAAACAACGACCAATAACCACCCCAAACACCCCCCTTCCGGCCCTTTATGTAGAGGCGCACACTTTTCGCCCTCCCAAGGAGCCGTTCCATGCCCACCTCCTCGCCACACCTCTTCACCGGCTTTGTCCCCGCCCTCGGCGTCACACTCGTCCTCGCCCCACCGCTCCTCGGCTCGCTCGATCTCGCCGCCTCCTTCGCACTCGCCGCCGGCCAGGGCCGCGACCATTTCGTCGCCAGTTGCCCCGAGTTTTGCCCCTCCAGCCACTTTGAGCGCGATCCCCGCACCGAGCCCGATTTCGCCTTCCACCCCGTCCTCTTCGCCACCCATCATCGACCCCGCGTTGAATCCTTCTTTGAACGCCACCCCATCGGCACCCTCAAAAAAACCCTCACCGCGCCCATCCTCTACTGCCAACCACCCGCCTTCGATGCCGATCCCGCCGAGGCGCTGGCCGCCCTCAAACTCCA
>Ga0105049_10007526_pt1 | contig 12639 bp, 9 predicted proteins | sample MAT06_FD_78087 | JGI IMG/M metagenome (GOLD analysis project Ga0105049, IMG submission 78087) | Freshwater microbial communities from Lake Fryxell liftoff mats and glacier meltwater in Antarctica - MAT-06 | ecosystem: Environmental > Aquatic > Freshwater > Ice > Liftoff microbial mat | place...
GCAGCAATGCCGTGCGCCGCCAGTTGATACGGTTCATACCAGGCGCCAACGGCCGCTGACCGCTCCGATCCATGCACCAGCACGACCAGCGGATGCGGGCCCGGTGTGGTCGGCCACACCAGACGCGCATGTAAGCGCACGCCGCCCGCATCGAGCGCCAATTCGCGCTCGCGCACGGGGATGCGCTGCGCCACTTGCGTGGCCGCGTCGGCGCGCTGCCAACGCAGCCCATCCGGACCGGCCGACGTCGCCTGTAGCACGATTGGTTCGCGTTCGTTGAAGCCAGCCCCGCCGCTCCAGCTGCCGGTCGCCCGCGGATACAGGCGCCCGCTACTGCCGTCATCGACAAAACGATAGCGCCAGCTGTCATCGGCGCTGGGTGACAGGGTGAAGATGCGGCCATCGTCAAGGCGCCAGGCGCCCAGCAGGGCGGGATCGGAAGCGGCACCAGCCTGACCCGCGATCAGCGCGCACAAAGCGGCGCCAGTCAACAGTTTTCGCATTGTGATGTCTGCTTGTTCGAGGAGGAGGACCGCCAAAATATCACAGCGTCAGGCAGCATGCGCCAACTGCAAGCCTCGTCCAACGTGGTCTAAACTTGTCCGGCAGTTAAAGGTGTTGATTTATCAACGAGCGTGGACCTCTCCCCAGCTGACTCCGTCCCCCTCGTTGCGCTCTCCCTGCTTGCGGGAGAGGGGTGAGACTGAGAATTCGGGCAGCATGTACCGCGTCGGTCGAACGGGCTTCTGCGAAAGCGGAAGACGCATTCGACCCTGAGTCCGTCAAGTCAAACGCGAATTCACGTTTCTGCGCCAATACCCGCGCGTGATAACGAGTTTGGCTTTTGGATCAGTACGCCAGATTGATCTGGAAAATCGCCGTCGTGCCGCTGACTTCATTGGCCACGATTAAGAGCGGCGAGCCGTTGGGTGAGCGGTTCGCCGGGATGAAGGTGAGACCTTCGGGTCCGCGATCTCCGGTCGCGGCGGTTCGTGTATTGAGGTAGTTCACAAAGGTTGCCGCAGTTGGTACGCTGACGTCATACACCATCACGCCACCAGCGCGCTCCAGGCCAATAAAGGCGAATGTCTTCTTGCCAAACTTTGCGACTGTCACGCCTTCCGGTTCCGGCCCTTTGGATGGACTACGGTTGTCCAGCGTATTGTTGTCGTGACTCGCATTGAAGAGCACGTTAGGCAAGTTCGTTGTGCGGCGCTCGATATCATCGCCGGAATCGAACTGGCGCTGAATGTCGGTGTTCCAGATAGTGAACGAGCGTGCGCCGAGACTCCAAAGTTCGTTGCACTGTCCCAGCGCGTTCTTGCCGTCGCGGCCACCGTTAGGCGTGGTTGTGATACGCAAACGACCGAGATTGGAATCGCGAATCAAGTTGAGCGCATCGGGGAACACGTTCGGATCGAGGCCGTTGGTGCAATGGGCGCGAACGCGGGTTTCTTCGTTGAAGCCCGGCCAGTCTGCACGCGCATCGCCTTCGTTCGCGGTGATGAGGTAGTTGGTGTTGTTCGCGCTGAAGAGTGTGACCGCATCCGGCATATACATGCCGCGTACCGGGTATGGCTGAATCTTGATCGAGGGTGTACCCGTGTCGGTGTTGATGCCACCGTCTTCATCGCTGGCGTCAAGCCCGTTCCCGGCAACGTTGTGGTCCTTGAATCCCAATGGCCTGAGCGAGGTCACGCGGGCGGTGGCGATATCGACAATGGCGATTGCATTGTTTTCTTGAAGGGTCACGTAGGCAGTGCGACTGTCCGGGCTCACTGCGATGTACTCGGGTTCCAGGTCTTGTGCAACCGAAGCGCCGGGACCGAAGATGCGAATCCCTTGCGCCCGCAGCGCGGCTTCCTGACCGTTGAAGGCACGGAAGTCAGCGGTCGCCACCAAGGAGGGACCGGAACGGTTGACGGTGATGACACTGATCGATCCTTCTGGATCAATCGACGTGGGCAGGCCGTAGCTGTTGGGCTCGCCTTCGTTGGCCGTCAGGATGAAGCGACCATCGGGGGAAAACGCAATCATGTCGGGCTGTGCACCGACCTGGATCACCTGGATTTGCCGCAGATCAGCTGCGTTATAGAGCGCGACTGAGCCTGGGCTGGTCTTGGGATTGGCCTCAACGGCGAGTGCAACGAGGCCGTTATCGACGGCCACACTATTGACTGCACCACCAATTGCCAAGACTGTAATCGCGCCGACTTTGATGGGATTGGCGGGGTTGGAAATATCGAGAACATCAACCGTTGCGTTGGCGCCGTTGACGACAAACAGGCGGCGCGATGCTGAATCATAGGCGGTGATTTCTGACGCGCCCAGCACACCGCCATCGAAGCTGCCGATTTTCACCATCGATAGCGAAACCGGTGTCGCCTCTTCCACCACCACGCCGCTGTCGGAACCATTCTTGCCGCACGCACCCAGCACACCCGCAAGTGCCAAAATGGCGACGAAAGCCTTGGCCGGACGGCCAATGTTGAATCCAGAAAAACGCAGCATCACAAACCCCCAGAATGGAATATTTGTGACGATTATTTAATAGTTGTATTACTCCAATATGACAGCTTGGGCCGATGGCAGACTCGCAACCGGCTACGTGAATGTCTGGACTGGCAAACGCCTGGTGAGGTCTGGAAAGAGATGTTCAAGAAAACATTGCACTAAAATCCTGATTGCGCCAGCGATGACCACAAGACTCCAGTATCCACGCGTCTTCCAAGCCGATAATGCTCCAGAAGCCTCGCCAATACTGGAGTTTTCCTTTTCTTTTGCCGCTTAAGTAGCTCCTGTAACATTCGGCAAACGAAAACAGGGGAGTAATCATCATGTCGGATGTGGTCAGGAGTTTCATTGGCATTGCGTTGTTGCTGGGCATTGGTGTGCTGTTATCGATGGACCGCAAGCATATTCGCTGGCGCACGATACTCGCAGCGCTTGCCGTGCAGATGGCCATCGGCGCATTCGTGCTGTTCATCCCGTTTGGCAAAGATGCGCTCACCGCCGTCGCCAGCGGTGTTACCCACGTACTCGAATACGGATTCAAAGGTACCGAGTTCCTGTTCGGTGGACTGGTGTCGGCGAAAATGTTCGAGTTATTCGGCGGCGGCGGCTTCGTGTTCGCATTTCGTGTGCTGCCAACCATCATCTACGTGACCACACTGATTGCGGTGCTTTACTACCTCGGCGTGATGCGCTGGATCATCACCATCCTCGGCACCGTTTTCCAAAAGCTGCTTGGTGTATCGAAGATTGAATCCTTTTGCGCCGTAACGACAATTTTTCTGGGGCAGAACGAGATGGGCGCGGCGGTAAAGCCTTTTATCGGCAAGCTCAAGGGGCCGGAGATTTTTGTCATCATGACAAGCGGCATGGCCAGCGTCGCTGGTGCGGCACTCGCGGGTTACGCGGGTCTGGGCGTGAAGATGGAATACTTGATCGCGGCGAGCTTCATGGCGATTCCGGGCGGATTGCTGTTCGGCAAGCTGCTTTGCCCGTCTAATGAAGCGAGCGATATCAGATTCGATAACCTGCAGTTCGAAGATAAAAAGCCGGCCAATCTCATCGAGGCCGCGGCCAGCGGCGCCACACTCGGTCTGACGATTGCCGTTAGCGTAGGCGCAATGTTGATTGCATTCATCGGTCTGATCGCGCTATTCAATGGCGTCGTTGGCGGCATCGCTGGCTGGATGGGCTATCCCGGCGTCAATCTGGAAACCATGCTGGGCAAAGTATTTGCACCGTTGGCGTACATGCTCGGCGTAACGTGGGAGAACGCCGCATTCGCAGGCAACCTGATTGGACAAAAGCTGATCCTCAATGAGTTCGTCGCCTATGTAGGCCTCGCACCCTACCTGCAACCGCCCGACAAAGTGATCGCAGCGGGCCTCACGGTAATCGACCCGCGCACCCTGGCTATTCTTTCGTTTGCGTTGTGCGGCTTTGCAAACATCTCGTCCATCGCGATTCTCGCGGGCGCTTTCGGCAGCGTCGCCCCGCAGCTGCGCGGGATCGTGGCAAAGTATGGTTTGCGCGTGGTTGCGGCGGCGACTTTATCGAATCTGATGAGTGCGACTATCGCGGGCATTTTCCTCGCAACAAAATATTGAGGCTACTTTAGATGTTTCTTCCTCAGGAAATCATCCGCAAAAAACGCGACGGGCAGGCGCTTGACGCCGACGATATCGGTACCTTCATTCGTGGAGTGGCTGCAAACGAAGTCAGTGAGGGTCAGATTGCCGCGTTCACGATGGCTACATTCCTTAATGGCATGACCGCAGCAGAAGCGGTTGCGCTGACGCTCGCCATGCGCGACTCCGGTACGGTGCTCAACTGGAAAGCGCTAAACCTGCCGGGACCGATTGTCGACAAACATTCGACTGGCGGCGTAGGCGACGTGGTATCACTCATGATGGGGCCGATGCTCGCGGCATGCGGTGGCTTCGTGCCAATGATTTCGGGCCGTGGCCTGGGCCATACCGGCGGCACGCTGGATAAATTCGATTCCATCCCTGGCTACCAGACCAGCATTTCCATCGAGAAATTCCAGCAAGTTGTGCGCGAAGCGGGGGTCGCCATCATCGGCCAGACCGCAGAGCTGGCGCCTGCAGACAAGCGCATTTACGCCACCCGTGACGTCACGGCGACGGTCGAATCAATCCCGCTGATCACAGCGTCCATCCTCTCCAAGAAGCTCGCCGCCGGGCTGGATGCGTTGGTCATGGATGTGAAAGTTGGCTCGGGTGCGTTCATGCCGACGCTTGAGAAATCGCAGGAACTCGCGCGCAGCATCGTGGAGGTTGGCAACGGCGCTGGCGTGAAGACTTCCGCATTGTTGACCGATATGAACGAGCCACTGGCACCCTGCGCAGGCAATGCGATTGAAGTTCGCTGCGCCATGGATTACCTGCTGGGCAAGTCGCGTCCGGCGCGGCTTCACGAAGTTACTTTGACGCTGTCTGCCGAACTCATGGTGACGGCGGGCATCGCGGCCAATGAAGCCGTTGCTAGGCTGGCGCTTCAGCAAAGCCTGGACGCCGGTCGTGCGGCCGAGCGATTTGCGAAGATGGTCGCAGAGCTTGGCGGGCCCACAGATCTGCTCGAAAACCCCGACAAGTATTTGCGCTATGCGCCCGCCGTCAAGCCGGTCATCGCGGCGCGGTCTGGATTTATCTATGCGTGCGACACACGTCGGGTCGGGATGGTCGTCGTCGCGCTGGGGGGAGGGCGCATGCGCGCGGCCGACGCCATCGATTTTGACGTCGGTCTGACCGACATCGCAGCAGTTGGCACGCGTGTCAACGCGGGAGACCAGATTGCCCTCGTGCATGCACGCACCGAGGCGAGCGCGGACAAGGCCGTGCAAGAATTTGCCGAAGCGATTACGATTTCGGATTCGGCACCGGTGAAGCCACCATTGATACAGGTTTTGACGCGCGGATAATCCCTTTACCGCTGAGCAGGGCACAAGTGAAGGAAAGCAAGATGGCAGCCACTGCAGCAAGCAAAGGCACTGCCGTGCTCGTAGGCACCCGCAAAGACCTGTTTGTACTGCCGACGACGCCGGGCGACAAAAATGGCGCGCCGACGGTCCATCGTTTCTGGGGACCTTGTGGGTATTTCCAATGGATGGCTCCAGCGTATGACCGCGCATTTCGGTTGAGGGTAAGCCGGCTAGGTGCCGGCTCGCGACGCGGGAGCTTCGTGGCAGTGGCTGGACCAGGGGCTGCCGGTCGCGCAGGCGTGCTTCGCTGTCAAACGTCAGGCCATGTCGGCAGACCAGCACAAGTTGGTTGGACTCTACTTGGGCACGCCAAAGGCGACAACTTGCACCTGACACCGGCGGCGGACAAGCCGTATTTCTTTGATTCCGCCAGCGGTGCCCGTGTTGGCTAGCGCGACACCGACAGCAGAGGAAATTCGCCGTCTCGAGGAATTGACGCTCGCGACCTCGCCGGCGATTCACCAATACCTTTACGACGGCTGGGTGCTGCGCGCATCCGGCAACGATGTACGTCGCGCCAATAGCGCCAGTGTGTTTTATCGGTCGTCGATTGCGCTTGAAGAGAAAATTGCTGCCGTCGAAGACTGGTATCGCCAGCACGGGCAAGGCGCGATGTTTCGGCTGAACGAAATCCTCACGCCACCCGAACTCGACGGCCTGCTTGCGCAGCGGGGATACACACGCCAAATGGACACGTACATGATGACCCTTCAACTCTCGGATTCGAAAGTACCGTCTGACGTACCTGCAGGCCTGCGTGTGATCGAACGCAACAGCATCGACGGCATTGCAGATGTGCACCAGTTGAAAGGCAGTACGCCGGCGATGGCTGAACGCGACGCTGTACGGCAGTCGCTATGGCGTGGCCCCGAGCGATACTTTGCGCTCAAATCGATCAACGGACTCCTCGGTTGCGGCATGGCGCGTGTGCAAAATGGCCATGTCGGTATTTTCACCATGCGTACGGCAGAAAAATCACGCGGCAAGGGTTACGCCAGTTTGCTCGTGGCACAGTTGCTCGCCTGGGGGCGCAGCCAAGGCGCACACGCCGCGTTCTTGCAGGTCGATCAAGCCAACGAAGCTGCAGTCCGTGTCTATCGGCGCTTCGGTTTTGCGCCGCGCTACGGCTACTGGCAGCGTGTGCAGGCCGTCGATCCCGTCCGCAAATAAAAATGACCGCCGACATCGGTAGTGAACTGAACCGCAGCTAAACTGGCATCCTCCAATCCTCGAAATTCACAGACACTACATTCCATGAATGACCAAGACATCACCGCGCTGAGCGCACAAGTGGGCGCGGCGCTGAAGGCTCGCGGGCTAATGATGGCGACTGCCGAATCGTGTACTGGCGGTGGCATTGCTGAGGCGATCACCCGCATCTCCGGTTCGTCGGCGTGGTTTGATCGTGGCTTCGTCACATACTCCTACGAAGCGAAGGTCGATTTGCTGGGTGTGAAACGCGAGTCGTTGGTCGATTTTGGCGCCGTCTCACCGGAAACGGCGCACGACATGGTCGACGGTGCGATTTCCAATTCCCGTGCGCAGGTGGCGGTTGCTGTCACCGGTATTGCCGGCCCGGAAGGCGGTATGCCCGGCAAGCCGGTCGGCACAGTCTGGTTTGCCTGGAAATTCCCCAAAAAGCCCATCATTTCAGAGGTTTGCCACTTTTCTGGAGACCGGGCGGCGGTCCGTCAGCAGACGATCGTGCATGCGCTCAAACAGTTACTGCATAATCTCGTCTGACTAGCAGCCTGTCGGACTTGAAGGTAATCGGCTACAAAAATGACCCGGCCGGTGCATATTTCCCCGTTTTTCGTCGCCAATAGAACAACTATTGGCTAGAAAACCGTGAAAATCTGCGCTCGGCCAGCTCATTTCTCGCTGCGATTCTTCAAGTCCGACAGGCTGCTAGTTGTCACTTTGCGGCTGTTCCCATCCGGCCGCAAAAAAACAGTTGCAAACCCCCAAATGTTCCGGTACTGTACGGAAATACAGCCATGTATTTTTGTATAGACCCGCGTCGAACCGCCTTTGTCAGCGGCGGCGCCTAAATTACCGGAGACCGCCATGAACATGATGAAAGAAGGCTTTATGGACGAAAACAAATCGAAGGCTCTCGCCGCTGCGCTTTCGCAAATCGAAAAGCAGTTCGGCAAGGGCTCGATCATGAAAATGGGCGAGGGCAATGCGATCCCGGACATTATTCCCGTCTCCACCGGCTCGCTCGGTCTCGACATCGCGCTCGGCATTGGCGGCTTGCCACGTGGCCGCGTCGTCGAAATTTACGGCCCTGAATCTTCTGGCAAAACCACGCTCACGCTGCAAGTCATCGCCGAAATGCAAAAGACCGGCGGCACCGCAGCTTTTATCGATGCCGAACACGCACTCGATCCGCAATATGCGGGCAAACTCGGCGTCAATATCAACGACCTGCTGATTTCCCAGCCGGACAACGGCGAGCAGGCACTTGAAATCGCCGATATGCTGGTGCGTTCCGGCTCGGTCGACATTGTCGTCATCGACTCCGTCGCCGCGTTGACGCCGCGAGCTGAGATTGAAGGCGAAATGGGTGACCAGTTACCCGGCTTGCAGGCACGCCTGATGTCGCAGGCTTTGCGTAAGCTCACCGCCAACATCAAGCGCTCAAACACGCTGGTGATTTTCATTAACCAGATCCGCATGAAAATCGGTGTCATGTTCGGCAGTCCTGAGACCACCACTGGCGGCAACGCGCTTAAGTTCTACGCATCGGTACGTATCGATATTCGCCGCATCGGCGCCATCAAGAATGGCGATGAGGTCATCGGCTCCGAGACACGTGTGAAGGTCGTCAAGAACAAGGTTGCACCGCCTTTCCGTATTGCAGAATTCGACATCCTTTACGGTGAAGGTATTTCGCGCGAAGGTGAAATCATCGAGCTCGGCGTGATCCACAAGATCGTTGATAAATCCGGTGCCTGGTACGCCTACAAGGGCGAGAAAATTGGTCAGGGCAAGGACAACACCCGCAAGTTCCTTAAAGAAAATCCCGAGATGGCCCGAGAAATTGAGGCCAGGATTCGTGCAGCCGTTGGTGTTGGCGCGAGTGTTGGTGGCGGCAGCGATAAGAGTGAAGAAGTCGAAGAATAGTCGCTAGCTGCGTACAGTCGATGGTTGGGCCGTTCGGATTCAAGTTTTTGAGCGAGAGCGGCCCTTTTTTCATCTGAAATGATCGGAATTTGCCGTGCACGCCAATTTTTTTCTGGAAGTATTGAAGCAACATACAAACTCGCCACATTCGCGCACTCAACCTTCGCGCGGCCGTTCGCGCACCGGCTCCCGCCTGCTGTCCCGTCCACAACGCGAACAGCCAGTTGCCGCCTGTACACGCTGCATGGCATTTTCATTTTCATCCGGTTCGATCAATCAACCTTGTGGCCGTAGCCGTGCGGGCAATCCCTGTCCCGGGAGATTCGCGAGCACCATTGCCAGGAATGTCTGGCAGAAGTGTCCGACCTGCGAAGCGACCGGATGGCAAAACCGCATGGTCTGCTCTCACTGCCAGAGTGTGGGCTGGTTGTTTTCCCGCAACCACTAGTGTCGTCGTGACACTAGCCTTGTTAGAGTCATCAACGCAAAGGACCAGAGCCATGCGCTACGCCGTCGTGATCGAAAAATCAGAAAGTCGTTTTTGTGCCTATGTGCCGGACTTGCCCGGCTTCATGAAGACCGGCGCGACACTCGATGAAGTGGAGGCAAATATGCACGACGCAATCGTGCACCATCTGGATCGGCTTTGCGAGGATGGTCGGCTAATCCCCGCGCCAACCGCGGTCGTCGAATATTGCGAGTTGGCGGCGTAGGTCGCAGGGACGCCTGTGAATGATCCCGCGGTCGCGCCGACTAAACCCGAAAACAAGGCGCTCGTTTCGGCTGCACTCAGGCTTCTCTCCCGCCGCGATTATTCGCGCAGCGAGTTCATCAGAAAGCTTACCACCGGAGAGTTTGGCAAGGACGATGTCGAGGCTGCTGCTGACTGGTGCCATGAGCAGGGATTCCTCAATGAAGCGCGCTTTGCCGAATCGGCGTCGCGCCGTTTGGGTGCGAAGTTTGGCGCCAAGCGTGTTGCGCACACCTTGAGGCAAAAGGGCGTTACCGAAGAACAGGTCAGCGCGGCCGTGTTGACGCTGAACGAAAGCGAGCAAGATCGCGCGCGGGCGCTGTGGACGAGAAAGTTCGGCAAAGTCGCCGAGTCCGCAGAGGAAAAATCCAAACAGATTCGCTATCTGCAATCGCGGGGTTTCAGCTTCGCGATCATCAAGCTGGTGATTAGCGGAGAGCCGGACGAGTCCTGACCTTTGCGGCACCGAGCGCCCGCTTTGGGCGATCTGGCGCCCGGCGTGAAGTATCGTGCAGAAGCACCCTTGATTATAGCAAGCCCGTTGAACGTTTCCTGGTGATCATTCCGAGCCCGCTCATGGATGCTGAATGGAAAGAGAGACTGGAGACTTGAGCGCTCGGTGACCGCTGTCGCGATCATCATCGACTGCCCGCAGCAAAAACTACCTGGTGTTAGCTGCGTCGATCCGCAATCGCTGCGGGCACAGGGGTATAATTTTCCTCTCATTCCCGAGGATTTTCATGGCCAAAGTCACCCAGCTCAACGTTTCCGGCTCACCGCATTCCACGGCTGAAGAAGGCCGCAATCCCGGCACCAAGTTCGATCTCGGCCCTGTCAAGGATGTGCGTGTCAATCGCAGCGCCGTTGAGCGCCGCGCCGGGACCATGTCCACGCGCCGCACGGTCAAAAAAGAGCATCAGGCCGCCTGGCTGATCCATGCCGTCAAAACCATCGACCTCACCACACTAAGCGGCGATGATACGCAGGGCACGGTGAAGCGCCTCTGTGCCAAGGCCCGCCAGCCGATCCGCAGTGAATTGTTGCGCGATGTCGGTTACTCCGATGGCCTGACGACCGGTGCCGTCTGCGTCTATCACCATTTTGTCGCCACTGCCGTCGAAGCCCTGCAAGGATCGGGTATTCCGGTCGCGGCGGTGTCCACCGGCTTTCCCGCAGGGCTCAACCCATTCCCGCTGAAAATCGCCGAGATCGAAGCCAGCGTTAAAGACGGCGCCGCAGAAATCGATATCGTCATCTCGCGCGAGCATGTGCTTAACGGCGACTGGCGCGCGCTGTACGACGAAGTCAAGGCCTTCCGCGAAGCATGCGGTCCTGCACATATGAAAGCGATCGTCGCAACCGGTGAGTTGGGAACCCTGAAAAACATCATGCGTGCCAGTATCGTCTGTATGCAGGCGGGCTCCGATTTTATCAAGACCTCCACTGGCAAGGAGCCGACCAACGCGACGATTGCCGGTTCGCTGGTGATGGTGCGCGCCGTCCGCCAATACCACGAGCAAACAGGAGTGAAGGTAGGTTTCAAACCGGCTGGTGGAATCCGCACCGCCAAGCAAGCACTCGACTGGCTGATCCTGATGAAAGAGGAACTCGGCGATGACTGGATGCAGCCCCATCTTTTCCGCCTCGGCGCTTCGGCGCTGGTAAACGACATTGAGCGACAGCTGGAACATTTTGCTTATGGGCGCTATGCGTCGATGCAGTATCAGCCGTTAGGATGATGTCTCGACGTTGACTCATCTTTACCCCTCACTCCCACCTCTCTCCCCAGGGAGAGAGGCTTAAATTCGCCTCTCCCTCGGGAGAGGCCGACGCCAAGCGGCGGCTGAGGGGATGACCGTGAATCATCGTCAATACCAAACGCAACAAGAACAAAAAACCAACAGGATTCTCAAATGAAAGTTGCAGAACTCACCAAATCCCTGGTCTACGGCGCCGCTCCCGAAGCTGCCAAACCTGCGCTCGACTGGATCGCCGAGCATAACGGCAGATTCCAGCTGTTCATTAACAACGAGTGGAAGAACCCATCGGGTAAAGAATGGTTCGATTCCACCAACCCCGCAACCGGAAGAAAACTTGGCAGCATCGCGCAGGCCACGAGCACTGACGTGAACGCCGCCGTCAAAGCTGCCCGTAAAGCCTATCCTTCATGGAGCGCAACCCCCGGCCACATCCGCGCACGTTACCTCTACGCCATCGCCCGCCAGATCCAGAAACACGCGCGCCTGTTCGCGGTCCTTGAGACCATCGACAACGGCAAGCCGATCCGCGAGACGCGCGATATCGATATCCCACTGGTGGCGCGACATTTTTACTACCACGCTGGCTGGGCACAGTTGATGGACAAGGAGTTGCCCGATCACCAGGCGATCGGCGTCGTCGCCCAGATCATTCCCTGGAATTTTCCGCTGCTGATGCTTTCCTGGAAAATCGCCCCAGCCATCGCCATGGGTAACACCGTGGTGTTGAAGCCCGCTGAGTTCACTTCCCTTACCGCGCTCCTGTTCGCCGAAATTTGTGCCAGCGTCGGCTTGCCCCCGGGTGTGGTGAACATCATCACCGGCGACGGCCGCACCGGTGGCGCGATGGTCGATCATCCGGATGTCGACAAGATTGCCTTCACCGGTTCCACCGACGTCGGCCGCATCATCCGCAAAGCCACCGCCGGCACCCACAAGAAGCTGTCGCTTGAGCTCGGCGGCAAGAGCCCGTTCATGGTGTTCGACGATGCCGATCTCGACAGTGCAGTCGAGGGCGTGGTCGATGCGATCTGGTTCAATCAGGGGCAGGTTTGTTGTGCCGGCTCGAGATTGCTGGTGCAAGAAGGCGTTGCCGACAAGATGGTCAAGAAGCTGCGCGCGCGCATGGAAAAATTGCGCGTCGGCGATCCGCTCGACAAAGCCGTCGATATCGGCGCCATCGTCGCACCGGTGCAACTGAAGCAAATTCAGGCGCTGGTCAAACTGGGTGCCGATGAGGGCGCAACGATGTGGCAGCCGAGTTGGGCCGCTGAATGCGCCAAGCGCGAAGGCTGCTTCTATCCGCCGACACTCTTCACCAACGTCGCGCCCGCATCCACGATCGCGCAAGTCGAAATCTTTGGCCCCGTATTGGCAGCGATGACCTTCCGCACCCCGGAAGAAGCCGTGAAGCTTGCCAACAACTCGCGCTACGGATTGGCGGCCTCGATCTGGAGTGAGGACATCAACTTAGCGCTCGACCTCGCTAC
>Ga0105049_10007533_pt1 | contig 12633 bp, 9 predicted proteins | sample MAT06_FD_78087 | JGI IMG/M metagenome (GOLD analysis project Ga0105049, IMG submission 78087) | Freshwater microbial communities from Lake Fryxell liftoff mats and glacier meltwater in Antarctica - MAT-06 | ecosystem: Environmental > Aquatic > Freshwater > Ice > Liftoff microbial mat | place...
CCGACATAGTCGCCGACCCCGTGGAAGATATCGGGCGTCATATAGTTGTGGGCGAGGATGACCGCGTCGCGCTCGCGCTTCAGCCGGTTGATCTGGACGATCAGCTCGGCCTTGTCCGGCCATTCCAGCGGCGTGACATGGCCGCGCACCCTGGCCCAGACGGGAGCGGTCTCGCGCGCGGTCGCTTCCGACAATCCGAACATTCCGTCCGCCATCAACATCCCTTTTGCTCGACATGAGCAAATCAAAGGCCCGAAGAACGGCGACCGATCACTTTAACCGTCGCCGACTTATGCTCACTTTCAGCATAAGCAGGAACAATCTAGGTCATTGCGAGGGGAATGCAAGGGCTGGATCCTCCCGGCCCTGACACCCGCAGACTGGGTCGGTCAAGACCTCAGGCGACCGCCACCGCCTCATGCGCCAGCAGCCACCGCTTACGTTCCAGTCCGCCCGCATAGCCGGTCAGCGTCCCGTTCGCCCCGATCACCCGGTGGCAGGGAACGATCACCGCGATCGGGTTCTGGCCATTGGCGAGGCCTGCGGCGCGTACCGCGCGCGGCGCGCCGATCGCCGTCGCCAGCTGGCCATAGCTGCGCGTCTCGCCCGCCGGAATGGCCCGCAAGGCGGTCCAGACCGCGCGCTGGAAATCCGTCCCGCCCGTCTTCACCGGGAGGCCGTCCGGAGCCCGGACATCGCCGCTGAAATAGGCCTCGACCGCCCGGCGTACGGGCTCGGGCGCCCGCCCGGCGGTCACCACCGCGCCCGGCGCGTGCCGGGCCAGCAGCCGCGTCATCCGCGCCTCATAGTCGGCGAAGTCCAGAGCCCGCACGGTGCCTGCGGCATCGGTGACCAGCAGCACCTCGCCGACCGGCGTGATCAGCCGGTCCAGTGTGAGGACCTCGGTCTCGGTCTCAGGCCGCGCGTTTGGCATCGTCGGTCTCCCTCTGTTTCAGGTTCGCGCCGCTGAGCCCCGCCAAGTCGAGATGCAGCGCCCCATAGGCCCGCCAAGGTCGCCAGGCTTCGGCGCGCGCGGTCAGGGTTTCGTCGATCCAGTCGTCGGGCAGCCGGTCGTTCGGCGCATCGACCCCGTCGTCGATCCAGTCGCCCGGCAAGCGCAGTCCGGGCCGCGCCGCGACCAGCGCCTTGAGCACGGGATCGACCGACAGGTCCCGCCCGATCGCGTCCGGGTCCGCCGACAGGTCGAACACCCGCCGCACCCTCGCCAACACCCCCGGCAGGGCCTTCAGATCGTCGGCCTCGACACGGACCGAGACGCGTCCGGCCTCCGCCGGCTCGACGGAGACCACGCCCTCGGCTCCGTCGACCGGCCGGGTCAGCCGCCGTGACCAGCGCCGACCCTCGACCATGTCGCCGCGCGCGGTCAGGGCCGCGAGCATCGCCGTCCAGTCGTAGGGCGGGCGCCAGGACAGGTTCAGCCGCACCCCGCCCTGATGAACCCGCTCGCCGCGCCGTCGCAGGGCCGAGGGCGGCCGGTCGTACAGGGCAAGAAACGTCTCGTTGAAGCGCCGCACGCTGCCGAACCCCGAAGCCAGCGCCACCTGTGCCATGCCGAGGTCGGTCTGGTGGATCAGGGCCTTGGCCAGCAGCACCCGACGGGTCTGGGCCACGCTGACCGGAGCGGCGCCCAGGTGCCGGCGGAACAGCCGCCGCAGGTGCCGCTCGCCGACGCCCAGCCGTGCGGCCAGACCATCGACGTCGCCGTCATCCAGAGCCCCCGCCTCGATCAGCGCCAGCGCCCGACTGACCGTGTTCGATGTCCCGCGCCACGCGCCCATATCGGGGGCCGTCTCGGGCCGGCAGCGCAGGCAGGCGCGAAAGCCCGCCTCCTCCGCCGCAGCGGCGGACACCACGAAGAACATATTCTCCCGCTTCGGCGTTCGGGCCGGACAGACCGGACGACAGTAGATGCCGGTGGTCTTCACACAGCCGAAGAAGCGCCCGTCGAACCGCGCGTCGCGGGTCAGCACCGCGCGGTAGCAGGCCTCCTGATCCAGTGCACCGGCGTTTTCCATGACCGCAGGATGGGCGATGCCGCCCCGGAAGTCTCGCGGTTTTCGGACATTGGTAATCCTCCCCTGTCGGAAGGGGGGACTATACGGAGGATGTGGGAGGGCGCTGCCCGCGACCGCCGGAGTTCGGGGCAGGCCCCCTCCACCGCCTCGCGGTCCCCCTCCCCCCGGTCGCTACGCGCGGGGGGAGGAACGCGTCAGCCGCGCCAGATTCACGACGATCCTGAACGCCAGGCTGAGCGCCGTGAACGCCAACACCCAGGTCAACACCACCGACAGGCTGCCGGCGAAGCCCGCCAGATCCCGCGCGCCGTCACCCAGCGTCCGCATCCTGTCGAAGTCCAGCAGCGTCCCGTCGCCCGCGACCCGTGCCGTCTGCTCGCCGCTGGTGAGGTTAAACCAGTGGCCGGCCTCGAAGATCACCCAGGTCAGCCACAGACCGGCACCGGCGAGCGGAATCTCCGCCAGCGCCCGCAGTCGCCCGGCATGCGGCCTGAACACCCCGTCGAGATCGACGGACATCCGAACCAGGGCATAGACCAGGATCGGAACGAACAGGGTCGTCCAGATCGCCGCGCCCGTGACCACGGCGTCCTCGCCCCGCAGGCCGATGGAGATCGCGGTCGGGAAATGGATGGCTCCCAGCCACCACAGCACGAATATGCCGGTGGCGATGAACGAGGCCAGATAGTCGCCGCCCGGCCAGCGCCCGGCCTTGCCGCGCGTGCCCCGGGTCGCCGGCGTGGTCGCCTGAGCGGTCGCCGGTCCCGCCATGGACGATCGCCAGGCGGAGGGGTCGGACAGGCCGAACGCGCCGAGATCCTTGACCCGCCACTTGGTCAGGAAGGTGGGCCGGATGCCCTGATGCTCGAAGATCGCCGCCGCAAGGGTCGCGACGCCGATCAGGGTCAGGCCCGCGCCGAAGAAGCTGTGGAAGGCCTGGGCGATGGCCTGGCCGGCATCGGCGGGCCCGCCGACCAGCCGGATCAGCAACAGGATCCCGTGGACCGCCCCCAGGACCAGCAGGCCCGCCTTGACGCCGAACAGCCAGTAGGGAAACAGCTCGGGCCCGACCAGCGAGTCCGGTCCCTTGCGATAACGCGCGGCGACGACCAGCGGATGGCCGATCTCGCGCAGGATGTCTTCCTTCTCGTCGTCGGTCGGGGCGCGGCCCAGTTCCTCCTCCTTCGCCTCGAACCGGCTGAGGATCAGATCGCGCAGTTCGGCGACGATGTCGGCGCGCTCGTCGGTCGGCAATTGCGCCGCGACGGCGTTGAGATAGCGGTCGAGCAGGTCCATTCCGGTGTCCCCTTCAATCCGGCGTTTCAGAGAATCTTGTCGAGCGAGGCATTGATGCCCCGCCATTCGTCGGTCAGGGCGGCCAGCATCGAGACGCCCATCGGCGACAGGACGTAGAAGCGCTTTCTCCGCTTCTCCTCCTCGCGCCATTCGCTATCCAGCAGACCTTGGCTCTCCAGCCGGCGGAGCAGCGGATAGAGGGTCGATTCCTCCATCTCCAGCCCGTCGGCGGCCAGCGCCTGACGCAGGGTGTAGCCGTATCGCTCGGTCCTCAGACAGGCGAGAACGGCCAGCACCAGCGACCCGCGCCGCAGCTCCAGCCGCATCGATTCAAAAAGGGCCGGATCGACGCCCATACGCTTTCCTGTCCGTCACATAGTGTGTGACACACAGTGTATGCCGCATACTATGTGAAGGAGTCAAGCGGCGGGGGTCGTCGCGGGTTATTCGGGGATGCGCGCGCCGTCCCAGGCGAACACGCCACCGCTGTCCGCAGGCGCAAGCCCGTCGATCACGGCCAGCAGGCGTTCGGCCGAATGGTCGGCTGTGAACAGCCGTTCGGCGCTGACCCCCTTCTGGAAGGGCGCGCTCAGCCCCGTATCGACCGTCCCGGGGTGCAGGCCGCAGACCACGGTCGACCGGTGGGTCCGGGCCAGTTCGATGGCCAGATTGCGCAGGATCATGTTGAGCGCCGCCTTGGACGCCCGATAGCTGTGCCAGCCGCCCAGCCGGTTGTCGCCGATCGACCCGACCCGCGCCGACAGGGCCGCGAACACCCCCCGCCGGTTGCGCGCGAACAGCGGCAGCAGGTGTTTGGCGACCAGGGCGGGACCGACGGCGTTGACGCGATAGTCCCGCATCAGATGCTCGGGCGTCAGGGTGCGATAGCTGCGCTCGGGCTCATGCCCGTGATGCAGGACACCGGTCCCGACGAAGACCAGGGTTGGGACCGGCCCGGCGGCGATCCGCGCCGCCGCCGCCGCGATCGAGCCCTCGTCCTCCAGGTCCAGACCGGTCGAACGCGACAGGGCGTGCACCACGGCATAGCGCCCGATCGCCTGCAGCCGTTGCGCCATCGCGCCGCCAATTCCGCCCGACGCCCCGATGACGACGGCGGCTTCGTCCATACTGTTCAACGGTGACGTCCTATTCCACCGCCCGGACATTGTCGTCGGAGTTGCGGTCGATCCACTTGTTATACGGATCGACCCCGACATGGGACGGCTTGCGGTCGACGATAACGGTGATGGTCTGGGGCCGACCGTTGCGCAGACGACGCGGCTCGAACAGCACGACGTCCTTGCGGTCGAAACTGCCCTCGCCGGGCTCGGCGGTGAAGACGCCGATGTCGAAGGCCTGATCCAGCGCGGCCTCGGTCTCATTGCCCTCGTTGTCGGCGTAGAGCTTGCGGGCCGAGACCGTCATGGTCACCCGCCATTTGCCACCGGCGACCGCCGCGACCTGCACGTCGTCGACCTTGAGGTCATAGATGGTGATCTTCTCGAAAAGGTCGGTAATCAGGGCCTGGTGTTCGGGGCGGGCCTCGGCGCGCAGGGCGGCGATCAGGTCGCGGGAGGTGGCGAACGGCGGACCCTTGAAGGCATAGCGCGCGATGACCCGGCGCAGGGCCCGGTTGACCGCATCCTCGCCCATCACGTCGCGCAGCAGGTACATGACCAGGCCGCCCTTCTGATAGTAGATGTGCTGCTGGCTCTCGACCCGATACAGCGGCGTCTCGCCCAAAATGTCGCCGCCGCGGGCCCCCAGATAGGTGTCCAGCTCGAAGCGCAGGAAGCGCCGGATCTCGTCGCGTCCGTACATCTTCTCCATCGTCATCAGGGCCGAATACTGGGCCAGGGTCTCGGTCAGGGTCTCGGCCCCCTGGACGTCGGCGCTGACCACCTGGTGCGCCCACCACTGGTGTCCCAGCTCGTGGGCGGTGACATAGGTGACGTAGTCGATCTTGTCCGGGTCCCGCAGGTCGGCGACGAAGCCGATATCCTCCGAATACGGAATGGTGTTGGCGAAGGCCTGTGCGAAGGTGCCGTAGGCCGGGAACTCCAGCACCCGCACCTGACGGAACTGGTAGTCGCTGAAATTGGTCTCGAAATAGTCCAACCCGGCCTTCAGGGCGGTGACCATCCGGGCCGTGTTCCAGTCGTGACCCGGGTGGTGGTAGATCGACAGGGCCACGCCCTTGTGGGTCGCCTCCATGACGTCGTAGCGGGCGGACTGAACGGAGAAGAAGTTCAGCACCGGAGCCTCGGTCACGAACCGGGCGGTGCGGCGGCCGTCGCGGGTGACATCGGAGACGCGATAGCCGGGGGCCACCGGGGTCTGGTCCGCCACCGTCGTCACGGTGATGTCGGCATTGACCCAGTCGGCGCGGACATAGTTGGTGGCGTGGCCACGGGCATCGTCAAGATCGCGGTCCCTCAGCTGGGCCGGAAGCTTCTGGCGGCGGCGCTGGGTCCGCTCCGCAAGCAGGCCTTGGCGCGTCATTCCGATCAGGGGAGCGAAGGCGTAGTTGTTCACGAACGAGCCATTGTCGACCAGGCTGGTGATATTGGCACCGTTGCGGAAGCCGCGCTGCTGGATCACGCTGCGGAAATCCAGGGCGAAGCGGCCGCCCACCGGCACCGGCGTGCGGAAGCGGTAGATGCGGTAGTTGAAGCGGTCGAAGGCGCGCTCGACCTCGGCATCCTGCACCGTCAGCGCCGGCATTTCGGTGAACTGGTCCCAGCGCACGTGCATGTGGGTCAAGGGCCGGCCGGTCCGGTTCTCCAGCTGGTATCGACCGTCGGTCCGAAGCCGGGGCGAATGCGGGTCGAGGTCCAGATTGAACCGGACGTCGGTGATCGTCGGCTGTGGCGTTTCCTCATAGGCCAGCAGAGTCCGCTCATAGTCGGCGAGGTAGACCTCCTGCTCGCGGCTGGTGACGTAGGGGTTCCAGACGGTGGTGTTGACGAAGATGAAGGCACCGATGGCCACGAAGGCGACGGTGGCCGTGCCCATGATCAGCCCCGCCGGTCCCTTGAGGCGCCGCGGCAGGCGCCGTAGCCGGGGCCACAGGCGCGTCTCGGTTCCGCGCCGCCACAGGGCGTGGCACAGGACCAGCAAGATCAGGGCGAAGGCGGACCAGTAGGCGCGCATCCAGGCCGCGCCGACCCAGAAATCACCCTGGCCGTTCATCTCGGAAAGGGGCTCAGTCGAGACGCCGCCGTAGTTGTAGAGGACGTGTTCGAACCCCATCAGGTTCAGGGTGATGCCAGCCACGAAATAGACCAGCATCAGGCCCCAGCCGACGAATTTGTGCGGCGTCATCACCTGGAAGAACATCGCCAGCGCGGCCAGCAGGATCCAGTCGACGCTGCGCGGAATCAGATACCAGACCAGATATTGTCCCAGCTCGACCGGCACCCCGCCCTTGATCGTCTGGACGGCGACCCCGGTCAGGACGCTGGCCGTCAGGGTGGCGATCAGAACCAGGCTGATGGCGATGAAGCGGGGGACCAGAAAGGCCCAGTCGGGCACGGCGCTGGAGTCGACGATTTCATGCGTCCGCTTTTCGCGTTCGCGCCACACCAGTTCGCCCGCGTAGTAGATGGCGATGATGATCGGAAACAGGGTGAAGGCCCCGTTGAGGATGGCGATGGCCACCCGCGTCAGCAGACGGCTGGAGGTGCCGTAGATGTCGGGACTCAGCCACAGGCCGCCGACAGAGTTAAACATACCGATCAGCACCAGCACCAGGAAGGCCGGGCTACGGAACACCTGTCCCAGGTCCATTTTCAGGCGGGCGAAGAACTGGGCGCGGGCCGTCGCGGCGTCGAAACGGGGCGAGGGCAGCGGCCCGGCGGCCGGGCGATCCTGCGGCGCGATCACCTCGACCCGGGCGCGCGAAGCCTTGGCTCCGCGCGCAGCGAACCGGAAGGTCGCATAGGCGAGGGCGACGATCGCCAGCGCTACGGCCGACCAGATCACCCGGTTCCAAAGCAGGGCACCCGCGAGCTCGGGAACGCGCGTGTTTCGCTCCGCCGCCGTCCAGTATTGGGTGGACTGGGCGTAGGCGGCGATGCCGAAGGGTTCCAGCCAAGCCGCGAAATCTTCGAGACTGGGCAGGTTCAGCGCCGCCGAGCCGGCGATCCAGGCGACCAGAAAGGCCATCACGCCGACATAGGTCAGGGACATCGAACGGGTCATCGTCGCCACCGCGAAGAAGACCGCCGAGGTCAGCAACAGATTGGGCAGGGCGATCACCCCATAGGCATAGGCATAGGCGGCGGGCAGGTTCGGGCCGAAGGTCTCCTTGTCGACCCACGGCATCAGCGATCCGAGGAAAAGCGCCAGCGGCACGGCGGCGAAAGACAGCGCCGCAGCCCCGTAGGCGCCGACGAAGCGGCCGATCAAATAGTCGAACCGCTTGATCCGCGTCGCCTGGATGATCGGCCCGAAGCCGGTCTCGTAGTCGCGCACAATGACGTTGGCGACGAAGGCCGCCGTCACGAACATGTAGAAGATCGACAGGATGGCCGTCGTCTGGGCGATGGCGAAAGGCGAGTTCTTGAGGACGTTGCCGCCCGAGCCGATGCTGATCTGGTCGATCACCACCGAGCCGAACGTAATCAGGAAGAACAGGATGGCCACGACCCAGAAGACGGGCTGGCGCAACTGGTAGCGAAATTCGAACGACGCGATCCTGGCGAACATGGCGGTCCCCTCAGGCGGCGCGGCGGGCGGCGGACAGGGTCGAGAAATAGACGTCCTCTAGCCCGCCCGGGACCGGCTCGAACCCGTCACCGGGGTTGGTGTCCGACAGGACGTGGATCACCGTCCGGCCCGCGAACAACCGGGTCGAGATGACGTTTTGGCTGGCCTGCTGGGCCGCCAGGTCCGCCTTGTCGATGATCTTCTTCCAGACCCGGCCGTTCAGGGCCTGGACCAGATCGGCCGGGGCGCCTTCCAGCTGAACCTTGCCGCCGGCCAGCACCGCCATGCGCGGGCACAGGTCGGTGACGTCCTCGACGATATGGGTCGACAGGATGATGACGACGTTCTCGCCGACCTCGGCCAGCAGGTTCAGGAAGCGGTTGCGCTCTTCCGGGTCGAGACCGGCCGTCGGCTCGTCGACGATGATCAGTTCGGGGTTGCCGATCAGGGCCTGGGCGATGCCGAAACGCTGACGCATGCCGCCGGAAAACCCGGCCAGGGCCTTGCCGCGCACCGACCAGAGATTGACCTGGTGCAGCAGGGCCTCGACCGTTGCCTTGCGGTCGCGGCCGTTGGAAATGCCCTTCAGCACCGCCATGTGATCCAGCATGTCGTAGGCCGAAACCCTCGGATAGACGCCGAAATCCTGGGGCAGATAGCCCAGCACGCGGCGCAGACGTTCGGGCTCCTTGATCACGTCCAGGTCACCGAACCGGATCGCACCGGACGTCGGCGTCTGCAGGGTGGCGATCGACCGCATCAGCGTCGACTTGCCGGCACCGTTCGGCCCCAGCAGGCCGAACATGCCCTTGGGAATGGTCAGGGTCACGTCGTCCAACGCGCGCGTTCCGTTGCCGTAGACGTGGGTCAGGTTCTGGATGGTCAGCATGGCGGCCCCGCTCTAAGTCAAGGAGCCTTGTCATCGGCAGCGACGCCGCGCAAGTTAAGCTTCGGTCACATTGGCGGCCGGAAATGCAACGTCGCGGCGGCGCAGGGCTTGCATCGAACCGGACTGGAAGTGGCGACCGGGGCCGTTGTATCGGCGCGCTCCTTTCGCCACCTATCTGTCGTCACGACAACCCGTTACACTGGACCGCCTTCGTCCGCAGGAACCGACCGCCGCCGTGCTGAAAAACCTGCTCCCCAGCAAGCCGGGCACCGAGCCCCTGGCAGAGGCCCTTGTGGCGTGCCGCACCCATTTCGTCTGGGCGGCCGTGTTCTCGGCTGCGGTCAATCTGCTTTACCTGACGCCCACCCTTTACATGATGCAGGTCTATGACCGCGTCGTACCGACGGGGGGTCTGACGACCCTCGTGCTTGTGACGGCGGTCGCCGTTTTCGCCTTGGCGGCGCTGGCCGGGCTCGACTGGCTGCGCGGGCGATTGATGCTGCGGGCCGGCCTGCGGCTGGACCGGATGCTGGCGGGCAAGGTGCTGGCGCGGGTCGTCGATCTGCAGGCCAAGTCGCCCAGCACCCAGGCGCTGCGCGAGTTCGACAATGTCCGCGGCGCGATTGGCGGCCAGGGTATGCTGGCTCTGTTCGACGCGCCGTGGACCCCGATCTATCTGCTGTGTTGCTTCCTGCTGCATCCAGCTATCGGCGTCCTGACCTTGGTTGGCTGCATCATCCTGTTCACCCTCGCCTGGCTGAACGAGCGCGACACACGTCCGCGACTGAACAAGGCGATCCAGACCCAGAACCAGGCCTATGCCGCCCAGGAAGGCATCTCCGGCCAGGCCGAGGTCGTCAGGGCACTGGGCATGCGCCAGTCGTCGATCGCCCGCCAGGTCGAACAGCGCCGACATGCCACCGCCGCCCAGGCCGATGCCCAGCTGACCGGAGGCCACTATTCCGGCGCGATCAAATTCCTTCGCTTGGTGATGCAGTCCGCTGCGCTGGGCCTCGCTGCCTATCTGGCCGTCAAGAGCGAGATCTCGCCCGGGTCGATCATTGCCGCCTCGGTCCTGCTCAGCCGCGCCGTCGCGCCGATCGAGCTGCTTGTCGGCGTCTGGCCCAGCCTGGTTCAGGCCGTCGTCAGCTGGAAGACCCTGACCGACCTGTTCTCCGGGACCGCCTCGGTCGAGCGCGAACGCACCACCCTCCCCGATCCGAAGGGCCGTCTGCAGGTCGAGGGCGTATCGGTGAAATTCCCCGACACCGAACAGCCCCAGCTGCGCGGCGTCGCCTTCGCCCTGAAGCCAGGCGAGACGCTGGGCGTCGTCGGCTCCAGTGGCTCGGGCAAGACCACACTCGCCCGCGTCATCGCCGGTGCGCTGAAACCCCAGGCCGGAGCCGTCCGCCTGGACGGTGCCGAATACGAAGCCCGGGAGGGTGACGAGCTGGCCCGCTGGATCGGCTATCTGCCGCAGGTTCCCAGCCTGTTCGCCGGTTCGATCAAGGACAATATCTCGCGCTTCTCCACCGCCACCGGGGTCGATCAGGAAGTCGCCGACCGCGGGGCGGTCAAGGCCGCCATGGCGGCAGGGGCCCACGAGCTGATCCTGCGCCTGCCCCACGGCTATGACACGATGCTGGGCCCCCACGGCCAGGGCCTGTCGGCGGGTCAGGCGCAACGCGTCGCTCTGGCCCGGGCCCTCTACAACGACCCCGTCCTGCTGGTGCTGGACGAGCCCAACTCCAACCTCGACCAGGAGGGTGAAGCGGCGCTGATGCAGGCCATCCTGGGCAGCGCGGCGCGCGGCGCGGCCGTCGTGATCATCGCCCACCGGGCCGGCGTTCTGGCGCGGGTCGACCGCCTTTTGATGATGCGCGACGGCGTGGTCCAGCTGGAAGGCCCCCGCGAGGAAGTGCTGGAGAAGATGCGCGCCACGGCCGGACGCCCCGGTGCCCCTGCCAGCCAGCCGACGCCGCAACAACCGCCGCAGGCCCAGCCTCAAGGCCAGCCCCAGCCTCAGCCGCAAGGCCCCGGTCAGGCCCTCGCGCGAACCCAGCAGCCGCAGCCGCAGCAGCAACAGGCCCAGCCTGATCCGGCGCAGGTTCGTCCGCGGCGCACTCAATGACAGATACCCCGCTTGCCCCTGTCCCCGCCGGCCCGGGGGCACCCCCGCCGACGGCCGGCCCATCCGCGCCGCCGCACGACCCGCAAGGCCCCGTCATCGTGACCGATGCTCCGCGCCGCGAGTTGATCATCGGCGGTACCATTATCGTCCTCTTCTTTGTCATATTCCTTGGATGGGCGGCGATCGCCCCCCTGGACGCCGGTGCCTACGCCCAGGGACAGGTCGCCGTCTCCGGCAATCGCCAGGCGGTGCAACACCGCGAAGGCGGCGTGGTCAGCGCCCTGCTTGTCGCCGAGGGCGACACCGTGCAGCGCGGTCAGATACTGCTGCAGCTGTCCAGCGGCGAGCTGAAGGCGACCGAACGCGGCGTGACCAGCCAGGTCTATGCCCTGATCGCCCAGCGCGCCCGTTTGACCGCCGAACGCGACCGTTTGCGCGCCATCCCGACCCCGCCCGAGTTCGCCAATCTGACGCCCGAGGATTCCGGGCTGGCGCGGGAATCGCTGCGCATCCAGCAGCTCCAGTTTGGTGCCCGCCGCACCGGTCGGTCTACCGAGACCGGCGTGCTGGGTCAGCGCGTGGCCCAGCTGAACGAGCAGATCGCCGGCTATGAAGGCCAGATCGTCGCCAACGTCGAACAACAGCGTCTGATCCAGGAAGAGCTGACCGGCATGCGAAGCCTGGCGGAGAAGGGCTATGCCCCGCTCACCCGGGTCCGGGCCCTGGAACGCACCGCCGCCCAGCTGGATGGCGAGCTGGGCTCCCTGCGGGCCCAGATCGCCCGGTCCCGGGAAGCGGTCGGCGAGACGCGGCTGCAGGTCTCGGGCGTATCGACCAAGATGAATGAAGACGTCGCCGACCAGCTGCGCCAGATCGACGTCCAGCTGAACGAACTGCGTCCGCGGATGGTCTATCTGCGGGCCCAGATCGCACGCAACGAGGTCAGGGCCCCGGCCTCGGGCGAGGTCGTCGGCCTGACGATCTTTACCCAGGGCGGAGTCATCCAGGCCGGTCAGACCCTGATGGAAATTGTGCCCCGCGACGCGTCGCAGGTCATCATCGCCCAGATCAACCCCACTGACGTCGACAACCTGCGCGTCGGCCTCGACACCGAGGTCAAATTCCCCGGCCTGCGCGAGCGGAATCCGCCTGTCATTCACGGACGGGTGACCCGTATTTCCGCCGACAGCTTCACTGTCGAACAGTCCGGTGCCACCTATTTCCGGGCCGAGATCGTGGTCTCCGCCGCCGAACTGGCCAAGATGGGCCGCAGCGCCGAGACCCTGCGTCCCGGTGCCCCGGTCGAGGTGGTCATCCTGCTGCGCAAGCGAACGGCGCTCGGTTATCTACTGGAGCCGCTGACCAACAACCTGTGGCGATCGGGTAGCGGACAGTAGGCCGCAGCGGCAGGTCTCAGCCGGCCGGGACCCTCGAGGCCTTCGCTCTCAGCCGGAACGCATGCAACAGCGGTTCCGTATAGCCGTTGGGCTGGCTGACGCCGTCGAACACCAGGGCGCGGGCGGCATGGAAGGCGAGGCTGCTTTCGCGGTCGGGTGCCATGGGCCGATAGA
>Ga0105049_10007534_pt1 | contig 12630 bp, 10 predicted proteins | sample MAT06_FD_78087 | JGI IMG/M metagenome (GOLD analysis project Ga0105049, IMG submission 78087) | Freshwater microbial communities from Lake Fryxell liftoff mats and glacier meltwater in Antarctica - MAT-06 | ecosystem: Environmental > Aquatic > Freshwater > Ice > Liftoff microbial mat | place...
GGCCCCGGAGCCTAGAATGATGGTGATGCCGCGGCCGGACAGCGATCCGCCGGACTGCACTTGAAGCGGGCCACCGGAGATGATGTAGGTGCCGGGTTGCAGGGCCAGTTTGCCATCTTGCGCGATGGTAAGGCCGCCGCAGAAGGCAAAGGGCCTGCCGCCGCCGGCAGCTGTTGTCGCGGAGCGGACGACGGTGGCGGTGGCCTGACATCCATACGCCGGGGGCAGCACGACGTCGCGGTAGGGGTCGGCTTCTGCGACGCGGATGCGCGACAGGCCATGCTGGCTGGAAAGGGCCGTGCAGCCATCGAGGCGAAGATCGGAGGGACGGCTGGTCTGGATGGCCTGCCCATCGGCCAAGCCAAGCAGGCAGCCTTGCGCTTCGGGTACGAGATGGGCGACCGCGCGGGCGGATATGCTGCCACCATCATCGCCGAGCAGCCCGCCGAAGCGTGCCGGACGCTGCCGGCTGATGCGCACCTCGATAGGGCTTTCGCTGTTGCTTGGGCCAAGCATTTGCACTTGAACATCATGGCCGCTTTGCGCTGTGACGCCGTTCTGCGCCAGAACGGCCGTTGCCAATGCCACCGGATTGCCGGTGGATCCGGCGCGTTGCGCAAGGCTGCCGGCAAGGGCGGCGGCATCCGCTGCATCCTGCAGTGCGCGGCCCTTGTGCAGGCCTGTCGCGGATTCGATGCCGAGGGCAACAAAGCCCATGACGGTTGCCAGCGTCAGCGCGGTCAGCACGGCAGTCGCGCCACGCCTGTCGGCAAGGAGCGCGTGCATCATGGCCGGGCACAGGCCTGTGCAACAAGGGTGGGGCTGGCGGCCGGGAACCGCAGCAGCAGCGGCCGATAGGGCAGGGCGGCCACTATGCTGAGGCCGCATGGGGCCGTGCCGACCTGCAGGCGGGACGGATCGATCGTGGCCGGGGCGGAGAGGGCCGCCATGCCGTCTTCGATCTTGGCTGCCAGCGCGCGGGGTGTGGCGCAGCCCCGCGGATCGATGCTGGCACAACGGGCCGCCGCGGCAACGGCATGATGCAGTGCCGATTGCACGAACAGCAGGCGGCCGGCCTCCACGGCGCCGAACAGCAGCAGAAACAGCAGCGGCGCGATGAGTGCGAATTCCACCGCAGTAGCGCCCGCCCGGTCGTGCAGCAGGGCGCACGGTGTCATCCCAGCCGCACCACGGCGCGCGCCTCCACAGCGTGCGAAAGCAGCTGATCCGGCCAATCGACAAATCGGCGGACGGGGGCGCGCACGAGCACCTCCACATAGGCGGCAGCCCGCGCGCCATCGGGGCAGATGGGGGTGCGCACGGCGTGCAGATTTTCGCCCTCGCTGCAGCCCCAGAACAGCAGGCTGGACGCATCGGCACCAGCCGGCAGCTCGACAAGGGCAGCAACGCTGACCTGCGGCAGCCCCAGGCCTGCGACGAGTGACGGCGATGGTTCGAGCACAGCCGGCGCAATTTCCGCCAGAAGAGCGGCGTTTTCGGCGGACGAGTGGCCGGACTGTGGCGGAAGCGCCTGCGGCAGGCTCTTTGCAGAGGGTGCGATGGTTGCATAAGGCGACATGCCGCCGGGCAGCGCTTTGGAGAGCGGCGAGCCCAAATCAGGTGCCGCCGGCACGATCGACAGGTGCGCAATGGCGGCAGCGGCCGATTGTGCCAGGGATTGCACCTGAAAGCTTCGGGATGCCAGCGAAACCAGATCTGCGGTTGCCAGAAGGGTGGTGGCGAACAGTGGCAGAAGCAGGGCAAACTCGATTGCTGCGACACCCTGATTGTCGGTCGCAAGCTGCGTGGCAAACTGCTTTGCACGGCGATGCCATTGCTTGCGCTGGCCTCGGAAACCGGTCACTCGTTCAGAAAACTTGCTCACGCATGGCCTCCGCTGTCAGTTTACGGCGGCGCGTGCGCTGGCTTCAGCGGCCGCGTGTTGACGGGCCGCGCACACCGGATGAAAGGGAGGCAACTCCAGCATCGGACAGGCACGACCATGAGCGAGGATGCAACCGGGCAGCAGGGTCGGCAGACTGATATGCTGATGGCCATGCGGCAGCTGTTTCGCGCGCCGGAGCCGGACGTGCTGGCCCCTCTGCTGGCGTCGGCAGCGACCTTGCCCGAGCATCGCGTGGCGATCGTATCGCGGGCGTCCGGATTGCTGGCCGATTTGCGGGCGGCCGAAATGGATGGCTGGGTTAACCGCTTTCTGCAACAGTATCGGCTGAACACGGCGGAGGGCAAGGCGTTGCTTTCGCTGGCGGAAGCGTTTCTGCGCGTTCCCGACCGCGAAACCGCCGACCTGCTGATCCGCGACAAGCTGGGCGACGCGGACTGGGGGGCGCACAGCGGCAAATCGGCTTCGGCGCTGGTGAATTCGGCGACCTGGGGCCTTGTTGTCACGCGCACGCTGGTGAAGGAGGATGGCAACGCACTGAAGCGGCTGATTGCGCGCGCCGGGGAGCCTTTTGTGCGCACGGCGGTCGGCTCGGCGATGAAGCTGATGGCGCAGTTGTTCGTGATGGGGCGCACCATAGGCGAGGCTCTGGAGCGGGCCGACGAGCGCGACTATCGCGATTTCACCGCCAGCTTCGACATGCTGGGGGAAGCGGCGCGGACATGGGAGGATGCGGAGCGCTACGCGCTGTCGTATGCCGATGCGCTCGAGGCAGTGGGGCGGCGTGGAAACAGTCGTGCGCACTCCATTTCGGTAAAATTGTCGGCGTTGAACCCGCGCTACGAGACTGCGCACGCCGATGTGGCGGTGCCGCAGTTGATCGAGCGGATCGCCATTCTGGCCGAGCGCGCGGCCAGTTTGAATGTGGGGCTGACCATCGATGCCGAGGAGCAGGATCGGCTGCTGATGTCTCTGGACATCATCGGCGCGGTTGCCCGCCTGCCGGCCCTGAAAGGCTGGGATGGGCTGGGGATGGCGGTGCAGTCCTACGGCAAGCGCGCTGCGCCGCTCATCTATTGGGCCGATGCGCTGGGGGCGGAAACCGGTCGGAGGATATCGGTCAGGCTGGTGAAGGGCGCCTATTGGGACACCGAAATCAAGCGAGCGCAGGAGAATGGCCTGGCCGGCTATCCGCTGTTCACGCGAAAGGCTGCGACCGATGTTTCCTATCTGGCGTGCGCCAGGGCCATGCTGGGCGCTCCGAGCATCTATCCGGCCTTTGCCAGTCACAATGCGCTGACAGTGGCGACGATTGCTGAATGGGCCGGCGCGCGGCGCGACTTCGAGTTCCAGCGGCTGCACGGGATGGGTGCCGGGCTCTATGAGCGGATGGTGCGCGAGGAGGGCTACAGCTGCCGGCTTTATGCGCCGGTGGGCGGGCACCGTGACCTGCTGGCCTATCTGGTGCGCCGATTGCTGGAAAATGGTGCCAATTCGTCGTTTGTGCACCAGTTGGCGGATTCGAGCATTTCGGAAGCGGAATTGCTGTCGGACCCGGTTGCCAAGATCGCCGCTGTTGGTGCCACGCCGCATCCCTCCATTGCGTTGCCGGAAGCGCTGTTCGGCAGCGAGCGGCGCAATTCTGCCGGCCTGGACCTTGGGGAAGCGGAGACGCTTGGGGCGGTGGAAACGGCAATTGCCGCCGAGCTGCAGGCGGCACACCGCGCGGCGCCGCTGATCGCCGGCGTAGCCGTATCCGGCACAGCTCACCCGGTGTTGAGCCCGACCGATCCGACGCATGTGGTGGGCGAGGTTGTGCATGCCACCGTTGCGGATGTGGACGCGGCGCTTGTCGCGGCGACGGCTGCACAGCCGGCATGGCAGGCAGTGCCGGTGGCGGTGCGTGCGGAGGCGATGGAGCGGCTGGCGGACCGGCTGGAGGCGGACCGGGATGGACTGCTGGCCTTGCTCCAGGCGGAGGCGGGCAAGACGCTGCCGGATGCGATGGCCGAAGTGCGCGAAGCTGTGGATTTCTGCCGATATTATGCAGCACGGGCGCGTGCGGATTTTGCGCCCATGCAGCTGCCGGGGCCGACGGGGGAAGCAAACAGCCTGCAATTGGCGGGGCGCGGCGTGTTTGTGACGATTGCGCCATGGAATTTCCCGCTGGCGATTTTTCTTGGCCAGACAGTGGCTGCTCTGGTGGCGGGGAATGCCGTGGTGGCGAAGCCCGCGCCGCAGACGCCGCTGATTGCCGCACGGGCGATCGCGCATGCGCATGCGGCGGGAATCCCGGCGGGCGTACTGCATCTGTTGCCGGGCGGGGGTGAGATCGGTGCGGCGCTGACCGCCGACCGGCGCACGGCGGGCGTGGCCTTCACGGGCTCCACGCGCACGGCCCGGGCCATTGCGCGCAGCCTGCTGGACGATGAAAACAGGCCGCTGGTGCCACTGATTGCGGAGACCGGCGGGCTGAATGCGATGATCGTCGATTCGACGGCGCTGCCGGAACAGGTGGTGCAGGATGTGATTGCGTCGGCCTTCCGATCGGCCGGGCAGCGCTGCTCGGCGCTCAGGCTGCTGCTGCTGCAGGAAGAGGTGGCGACGGGCATATTGACCATGTTGAAAGGCGCCATGGACACGCTGGTGGTGGGCGATCCGGCGCGGCGAACGACCGATATCGGGCCGGTTATAGACCGCGCGGCGCGTGATCGGCTGATGGCCTATCGCGATAGCCGGCCCGGCAGCATCCTGCATGCACTGGAAGTGCCGCAGATCGGCTGGTTCGTGCCGCCAACCATCATCCGGCTGGACAGCCCGGAGGAGCTGACCGAGGAGTGGTTCGGCCCCATTCTGCATGTGGCGACCTGGCGCGCCGGGGAGCTTGAAACGCTGGTGCAGCGGATCAATGCAACCGGCTATGGGCTGACGATGGGGCTGCACAGCCGGATTGCCGCAGCCGCCGAAACGCTGCGGCGGCAAGCCAAGGTGGGCAATCTTTATATCAATCGGGCGATGATCGGCGCGGTGGTCGGTTGCCAGCCGTTCGGCGGCGAGGGGCTTTCGGGCACGGGGCCCAAGGCGGGCGGTCCGCACTATCTGCCGCGCTTTGCTGCCGAGCGGGCGGTTTCCATCGATACGACCAGTTCGGGGGGCAATGCGAGCCTGCTTTCGATCGAGGAGTAGGTGGCGGAACTTGCCCGGAAGCGCCCGGGTGGCTAGGAGGCGGGCGCGATGCAACCACGAAATCCAAGCTTCATGCCCGGCCCGGACATCGTCCCGGTGCTTCTGTGCGGGGGTTCGGGAAGCAGGCTGTGGCCACTTTCGCGAGCCGATCGGCCAAAGCAGCTGCAGGTGCTGGCGGATCAGGACACGATGCTGCAGGCGACGGTGCGCAGGGTTTGCAATGCCGGCGATGGCCTGCATTTCGAAGCGCCGCTGGTGGTATCGGGCGAGGGCCACCGGTTTCAGATTGCCGAGCAGCTTCTGCATGTGGGGGTGCAGCCGCAGGCGCTGCTGCTGGAGCCGGCAGGGCGCAACACCGCGCCGGCGGTGGCGTTTGCCGCGCATGTGCTGGCCCTGGCGGGCAAGGGCGATGCCTTGATGCTGGTGATGCCGTCAGACCATCTGATTGCCGATGAGGCGGCGTTTCGGGCGGCCATTGCGGCGGCGGCGCCCGAGGCGGAGCTGGGGCGGCTGGTGACCTTTGGCATTCGCCCTACCGATCCGGCCACCGGATACGGCTATATCCAGGCCGAGGCAGGCGACGCCATGGTGCGCCCGGTTCGCCGGTTTGTGGAAAAGCCGGATGCGGAAACGGCGGCGCGCCACATCGAAGACGGCTATCTGTGGAATGCCGGCATCTTCTTGTTCAAGGCGTCGGCCTATCTTGCCGCGCTCGCAGCACAGTCGCCGCTGATTGCCGATGCGGTGCGCGAGGCGGTTGCCGGCAGCGCCACCGAGGGGCTGTTCATCCGTCCGGAGCCTGCAGCCTTTGCGCGCGCGCCATCGATCAGCATCGATTTTGCGGTGATGGAGCGGGCGCCCAATGTGAGTGTGGTGCCGGTTGATATGGGGTGGTCGGATGTCGGTTCCTGGGATGCGCTCTGGCGGGTGCTGCCGGCGGATGCGGCCGGCAACGTGCTGCGCGGCGCTGGTGCACTGATCGGCTGCCGGAATTCGATGGTGAGGAACGAAGGCGGGCCGTTCGTGGCGGCGCTCGGCCTGCAGGACATGGTGGTGGTGGCAACCGCTGACGCCGTGCTGGTCGCGCCGCGCGACCGGTCCGAGGATATTCGCGCCGTGGTCGAGCGGCTGGAGCAGCAGGGGATGGATCTGGCGCGCACCAGTCACGAGGTGCGGCGACCATGGGGCAGCTTCCGCAGCCTGGATCGCGGCGATGGCTGGCAGGTGAAGCGCATCGGCGTGCATCCCGGATGCAGTCTCAGCCTGCAGACCCATGCGAAGCGCGCAGAAACCTGGGTGGTGGCGCGTGGCGAGGCAGTTGCCACGGTGGATGGCCGGATTGCCCGGCTGAACGTGGGCGAGAGCGTGCACATTCCGGTCGGCGCCGTGCATCGGCTGGAAAATCCGGGAACGGCGCCTCTGGAGATCATCGAAATCCAGCAGGGCGAAGTCATCAGCGAGGATGATATTGTCCGGCTGGCCGACAATTACGGCCGTGCTGCCTGAAACTTGCCGGGGCGACAAACGACCATGAAGGCAGTCCTCATCGGGGCGGGGCGGATGGGATTGACCCATGCGGCACAGCTCAATCTCGTCACCGATTTCGGCATCCGCTGGACGGTCATGGAGCCGTCGTTTGCGGTGCGCTCTGGCCTGCGCTATTCTCTGCCGAAGGCTATGCTGGATAATACCGCTGCCACCCTGGACGGCATCAATGGAAATTTTGACCTGGCAGTCGTGACCAGCCCCACCATGCACCATGCTGCGGCGTGGCAGGCGCTGCAGGGGCGTGCGGCGAAGTTTCTGATCGAAAAGCCGCTGCGAGTGCGCAACCCCGGGCCTGAAGTGCTGTGCGGCTATGTGCTGCTGCACCATCCCCTGCAGCGTGAACTTTCGGCGCTGGCTGCCGCATCTCCGGTTGCCGCGGTGAAGTTGCAGCTGCGCGCAAACACGGTGCTTGGGCCGAACACGGGATGGCGGGGCCGGAAATCCGGCGGCGGCGGGGTGCTGAACGAGTTCGGGTCGCATCTTCTGTCGCTGCTTGTCGATCTGGCGGGACCGGTCGAGACCCTTGTGGTGGCTTCGGTGGCAACGGTGCATTCGGTCGATGTGCCGGATCGCGCCGAACTGTCCGGTCGTGCGGTCGGTGGCGCATCGTTCACCTTGTCGCTGGACTGGACCTGCCCCGACATCCGCAAGCCGGCGTATGATGTGGCGGTCGAATTTGTGGACGGGCGCACGGTTTCGCATGATCTGTATGAGACGCGCGACGGTGGGCATGCGGTGTCGATTGCCGAGCGGGAGACGGCAAGCGGTGTCTATCTGCGCGGCTTCGAGTTCACCGAGCAAGCGCGCTTCCTGCTGGAGCATGACCGGTTCGACCGACATCTGGCGATTGCCGTCGAGGTGGATCGGCTGCTGGGAGAGCTTGCGTGATCATCCTGGGCGACAATCCCTTCTTCGGGGTGAATCATGCGTCCGTCGCAACGTCGAAGGGCTATTTTGCCAGCCTGAAAGCGCGCGACTGGAGCAAGGCGCACGCAACGATGCGCGCGGCGCTTGGCTGCGGCGTTGATCATTTCATGGTGAGCACGCATGCCGAGGCGCCGGAGCTGCTGTCATCGATGCGGGCGGAAGCGGACTTGCGGCGGTTTTCGGTGATCCCGGCGGTGCCCTATCTGTATCGGCTGAACGGGCTGGTGGCATCGAAGGGCGTGCCCGGCGCGGTGCTGCAATCCATGTCTTACGGCACATTCGCGCGGGGGCTTGCGGGCGCAGCGTCGATTCCGGCGTCGGCGCTATCGGGGTTCATCGCCAAGGAAGTGCAGTCGGTGGAAGGGCTGGGCTTTCCGGTGCCGTTCGTTGCCTTGCAGAACATCTTCGTTGATCTGCTGCTCGGGCTGGGGCAGGCGGATTTCATCAGCGAAGTGGCGCGGCGGATGGCGGCCGATGGCCGGCGGCTGGTGGCCATCACGATGAACCCGCTGCTGGCCGACCGGCTGCTGGATCCATCCATCATCCTGTGCACCCACTACAATATTCTCGGCTATATGGTGCAGCCCGATCTGGCGGGATTTCAGGCCTGGTTGGCAACAACCCCGCGCACGGTGTGGGCGATGGGCATCATGTCATCAGGCAAGGCGAAACTGGCGGAGGTGATTGCCGACCCGTCTTTGCAGCGGTTCGACTCCGTGATCCTGGGCGCCTCGCGACCGGCATCGATCGAGGGCTTTGCGGCCGCCTATGCCGCTCAGCGCTGATCTCTGGCCCATCGACGCGTCGCGCGCGGTGGTTTTCAACACCGAGGCGGCCTGGTTTTTTCTGGAATCCGCAGAGTATCGGGCCCATGTTGCCGGCGCGACCCATGTCTATTGCGATGGAGCGGGGCTTGCTGCCTACGCAAAGCAGCGCTTCGGCCGGCCGGTCGCACGCCGGCACGGGCCGGACGTGATGCGCCGCTATCTGCTGGCCGCAAGAGGCCGCAAGGTGCTGTTGTTGGGCGGCAGCGACGCGGCCCATGCAGGACTGCGCGAGCAGTTTGCCGACTTTTTCGCTGGCAACACCGTTGCTGCCGACACGCGCATGCTGGCGGCGGATGACTATGCGGCCGTGGCGTCTGAAGTCGCTGCACAGGGCCATGACGATGTGCTCATTTTTCTCGGTCTGCTGCGGCAGGAGCGGTTTCAGGCATTGCTGCATGCGTCCGGGCACACCGGGGCGTCGATCGGGCTGGGTGCGGCCATCGATTTCCTGTCGGGCACCAAGCCGCGCTCCGGGCGCATTTGGCAGGCACTGGGGCTGGAATGGCTGCCACGGCTGGCGCGCGAGCCGCGCATGCTGCCGCGCGTCGGGCGCAGCTTTGCACTGTTCCCGCGCTGGCGCGATCCGGCCAATGCCGAACTCGAGTTTTTCCTGTTCGGCACCGCTTATACCAAGGCTCGATGAGGAAGACACATCGAGTTCGGCCTGTCGGCCGGCGCGAGAGGAGCGCTTGTGGCGTTCCGCCGAATGGATGTGCGGTCAGCGATGAGACGCGGTATCACGCCAATGTGGCAAGGAAATCGGCGTAGGTTTGCTGCAGGCCGGTTTGCAGGTCGGTTTGCGCCTCCCAACCGAGCGCTTTCATGCGGCCGACGTCGAGCAGTTTGCGCGGGGTGCCGTCTGGTTTTGCGCTATCATACACCAGTGCGCCCCGGTAGCCGACGATGTTGCAGATTTCGGCTGCCAGCCCGGCGATGGTGATGTCGGTGCCGGTTCCGATGTTGAGCAGCGGGCCTGAATAGTTCCGCTCCATCAGAAACACGCAGGCATCCGCCAGATCGTCGGCATGCAGAAATTCGCGAAACGGCTTGCCGCTGCCCCAGAGTGTGAGCGAAGGCGCATCGGCCTGCTTGGCCTCATGCGCCTTGCGGATCAGCGCCGGAAGCACATGGCTGGTGGCAAGATCATAATTGTCATTGGGTCCATAGAGGTTGGTTGGCATCACGCTGAAATAGCGCCGGCCATGTTGCGCAGCATAGGCTTCGCACAGCTTGATTCCGGCTATCTTTGCAATGGCATAGGGCTCGTTTGTGGGCTCCAGCGGGCCGGTAAGGAGATAGTCTTCGCGAATGGGCTGCGGGCAGTCGCGTGGATATATGCAGCTGGAGCCGAGAAACAGCAGGCGGTCGATGCCCGCTGCGTGGGCGCCGGTGATGAGGCTGAGTTCGATGGCGAGATTTTCGGCCAGGAAATCGGCTCGGCGGGTGTTGTTGGCATGGATGCCGCCCACCTTGGCAGCCGCCATGTGAATGAAGGCGGGGCGCTGATCGGCGAGGAAGGCCTGAACGGCCGATGCGTTGCGAAGATCGAGTTCGTCGCGGGTGGCGGAAACGATGTTGCTGTATCCACCCGCTTCGAGCCGGCGGACGATTGCGGAGCCGACCATGCCGCGATGGCCGGCGACATAGATCGGACTGTCCAACCCGAGCGGCGCGTCACTCATGATAATCGAACGCGCGGTAGCCGTGCGCCTTCACCAGCGCATCGCGGCGTGCGGATTCATAATCCGCCTGCGCCATTTCGCGCACCAGTTCGGCAAAACTGATCTTCGGTTTCCAGCCAAGCGTCTCGAAGGCCCTGCTCGGATCCCCCAGCAGGGTTTCGACTTCCGTCGGGCGGAAATAGCGCGGATCGACGCGGACGACGATATCGCCCACCTTGCATTTGTGACCGGAATTCGAAACGCCGGTGATGCGGCCGGTTTCTGCTTCGCCTTCACCTTCAAAGGCGATTGTGATGCCGAGTTCGGCGGCCGCAAGCGTCACGAAATCGCGCACCGAATGCTGGACGCCGGTGGCGATGACGAGATCGGCAGGCGTATCCTGTTGCAGCATGAGCCACTGCGCCTCGACATAATCCCTGGCATGGCCCCAATCGCGCAGGGCGGACATGTTGCCGAGGTGGAGGCAATCCTGCAGGCCGAGCGCGATGCGGGCGAGCGCGCGGCTGATTTTGCGGGTCACGAAGGTCTCGCCGCGCACCGGGCTTTCATGATTGAACAAAATGCCGTTGGAGGCGTGGATGCCATAGGCCTCGCGGTAGTTGACGGTGATCCAGTAGGCATACAGCTTGGCGACGGCATAGGGCGAGCGCGGGTAGAAGGGGGTGCTTTCACGCTGCGGTGTCTCTTGCACCAGGCCATACAGCTCGGATGTGGAGGCCTGGTAGAAGCGGCTGTGCTTCTCCAGCCCGCAGATGCGGATGGCTTCCAGCAGGCGGAGCGCGCCGAGGCCATCGGCATTGGCGGTGTATTCCGGCTCTTCGAACGAAACGGCCACGTGCGACTGGGCCGCCAGATTGTAGATTTCGTCCGGCCGCACCTGTTGCACTATGCGGATGAGGTTGGTGCTGTCGGTCAGGTCGCCATAGTGCAGGATGAAGCGGCGGTTCGCCTCGTGCACATCCTGATAGAGGTGATCGATGCGGTCGGTGTTGAACAGCGAGGTGCGGCGCTTGATGCCATGCACCACATAGCCCTTTTCGAGCAGGAATTCGGCGAGATAGGCACCGTCCTGGCCGGTGATGCCGGTGATGAGGGCAGTTTTGGGAGTGGTCATGATGGCATCCTGCATGTTCGGTGGTGGCGTTCAGGACATCAGGCCGCGGGTGCGCATTTCCACCAGCGATTCCTCGTAGCGGCTTGCCTGTGCGCCCTGCGCGGTTGCCCAGGCGACGAAGGCCTTCAGACCTTGCTCGAAGGCGATTGTCGCGCGGAAATCGAGAATGGCTTCGGCGCGTCTGGTGCAGGCGAAGTTGTGACGGATGTCGCCGACGCGGAAAGCGCCGCTTGCGATGACGGGAACATCGCGGCCGATCAGCCGGACGAGGCTGCGGGCGACGGTCAGCACATCGATGGGCGCGCCGGTTCCCACATTGATGGCGTGATGTGGCGCATTCGGCGAAAGCAGCGCCTTTGCCGTTGCCTCCACCACATCGTCGATGAAGATGAAATCGCGGCTCTCGCGGCCGTCCTCGAAGATGTTGATCGGCTGGCCGGACATGATGCGGTTGGAGAAGATCGAGAGGATACCGGTGTAGGGGTTGCTGAGCGACTGGCCGGGTCCGTAGACATTCTGGTAACGGAGCGCGACAGCCTCGATGCCGATGGCAGCGCCGGCGGTGAGCACCAGCTGCTCCTGCACCTGTTTGGTGATGCCGTAGACCGAAGTGGGGTGGATGCGGCTGTCTTCGTCGGTGGGCAGCGCCGTCAGCGCGCCACCGCCCGACACTTTCGGTTCGAAGTCGCCGGCCTCCAGGTCGGCGCGGTTGCGCGGGCCCGGGCAGACGAGGCCAAGCGCTTCGGACTGGTAGCGACCTTCGCCGTAGATGGCGCGCGAGGAGGCGACGACGACGCGGCGGACGCTGCCGCGGTTTGCCGCCAGGATATCCAGCAGGAGCGCGGTGCCGCCGATGTTGACGCGGCTGTAGTGCTCGATCTGATACATGGACTGGCCGGTGCCGGTTTCGGCGGCGAGATGAACGATCGCCTCCTGGCCTTCCAGCGCTGCGGTGAGCGCCGCGCGGTCGGTCACGTCGCCCCTGATGAGGACGGCGTTGCCTTGCAGCGAGCGGACCAGCGGAGAATTTTCGGGAGATTCTCCGTGAATCTGCGTGGCGAGCGTATCGAGGACGGTGACGCTGTGTCCATCGCTGGCAAGCCGCCGGGCGAGGTTCGAGCCGATGAAGCCGGCACCGCCGGTGATGAGGATGCGGGTCATGCCTTGAATTGGTCGGATGCGAAGATCGGGTTGTCGTGCCGCGCGAAGAACAGGTCCATCTGCCAGAGAGTGTGATCGAGCGGCCTGTGCATCGGCTCGACCAGATTGAAGCACCGGAAGCCCAGCTTTTCCAGATGGATGCACATTGCCCAGAACAGCAGCGTCCCTTCGGTGTGGCGGAAATTGTAGACCTCCATGATGATGTAGGCGGTTTCCGACAGCACTGCCGACGCGCCGGCCATGATCGGCACTTCGAAGCCGTGGGTGTCGAATTTCAGCAGA
>Ga0105049_10007535_pt1 | contig 12630 bp, 14 predicted proteins | sample MAT06_FD_78087 | JGI IMG/M metagenome (GOLD analysis project Ga0105049, IMG submission 78087) | Freshwater microbial communities from Lake Fryxell liftoff mats and glacier meltwater in Antarctica - MAT-06 | ecosystem: Environmental > Aquatic > Freshwater > Ice > Liftoff microbial mat | place...
CGTCGGGCGGCAGAACCCAGTCGGCGGGGTCGACGGTCAGAGGTTCGCAGGCGGCGCAGCCCGCGCGATAGACGCGGATCATGCTGTATCTTGCCGTGTCGGGTGGTCAGGGCTGGCCTTCGGAGACCCCGACCGAGGCCATGAGCACGCCGTCGGCCGGCTGAATCGGGGCTTTGTAGATGAAGCCGTGGGTCGGATAGACGGAGGTGCCGAGGTCATGGATCGGGTTGTACCAGACCTTGACCGCACTCCAATCACCCGAGGGCGAGACGTCCACCACGGTCACGTTTTCCTCGACCTTGCCGCGGCTGCCGCCCCAGTTGGCGTGGGTGACGCGGATCACGCGATCGGTCAGGACCTCCGAAACGACGGCGACATGGCCCCGGCTCATCCGGCCGCTGGGCCGAAAGGCGAGAACGGCACCGGTCGCGGGACGGTCGCCGGTGCGGTAGCGGTCGCGGTCGCGCGCCTGGTTCCACCAAGTGTGGGCATCGCCGAAAATCTGCACGCCAGAGAACATGCGGGCGAAGGTGACGCACTGCCAGTAGGGCTCGTCGGCCTTTGCGGCGGGCACCAGGCCCAACGCAGAAAATCCGAGGGTCGCCGCAACCGCGGCGGCTGTGAGCCGTTTCATCATGTTGGCGTGGTTCCCGACCTGCCCCGACACAAGCCTTAGACGATAGTTTCCGAGGGTTGAAGAACCCTTTCGGGCGAGCGCATGCGCGCTTTGGTCGCGGTCGACCGTGCCGCGCGTCGGTCGGCCAGGCCTCTCAAAGCCTTGCGGGCCGGGCGTTCGACGAGGTGGTAGGTCGCCATCGCCGCGACCGGAATCGCGGCTACAAGCATCAGCCACACGATGACGTGAAACCGCTTGTCGTCCGCCCCCGTGATCCGCGCGGCGACATTGGTCGCCAGCAGCAGGACCGGCGCGCAGACCATGTAGATCGAATAGCTGATCTCGCCGAGATAGACCCCGGCCTTCGATCCAAGAGCGCCCGCGCGGGCGTTGTCGACCGAACCGAGACCCAGGATCAAACCTCCGGCGGCCAGCACGGTGATCGCGTCCCACATCCCGAGCGAGGCGCTGGCCAGCACCGCGACGCCGCTGGCAAGAGCGATCCATCCTGCGTGCGGCAGCGATCCCCGGCGATGGACCAGATACAGGGCGCAGCCGAGCGCGAAACACGGCACGATCCGCAGCGCGCCCCAGCGGAAGGTCGCCTCGGTCAGCGAATAGCCGGCCAGTGGCTCGAAGGCGGCGTACAGGCCCAGCGCGAAGGCTGTCGCCAGGCCGGTCGCCAGCCCTGGACGCTCGCGCATCTTCCAGGCGACGAAGGCGAAGGCCGGGAAGGACAGGTAGGCGAACCATTCCGCCGAGATCGACCAGGACGGGTGGTTGAAGGCCGAGGACGATGCCAGCCCCCAGGCGTGGGTCAGGGTCAGATGGGCCGGCAGGTCCCGCCAGTTGGTCAGGCTGCCGTCGATGGCGATACCGGCCAGGGTGGCGGCCACGCCCAGTCCAATCATGCCGAACAGGGTGACCAGATGCAGCGGAAAGACCCGCGCCAGCCGGGCCCACAGGAAGCCGCCGTAGCTGAAGCGCTTGTCCCCGGCCGCCTCGAGATAGACGTGGCTGAGGATGAATCCCGACAGGACGAAAAAGGTCTCGACGCCGAGATAGCCCTTGGTCACCGCGACCGGAACGAAGCCGACGTCGAGATGCGGCCAGGCGGTGTAGAGCACCACCCACAGCGCCGCGAGGAACCGCAGGGATGTCAGGGCGCGCAGGTCGGGCGGGGACAGGGCGGGGGTCATGTCCCGGGAGGCTAGCCGGGGAGGGTACAGGAACCGTTAAACGGTGGCCGGACCCGGCCTCAAGCCGCGCATTCGGCGGGTTTCACCTCGCCCGGCCGGTACATTTCGCAGGACCGGTCGATCTCGCCCTGGATCGTCTCGCAGGCGTTGGCGACGTTGCACGGCGGGTGGGTGGCCGGGCTGACGGCGATGCAGCGTTCGACCAGCCGGGCGGAGGCGACATCACCAATCTCGTCCCGGCAGGAGCCCCGCGTGGGCCGTCCTGAAAAGGGCACCGCTTCCCCGGACCCGAGGGCGGCGAGCGCCGGATCGACCTCTTCCTGTGGGGGTGCGTCGGCGGGCATGACCGGGGCCGCCACCGCCGCGGCGGCGGGTTCCGCGTCGGGTGCCCCGGCGGGCGGACTGCAAGCGACGACGAACATGCCGACGGCCAGCAAGGCGAGTACGGTCCTGCGCATCAGAGTTCTCCGATCAACAGCCAATCGACAGGATAGGCACGCTTTAGCCGCGCTTGAAAGCCGGGCGGTGCCCGTTCAGCGCCCCAGGGCGGCGCGCTGCAGGGCGAACAGTTCGGCGCAGCCGCCTTCGGCCAGCAGGAACAGTCGGTCGAACTCGCCCCGCGAGAAGCCGCGCTTCTCGCCCGTGGCCTGGATTTCCACGATCGCGCCGGCGCCGGTCAGGACGAAGTTGGAATCGGCCTCGGCGGTGGAATCCTCCTCATAGTCGAGGTCCAGCACCGGCTGGTCGCTGCAGATCCCGCACGAGACGGCGGCGACCTGATCGAGGATGGGATCGGTCTTCAGCACGCCCTCGGCGCGCAGATAGTCAAAGGCCGAGGCCATGGCGACCCAGGCCCCGGTGATGGCCGCCGTGCGCGTGCCGCCGTCGGCCTGGATGACGTCGCAGTCCAGCACCACCTGCCGCTCGCCCAGCGCCTTCAGATCGACCACCGCGCGCAACGACCGGCCGATCAGCCGCTGGATCTCCTGCGTCCGCCCGCTCTGCTTGCCCGCTGCGGCCTCGCGCCGACCGCGCGTGTGGGTGGCGCGGGGCAGCATGCCGTACTCCGCCGTCACCCAGCCCGCGCCCTTGCCGCGCATCCAGCCCGGGACGTTTTCCTCGACCGAGGCCGTCACCAGCACCTTGGTGTGGCCGAAGGTGACGAGACACGAACCCTCGGCATAGCGGTTCACCGCGGTCTCCAGCGTGACGGTGCGGAGTTGTTCGGGCGTGCGTTCGGACGGGCGGGGCAGCGACATGAGCGATTTCCTCGGGATGCCGCTTGGACAGGGCGGCGGCGCTGCTTATCCTGAAACCGTGAGCCTGTATGCCCCCAACCCTTCGCCGTTCGGCGGCAACCCGGCCGGTCTGGCCGCGCTGGATGAACGCGCCCGCGACATCTTTCGCCGCATCGTCGAGACCTATCTGGAGACCGGCGACCCCGTCGGGTCACGGACCCTGTCGCAGAGCGGGATCGCCCTGTCGCCGGCCTCGATCCGCAACACCATGCAGGATCTGACGCTGGCGGGCCTGCTGGGCGCGCCCCACACCTCGGCGGGGCGAATTCCGACGCATGCTGGCCTGCGCCTGTTCGTCGACGGCCTGCTGGAGATCGGCGACATCGGTGCCGACGAGCGCCGCGAGATCGACGGCCGGCTGGCGGGACGGGGACGCAGCTTCGACGAGGCCCTGAACGAGGCCTCCTCCCTGCTCTCCGGCCTCGCCGGCGGGGCCAGCATCGTCGCCAGCCCGATCCGCGAGGCGGGGGTCAAACACGTCGAATTCGTCGCCCTCGGCCGCGATCAGGCCCTGGCGGTGCTGGTCGGCGACGACGGCTCGGTCGAGAACCGGTTGATGCCGCTGAAGGCCGGGGTCACGCCCTCGACCCTGACCGAGGCCTCCAACTTCCTCAATGCCCGGCTGAAGGGGCGCCCCCTGCACGAGGCGCGGACCGAGATGCGGGTCGAGCTGGAGGCCGCCCGGCGCGAACTGGACGTCACCGCCGCCCGCCTGGTTGAGGACGGGCTGGCGGCGTGGTCAGGCGGAGCCGAGCGCGAGCGGGCCCTTATCGTGCGCGGCCGGGCCAATCTGCTGCACGACCGCGAGACGGCCGAGGATCTCGAGAAGGTCCGTATCCTGTTCGACGACCTGGAGCAGAAGGAACAGCTGATCGGCCTGCTGGACGGGGTCTCGAACGCGCAGGGGGTGCGCATCTTCATCGGCGCGGAAACACGACTGTTTTCACTTTCGGGTTCCGCCGTGATCGCGGCGCCCTATATGACGGGCCGTCAGCGGGTTCTGGGCGCCATCGGCGTGATCGGACCCGCGCGACTGAACTATGCCCGCGTCATCCCGTTGGTGGACTACACCGCCCGGGTGCTGGGCCGGATACTGGACGGACAAGAGACTTGAGCGACACATACAACGACTTTGACGACGAAGCCGAAGCCAATGCCGAGGCTGGCCTCGACGCCCATCCCGCCGACCACGACGACGGCCTGGCGCCCATCGACGCCCTGATCGCCGAGCGCGACCAGTGGAAGGACCGCGCCCTGCGCGCCGTGGCCGAGTCCGAGAACACCAAGCGCCGGGCCGAGACCCAGTCCAACGACGCCCGCGCCTACGCCATCCAGCGCTTCGCCCGCGACCTGCTGGGCGTGGCCGACAATCTGGAACGGGCGTTGATGGCCGCCCCGAAGAACGCCGACGCCGGGGAGGCGGGTCTGGTCACGGGGCTTGAGCTGACCCAGAAATCGCTCCTGACCGCCTTCGAGGCCAATAATCTGAAACGGGTCGCGCCGGAGGCGGGCGAGGCGTTCGACCCGCATCTGCACCAAGCCATGATGGAACAGCCGTCCGACAGCGTGCAGGGCGGACAGGTGATCCAGACCCTGCAGGCCGGCTATGCCCTGTTCGGCCGGACCGTACGTCCGGCCATGGTGGTGGTCGCCGCCAAGGGCTCAGGCGCGTCGGCGGGCAATGCGGCCTATGCGGCGACGAACGAGACCGGCGGCAATTTCGACGGCCAGGCCTGATTTTCAGGGCTTGAGCCGGGCCTCGAACAGCGCCAGCAGCTTGGCCCAGCCGTCCGCGGCGTCGGCGGCCCGATAGCTGTCCCGATAGTCGGCGTGAAAGCCGTGCGGCGCGGCTGGATAGACGTCGATGCCGCTGTCCACCGCACCGGCGCGTTGCAGGGCGGCGCGCATCGCCTCGACGCTGTCCAGCGGTATGCCCCTGTCATTCTCGCCATACAGGCCGAGCACCGGCGCCTTCAGGTCGCCCGCCAGGTCGACGGGCCAGGGCGAACCGGCGGTGGCCTGCTCAGGCGTCGCCGTGGCCGCCGGGGCCAAACGCCCGTACCAGGCCACGCCCACGTCGATGGCGGCGAAGCGGGCGGCGGCCTGCCAGACCACCTTTCCGCCCCAGCAGAAGCCGGTGATGCCGACCTTGTCTGCGTTGGCCCACAGTTGTTGGCTGGCCCAGTCGAGGGTGGCGGAGATGTCGCCCATCACCTGTTCGTACCCCGCCGCGCCGACGATCTGCTGGATGCGCGCCATGTCGGCCAGCGGGGCCGGGTCCTCGACCCGGACGAAGAAGGCCGGCGCGATAGTGGCATATCCGGCCCTGGCCAGCCTGCGGCAGACGTCGCGGATGTATTCGTGAACCCCAAAGATTTCCGACACCACGATCACCACCGGGAAGGGGCCCTCCCCCCGCGGCCGCGCGACATAGGCCGGCAGGGTGAAGCCGTCCGGCGCGGCATAGGTGGCGTCCTCCACGACCAGGCCGGCTGTGTCGGTGGTGACCGGGGTCGCCTGCGCCGCCAGCGCCGCAGGGGCATAGCCGGCGAAGAACAGCCCGCCGAGGGTACCGGTCGCCAGCGCGCGGCGGCTGAAACGGAAATCGTCGGGCTCGGGTCCCTCGGGACGGATCAGATTGTTCATGGGCGGCCTCCGGCTGGCGAGGGCCGGAGATTGATATCCCCGACCGTCCGCGTCGAGTCACGATCAGCGTGACGCTATCGGGCGCGCCGTAGCGTCAGATTGACCCGGCCACCACCTGGAATCAGGCTTGAGGAACCGGCGATCAACCGGTCGATCCCGTGACGCGCCAGCCGCGCCGGGCCGGTCAGGGCGCAGATGTCGCCCGAGGCCAGCTTCAGGGCGCGAGTCGGTCCGCCACTGGCCGGACCGAAGCGGAACACCGCCGTATCGCCCAGAGAGACCGACAGCACGGGCGCGCCATGATCCTGTTCGTCGAGGTCCTGATGCAGCCCCATCCGGGCGCCGTCCCGGTAGCGGTTGACGAGGCAGGCGTCCGGCGGCTGCGGCCAATCGGTCAGGGCGGTCCAGAGATCGATCAGCCGGTCCGGCATCGGAGGCCAGGCCATGCCGGTCACCGGATGGGTTTCTTGATAGCGATAGCCCGCGCGGTCAGAAACCCAGCCCAGCGGACCAAGGCCGGTCATTTCCACGGAGAACGGCCGCCCTCCCGGAGTCACCGGTCGATAGAAGGGTGCCCGTTCCGCCGCCGCCAGCACCTCGGCCAGCAGATCGGCCTGTTCCAAGGCGGAAAGGGCTCCCGGCCAGAATCGGAAGCCCTCCATTCCCGTATCGATCTCGCGCGCTCCGTTCACACCGGAGAGGTAGTCGCGCGCAGGCCGGGCTCAAGTCGCCCGAAGGGCATCAGGCCAAGAAATCGGTCGAGGCGATAACGGGCTTAGCGCCTGTAGTAATAGTCCGTAACCTCACAGACGTTGATGTCGTTGCGGATCAGCTCCTGGCCGTTGGTGAACACGGCCTTGAAGTCGAACCGGCAGGCTCCGGTGCCGTCGTCGATATTCATCATGATGCTGCTGCCCGAGCTCAGAACGTCGTCGCCGAGGATATCCTCTTCCCAGCCGCTTCTGCTGACGTTCGACGCATAGAAATACAGCATGGTCCAGCCGGTGTTGTTGTGGATGCGGACACGACGGTCCTGGGATGTCGCGGCTGCCGGGACGGCGACCGTTTCGGGCGCGATCGCCGGACCGGCTGCACCGGCTGTAGCGACGGACGCCGTACCCAGAGCGGCCACCATCAAGGCGGCGCGAGCGATGGTCTTGAATGTGAACATGTCAGTCATCCCCTGATGTCGGCCAACCGCCGACAATATCCCTGTTATCCCTCAAATAGTTGAGCCTGTCACCATGGCAGCGCGGGCCTTGATTCGCTCTGGCCGGGCGATTGGGTCTTGCGGGCGGGGGGGTGTTTCCCATATCGGCGACAACCGCCGTAAAACCCCGCGTATCGTGGGGCTTTGGGGCCGGAACCGTACCAACCGACCCAAGACCCTGACACCGGGGGCGGTCACGCGCGGCGCTTCGCTTTAAAAGGCCGCCGCACCGCCCGCTGAAATGGAGTGAAAGACCTGCACATGGCCAAGATCATCGGCATCGACCTGGGCACGACGAACTCGTGCGTCGCCGTCATGGACGGCAAGACCCCCAAGGTCATCGAAAACGCCGAGGGCAACCGCACCACGCCCTCCGTCATCGCCATCCAGGACGGTGGCGAGACTCTGGTGGGTCAGCCGGCGCGCCGTCAGGCCGTGACCAACCCGACCAACACCTTCTTCGCCATCAAGCGCCTGATCGGCCGCTCGTTCGACGACCCCGTGGTCGCCAAGGACAAGAAGATGGTCCCCTATGAGATCGTCAAGGGCCCGACCGGCGACGCCTGGGTGCGCGCCAACGGCAAGGATTATTCGCCCCAGGAGATCTCGGCCTTCACGCTTGGCAAGATGAAGGAGGCCGCAGAGGCCTATCTCGGCGAGACCGTGACCCAGGCCGTCATCACCGTCCCGGCCTATTTCAACGACGCCCAGCGTCAGGCGACCAAGGACGCCGGCAAGATCGCCGGCCTTGAGGTCCTGCGCATCATCAACGAGCCTACCGCGGCGGCCCTGGCTTACGGCCTGGACAAGAACGACGGCCAGAAGATTGCCGTCTATGACCTGGGCGGCGGCACCTTCGACGTCTCGATCCTCGAGATCGGCGACGGCGTGTTCGAGGTGAAATCGACCAATGGCGACACCTTCCTCGGTGGCGAGGACTTCGACCTGCGTCTGGTCGACTATCTGGCCGACGAGTTCAAGAAGGAGCAGGGCGTCGACCTGCGTTCCGACAAGCTGGCCCTGCAGCGCCTCAAGGAAGAGGCCGAAAAGGCCAAGAAGGAGTTGTCCTCGGTCGCCCAGTACGAGGTCAATCTGCCCTTCATCACCATGAACGCCTCCGGCCCGCTGCACCTGAATATCAAGCTGTCGCGCGCCAAGCTGGAAGCCTTGGTCGACGATCTGGTCCAGCGCACCATCGAGCCTTGCGCCAAGGCGTTGAAGGACGCGGGCATGAAGGCCTCCGACATCGACGAGGTGGTTCTGGTCGGCGGCATGACCCGCATGCCCATGGTCCAGGAAGCGGTGAAGAAATTCTTCGGCAAGGAGCCGCACAAGGGGGTCAACCCCGATGAAGTCGTGGCGCTGGGTGCCGCCGTTCAGGCCGGCGTGCTGCAAGGCGACGTCAAGGACGTGCTGCTGCTGGACGTGACGCCGCTGACCCTGGGCATCGAGACCCTGGGCGGCGTCTTCACTCCGCTGATCGAACGCAACACCACCATCCCGACCAAGAAGAGCCAGGTCTTCTCGACCGCCGACGACAACCAGTCGGCCGTGACCATCCGGGTGTTCCAGGGCGAGCGGCCGATGGCGTCCGACAACAAGGTGCTGGGCCAGTTCGACCTGATGGGCATCCCGCCCTCGCCGCGCGGCATGCCGCAGATCGAGGTCGCCTTCGACATCGACGCCAACGGCATCGTCCACGTCACCGCCAAGGACAAGGCGACCAACAAGGAACAGTCGATCCGCATCCAGGCCAACGGCGGCCTGTCGGACGCCGACATCGACAAGATGGTCAAGGAAGCCGAGGCCAACGCGGCCGCCGACAAGGCCCGGAAGGAAATGGTCGAGGCGGTCAACGCCGCCGACAGCCTGATCCACTCGACCGAAAAGGCCATGGCCGAACACGGCGACAAGGTCGGGGCCGATGAGAAGACCGCGATCGAAACCGCCCTGGCCGAGCTCAAGACGGCCAAGGAAGGCACCGATCCCGAGGACATCCGGACGAAGACCAACACCCTGGTCCAGGCCTCGATGAAGCTGGGGGAGGCCATGTATGCCTCGCAGCAGGGCGATGGGGCCGCCGCCGACGCGCCCGCCGACGACGGCGTGGTCGATGCCGAGTTCGAGGAAGTCTCGGGCGACGACGAAGAAAAGAAGAGCGCCTAGGCCAAAGGGCCCGCGCTTTCCCCATGGCCCTGCTCGTCGGTCGACGGGTGGGGCCGTTTCACGAAACTTGCATCAAACGATCGGGTGCCCATGTCAGCCCGGTCACCGCGTCGGTTCAGCGGCCCGTCAGAGGCCCGGACGGCGCGGTTGGGGTATAGGAGGACGAACGCCGGATGGCGACGCGTGACTATTACGAGATCCTCGCGGTCGAGCGGACGATCGACGCCCCCGGGTTGAAGGCGGCCTATCGCAAGCTGGCCATGCAGCACCACCCTGACCGCAATGGTGGGTGCGAGGACTCCATGGCCCGCTTCAAGGAAATCTCGGAGGCCTATTCGGTCCTGTCCGACGACCAGAAACGGGCCGCCTACGACCGGTTCGGCCACGCAGGCGTCAACGGCAGCCAAGGCGGGTTTGGCGGTCAGGGCCAGGGCTTTACCGACGTCAACGACATCTTCTCGCAGGTCTTCGGGGATGCGTTCGGCGACGTCTTCGGTGGCCGCGCCGGCGGGGCGCGCCAGCATGGACCGCGCCGGGGTTCCGACCTGCGCTACGACCTCGAGATCACGCTGGAACAGGCCTATCGCGGCGCCGACGTCGAGATCGCCGTCCCGACCAGCGCCACCTGCGACACCTGCGAAGGCACCGGTGCGAGGCCGGGCACAAAGCCTGCCGCCTGCACCACCTGCCAGGGCGCGGGCCGGGTTCGGTCCGCCAACGGCTTCTTCCAGGTCGAGCGCACCTGCCCGCGCTGCGGTGGCCACGGCCAGATGATCGCCGAGCCCTGCACCGGCTGTCATGGCCACGGCCAGGTGCGCAAGAACCGCAAGCTCCAGCTCAAGGTTCCCGCCGGGGTCGACGATGGTTCGCGTATCCGCCTGTCCGGCGAAGGCGACGCCGGCCAGCGCGGCGGTCCGCGCGGTGACCTGTATGTCTTCCTTTCCGTGACGCCGCACGAACTGTTCGAGCGCGACAATCTCGACCTGCTGGTCACGGTACCGGTCTCCATGCCCACCGCAGCCCTCGGCGGCGAGGTCGACGCGCCCTGTCTGGTGTCCGAAGCCTGTGACGGCCGCTGCAAGGCCCCGGTGACGGTCCCCGCAGGATCGCAGACCGGCAAGACGGTGCGTATCAAGGGCAAGGGCATGCCCCATCTGAACGGTCGCCTGCGCGGGGATCTGGTGGTTGAACTGTTCGTCGAGACCCCGACGGACCTGACGCCCCGCCAAAAGGAACTGCTTGAAGAACTGGCCGCGTCGCTCGGCGACACCCAGACGCCCCGCAACTCCTCCTTCGCCGGCAAGGCCAAGCGCTTCTGGGCCGACATCGTCGGTACCGAACCGGGCTCGAAAGAAACGGCTCAGTGAGCGCCATCTTTCACGCCGGCATCTCGGGCGCCCGGGGCCGGATGGGCCGCGCGGTCTCGACAGTACTGGATGCGCGCGAGGATGTGGTCGTGGCCACCCGGTTCGACCGGGGCGAAATCCCCGACCTCAGCCTGTGCGACGTGGTGATCGATTTCTCGACCCCGGACGCCTCCGTGGAATTGGCCCTGGCATGCGCCGAACGGGGCGGGCCGGCGCTGGTGATCGGTTCGACCGGCCTGACCCCGGATCAGGACGCGGCCATACTGCGGGCGTCCGAACGGATCGCCATCGTCCGCAGCGGCAATTTCTCGCTGGGCGTCAACATTCTTGTTGGTCTCGTGGAACACGCCGCCCAGAGGCTGGACGCCCGCGACTGGGACATAGAGGTTCTGGAAACCCATCACCGGCGCAAGGTCGACGCCCCTTCCGGCACCGCCCTGATGCTGGGCGAGGCCGCCGCCAGCGGCCGGGGCGAGGATCTGGCCGACGTCCGCTCGGCACCGTGGGACGGGGTGACGGGCGAACGCCCGCCGGGCCGGATCGGCTTCGCGTCCCTGCGGGCCGGCGGCGTCATCGGCGAGCACGCCGTCCTGTTCGCGTCCGAGGACGAGACCCTGACGCTGAGCCACGCCGCCATCGACCGCTCGCTGTTCGCCCGCGGCGCCGTGGTCGCCGCCGCCTGGGTCCGCAATCGCCCGTCCGGCCTCTACGACATGCAGGACGTGCTGGGCTTCCGACAGGCCTGATCCCGGGCAGGCTCACGCCTGGCTGGAGTGCCATCGCTCATGACGCGGGCGCTCGCTGCCTGAGCGCGAAAATCACGTCCCGACTTCAGTGAGCGTGCCGACGCCGACCGTGCCCGCCGCCGGTGAACAGCGACTTGATCAGGAACATCGCGGCGATCACCACGGCGAAGCCGAGGAACAGCGCCAGCACCGTCATCCAGAAGGCAACCGTCAGCAGCGGCGGCAACACGATGGCGCCGCCGTCCAGCAAGGGACGCAACACGCCGACCAGGACGAAGACGAAGGCCGCCCCGAGCGAGGTGGCCCACAGCCGGTTCCAGGCCGGCATCATGAAGGTCGCGATCACCGCGATGACCAGGCCGGTGACCTGATTGACGGTGTCGAACCCCCCCTGGGCGAGGCCAAACACGCCGTTCAGAAACGCACTGATCGAATCGAACAGGGACTCCATACGCCGTCCTCCTTGGTACGGCCGAGCTTGGCCGCCGGCAGGGTTAACGCCGGTCGCGGCAAATGGCTCCGTTTAACGTCCGGTCGAGCCGAAGCCGCCCGCGCCGCGCGCGGTCTCTTCGAGCGCCTCGACCTCCACCATCGCCGCCTGCTCGTGTCTTGCGACGACAAGCTGGGCGATGCGCTCGCCCCGCCGGATGACGAACGGCGCCTGTCCCAGATTGACCAGGATGACGCCCACCTCCCCGCGATAGTCGCTGTCGATCGTGCCCGGCGTGTTCAGACAGGTGAGGCCGTGCTTCAGCGCCAGACCCGAGCGGGGCCGGATCTGGGCCTCATGCCCCGGCTCCAGCGCGATCTTCAGCCCGGTCGGCACCAGCGCCCGCGCACCGGGGGCCAGCGTTACCGGTGCGTCCTCCGCCACCGCAGCCCTCAGGTCCATGCCGGCCGATCCCGACGTCTCATAGGCCGGTAGCGGCAATCCATCGGCATGGGGCAGGCGTTCGACGCGGACGGTGGTCATGCGGTCAGGCTTTCAGGCTTTGAAATGATCGGCGATCCGAACGGCGAGCTTGTGCGCCACATCGGCCTTGGACTGGCGCGGCCAGCGCTCGGCGGCGCCGTCGCGGCTGAACAGGGTCACGGTATTGCCGTCGGAGCCGAACACGTCGTCGGACACGTCATTGCCGACGATCCAGTCGCAGCCCTTCCTCGACAGTTTGGCCAGGGCGTTGGCTTCCAGATCGGCGGTTTCGGCCGCGAAGCCCACGACCAGCGCCGGGCGGTCGGGCCCGGCCGCAGAGAGAGCCGCCAGAATGTCCGGGTTTTCGATCAGCGCCAGCGACGGCGGACCGCCGGGGGCCTTTTTGATCTTGCCCGACGCGACGCCGTCGACGCGCCAGTCCGCGACTGCGGCGCTCATCACGGCGATA
>Ga0105049_10007537_pt1 | contig 12628 bp, 6 predicted proteins | sample MAT06_FD_78087 | JGI IMG/M metagenome (GOLD analysis project Ga0105049, IMG submission 78087) | Freshwater microbial communities from Lake Fryxell liftoff mats and glacier meltwater in Antarctica - MAT-06 | ecosystem: Environmental > Aquatic > Freshwater > Ice > Liftoff microbial mat | place...
AAAACGGTCGGAGGCAACTTGAGGATTAAAATTAGCATTAGAAATATTAGGTGAAGCTGCGAAAGTTTCAGAATCAGTAATGTGCAGGTAATTACTAAAAGGTGCAAAATTTATTAATCCTCCCGTTGTACTATCTTGACTAATTGTATTAGGGTAAACCGGAGCTCCAGTAAAATCGTTATTTACCACCCATGAGTTTACACCGGAATTGTTCCCAACTAATCCGTTGTTTAGGGTGAATGCTCCTTGACCGTTTTCAAAATCTTCGGAATATACTAAAACGTTTTGGGCATTTATAAATTTTCCAAAACTAATAAATAGTAATATAAATAGTAATTTGTAAGTGTGTTTCATGCTTTTGGAAATAAAATTAAAGGCAAGATAGATTGGATTAGTAATAAGGCTAAGTTATTTATTTTTTCGAAACATTTCATTTTATAACACAAATTTAATAAATTTACAAAGCGTGAAATTGAAAATTCTACTATTAATTTATGTCTTTTGTTTGATTAGCCTAGAAAAGGCAACCGCTACGCATTTGATGGGGGGCGAAATTACATGGGCTTGCCAAGGAAATGGGAATTATATTTTTACTTTAAAACTATATCGTGATTGTAATGGTAACCCACTTCAATTTCCTATTTCATTAAGAGTGCACAATCATCCTAGTGTTACAGGAATAGCAATGCAACTTATAAGCACCACAGATATTTCTCCTCAATGCAACATTTCTGGACCTTCAATAAGTTGTGCCGCGGCAAGTCCAAACAATCCAGTTTCGGGTGCTGTACAAGAATTTGTTTTAAGATCTAATGAAGTAAACCTTTCTGGTACACCTCCTCCTGAAGGTTGGGTTTTTACATTTGATGATTGTTGCAGAAATTTAGCTATAAGCAACTTAAATATTACGGCTGGAACTGGTTTTACTCTCAGGGCAACTATGTATTCTTACAATGGAGCTATTACTTCTCCGTGTTTTGATTCATCTCCTGTTTTTGCGCAAGTCCCAGCAGTAATAATTTGCGCCGGAAATGCATTTACCTATAATCACAATGCTTATGATGTTGATAAAGATTCCTTGGTTTATTCATTTGGGCAACCTTTAGATTGGTTAAATGGAGCCTCTTGGATACCCAATGTCTCTCCAACACAAATTTTATTTGAGCCTACTTACAGCATAACTAGTCCATTCCCTGGGGCTGCCCAAAATGGAAGTATTCCTGCTACATTAAACAATGAAACAGGTGAAATTTCATTTACACCTAATTATACAGGAAATTTTGTTACGGTTATTTCAGTAAAATCATACAGATGCGGTGTTTTAGTAGCGGAGATTTTTAGAGAGATTCAAGTGGTGGTTATTGGTTGCGGCCCCAACACAGCCCCAGCAGTTACTGCACCCTTTGTTAACGTAATAACGGGGTTACAAACTTCATTTATTGATACCGTTCAAGCGGGAGATTTGGTAAGTTTTTCAATCACTGCCACTGATAATGAGTTTTCAATAATTGGTTTTCCTCAAACAATTTCTGTAAATGCTTCCGGCGGGCAATTTGGAGCTAATTTTACGGATGCTTTAAATGGTTGTGCATTTCCACCTTGTGCAACATTAAGTCCAGCGCCGCCAACAGTGCTAGCTAATAATGGAACAATTACTTTTAACTGGCAAACCACTTGTAATCATGTAGTTTTTGACTTTGATTGCTACATTCCAAGAAATACATACACATTTGTATTGCAATTTCAAGATGATTTTTGTCCTGCGCCAGCTTATAGAATTGCTACAATTGCAGTTGTTGTAGAAGCTCCAGAAGTTTTGCCACCTCCTCAACTTCGTTGCACAGAAGTTCAACCTAACGGAAATGTTCAACTTACTTGGGTTCCCATTTCAGACCCCGACAACGTGTTTGTAGCGTACATGATTTATTCTTCTGCAGCAGCAAATGTCCCCTTTACTTTAATTGATAGCGTTTTTAATATCAATCAAAATACGTATAACCATATAGGAACAAACGCGAATACTGCTCCTGTTCATTACCAAATAAGAACACGTTCATTTTGCGGAACAAATAGTGTTTTAGGTTTTAAATCTAATGTGATTGCGACACTTTTTATTACAGCAACGGATGGAGGTTCTGGTCAAATAAATGTCAATTGGACTTCACTTTCGCTAGTGCCATTACCAACAACTGTTTTGCCCTACACGATCAATAAGCAGGTATTGCCCGGAGCACTTAGTTTTTATGCTACTTCACTAATAAATTCTGCAACAGATTTTATGCAGGGCTGTTTGCAAACCATTAATTATCAAGTTACTATTCCTGACCAAAGCGGGTGCATTTCCCGATCAAACACAAATGGAGGCGATTTTAGTAATGACCAAGCTCCCGACGCTCCTCTTTTAGATTCTATTTCTGTAAATCCAGCAGATAACTCAATTTATATTGGTTGGACAGCTTCCCTTGCTAACGACGTGCGCGCCTATGTTATTTACCAAACCCTAAATGGAATTGTGCAACAGGTAGATACCGTTTTCGGCGGAAATGTGGAATCATTCATCGCTACTGGCAGAAATCCAGATATTGCGGCAGTAAGCTTTTATATTGCTGCAATTGACAGTTGTTTTAATTTGAGTCTTAATTCAGCAACTCATACTACAATTTTTACGGGATACAATTTGTCATCTTGCGAAAACAAAGTAGATATACAATTTACCAATTATCAAGGTTTTATAGTTCAATCTTATATTATTTATGTAAAAATTGATGCAGGAAATTATCAATTTCAAGCATCAGTTCCAGGGATTTCTACTGTTTATCAGCAAACGAATTTAATTCCTAATGCGTCTTATTGTTATATTGTGCAAGCTATTGGTGTAACTGCAAGTAGCACTTCCAATGAAGTTTGTTTTTTGGCAAACGTGCAGGATTTGCCAGAGTTTGCTTATGTTCGTAAAGCAACTGTTAATTTAGATGGAACTGCTTATTCGCTTTGTTATATTGATACTGCTTCAGATGCGGCATTTTACCGTGTAAAGCGCGCCAATTATCCGGATACAAATTTTGTAACAATTGGCACATTTCCATTTCCTGGGAATTCTAGTTTGGTAGGTTTTACAGATTACGATGCTGCAACATCGACACAAGCATATAGTTACAAGTATTATTTGGTAGATAAATGCGAGAACGAATCGAGGTTTTCTAATATTGGAAGAACTATATTGTTAAAAGGGGCTGCAGCAGACGGTTTTGTGAATAAGTTGCGATGGAATCCTTATTTTGATTGGGATGCCGATGTAGATCAATACAACATTTACCGTTCATTAGATAAAGGAATTAACTTTGAACTTCTTGCAACTCAAGAAACAGATACAACTCTTCTAGATGCAGTTGTAAATGTTGTAGATACCATTTTAGAGTTTTGTTATTTTGTAGAGGCAATTGAGAATCCAGGTAATCAATTTGGTTTTAGAGACACCTCATACTCTAATATTGTATGTGTTGTGCAGCAACCTACAATATATATTCCTAACGCATTTAGACCTACAAATTTGGCTGGTAATAATCTATTCAAACCCTTAGGGCTTTATGAAACTTTAGCAAAAAGCCATGAGTTTAGAATCTTTAATCGTTGGGGCGAACAACTGTTTTTCACAAAAGATACAAAAGCGCCTTGGGACGGTAAATATCAAGACAGTTATGTTCAAACAGGTATTTATGTTTACAGCATTCGCTTTAGATTTCCTGATGGTACTTTATTCAACAAGCGAGGTTCGGTGTTGGTTTTAGATTAATTATTTTTTCAAATAAGTGCTAAATAAAAAAACGCCCAATCGTTGCTGAATGGGCGTTTTTATGAGTTGAAAAATTGATTAATGTCTCACAATTCTTTTGGTTGTAAAAGTATTGCCTGTCTTAATTTTTAACATGTAAATACCAGTAGGTAAATCTTTTGTATTTATTTCTGAGTTCCCATTTTCATGTGAAACGATGTTCCAACCTTGCACAATTCTGCCGCTTAGGTCAACTATTTGTAAATCATTCGCTTTAATTTGCAAGCCATTCAAGGTTAGAGTTAACTTATCTGTAAAAGGATTGGGGTATATTTCAGGTTCAATACTTCCCGGAAGGAACTCTACCATTTCAGGTCCAAATTCTTCTGTTTCTCCATTAAAATCAGTTTGAACCATTTTGTAGTAGGAAACTTCAGTTAAAGGGTCATTATCAGTAAAGGAGTAATTCTTTTGTTGTGTAGAATTCCCTGCGCCACTTACCATTCCAACAATTTCGTAATTAATTGCATCTTTGCTTCTTTCAATTTGGAAGAAATGATTGTTTGTTTCACTTGCAGTAGCCCAATCTAATACCACTTTTTTATCTGTTTGTTTTGCACCAAAATAAAGAAGCTCTATAGGTAAAGGATTTTCGTTGTTTTGTGAACCCAAAGTAAAAGGACTAAAACTGCTAACAGAGCCTGAAGTACTTAAAAAATTTATACCTCCAGCACTAAATGTTCCTCCATTTCCGTGATCTCTCCATGTGGTTCCATTCCAACGACAAACTTGTAAGGTTGCAGGATTTCCCACACCGCAAGAATTAGCAGCCCAGCTTAAGTTCACTGTAACTGCTGAAGCTCCATTAGTGCGGTCTAATATCCAATATTCACATATACTAATATTGTTTATAGAAACGTCTTTTGAATTATGGCTGTATGTACCGTCAGAGTTTCCATTGATGTATTGAGCGGTAAAATGATCTGTTGCAACTGCTGGAGCAGCCATTCCAATTGGACGGTAAATTGTTCCATTTCCAAGGGGGAAAGTAAATGCATCATTTCCAATCTTACGCACAGCGCCATTTACATGAGATGCATTAGAAACTGTTGTTAGAGTTGCATTATCATTCAAAATTAGCAAGTTTGTTGTATTATTAGTTAAAATGCCGTTTGTAAAAGTTGCATTTACCGTAATTGTTAAAGGAACGTTTAAGGTTAATGTTCCACTAGTTAGATTAAGAGTAAGATTCCTAATAACTGGCGCCAATGCAGCAGAGCCAGAAAGTTGTTGATTCGTTCCCCCAAAAATAACGCGTGGTGTTCCTGTGGCAGGTGAGAAGTTTATAGGTTGTGTGGTTCCAGTTGTGCTAACATTGCCATTTAATAGAGCGTTAAAGGTGTATGCAGGGAAAAGTGTTAATGCTGTTGTTTGGTTAAAAGTAACATTGCCTCCATAAGTATCATTAGAAACAGTTGCCAATCTAAATTCTCCTGTACCAGTAGCTCTCACTAGGGTCGTTCCATTGAAAATGTTACTTCCAGTTGAAGAAGTAATGGTACTTCCTGTTTGGGTTAAGACTGCGTCGTTATTAAATCTAGTTCCATTTAAGAACAAAAGATTTGCAGAAGCGCTAACCGAAGAATTGAATATGGTATTGGCTTCGAGGTAAAGTCCAGTATTTGCAGTTGCAAAAGTTAAGCTTTGTGGAGTTCCTGTTCCATTTTGAGTAAGTCCGCGAATTCTTAAAGTTCCGCTAGTAAATCCGCCAGCACCAATAGAAATTGCTCCTCCCGATACTAAGGTACTGGTTCCTCCATTTTGTCCAAAACGAATTCCTTGTGAAGTCCCCGTGGAAGTAACTACAACATTACTTGCAAAATTATGCAAGGTTCCTGTGTTTGCGAGGCTAAATAGACCAGACCCGCTTGAATTTATTGCCAGTGTACTTTGAAATAAATCGGGACTAACATTACCTAAGATCCAAGACCCAGAACTGCTTAAGTTTAATGTTGTAGCTCCAAAAAATGAATTTCCACCATTGCTGGTAACTCCTGCAATTCCATTTTGAGAAATAGAAGTTACACCATTGAATCTAGTGCCGTTCAAGAAAATTTGAGGAGCTACTAACGTAAAATTACTTTCAAATCTATTTCCGGTTTCAAGGTAAATAGTTGAGGTTCCTGTTAATGTTAGACTTTGTGGAGTTGTTGTTCCTGCTTGTACAATATTTCTTAATCTAAGAGAACCAATTGTATGTCCAGAGCCACCAATTGTGATTGTTCTACCATCAGCTAAAGTTGCAGTTCCATTTCCTTGCCCAAATCTAATTCCTTGGCTAGCTCCAGTAGAGTTAAGAATAATGTTACCGTTGAATTGATGTCCACCACCGCCATTAGCTGCTAACATAAGTGCATTTCCAGAATTATTTAAGGTTAAATTTCCATTAAAAACATCTACTAAGGCGTTACCAAAACAGAATTGTCCTGTAGTAGTGTTGGTAATACTAACTGCACCATCGAAAGTACAACCTCCATTATTGTTATTTATTCCAGTTCCATTTTTGGTCATTGTTAGGTCATTTCGAAAACGGACTCTATCTAAATTAAGATTGGGAAATGTTAATGTTGTAACGCCTGTAATATCTGCGCCTTGAAGAAATGAAATGGTTGCAGTTCCTGCTATTTGCGATAAGTTAATTGCAGTTGCACTTGTTTTTGTAAAGCCTCTTAAACCGAGAGTTCCTGCAGTGAATCCTCCTGCACCTAAATTAATTGTTCCATTCGGCATAGCTGTAAGTCCGCCACCGGCTCCAAAATTGATACCTCCAGTGCTAGCGCAAGAAACGGTTATACTTCCATTTATTTGATTTCCTGCTCCATTTTGGGTCATGTTAATTGCTCCAGTGGCTGAATTATTATCAAGAGTGATATTACCATTAAAGACATCTGCACTTAAATTGGCCATAGTAACAGTTCCACTTGCAGCAGAGCTATATGAAAAATTCCCATTAAATGTATTTCCTCCATTAGAATGGTTGGTAGAAGCGAGTGTTTTAGTAACTGTTACATTACCATTAAAAGTAGAACCATTAAAAAGTATGGAAGGAGTTGTAATGGTAAGGTCTCCACTTACATTCATATTTGTTTCGAATTGAAACAAGGTTGTAGGTCCAGAAGCATTAAAAGTCATAGCTTCTGTTCCTACTTTGGTAAGTCCTCTAAAAATCATATTTCCAGAAGTAATGGAAGGTGTTGTAATTATAAATCCACTGGCCAAAGTGCTTCTTCCTCCATTTTGACCAAATCTTATTCCTTGACTTGTTCCAGTAGAGTTAAGCGTGATGGAATTATTAAATTGATGGCCTACGTTAGTATTAGCAAAAAAGAATGGACACGTGCCGCTATTATTAACCGTTATTGGACCATTAAAAATATCGGCAGTTACATTACCTAAAATAATTTGACCTGCAGTTGTATTTGTAAATGTGAATGCTCCTTGAAAAGTATTTCCTCCATTTGAATTAAACGCCCCACCAGATGATTTTGTAATGGTCATATTTCCATTAAAAAGGGATGTATGAAAAGTTGAACCCGGGAAAGTATAGGTTAGATTAGCATTCCAAATAGAATTTGGACCAAAAGCAATTGCAGCGGTTCCTGTTGTTTGCGTCAATGAAATAGTTCCAGCACCAACTTGTGTAAAGTTTCTAAAAGATATGATACCAACAGTAACACCTTCATTGAATAAACTTATGGCATTACCGGTGCTTAATGTTGTTGTTCCTGCATTAGAACCAAAAGAAATGCCACCAGAACTAATATTGTTGATTCTCAATTCTCCATTTATTTGATTTCCGATTGATGTTCTAGTAAATTCCATTGCAGCAGTAATTGAATTATTATCAATAGTTAGTGTGCTGTTAAAAATATCAGGGTTTACGTTTTGTAAACCCCATGTTCCATTTCCTGTAAGAATGAAAGTTGCTGTGCTTTCAAATCTATTTCCTCCATTAGATGTAATTGTAGTAGCAGAACGTTTATCGAAGTTTGCTGTATTATTAAAAGTTGTACCATTTAAACTAATATTTGGAAACGTTATGTCCACTGGCGCACTAAATACATTTCCTGTTTCAAATGAGATAGTACCTGAGCCTGTAGTTTGTGAAATACTAATTGGTGTAGTAATGCCTGCTTGCGTTAAGCCTCTAATTAATAGAGATCCTTGCATAAAACCATCGTTCCAAAGTGCAATAACTTTATTTGCGGCCAATGTTGAAGTTCCTCCGCCTTGTCCCCAAAATACTCCTCCTGCGCTATTGCAATTGACGTAAATGTTTCCATTGAATTGATTTCCTAAAGCAACACGCGCGAATCCAATTCCTCCGGAACCATTGTTATCATCTATGTAGAGGTCATTGTTGAAAATATCTGCAGTGGTAGAGGCCATATCATACGTTCCATTGCCGTCTGTCGATATGTAAGTTACACTATTGAATGTATTGCCTCCTGTGTTAGTAATGTTACCAGCACCTGTTTTACGAACCCTGCATGTGTCATTAAAGGTACTCCCGTTTAGGAATATAAATGGAAAATTAGCAAGTACTTTAGCATTAAAAACACTACCTGTTTCAAAAACAACTCTTCCAGCAGCGGTTCCTGTTAAAGTAAGAGAGCCTGCTCCTAATTGCGTAAATCTTCTCAGGGCAAGGTCTCCATTGGTAAAGTTTGTACCTACTGAAATTGTTCTTCCGCTGGCTAATGTAGAGGAACCTCCTCCGTTACCAAATCTTACACCTATTGCGCTGCTAGAGTTTACAACTATATTGTTGTTATAAATATTCCCAGAAGCAATGTGAGACATAAATATACCTCCTGAATTAGAATTTGTTAAGGTAACAATACCTTGGTGATTATCAGGACTAACGCCAGCCATTCTCATGTTTCTATTAGAAGAATTTGTAAAACTGAAGGTCGAATTAAAAGTATTCCCACCATTAGATTGGTCATTTGTTCCACCAGTTTTGTTGACTGTTACGGGATTGTTAAATACACTACCATTAAATCTAATAAGATTACCTATGTATCCAACACTCACATTCACCAAACATCCACTAAAGGTTACAGATGTTCCTGTTAAAGTCATGGTTCCATTTCTAACTTGCCCACCACTAAAAACACAAATTCCTGTAGCAGTTAGAAAGAAACCATCTAAATCTAAGATACCACCTGAAACGGTAATGTTCCTAACTCCAGGCAATTCTTCAAATAAAGGTTGGTTTGCACCTCCTGCACCATTTATTATAATGTCGTCGAGGGGCCCAGGAATGCCTGTTGATGGTGTCCAGTTAGCATTTAAACTCCATTCTTGTGAAACACTTCCGTTCCAAGTGTAAGAGACTGCACTTAATTTCGTTAAAGATGCGAAACTTAAAAAAATGCTAAGAAGTAGTGAAAGTTGGTAAAAATTCTTCATTTGTATTTAATAGATTAGTTACGGCTACAAAATTGTACCATGTACCAATTCCGATTGAATGCTCTGAATGTACCTACTTACTTATGTAAGTAAGAACGTTGCCAAATGAGTTTTTTAGTGTAAGAGTTTCATTGGGTTTTTAATTGATTTACAGGTATTACCATCAAAGATTACCTAGATATATTGAATTAATATTATTTCCTAATCAAATTAAATTCTCATTAATAGGATATTTCTTGATGTAAGAAATTTGTTTGATGTTAGATTTAATGTAAAAAAAGAAAATTTATTACCCTTAGGATTTCAAATCTTCAATTTGTTTCTATTGAGTTATAGTTAAAATTAATAAATAACAATCCTATTTCGACTATTAAAGCGCTTATAAAAATAAAAAAAAATCGGAACCCATTTTGATTGAGCTCCGATTCTAGTAAGGTAGTTTTGGTTTGCTTATAATTCTTCTTCTGGAATTGACTTTTGGCCCGCGTCGCGCATGCGCTTTAATAAAGTAATTTTAAAATCCCTTTCTGCTTTGTAAAGCATTGCAACTTTTCGGCTTGGTATTGTTTTTTTGAGTTCCACAATGTATTTTCTTTGTAAATCTATAGATTTTTGTTGGGCTGATAATTCATCTTCCAAGGCTTTATCTATTTCTTTGTCACTCATTACGGCCAATTTATCATTGGTTGACTTGCGTAATTCGTTTTGTTGTTTTTTGACTTCTTCTAGCTCCTTGCTGAATTGATTATATACGGGCCAAAATTTGGTAGCTTCTTCTGCACTTAAGTTCAATCTATCAGTAATAAATGCTGCGCGTTGGGCTTTAATTTTTTCTCTAATGGGACCTTTAGTTTCCTTGTTTGACTGCGCGGAAAAGCTATGTGCAAAGAGAGAAAGGAGGATTATTAAGTTGATTTTCATGATGTTTAATTTTTACATTTCATTGATGATGTCGTTAATGTCAACATCTTCATCGACTAGGTAGTTTTGAATAGTATTAGTAATTGAATCTGATGTTGATTTTTTAAAAGTTGAATCTGCTGCAGCATAATCGCTGTAATCTAATATTTCTTCATCGCTTAATTCGTCTATGATGCCTTCTTGGTAAACGTAAGTGCTAATTTCATCTTGATCAAATGCATCAGTAGGTTTGTTAAATATTTTATAGCTTACCACCGCAATGGTAATTAATGTTGCTGCAATTGCTAGTAATGGAGCAGGTTTTAAAAGAACAGCAAAACGTATCACTTTTGATTGGTTTTCTTCGGCAATTCTTTCGGCAATTTTATTGGGAAATCTATCGAAATATCCATCAGGAACACGAAAAGGGTTTTCCCTATTCACGCCATCTGGCAAATTATCGGGTGTGTCGTCGTGTTTCATGTGTGCAATGAGTTTAAGTTTTTAAAAAGGTTTAAATCTGTTTAATAAAATCTTCAATTTTTTTTACAGCATGGTGGTAAGAAGCTTTTAAGGCACCAACAGATGTTCCAAGAATTTCTGAAATTTCTTCGTATTTCAAATCATCAAAATACTTCATGTTAAACACCAGTCTTTGCTTATCGGGAAGTGTAAGCAAGGCTTGTTGCAGTTTCATTTGAATGCGATCTCCATTAAAATACGCATCAGTTTCTAAATTTTGCGAAAGTTGATATTCCACATCAACCATAGGAACAAAAAATCTTTTTTTCTTATTGTTCAAAAAAGTGATGCATTCGTTGGTCGCAATTTTATACAACCATGTAAAGATTTTAGAATCTTCTCTAAAGTTGTGAAGTGCGTTAAATGCTTTAATGAAAACGTTTTGAAGTACATCATCGGAATCGTCATGGTCGAGTACCATTTTGCGAATATGCCAATATAAACGTTTTTGATACTGGAGTACCAAGACGTTAAACGCGTCGTTGCGTGTAGTAGCATTTGCAAATCGATCGACGATTTCTCGGTCGCTGATTTCTTCCATTCATTCCGATTTACATCGGCAAACTACGCCTTTATTTTCGAGAGAAGGCTTTCAACGCAGCATTTACAATATCAACGGTATCTAAACCGTATTTTATCATTAATTCTTCTGGCGTTCCGCTTTCTCCGAAGCTGTCGTTTACTGCCACAAACTCCTGAGGTTTTGGTAAATGCATGGCTAATACTTGTGCAATGCTATCTCCTAGACCTCCGTTACGTTGGTGTTCTTCTGCAGAAACAACACATCCGGTTTTGTTTACCGAGGCCAAGACCGCCGCTGTGTCTAATGGTTTAATGGTATGAATATTTATTATTTCAGCATCAATTCCCTTTTCTGCAAGAATCTCAGCAGCCTTTAATGCCTTCCAAACTAAGTGGCCTGTTGCAAAAATACTTACATCTTTTCCAGACTTTAGGTGAAGGGCTTTTCCGATTTCGAATTTCTGGTCTGCTGCCGTAAAATTAGGCACCTTAGGACGACCAAAACGCAAATAAACTGGGCCAATATGTGCAGCAATAGCAATGGTTGCAGCTTTAGTTTGGTTATAATCACAAGGATTAATAACGGTCATGTGTGGCAACATTTTCATCATTCCAAGGTCTTCTAAGATTTGATGGGTAGCACCATCTTCACCCAAAGTAAGACCTGCATGTGAAGCACAGATTTTTACATTTTTACCGGAATAGGCCACACTTTGACGAATTTGGTCATACACTCTGCCTGTAGAAAAATTGGCAAATGTTCCTGTAAATGGAATTTTCCCGCCAATGGTCATTCCGGCTGCGATACCAATCATGTTTGCTTCTGCAATTCCTATTTGAAAAAAGCGTTCGGGAAATTCTTTTTGGAAAGCATCCATTTTAAGTGAACCCGTTAAGTCGGCGCAAAGTGCCACCACATCAGGGTTTGTTTTTCCTAATTCAGAAAGTCCAGCTCCAAAGCCTGAGCGGGTGTCGTTTTGGTCGGTGTAGGTAAATGTTTCCATAAGTTTATTTCAAGACAACTTGTTGAGAAGTGCCGGGTTGAACGGTAAATGATTTTTCGATGGTAAATAATGTTTCGCGAATGGCTTTGCCTCTAAAAACTGCACGGTATTTTCCGGGTTGCAGGCGAACTACTTCTTGGGGCACATTTTCGGATAGGTTACAGACCCACGTGAGTTTCCCTTTGTCTTCTAGCAATATAGCCGTAATTCCTTGTTGACTAAATTGAAAGTTGATGGTTCCCGGTTCGTCAATTTTTACGGTAGTGGTATAACTTTGACTGATGTTTACGTCTTTTACTAACGTTCGGGGAAGCGTTAAAATTTCGAGGTCGTATTTGCCCACAATAAGTTTTCGTGTTTCTTTGAGCGGTTGTATTTCTAAGGTTTGCATCTCGCCCGATTTGCGAATAATGCAGTGCAAATCTTTAAAAAA
>Ga0105049_10007538_pt1 | contig 12627 bp, 11 predicted proteins | sample MAT06_FD_78087 | JGI IMG/M metagenome (GOLD analysis project Ga0105049, IMG submission 78087) | Freshwater microbial communities from Lake Fryxell liftoff mats and glacier meltwater in Antarctica - MAT-06 | ecosystem: Environmental > Aquatic > Freshwater > Ice > Liftoff microbial mat | place...
GCAATGGGCCCGTTCCGCCATAACCAACCTCCGCCCGCCGGGTAACATTATCGGACTTCCAACCCACGCCACCCACCCCGTCGATGGGAGATTGATGATGAAACGCTCCGCACGATTGGTTCGAGCCTTGACCCTGACGCTGGCCACCATCGGAGCCCTCTCCGGGTGCGCGGGCCCAAGCCGAAAACCCGCTGACACCAACATCAACGCTCCACCCCCGTTCACCCCCCGACGCGATGTCTCGGTTTTTCGCTCCGACGGAATGCGCACACCGTGGGGCCAACTCGCGCTCGACGCATCGGCCGCAGACGTTGTGATCTTGGGTGAACAACACGGTCAGCCCGCCGGCTTGGCCGCGGCCGCCGCGTTCTGGGAGGACGTGATTGAAGCCGGGGCCTCCCACAACCCCGCGCTCGCCCCCGCGCTCGCCCCCGCGCTCGCCCCCGCTTTGGCCCCCGCTCTGGCCCTCGAATTCTTCGAGCGCGATGAGCAATCGCGCCTTGACGACTTTCTCTCGGGACTCTCGGACGAAGCCGCCCTCATCAAACGCACCGGCCGCGACACCACCGGCGCACCCACCGGCAACTGGCCGCCCGGGCACCGACACATGGTGCTCGCCGCGAAGGAAGCAGGCCTTCCCGTCATTGCCGCGAACGCGCCAAGGCCCTACGTCCGGCTCGCGCGGCAGAACGATTATGCAGCGCTGACGAAACTGAGCGCCGAGCAGCGCCGCATGTTTCGCATCCCCGACACCCTCCCCACCGGTCGCTACCGATCCGACTTCGACACCTTCATGAACGCCGGGCCGCCCGGCAACCCGGAAGAACAAGCCAAGACCGACGCCATCTTCCGGTCACAATCCATGTGGGACTGGACCATGGCCGAAAGCGTCGCCAACGCGAGCCAAGCCGGCCACAGGCCCGTCGTGCTCGTGGTCGGACAGTTCCATTCCGACTTTGAAGGCGGACTGGTGCAGGCCCTTCGGCTGTTGCGGCCCGGTGTCCGAATCGTCACCGTAAGTTTCCGATCAGAGGTGCCGATGTTCGCATCGATGCCTGCTTCCGGAGATGTGGGACGCGCCGATTTTGTTGTCGGAACGGGCGACGCAGAAGACAATGCCGCAACGCACCCCGAATAGTTCATGTAAACTTAAGCGTCCCCCAACTAGCGCCCCTTGCTGTCGCCCCGCGCGAAGATGCTCGCCACATAGTTCAGCACGTCCGTAGCGCTCGTCTCGTTGTACCCGAACTGCTTGATCAGCCGCTGCTTCACCACATCGATCTTCGCCTGTGTCTCATCGTCCACCACGCTCGAAACCAGGTTCTTCAACTTGATCGTGTCGCGCTGGTCTTCGAACAACTTCAGTTCCAACGCCCGGTACAGCCGCGCATTGGTGTTGTACTCAAACTTCTTGCCGTCCAGCGCCAAGGCCCCGATGTAGTTCATGATCTCCTGCCGGAAGTCTTCCTTGCGGCTGTCCGGAATATCAATCTTCTCCTCGATGCTCCGCATCAGCCGTTCATCCGGCTCATCGTCCCGCCCCGTGTAGCGGTTCTTGACCCGCTCTTTCTGCGTATACGCCCGCACATTCTCGATGTAGTTCGTGCACAGCCGCTTGATGGCGTCCTCATCCGCCGAGATCGCCCGCTGCACCTCACCCTTGATGATGTCCTCGTACTCCTCCTTGATCACCGCCAGCAACTCGCGGTACTTCTTCCGCGTGTTTTCGTCGCTGATGAGAGAGTGATGGCTCATCCCGCTCTCGAGTTCGTTGATCACCATGAACGGGTTGATCGACTTTTCCTCGATCGCCTGGCGGCTCACCAGCGTGTTGCTGATCTTGTCCTGGATGTACCGCGGGCTGATCCCGCTCATCCCCTCCCGCACCGCCTCGTCCCTCAGTTCCTTGACCGAATCCTCGGTGAACCCGGGGATGCTCTTCCCGTTATACAACTTCAATTTCTGCATCAGCGTCAGCCCCGCCTTCTTGGGCTCCTCCAGACGCGTAAGCACCGCCCACATCGCCGCCACCTCCAGCGTGTGCGGCGCAATGTGTACGTTCTTGATCCGCCCCTCGCCGAAATCCTTCTGATAGATCTTGATCTCGTCGTCCAGCCGGATGTTGTACGGAACGTCGATCTTGATCGTCCGGTCCCGGAACGCCTCCATCATCTCGTTGGACTGCAGCCGCTTGTACTCCGGCTCGTTGGTGTGCCCCAGGATCACCTCATCAATGTGCGTCTGCGCAAACTTCTTCGGCTTGATCGAGTGCTCCTGGCTCGCCCCCAAAAGGTCATACAGGAACGCCACGTCCAACTTGAGCACCTCAATAAACTCGCAGATGCCCCGGTTCGCGATGTTCAACTCGCCGTCGAAGTTAAACGCCCGCGGGTCCGAATCGCTGCCATACATCGCGATTTTGCGGTAGTTGATGTCACCCGTCAGTTCCGTCGAATCCTGATTCTTTTCGTCCTTCGGCTGGAACGTGCCAATTCCCACGCGGTCCTTCTCGCTCAGCACAATGCGGTGCACCCGCACATGCTCCATCACTTTCTTCCAGTCGCCGTCATAAAACGTCATCAGGTCTTCCTGCACCTTCCGACAGAACGGATCGGGTTCCCCCATCACCCGTAACCGCCCGTTGTGGTTCCGCGACTTGTACCCCGCATTCAACTGCGCCAGCACCGCCTCCCGCGCTTCCCGCGGCACCAAAACCAGCGGCTCCTCATGCATCGGACACTTGAACTCGTGCGTCCGGGCCGCCTCGGCACCCCCCGCGACCGCCGCCGACACCTCGCAGTTGTCATCCAGCAGCCACGAGAACGTGTACAGAGCCCCATCCGGCGTCTTCGAGTACGCCTCGATCCCCTTCTTCAGCAGCCGCGCAATCGTGCTCTTGCTGCTCCCCACCGGCCCGTGCAAGAGCAGAATCCGCTTGTCCGTCCCATACCCCTCCGCGGCAGACCGTAGAAAATCCACCAGCGTCATCAACGCAAAGTCCAAGCCGAAAACCCCGTCAGCCCCGTTATCAAACGGATCGCTGAAGAAGTGGTACCGCACCACATCCTTCTTGAACAACTTGTACTTCTCGCTGCCATGACTCAAAATCGCGTCGTACAGCCGCTGAAACGCGTTCCGCAACACCGCGGGGTTCTGGCCCACCACATCCAGATACTCCCAGAACGTCCCGGACCAGTGCTGATCCTGAAAACGCTGACGATCGAGACGATTCTCGATCGCCCCCACCAGGTCCTTGGAAGTAAGTGCCGTCGTGCGAGGCTCGCTCATGGGTCGCCGCCTTTCCGTGGCCGCTGCAACAGGGTTCGCTGACAATCAGATATCGGCCGTTCCGCCGCCCTTCCCAACCTCGATTCTTACGCCGCCCCACTCCAAGAGTTCCCGGACGTGATCGGCCCACCACCCCCACGCCTAGCCACCACCCCCACACCACCCCGCAGGACTCTTCCAGGACTCTTCCAGGACTCTTCAGGACTGAGGACTGAGGACTGAGGACTGAGAAACCCATCGCCTACCTTCCGGTCATGTCTTTCGGGCTCGGACACGGCCGCACGCTCGACGATGCCCCCGGTATCGTGGGTATCACCGCGCAGGAACTGCCCCCACTCCCCGACGCCGCCATGACCGATCGCTCCGCCGGCCGGCTCGATCCGCGGCGGTGGTTCCCCCACCCATCCCGCCCCTTTGAAGTCGAGATCGGTTGCGGCAAAGGCTCCTTCATGCTCGCCGAGGCCGCTGATCGGCCCGAGACCAACTTTCTGGGGCTCGAGTGGGCCAACGAGTTCTACCGATACGCCGCCGACCGCGTCCGCCGCCGCAACCTCACCAACGTCCGCATGTTGAGGACCGACGCCACCGACTTCCTGAAATGGCGATGCTTCAGCGACATCATCGACGTCATCCACCTCTATTACAGCGACCCCTGGCCCAAGACCAAACACCACAAAAACCGGGTCATTCAGCACGAGTTTCTGGCAAATGCCTGGCGCTGCCTCCGCGCTCCACTCGCACCAACCCCTGGCGGCCAACTCCGCATCGTGACCGACCACCTGGAACTCTGGGCGTGGAACGAGTCGTTCGCGTCGCAATGGACCTCCCCCTCCCCCGAATCCATCGGCCGCCAAGTCCTCGGCCATCCCACCGCACCCTTCCTCCGGCTTCCCTTCGTGGCACCCGAGTGGGCGGAAGATGATGAACTCGTGGGAACAAACTACGAACGCAAGACGACCGCCGCGGGCCGCCCCCCCAACTCGATGGTCCTCCAAAGACTCATCTAGAAGGGCGAGCACGCCTGCCCCCGTCCCGCCCCGCTTGTAGCCCACGCGTGACACCCCAACCCCTCCCCATCGCCGAAGCCTTCACGTCCATTCAGGGCGAGGGCAAACGCACGGGCACACCCTCGTTCTTCATCCGCCTCAGCGGGTGCAATCTCCGGTGCACCTGGTGTGATACGCCGCACGCCAGTTGGGCACCCCAGAAGACGCCGCGCACGATCGAGAGCCTCCTCGCCGAGGCCCGCGCCAGCGGTGTTCGCGAGGCCGTCGTCACCGGTGGTGAACCGATGATGTTCCCCGCAATCACCGACCTGACCGCCGCGCTCACCTCATCGGGGTTGGCCGTCACCATCGAGACCGCGGGCACCATCATCGCCCCGGTCTCCTGCTCCCTCATGAGCATCAGCCCGAAACTGGCGAACTCCACCCCCCAGCCCAACGACCCGCGCGATCCCGAGGGCGTGTGGCGCATCCGCCACGAGGCCCGACGCCTCAACTTCCCGGTCCTCCAAAGCCTGATCGATGCTCACCCCGACCGTCAACTCAAGTTTGTGGTCTCAAGCCCCACGGACCTCGCCGAGATCGATGCCATCCTCGCCAGGCTTGCCCGCTGGGCACCCGCCGACATCCTCATCATGCCCGAAGGCATCGCCCCCCCGCCCCAAGGCTCAACCCTCTGGATTGTTAAGGAAGTGATTGTCCGCAACTGGCGCTATTGCCACCGCCTGCACCTCGACGTCTTCGGCCACCGCCGAGCCACCTGAGCACACATTTCTCTGGCACAAACGCCCAAAACCCGCTAAACTCTCCGCACGCACCGCCGGACCTTCGTGCACCCCAGAGAGATTCACCCCAATGCCCGACATCGCTCAAACCGGCGGCACTGCCAGCGTCAAACTCTGCGGGACCTGTGGTCAGGATTGCGCCGGCAAACCCCGCGCCAAAGACCCCAAGGGCAACTACATGTGCATGGCGTGCGTCGACCGCGCCAAGGAAGCACAGAGCGCCCAAGTGGTCGCCAAACAGGCCGCTTCCAACCCGCGGCCACCAACCCCCAAAGCCGACCTCGAAACCATCAACCTCGCCGACGGAGCCGATAACTCCTTCCTCCTCGCAATCGGCGAGAGCGCCTCGGCCAAGATCGATGAGAACAAGAAACCCTGCCCCAACTGCTTCAAGAAAATGCCCCTCCGGTCGGTGATGTGCGTCAACTGCGGGTTCAACACCAAAAGCGGCGAACAACTGCACGTCCGCGTGCTGAAACCCAAGGAAGAAAGAACCCGCGCCGCCCGGGGCGACGGCCACAGTCTCTACAGCCGAATTTTCGGGGGCTTCAGCCCCGTCACCTTCTTCCTTCTGGTACTCGCACTCACCGCCGGACCCATCGCCGCCGGGATTCTCGCGGAGGTCGCTCCCCTCTACATGATTGGCGCGGCCCTCACGAGTGTGATCACCACGGTCGTTTCGATACTGGTCATCATCGACGGGTTCAAGACAAGTTTTTTCAGTGGGATCCTCCTCTGCTGCTTCTGGATTCCCTTTGTCGGGCTCTACTGGTTTTATTATGTCCCCGTCAAATGCGAGAACAGCGAACTCAGGGCGTCCTGGCTCGCAACGATGGCGACGTTCGTCATCCACATCGCCCTCATCATCATGATGCGGGATGAAGTTGCCGCGATGCTGAATCTCAAAGCCTGATTCGTCGCGACAGTCCCGTGCACCCGGTGCCTTTGACGAGCGGGGCGTTATCCGGGCCTAAGGGATGCGGGGAACGATCGATCGACACCTCGCAGATCAAGAGGTCCGGGTGGCTCGCTCGCATGGCGTGAGTCCTTCTGAAGAGGGACCGATTCGAACGCAAGGACGCCATACCAAGGACGCACCTTGTGAGGGGCGGGGCGCTCCACGAATAAACGGATCGTGCGCCTTGTGGCATCCCCCGGTTTGGGGGTAAATCCTTCACTCGCCGCCGATGTTCGCCGATACCTAGGTACGGCCGTTCCGGCCCTGCCCCAGCAACCCAGTGGCCCTGCATCATGCCCCAAACCCCGCTCGAAAAAATCCTCGCATGCCCGAACTTGCCGACGCTGCCGGGTGTCGCCATGCAGGTGCTCGATCTCACGCGTGATCCACAGATCTCGATCGCGAAGATCGCTGCCGCGGTCCAGAACGATCCGGCCCTCTCGACCAAGGTTCTCAGGACCGTCAACTCCAGTTACTACGGGCTGACGACACCCTGCCCGTCCATCAGTCGCGCCACCAGCCTGCTCGGTCTCAACACCGTCAAGTCCATCGTCCTCGGCTTCAGCGTCGTTGACACCACCAAGGGCATCGCCAGCGACGAATCCTTCGACCTCACGGCCTACTGGCGTCGCGCGGTGTTCAGCGCGTCCGGGGCCCGCGCGGTCGCCCTCTTCTCCAAGAGTTGCGACCCCGAGGAAGCCTTCTTGGGTGCGCTCCTGCAAGACATCGGAATGCTCGCGGCGTTCGTCGCCCTCAAAGAGCAGTACGCGAAGGTCGTCCTGGGCGCGGGCATCGACCACGACAGTCTCCCGACGGCCGAGCACAACGTCCTGGGCTTCGATCACCCATCGATCGGGCGACAACTCGCCGAAAAGTGGCGCCTCCCACCGCAATTGGTCGAGTGCATCGCCAAGCACCACGTTCCCGAGACGTGCAACCCGGTTCACGAAGGAATCGTGCGCTGCGTGGCCATGGGCGGGACCGCCGCGGCCGCCCTCACCCTTTCCGACCCCCGCAAGAAACTCGGCCAGTTCATCGTGCGGGGCCGCGAGTGGTTCAATCTCGACCAGCCCAGCGCCAAGGATCTCATCCAGCAGATCGCGAAAGGTGCCGGCGAGATCGCCAAGTTCCTCGATGTCCGGACCGGCCAGTCCCCGGACATCGCCGCGATCGTGGCCGAGGCCCACGAGCAGATGCTCGTGACGCAGCAAGCCATCGAGCAGGAATCCATCGCGCTCCGCCGCAGCAACAGCGAACTCTCTCTCAGGAGCGTCACCGATGCACTCACCGGGGCGTTCAACCGGTCCTACTTCGACCGTGAACTGAAGGCCAACTGCGACCAGGCCAACTCCGATCGCACCCCCATCGGCATGTGCTTCATCGACGGCGACCACTTCAAGAGCGTCAACGACACGCACGGACACCAGGCCGGCGACGCCGTCCTCACCGAACTTGCCCGTCGCTTCAAGGAGACCGTCGGCCCAGCGGGGGCCGTGTGCCGCTATGGGGGCGAAGAGTTCACCGTCATCCTCCCCGGCTTCAACCTCCAACAAACCGCCGCGCTCGCCGAGACCCTCCGGGCCGCCATCGAGCGGACACCCTTCAACATCAAAGAGACTGGCGCGGCCATCGACCTTCTCCCCGTCACCATCAGCGTCGGCGCTTCCTCGCGCGATTCGGGCTCCACGGCCACGCCGGAGGAACTCGTCCATCAGGCCGATCAAGCCGTCTACGAAGCCAAGAAAACTGGGCGCAACCGCGTCTGCACGCACGATGGTGCCGCGATCGCCGCTTTCAGCACAGGTACAGCGTCCGTCTCGTCCCCGGTGGCGGCGACGCCAGCACCTGCACCAATGGCCCCAACCGCCGCCCCGACCGCCGCCCCCGCTCTCGCGATGAGGCCGACACCCGTGCGCCCGCCAACCCCGCCCGTCTTCACATCACTCGCTTCGGTCCTCGTCGTCGATGACGATCCGCTCGCCCGCAAACTCATCCAAGTCATGCTCGCGAAACACGCCGGGATGGTCTCCGAGTTCGCCGCATCCGCCGAAGAGGCGACCACCAAGATGCAGGCCTGGGCCGCGGCGGGCAAGGTCCCCCGCCTCGTGATCAGCGACCTCCGCCTCCCCGGCATCACCGGGATCGCGCTCATCAAGTGGATGAAGTCGGTCCGCGAACTGGCGCCAGTCCCCGTGGTTGTTCTCTCGGGCAACGATTCGGCCACGATCCGCGCCGGGTGCGCGGCGGTCGGAGCCCTTCTCTTCGTCGAGAAATCCGACTTCTGCACCAACTCCGAAAAGTGGATCGGGCACATCCTCGCCAGCGCGAAACTCTCCAAGGCAGCGTAAACACCGGATTCCCAATAGATCCCATGGAAATCCTAGTCTGCCGGACCTTTGCCATCAATCAACTAGTATATTATGCTAGTTGGAACGGAGGCTCCTGTGGAAGAAGTCGGGATGTTCGAGGCCAAAACGAAGTTCTCAGAAATCGCCAAACGTGTGCAGGCCACCGGTCGGCCCGTGAGGGTCACCAATCGCGGCGAGCCGATGGTCGAAATCACCCCCGTCAAGCCCACACCCACGTCGCGCCGCCCACCCGCTGCGGTCTTCGCAGATCTGGCCCGTCTCCGAACGTCGCTCGCCAAATCTTCCTCAGAGCAGATCAAAGCCGACCTCGCCGAGGGCCGGTCGTGATGGCCCGGTTTGTGCTGGACGCGAGCGCCACGCTGGCTTGGCTGTTCGATGAAGATGCCAGCGGAGACCTCCTCGGACCGATCTTCGCGGCCGGTGAAATGGTCGCGCCGGTGATCTGGCGATTGGAGATCGTCAACGCCATCCTCGTGCGGGAACGGCGGAAACTCCTGACTCCCGCGCAGAGCGGCCACCTGTTCGCCCTCCTCGACGAATGGGAAGTCGAGGTCGTCGGCGAGCCCGAGGGCCGTTCACTTTCGGCACTCGCTCAAACGGCGCGGCCCCACCAAATGAGTTCTTATGACGCTTCTTACATCGAGGTCGCGATCAGCCTCGGGCTGCCAATCTGCACGCTCGACGGCAACATGCAACGAGCCGCGTTGGCACTCGGGATTCCGCTGCTCGTCTCCTCGACACCCGGCCGGCCTTGACGCCCTTACACATTGAACAGGAAGTGGCACACGTCCGCATCGCGCATGACGTAATCCTTGCCCTCGATCCGCATCTTGCCCGCTTCCTTGATTGCCTTCTCGGTCTTGTGCTGCTCAAGGTCCTGCACCGAATAGACCTCGACCCGGATGAAGCCCTTCTCAAAGTCCGTATGAATCACGCCCGCCGCCTGCGGGGCCGTGGCCCCCTGCGGAATGGTCCACGCCCGCACTTCTTTCTCGCCGGCGGTGTAGTAACTCTGCAACCCCAGCAACTTATAGACCGCGCGCCCGAGGCTCGCCAGCGCGGGCTCCTTCAGCCCCAGCGCCTCCAGCATTTCCTGACGCTCGCCATCGGCCATCGTCACCAACTCGCTCTCGATCTTGGCGCACACGGGGATCGCTTCCGAGGCGTGTGAAGCCGCGTACTCGCGCACCTTCTTGCAGTCGGCCGATTCGCCGTTGAGATCATCCTCATCGACGTTCATCACGTACAGCACACGCTTCGCGCTGATCATGCCCATCTGCCGCAACTGCTTCTGCTGCTCGGGGTCATCGACCTTGATGCCGCGGGCGGGTCTGCCCTCGTTCAAAACCGGCCGGATCTTCTTGAGCACTTCAAACCGCGCGATGGCTTCTTTGTCCCCGCTCTTGGCCGTCCGCTCGGCCTTTGACAAACTCCCCTCGACACTCTCCAAGTCCGCGAGGATCAACTCCATGTTCACGATCTCGATGTCGCGGATCGGGTCCACACTCCCCGCCACGTGGATGATGTCCTCACCGCCCGGGGCCTTGGTAAAGCACCGCACCACCTGCACGATCGCATCGACCTCGCGGATGTGGCTGAGGAACTTGTTGCCCAGCCCCTCCCCCGTGGAAGCCCCCTTCACGATGCCCGCGATATCCACCAGCCGCAGCGCAGCGGGAATCACCTTCTGCGTCTTCACAAACCTCTGGATGATCTCCAGCCGCGGATCGGGGATGGGCACCACCCCCACGTTGGGTTCGATCGTCGCGAACGGATAGTTCGCGGCGAGCGCATTGGCCTTGGTGAGTGCATTGAAGAGGGTGCTCTTCCCGACATTAGGTAATCCGACAATTCCTGCTTCCATAAGGGCGGGATGGTAGTTCGTCGGTTCCCATCCATCCGTCCGCACACCCTCGGAAGTCGCGTTTCCGGCGCGTCTTACCAGATCACGGGGCGTCGGCCCGCGGCGGCGGCCCCGATACCCCTTTCAATCGCGGATGACACACGCCTGCTGGCATCGGCCGACCGCCGCTGCGAGTTCCGCCTGGGAATCGGCGCGAAGGTTGATGTGCCCGAGTTTGCGTCCCGGGCGGGGCTCTTTGCCATAGAGATGCAGCCGGTGGGTGTCGCTCGCCCCGAGCGCATCGGCGGCGGTAGGGGCGCAGCCGATGAGGTTCACCATGCCCGCGAAGCCCCGGAGGTGGGTGGAACCGAGCGGCAGCCCCGCGACGGCGCGGACGTGGTTCTCGAACTGGCTGGTCACTCCGGCGTCCAACGTCCAGTGGCCGCTGTTGTGCACGCGCGGCGCCATCTCGTTGGCCAGCAGCCCCGTATCGGTGATGAAGAACTCGATGGCCAACACCCCGACATACTCGAAGGATGTCAGCAACGCCGCCGCGGTAAGTTCCGCCTTGCGCAGCCATTCCTCGGGAACGCCCGCGAGCGGGGCCTGTGATGTCCGCAGGATCCCGCCCTCGTGAACATTGGCCGTCCATGGATAAAAACGGATGTCGCCGGTTGCGCTGCGCACAGCGATCAGTGAACATTCACCCTTGAACGGCACGAAGGCCTCGACCAAGAGAGGGACGCGCCCGAGATCAGCCCACACCCGCTCCGCCTCGGCCCGCGTGCGAACCACGGCTTGTCCCTTGCCGTCATAGCCCAGACGCCGCGTCTTGACGACGCACGGCAAGCCGAGGCGCTCGACCGCAGTGAAAAACTCATCTCGTGAAGCGGGGGCTTCAAACGGATGAACCGGGAGGCCGAGCCGCGCGAAGCACTCCTTCTCGCTCAGACGGTCCTGCGAGGTTCGCAAGGCTCCGGGGTGCGGGTGGACGGGCACAATCTTCGCGAGCCGTTCGACGCACGCGATGGGCACGTTCTCAAACTCGAAAGTCACGACATCGACACGGGCCGCGAAAGCCGCCAACGCCGCATCGTCAAAAAAATCACCGACCACCAAGTCAGCGACGTCACCCGCGGGCGAATACGGGGCGGGATCGAAGCACACGCACCGCAGACCCAACGGATACGCCGCGAGGGCCAGCATCCGCGCCAACTGGCCCCCACCCAAGATCCCGATCGTGAGCGACCGAGCATGATGCGCAGGGTGAAAGGGCGATGCGGTCATGGCTGACGCGGGTCCCGATTTTCAAGGACCGTATCCGTCTGGTTTTTACGGAACGCGCGGAGAGAGGCCCGGATGTCCGGCCGGTTCGCCGAGATGATGGCCGCCGCGAGAAGGCCCGCGTTGATGGCTCCAGCCCTGCCGATGGCGAGCGTCCCCACGGGGACACCACCCGGCATCTGCACGATCGAGAGGAGTGAATCCATGCCCTTCAGCGTGTGCGTCTCGATCGGGACACCGAGCACCGGCACGATGGTTTTCGCGGCGGCCATTCCGGGTAGATGCGCTGCACCCCCCGCGCCCGCGATGATGACCTCCAGCCCCCGGGCCTCGGCCGTGCCGGCGTACTCAAAGAGCCAATCGGGCGTGCGGTGGGCCGAAACCACGTTCACCTCGTGCGGGATGCCGAGCGATTCGAGCGTGGCCGCGGCGTGCTGCATCGTCTCCCAGTCGGAGCGCGAACCCATGATGACCCCGACCAGCGGTGGATTGGGACCCGGCCCGGGGATGGCGGGAAGAGTCGCCATGGGTTCAGGCGACGGTCACGCTCTTGTCGAGATAGACATCTTGGATCGACTGGAGAAGGGCCGCCCCTTCCTTCATGGGCCGCTGGAAGGCCTTGCGCCCCGAGATGAGCCCCATGCCACCGGCCCGCTTGTTGATCACGGCCGTGGTGATGGCGTCCTTGAGATCGTCGGCACCTTTGGATTCGCCGCCGGAATTGATGAGCGGGGCACGCCCCATGTAGTTGTTGATGACCTGGTAGCGGCAGAGATCGATGGGGTGGCCGCCGTGGCCGGACTCATCGCTGCCCGCCAGTTTCGTGTACACCCGCTTGTCCCACTTGCCGTAACTGCTGCCGCCGGCATTGAGGGCCGCATAGCCGCCGTTGTTGGTCGGCAACTTCTGTTTGATGATGTCGGCCTTGATCGTCACGCCGAGGTGGTTGGCCTGGGCCGAGAGGTCGGCGCTGGTGTGATAATCGGTGCTCTTGCCGTCGGCGCCCTTCACCTTGAAGGCGTTGTTGCGGGTGTAGCACCACAGAACGGTGACGAGGCCCATGCTGTGGGCTTCCTCGAACATGTCCGAGACATAC
>Ga0105049_10007539_pt1 | contig 12627 bp, 9 predicted proteins | sample MAT06_FD_78087 | JGI IMG/M metagenome (GOLD analysis project Ga0105049, IMG submission 78087) | Freshwater microbial communities from Lake Fryxell liftoff mats and glacier meltwater in Antarctica - MAT-06 | ecosystem: Environmental > Aquatic > Freshwater > Ice > Liftoff microbial mat | place...
ACGCGGGCATTCGTCGGTATCGAACATCGACTCGGTCACCGTCTTGGTCGCACCCTTCCACGCGTAGCGCTTGACGGCGATCGGAACGATCTCCGACTTGAACACACCGGAAGCCAACGCCTTCGCTGCCTTCTGCTGACTCTCGAGTGAAAACTGGTCCTGTGCCGCGCGCGAAATCTCCCAGCGCTTCGCGACGTTCTCGGCGGTGAAGCCCATGCCGATGTAGCTCTCGGTCATGTCAGGCGAGAGGCGCGTATTGTACCCCGACATCGGCACCTGACTCATCATCTCGGTGCCACCCGCAAGCACCGTGTCTCCCATGCCGGCAATGATGGCCTGCGCTGAATAGGCGACCGCCTGCAGCCCCGACGAACAAAAGCGATTGATGGTGGCCGCTGATGTTTCGACAGGGAAACCGCCGCGTATCCACGCCAGGCGCGCGTGATTGAGTCCTTGCGATGCTTCCGGCATCGCACATCCCCACTGGACGTCTTCGATGATCGCGGCGTCGATACCCGCGCGATCGATTGCTGCTTTCATGACGGTGGACGAAACGTCCACCGGGTGAACGCCGGCCAGCGAACCGTCTGCCTTGCCACGGGCGACGGCGCTGCGCACGGCGCTGACGATCACGACTTCGGTCATCTGCGAATGCTCCTGAATGCGAAGTGAGCGACGATGGTATGCATGCTCAATTGCGCAGCGGCTTGCCGGTCTTGAGAGTGTAGGCGATGCGTTCCTGCGTCTCCTTCGTACCGAGAAGACTGAGGAACTGCTCGCGCTCGAGGTCCAACAGATCCTGCTCGGTCACGTCGCGCGGCGTGCCATCGCCACCGCACAGCACGTAGCCGATCGCACGTCCAACACGCACGTCGTGTGCGGAGGCCTGTCCCGCTTCCTTCGCGGCCCAGAGAGCGTACTCGATGTTGCCGAGTCCTTCGCGACCGATTGAGCGCACCGTGCGCTCGAGCGGCGGGAGATAGCCGGGTGCGAGATCGAGCACTTGCGCTTTCGCATCGGAGATCTGATGATCGCGATTCATGCTGATGCGGTCGCTCGTGCGCAGAAAGCCAAGCGCGCGTGCTTCGTACGCGCTGGTGCTCGTGGTGGCGAAGGCGATGATCTTGAAGGCGCGCTTGATGGCAGCGAAGAGATCCACTTCCTCGTAGTTCTGCAATTCGCCGGTGAAGCGAATCATCAGCTCCTTCGTGCCGCCGCCGCCGGGCAAGAGACCAACGCCGGCTTCCACCAGGCCGATGTAGGTCTCAGCGTGCGCCTGCACACCGTCGGCGTGCAACGTGAACTCCGCGCCGCCACCAAGCGTCATTCCGGCCGGTGCCACAACCACAGGGAACGGTGCGCGTCGAATCGACATCACGCTGTCCTGAAACGCTTTGCACGACGCCGCGATATCATCCCACGCACCGGCCGCAATGGCGAATGACACCTGCGACAGGTCTGCGCCCACGCTGAACGCGCGCGCGTCTTCGTTGCCGATGACCAATCCCGCGTAGCCGTTCTTCTCGACCTTGCGCAACGCACTCGCCAGACCGGTGAGTACCCCTTCGCCCAGACTGTTCATCTTCGACCGGAACTCGAAGCACGCGACGCCGTCGCCCAGATCGATGAGACGCGACACGCCGTTGTCTTCGAGCACCCGTCCGCTCTTCGACAACCCAGCCAGCGAGATACGACCCGGAATAGTCGGGAGTGGTTCGTACTGCCCGTCAAACGTGAGATATTCGCCATCGCGATAGAAGCTGCCTTGCACGAGGTCGAGCAGCGGCGGTGTTGCAAGTCCGCGAGTGTTGAACGCCTGCTTCAGCCAATCGACACCGAGCGCATCCATCACCTGGAACGGACCGGCTTCCCACCCGTAGCCCCACTCCATCGCACGATCGATGGCGACGATGTCGAAGGCGAGCGTGGACGCGAGTGTCAGCGTGTAGTGCGCCGCGTCAACGAGATGGTCTCGCAGAAATGCGCCCTGTGCACCGGGCGTTTGCGCAGCCGTCGGAAGTCGTTGCGCGATCGGCGACCGAATCGCCGCGCCAATGTCACCACCCTCCAGTCGCACCTGCGGCACATACGCTTTCGTCTTCCAGTCGTACGTGAGCGTGCCGGTCTTGGTCTTGGTGTAGAAGCCACCGCCACTCTTATCGCCTAGCTTTCCTTCCCCGACCATCGCCAGCACCCAATCGGGGAGCGACATGTCTTCGCCGGTAGCTGCCCCGATTCCCTTCGTCACGTGCGCGAGCACATCGAGTCCGGAGAGATCGGCGGTGCGCATTGTCGCGCTGCGGGCACGACCTATGTAGGCGCCGGTGAGTCCGTCCACCTCGTCGATGGAGAGGCCATGCTCCATCATGCGACGCATGGTGCCGACCATGCCGTATACGCCGAGTCGATTCGCGATGAATCCGGGCACATCCTTCGCGATGACGATTCCCTTGCCGAGTGTGCGCTCGGCGAACTCGCGCATCGCGCCGATTACGGCCGGGTCGGTGGCATCGGTCGGAATGATCTCCAGCAGATGCATGTAGCGCGGCGGATTGAAGAAGTGCGTGCCGAGAAACCGGCGACGGAACTTCTCGTTGCGCCCGTCGAGCAACGTGGCCATCGGGATGCCCGATGTGTTCGACGAGATGATCGCCGTCGGCTTCATCAGCGCTTCGATGCGCGCAAAGAGTTGCTGCTTGGGCTCCGCGAGCTCGATGATCGCTTCGCAGATCCAATCGCAGTCGGCGAGCCACGCGAGGTGGTCTTCGGTGTTGCCGATACGGACGCGAGCGATTGCGGCCGCTTCCATGAACGAAGCTGGCTTGGACTTGACCGCTTTCTGCAAGCCGTTTTTGGCGGGGGCACTGCGGTTGGGCGACTTGGGATCTTGGTCGCCCGGGATATCGAGCAACACGACGCGGCAGCCAGCCGAGGCGGCAAGGGCGGCAATCCCGCTCCCCATCGCTCCAGCGCCGACCACGCCGACGGTCGTCACGCGCATTTCGGTTCTCCTGAAAGGACCGCGAAAAGATTCTGCAAGGAACACGGGAGGGGAAGGGGTGGGACGGTCAAAATGCGACGGTTTCGTCATGTTCTTCCTCCGGTAGTTCCGATCACGTCTCCCATTCCGGGTTGTAGCCCCGCGTGTCGGCGTAATAGCTGCGAATGCGCGCTATTCCGGCTGTCGCATCGTCCTCGTCTGCTGTGACCGTTGGCCCCATACGAACGACCTTGCGCCCCCAGTCCAGGGCAACGCAACAGATCGGCACACCGGCGCGCTTGGCGACGTGCCAGAAACCACTCCGCCATTCGGCAACGCGCTTGCGCGTGCCTTCAGGTGCGAGCACGAGTACGAACTTTTCTCGTGTCGCAAACTCGTTCGCCGTCTGCTCGACGACGTTTTCACGACTGGAGCGCCTCACGGGAACGCCACCGTTGGCGCGCATGAACCAGCCGAGTGGTGGACGAAAGAGGGAGTCCTTGCCGAGCCAACGTGGATCGAGTCCGAGGGCCCATTTGACAGCGAGTCCGACTGGGAAATCCCAATTGGACGTGTGGGGGGCGACGATGACGACGAACTTCGGAAGGTCGGGCATCTTCCCTTCGATACGCCACCCGGCCCATCGCAGAAGCAAAACGCCGAAGCGGCGCAGGAATGTCCCGCGGGTCTGCGGCACGCGAGGCCCCAGTTTCCAACTATTGGGGTCGGCGTTTGCAGGTGGAATGGGCGGCGCGGCATCGGGAGGAGACACGCTGGCGAGGCTGGTGATCATCGGGTTCATTTGACTCATGACCAACAAGATTCGCAAGACCGACGAGGAATGGGCGCACTGTCTCACCCCTGCGCAATTCCGGGTGGCACGCGAGCATGGCACCGAAGGCGCCTTCAGCGGGGAGTATTGGGATCATCACGAGACGGGGACCTACGCCTGCATCGGTTGCGGCGCGCGGCTCTTCGGCTCGGACACGAAATTCGACTCCGGCACCGGATGGCCGAGCTACTTCGCGCCGATTGCCGAGAGTGCCGTCGAAACGACCACCGACACGACTTGGTCGATGGTTCGCACCGAAGTGCATTGTGCCCAATGCGACGCCCACCTCGGCCACGTCTTCGATGACGGTCCAGATCCAACCGGACTCCGCTACTGCATCAATTCGCTGGCGCTCAAGTTCAGTCCCGCGTCGGAGGGGGAGTGAGCGTTCGTGGAATGCGGCATGCGACTGTTGGTTGGGCACGGGCACTTGCTGCACACGCATTGATTGTGTCGGCCGCATCAGCGCAGGTACGTGGTGAAGCGCCGCTGGTGTTGCGGTTGCCATCGAGCGCCCGGATCGCGGCCATGGGCAACGCCGGTATCGCCGCAAACGACGGTGATGCGCTGCTCTACAATCCCGGCATGCTGAACGGCGCGCGCGGGATGGCGGTGTCGATGCAGCGCTACGGTTCGTTCGGCACAGCGGGCGCGTTTGGCACCGCCACGCAGGTCGGCGTACTCAACGTGGGTGTGGGTGCACAGTTTGTGGACTGGCGGGCGCCGAGTGGAACGGCGTGGGGCGATGCCGTGCGACCGGGTGCGACGCGCTTGGCTGACAGCGGTGGCGTTGCGGCGTCGAGCAGCGCCTTCACGTTCGGTGTTGCGCGCGTTGTGAAAGGCGGACTGCGTCTTGGCGCCAACGTCAAGTACGCCGAAGATCGAGTCGGGTCGCAGCACGACGGCACCTTCGCATTCGATCTCGGATTCACAATGCCGTTGGGGCCGGCCAATCTCGCGTTCACAGCGCAGAATCTCGGGCCGGGGCTGAATATCGGCGGTGTGAACGGAATGCTACCGCGCCGGATTGGCATTGGATACGGCGGAGGGCTGTACTCCCTATACGAGCACTTCGACGTGGGCGCGCAAATGCAACTCACGCTCGAAGGGAACAGCTTCGTACGCCCCGCGGGCGGTGTTGAACTCGGCTATGTACCAATTGAGGGCGTGGCCGTTGTGATGCGCAGCGGACTACGTTTGCCGCGGGAGAAGGATGAATCCCTCGTCACGGGCGGCCTCGGGCTGACGCTCGATCGAATTTCGGTTGACTACGCCCTCGAGCCGTTTCGTGGTGGGCGCCCTGCGTCGCATCGCATCGGACTTCGCATCAAGTAAGCGCACGACAGGGCGACCACTCACAACTGACAACTGAATACCGAATACCGAATACCGTTTACTCAGTTACACACCGGTCGCCCACGCGGCAACGCCATGGTGCACGATTTGGGGGTCCCGTCTTGCGTGATGGTGATCTTCGCGGTGGCACTCCCGTCATACGTCACGACTTCACGTCGCGTTGATGTGGTCGTCGCCGCCCCTTCCACCGTCATCACAACCTTCATCGACCGTGTCACGACCCCCGCCGTCGGATAGCTGGGGCTCGAAGACGACGCGGACTTTGGGATGACGAGATTGACCGTCGTATCGCCCGACGTCCGAGCGGACGTGAACTTCCGGCCATCGCGGTTCGTCCCGGAAGCGTCCTCCGTACCGCTGGACTTACCGTTCGTCGTGCGCTTGGTGCTGTTGTAGGCGAGCCCCGACGTGGTGCGATCGAAGTCGGTGGTGCTATCGGGCTTGGGCTGCGCGACACCGCTTGCTGTCTTGAAGGTGCTGACGCGAAGCACGTTCAAACCATTCCGTGTCGTTGGTCAGCAGGTGACGTCGCCGGTTGGCGCCGAGAAGGTGCACGTCGAGTCGATGCCGCCAAAGCCGCCGAAGGCCATGCCGAGCGGCCCGCCCCATGCACGGTCAGGGGCCCACGCCGAAGGCATGCCACCGTGAGCGAAGCATCTACGGTTCCTCGGGTTGCGACCGGATCGGCCACGCCACGATCGCCGAGCTGTCTCAGTCGTTCTGCCCAGGAAACACACGACGTTTTTGCTACCCTACCCGTCGTCTTCGTGCGCGAGAAATGGTGCGAGGCGTTCGCGCAGCATGCGCAGTGCGCGACTCATGTTGGCCTCGACGGCTTTCACGGAGATCCCAAGTTCTTCGGCGATCTCGCTATAACGGAGCCCGCGCTCCCGGCTCATCACAAACACTTCGCGGGTGCGCGGAGGGAGCTCGGCGATTGCGCCGGCGATTGCTCTCTCCACTTCACCGCTTTGCACGGCGACGTCGGCATGCTCGGCCGGTTCTGACAGTGCTTCGACGTACACGGCGCTCTTTTTCTGCACGGCGAGGTGACGCAGATGATTGAGGGCGCGGTTGCGCACGGCCTGCATCAGGTAGCCCGCAATGCTGCTGTCGGGAGCGAGCGTGTCGCGCCGACGCCAGAACTCCAGAAAGACGTCCTGCGACAGCTCTTCCGCCACGCCCGGATCATGAAGCACCCGGTTCGCCGATCGGACCACCGGCTCGTACCACTGCCGGAAGATCTCCTCAAACGCCGCGTGATCGTCGCCACGGAGGCGGGCCAGCAGGTCACGGTCGTCCACGAAAGCGGGCAGAGGTTGCGGTGTCGAGGTCAATGATGCGGCGTTGCCTGGCGGGCGCGTGGTGGAGGTATACTACCGTTGTAATCCCTTTCGGTATACTGCGACGCCGCCAGTCTTCGCTCGTTAAGGTGCCCGTCCTCCAAAGGACGTAGGGTCCGTTTCCACTTCCGTGTTCCCGGGGTATGCAGAACAGTTCTGGACCGCAGTCACCAAAGGGTCATGAGGCCGACTGGGACGCTATCGCGCGCTTCATCGCCGGCGAAAGCGACCCGGTCGAGTCGCGTGCGGTGCAGGCTTGGTTGGACGCGCACCCGGGCGACGCTGGGTTGGTGGCCGCCGTGCAGCGGCGTTCGGGAATGGCCGAGGCACGCGCTGAGCTGAGCGTGAACGTTGAGGGCGCGTTGGCGCGAGTCCGGTCGCGGATGGACGCAGAGACAGTCGTAGATGCGCCACCTCCTCGTTTGAGTGTCTCAGACGGTGGTGCGGCACGTGACGGAGCAGGGAAGCGAATTTCGAAATTGCCACGGACCGCGACGGCGCCCGTTGCGCGTCGAGGTATGCGGGGCTGGCAGGTCGCACTGCTGGCGTCCGCCGCCGCGTTGGTCGTGCTCGTAGCGCGTGGACGCACGGGAGCCTCTGCCGAACGGGTCATCGCGACCAAAGTTGGTACACGCGATTCGGTACGGTTGTCAGACGGCACACGCGTGATTCTCGCGCCGGGAAGCAAGCTCACGGTCGCGGCTGGTTACGGCAGCGCCACGCGCGATGTGACGCTCGAGGGCGCAGGTTTTTTCGAAGTAAAGCACGATGAAGCGCTTCCGTTCACGGTACGCGCGCGCGGTGCCGTCATTCGTGATGTTGGCACCGCGTTCACGGTAAACACGGACGCAGTCGGCAACGTCGCGGTCGCCGTCACCCACGGTATCGTGAGCGTGCGCGGTGGCAAGACCGAAGCCAAGGCGTCGGTGGAACTGCGTGCTGGTGATCGGGGTGTGGTACAGGGTGAGCAGGTTGCAATCTCCCGCGGAACTGTGACCGACAGCGACGTATCGTGGACGCGCGGCAAGTTGGCCTACCACGACGCGACGATGCTTGAACTGCAGGCCGACCTTCGTCGCTGGTACGGCGTCGAGCTCCGCTTCGGCGACGCGGCATTGGCCAAGCGGACGATGAACATTCCGTTTCAGGCAGATTCGGCGGCAGATGTGATCAAAGTCATCGCCCTCGCACTCGGCGTCGATGCAGTCACACGCGGTGACACCGTCACTCTGCAGATGGCAGGACGCAGCACGACTCCCTGAGGCGCATGCAGGCAACCGGTGCAGTGCGGCGGTATCTCGTCGCGGGCGTGATCATTTTGCTGATCGCCCCCGCGGCCTTTGCGTTTCCGCGAGCGGTGTCTGCGCAGGGTGCATTGTCCATGCTCGATGCTCGCGCGCGCGCGCAGGCCCGTGACGCAGCACCGGCGGTCGGTGCGGGGTGCACCGTGCGTGCGGCGTCGATCGATCGCGGATCGTCGTGGGCTGCACCACTCGATCGCATCGTCAATGCGAGATTGACCAACCTCACGCTGCGTCAGGCGCTGGACAGTGTGGCCGGGCTTGCACGAATCGAGCTGTCGTACAGCGCTGAGTTGCTGCCGAGTGATCGCCGGGTTTGTGTCGCGATCGAGCGCGTGTCGATCGGTGCGGTGCTCGAGACGTTGCTGGACGGCACAACGTTGCACCCGATCGTGGTCGGTGCGTCGCAGATCGTGCTGGCGCCGTCACGGGCGGCGACTGGAATTGATGTCGCGTCGAGTACGCGACGCGCGAGTGTACTCGATCGGGTCGTCGTGACCGGCACTCCGGACGGCGCATCGCAGCGCGGTTCGCCATTTGCGCTCGATATCATCGAGGGAGCTACGCTCACCAAGCTCGGCGCTTCATCCCTTGGCGATGCGCTCGGTATGACCGTGCCCGGAATCTGGAGCTGGACGCCGTCGGCGGGCTCTGCATCCGCGCGTTATGGCAGCATTCGCGGCGCGAGTTCGTTCGGGGTGAGCGCGCCCAAGATCTATCTTGACGGTATCGAGGTCGCAAACCCGCTGCTCGTCACGCAGCTCGACCCATCACGTATCGATCGTGTTGAAGTGATTCGAGGCCCGCAGGGCGCGGCGCTGTACGGCGCCGATGCCATCAGCGGCGTCGTGAACATTCTCACGCGACATGATGGCACGACTACGGGCGCGATGTCGCTGCAGCTCTCGACAAGTGCTGGCATGGCGGCCACATCGTACGCGCCCAACAATGCGTTCGTGCAGGATCACGCCATCTCGCTGCGCGGCGGCAGCGGCAAGCGCACGTTTGGACTCGGACTCAACGTCGGTACCGTTGGCGCCTACGTGCCGGGCGCATCCGAACGTCGCGTGCTTGCCGACGCTGACATGCGCGTCGTGCGCTCGCGCAGTGTGCTCACGGGCACGATGCGCTTCTCGACGCAGCGCGCGGACGCGAGCACCAATCTCGTACTCGGTGGTTTCGCTGCGGCACTCAACGCAACACCGCGATCGAGTGCTGGCTCTGGTTTGTCGTGGCTCGACCGGGCGAGTGCAAACGCCGTGGCACCAGATACAGGGAAGTTCGCGCCGCCGCCGAGAGACACGACGAGATTTGCAGGCGACAGCGCGGCGGGGCAGGAAATGTCGCAGTACACCATTGGCGGCACGGCGACGATGATGCCGACGCTACGCTGGACGCATACGATGATTGCGGGGGTCGATGGCTATCGTTTGCGCGGACTTTCGAACGCTGGGCTACCAACACCCGCAATCACGGCAAGCGCATTGACCAATGCGCAGGGGGCCGCCGATCGCGGGTCGCTCCGTTTCCGCACGGTTGGGCGCTTTGATCTTGCGGAACGGACATCGGTCAATCTCACGTTCGCGGCCGAACAGGCCATTCTACGCGAGGTGCAAGACGAGTCGGGGCAGCCGATTGTCACGCGGACGTCGGGGACGCCGTTCGGTGGCCCTCCGCAGTTGCAGGCGGGCCCGGTGAAGGCGCTGCGCACGACGTGGGCGCAAAATGGGGGAGTGTCCGCGCAAGCAAATCTCGCGTACCGCGACACATGGTTCTTTGTCGCTGGTGGTCGGGTCGAGCGCAGCACCGGGATTTTGTCCACGGCGCAGACTGAATTGCTGCCGATGCTTGGTGCGGCGTACGTGCGCGACGTACGCGGTGTCGTGCTCAAGGCGCGGACGGCGTACGGAACAGGCATTCGCCCCGTGCGCAGTCTCACGCGAGGCACAAGCTGGATGGGGCGCAGTATGGGGCAGGCGTCGAACTCGTTGCAGCCAGAGTCCCAGTCGGGGATCGAAACCGGAGTCGATGTGCTCTTCGGGCGCGCCTTGATGCTGCATGTCACGCGCTTCGATCAGCGGGCGTCGGGTTTGATTCAGCCGGTCGCCGTCACGACGACAACGCCGAAAGCTGGTGGCGGCTCTGCGCGCTCGATGTCGTATTCGCTGGAAAACGTTGGCGCAATCACCAACCGGGGTTGGGAACTGCAAGGAAGGACGCAGCTGAATCGGCTGACCCTGGCGGGAACGCTGGCATTCGTCGACAGTCGTGTGGCGAACGTCGCCAGCGGTTATCGTGGCGATCTGCGTGTGGGCGATCGAATGCTGGACGTGCCCGCGCGTACGGCGAGTCTGAGTGCGACGTGGACGGCATCACGGTGGTCGATGACGTCGACCTTCTCGCGCGCCGCGGACTGGATGGGCTACGATCGGCTCGGGATCGGGCAGGCGCTGGTGGAGACGGAGCGGGAGCGCGATCTGAACGGCGCGATGCTTCGGAACTACTGGCTGCGGTATGGTGGGGTGTCGCGGCTGCGGGGCAGCTTCACCTATCGGTTGGTGAGAGAGCTGTCGTTGCAGTTGAACGGTGAGAATCTGCTCAATGTCCAGCGTGGCGCGCCGGACAATGCGACGGTGACGGCGGGACGGACGATATCGTTCGGGTTGAGGACGGTGTTTTAACCACTCAGTGTCCAGTTGGCAGTTTGAGTTTCGAGTTGCCAGTAAACAACTCAGAACTCGCTACTCCAACTCATCACTGCCATCTGGCAGTTGAGCGCGGTGTCTACCGGCGCGCCATCGTTGTTATGCCGATGTCATCCAGCAGCACCGCCCCCGCCTTGGTCCGATCAAACACCATCCGGACCGCGCGCAGCGTCGACGGATCGAACGCCCCATTCGCCTGCACGAACTGCGACATCGGCAACAGGTAGGTCTGCATGACCTGCTCCGCGAGCGTCGGGAACTGCGCCTTGTCTCGCCCTTTCCGACGGTAGATATAGGTGTCCAAGGGGCGCCGCACCACGCCGAAGGCCGAGATCGGAAGTCGTGCGGTGCGCCCCGCGCCGTCTTCGAGTTCAACTGAGAAGTCCGGCGGCGTCGAGTCCTTGGCCGAAGGCTTGGTTTTGGGCGCCTTCTTTGCGGGCTTCTTTGCCGTCGTGTCCGATTTAACCGTCGTATCGCGTGCGACTTTGCGCGGCCCCGGTATCTGATCCGTTGTGCCAACCGTGATCAGCAGCGTGCTCTCGGCGTTCGTCTGCCACGCGGCGCGCAGCGAGTCGGGCACGGTGATCGTGAACGTCGCTGGTGCGCGCGCCTTGGTGGTGTCCTTTCCGATTGGCGCGTTGTTCCAACCGACGGTTGCTGCGTTACTGCGGAACGTCGTGCCGCGAGAGCGTGCCGATACATCGCTTTCCTTCCAGAGCGAGAGCGAATCTGCGCTGATGCGAACGCCAGGCTGGGTGCCGGTCGTCACGTCCACGTCTTCATCGAAGGTGGCGAGATAGCGCGCGTTCGCGTCGGCATACCGCGTGAGATACATCGTGGGCGGGAGCCAGTCGCCCGCACTCCGATGATCGCGAAACATCGCACGGTAGTCGTCCCGGCCGTTCAACGTCGCTTCAAGAAATCCGCTGATGACGACGCGACCGAATTGCCGCTGCTGTTCACCGGGAACGAGCGCATCGAGATTGAGTGAACGCACGGAAAAGTTGCCACGATCGTGGTTGTTCCAGACAGTGTTCCACTGCCCGTGGTTGGCGCGATACATCCAGATTGCACTCTTGAAATCCGCGCTCGGCTTCGTGAAACGCAAACGATTGTAGAGCGAAAGTCCGCTGAAGCTCGACACATCGCCGTCGTGCGAACCATGAATCACGAGATAGCTGTAGTCGGCGACAGGCGTCGGTTGATCCGCCGGACGATACTGTCCGTCAACAGGTGCAATCGCGACGAGCGCCCTGATGTCGAAGTTGAAGCCGAACTTCTGCGTCGCATCGTCAGGATAATACGGGAGGCGATTGAACGCGCCCGCAATGCCGACGGCCTCGCCGCCACGCGAATGGCCCATGAGCGCTATGCGCGACATGTCCACCTTGCGAAAGAGCGGCTTCCCGGCGCTGTCGTTCAGGGCGCGAAATACTTCGAGATGCTTGAGCAGCATCCAGCCGCGCGCATCGTTCTCGCCACTGATTCCGCCGTTGAGGAAGTTCTCGTCGATGGACGCGAGAATGAACCCGCGCGATGCGAGCAACTCGCCGAGCCATTGGTAGCCTGGATCGGAATAGTCTTCCATGCTGTGGTTGCCGTGCACCACGAGCACGAGCGGAAACGGCCCTGCGCCCTCGGGATACCAGACCCGCGCATTGAGCGGGAATTTCGTGTTGTCGAAGCCCCAATATTTCTTGCGACTCTTGGCGAGCGAGGGGGACATCTTCGCAAATGGCGACGCATCCACCGTTCGCGTTTTGTACGTCAGCGAATCCCGGTACTCGGCGCGGTGCTTGTCGCCCCCGGTGGCGTAGTAGAGATGGCGCACCACGAGCGGCCCCTTCTCGCCCGGATTAGGCGAGGTGATGGTCCGGTGCGCGAGCACCGTGGCCGCGTCATTGGGGGCAAGCTTCAGTGGCTGCACGCACCCGCCAAGTGCCAGCAGAGCGGTCAGGACAGCGGCGAGGCCAGCCGTCACGGCCTGCGGTGAGCGTCGGGCTGACCGTCCGCGCGCCGATTCGAGAATTGGAAGGAGAGTCATCACTGGCGGACGTTACGGGACGGGGCTCTCGCGCGCCACGCCGTCGGGTGGCATGTTCGACCTATG
>Ga0105049_10007540_pt1 | contig 12626 bp, 9 predicted proteins | sample MAT06_FD_78087 | JGI IMG/M metagenome (GOLD analysis project Ga0105049, IMG submission 78087) | Freshwater microbial communities from Lake Fryxell liftoff mats and glacier meltwater in Antarctica - MAT-06 | ecosystem: Environmental > Aquatic > Freshwater > Ice > Liftoff microbial mat | place...
ATACAAGTTAACTTAAACGACCTTGCAGCAGGACTTTACCAAATTACTTTAGAAGGAAACGGAAAAAGAAGTACTGCTAAATTCAGCAAGACGAAATAAAAATTCATCATTCTTTTAGTTTTAGGGGCGTCTCAAAAGGACGCCCTTTTTTTGTGAAAATTCATATAATATTGCTTGCATTTAATTTAAATGTTAATACATTTGCTGTACGTACATATATATATTTATCCTAGGAAAAAATAAAATTCAAAAAATATGAAAAATTCAGTAATTCATAGAGCTAACACGAGAGGACATGCAAATCATGGTTGGTTAGATTCACATCATACGTTTAGTTTTGCTCAATATTATAATCCAGAACGTATGCATTTTGGGGTTCTACGAGTGTTAAATGACGATAAAGTTGAAGGTGGTAAAGGATTTGGCACGCATCCACATGACAATATGGAAATAATTTCAATACCTCTAAAAGGCGATTTAGAACACAAAGACAGCATGGGGAATGTACATGTGATAAGTGAGGGAGATGTACAAGTGATGAGCGCAGGAACAGGAATTACACATTCTGAATACAATAAAAATTTGAGCGATGAAGTGAATTTCCTTCAAATTTGGATTTACCCCAACAAGAAAAATGCAGTTCCAAGATATGAACAACAATCCTTTAAAAAGGAAAGAAGAAAAAATAAGCTACAACAAGTTATATCACCAAACGGAGGAGAAGAAGGAGTTTTGATACAACAAGATGCCTGGTTTCACTTAGGAAACTATGAAAACGGTGAAAATCTAGTTTATCAGTTAAAAAAAGAAGGTAATGGAATTTATCTCTTTGTGTTAGAAGGCAGTATTCAAATTGATGAAATATCTCTTGAAAAAAGAGATGGAATAGGAATTTGGGAAACCAATGCGTTAACAATTAAAGTAGAACCGAATACTGAATTTCTGCTAATGGAAGTTCCAATGAATAATTAAACCTAAAAAATAAGTAAAATGAGCAAAACAACATGAGCATTAAACCCATTAACAATGAATTACAATCATTTTCTATCTCTCAATTAGAGAAAAGGGACAATGAAAATTATGTGCTTTATGGAGATTTAACTATTTCAATTCCAGTAGAATTTGGAGGAAGAGCAAAAGATTCTTGGGGAAACATCAGAGCAGGATTTACGCTAAAGGTGAAAATAAACAAAAAAAGATTGTAAATTAACCAATAATGTTCCCGTTGAAGCTGGGGGAGTTTTGGTAAGTGAAGAAGGAAAATTAATCGCAGAAATACAAGTTGTGAAGCAAGCATAACAGAATAAATCTGCATTTTGAAGCCTTTTATTCGGGCTTTTTTAGTTTAGAATGGAAAATAAACCCTTACAATTATTACAACATACAAAAAGCAAATTCAGCGAAAATGCGCATCCTTCACAGGCTTTTGGGATGAGTAAATACATGAAATTTAAGTTTGCCTATTATGGAATAAAAAAACCATTACGAGCAGCGTTGCAAAAAGAAATTATCAATGAATTTGGGAAACCGGATATTGAAACCATAAAGAAATTTGCAGTTTTAGCTTGGAATGAACCAGAAAGAGAAGTTCAGTATTTTGCCATTGAATTATTGACCGCTCATAAAAAGAAACTGAAACTTGAAGATTTGGAACTTATTAAGTTTTTAATCCAAAATAAATCATGGTGGGACACAGTTGATAATATTGCAGCAAATTTGGCTGGATCATATTTTAAACTTTTCCCAAACAATAAAGAATTAAACAACTGGATAAAATCAGATAACTTTTGGGTCCAGCGTTCTGCAATTATTCATCAACTTTCCTATAAAAAAGAAACAAATGAGCAAGTTCTCTTCGAATTTTGCAGACAATTGAAAGATGAAAAAGAGTTTTTTATCAGAAAAGCGATAGGATGGGCACTTCGACAGTATGCTAAAGTTGCTCCTTTAAATGTTTCTAACTTTTTTAATAATAATGAATTATCCCCTCTAAGTAAGAGAGAGGCTCTTAAAAATTTGAAATAATAGCCTCTTTTAGAAAATAATGCATTTTATCTATTGGTTTATTTTTGATATTCGAGTAGTTTGGATAGTTTTGTAGCCGTTTCAAAAACTGAATGAGGAAACTACTTTTACAACTTTGTATATTACTACCAGTAATTTCGTTTGCACAGCAGCCGAGTAGGAATATCGTAGCTCCCGATACGGTTAAGCCTAAACGAAGCGATTCCTTATTGGTAGATACCACAGATTATTGGAAAGATACTTTAAATCCCATACGAGACAATAAAATTTGGCGAGATGGTGAGGTTACAAAACCTGTTAAACCAAGACCTAAAAAGAGAAAATTTCAAATTCGCTTTAGTGATAGAATTGAATACGCATTTCTTGTAGACAATCCACTTACGATTGGAGCTGGTGTAGAAACCTCTTTATTGCTTCAAAAAAAGTTAGGTGCTTGGAGGGATTCCTTATTGCCTCCTTATTTTGGGGGAGATTCTACACAAGCGCAAAGAAGAAGAGCAAGAATTTACAGAGCAGCAAAAATATTTCTTATTGATGCCCCCTTTGAAAGTCTAGTTATAACAGTGCAGCAAGATTTCTTCGGACACATGGCGCGCATGAGAGAATTTGACCTTAAGTCTAAGTATACAATTAGGCCAATAAATTTTATAAGCTTTTGGAAACCTGTTGGTTATATTTCATTTGACAGACCAAAAATCGAAACCGAGGCTTCAAGACAACAATTAGGTCAGATAGCGAGCGCTTCATTAGAAGCTGGGAGTATTGCAAGTGATTTAATAGCAATGCGCTGGATGCAACGCAAAGCAGTTTTTTATCAAGAAGCGTTGCATAATTTAAGAATACAACTAGCTGGATTATCTGAAGTACTTACAGTTTCAAATAATCCACAAACAGGTAGATCATCTGCAGAAGACTGGTTGTATTACACCAACAGACAATATGGTTTTTATAGCGAATATGGCTACAAAGCCAGTACAATGAAACGAGATTATGCAATTGCCACTTTTACCAATCCAACTTTATATACTTCGCTTTACAGTGTATTTTACAATTATTTAATTAACGGCTCAGATTCAATGAGAACTCCCGCAATAAAGATTGGATATGGTAAATATGCTTTGCCATGGGTTAGATACAACTTTACTCCTCTTGGGCCAGAGTGGATTCCTGAACTAACATTAACTCGTCATAGACATGTTCTTAATGTATACGGAAGAATAGGAACAGGTGTTTTTGCAAGGTCTTATGGCGGTGGAATAAGGCTCAATAATTTTTTAAGGAATGATTTTGTTTCTTTAAATGCTCAAGTTGCTTTTTGGAATCAACCTTACTTATTTAAAAACTGGGTAAACCAAGAAATTCTCACTATTGGAACTGGCGGAGCAGCAACTGTTACGGGTTATTTTAAAATAACAAAAGGTTGGCATTTCCCTATTTCTGTTGTGGCTCAAGTTGGTTACAAAACAAGAGGATTTATGCAAGGTGAAGTGTGGCAAGCGGCACCAATATTAAGAATTGGATTGAGTTTCGCGCTTGACAAAGACTTTGAAGAAGATTACAATTATCCTCAATACGAAGAAATTAAAACTAAAAAAGAGAAAAAGAAAGAAGCTTACGATGCCAAGAAAAAAGCTAGAGCTAAAGCTTCTTCCAATAAGCCGCCACAGCCACGCCAAAATCCTTATGTAAAATGAAATTTTTCAAAAATAACATAGTATTCGATGCTGGATCTTGTCATAAAATAGTCCTAGCAATACTATTTTTTAGTGCATTTACTTCATGCAAGAAAAATATCGATCCGCTTACTTTTCCTGAAAAAGAAGTAGTTGTGAAAGAACTCATTATAACTGGACAAGCCAGCGAGCTTTTCCAAATTCGGAATTTCTGGGAAAATACAATTGGTTGCGAAGTAGTAAGCCAAACCTTTAATTCTTTTACCTTGAAAATTGGCACTTCATTACTAACTTTCAAGCCTAATTTCATATCTGTACTCAGACCTCAATATCATTTTGCGATTTTAATTCCTTCCAATCAAATAGAAAATTGCTTGGCTTGGTTAAAAAATGGTGGCAACAAAAAAGATGGTAAGGAGATACAATTGTGGAGAGGAGGGGAAAGTAATGCAGAAATAATTCAAAGTCCATTATACAATTCCACATCAGTTTATTTTGCTGATTTTGGCGGTAATATAATTGAATTGGTTGCAAGAAGAAATATTGATAACCCTGAAAGTGGAGAATTTTCTTCTGAGATGTTTAAGGAAATTAATGCTGTAAGCATCGTAACGAAAGAAATTCGGGCTGCTCAAGAATTAATAGAAGATAATTTAGGATATAAGCCTGTTGATAGAACTACTTCGGGTTATAAAGTTATGGGAAATGCAAATGGTCTCATTAATTTAGTTGTTCAAGGTAGAATTTTACCTCCCACTACCACAGAAATTGCATTTCCTTTTGAAATGGAAGTAGTAGTTCAAAATCCGGATTCCATTGAGGTTCCTATTCCTGGTTTTTTTCTTAAAATTACTACACGCCCGTAAGAATTACATTGCATTTCTTAAAGCATTTCCGTCTTTAAAAATAGATATCTAAAAAAGTAACTGCGCTATTTCCATGGATTTGCCGCATGCATCGTTCTAAAAACGGTAGCTACTTCTTCTAAGAAATTATCGTTTATACGTTCCTTCAATTCATTTAGTCCTTCTATTTCCATTTGGTCTACTTTGTAAACTTGTTCGTAGGGACCAGCTTCAATCTTCACTAAGTATTTATCGTTCATACTAAAAATGCTAATTCTAAGCTGTGGATGTGGAATAGTTTCTATGATGCGCATTGCGATTATTTATGAAACAAAGTAAAAATATTTTTTACAATCTATTACCTTCGCCTCCGTGAGTAAAAAAATAATTGTATTTGGTCCAGGACCGCAATTTAAAGGTGGAATTTCTAACTACACCGTTTCTCTGGCTAAAGCCTTAGAAAAAGAAAATGCAGCAGTAACAATTGTTTCTTGGTCGCAGCAATATCCTGCAATTATTCCGAGAGATTTTAAGGATAAGAATAGTAAAATTGATTTGCTGGAAGGAACTAAAATTGAAGTAAAATATGTTTGCAATTATAACTCACCCTATAGCTGGCATAAAACCGTTCAACTTATACAAAAGTTACAACCTGATATTATTGTATTTCAATGGGCAATTGCAATCCAAGGCCTACCAATGGGCTGGATTACCAATCGCATAAAAAGCAGATTACCAAAAACGGAAATCATCTACGATGTGCACAATGTGGTGCAAAAAGAAACAGGCGCCTTAGACAAAATGCTCACACGTTATGCCCTAAAGGCGGCAGATGCTTATATTATGCACGGTAAGGTTACAATTGATGAGTTTACCGCATTACTTCCAGAAGTTGCTGTGGAAATAAGAACAGACAAATTGAGGGCATCCAATAAAAAATCAATCTTCAAATTATATCATCCTGTCTATGATTTATTTGTTCCTAAGGTTGATTTTAATGTGGAGAACGAAAAGAAAATCTTAGGTCTTCACAAATCTGTATTTCTCTTTTTTGGTTTTATTAGAAAATACAAGGGCTTACATTATGCCATTGAAGCCTTTTCTTTGATTGCTAAAAAATATCCAGAAACAAGTTTGTTAATTGTTGGTGAATCGTTTTGGGACACAGTAAATAAAAAAAGTCCTTCAATTCAATTTAAATCTTGGGTATTCAGGGTTTTGAAATCCATATTTATACAATCAAAAGACCAAGAAAAAAACTACAATCCGCTCGCTCTTATAAAAAAGTTTCATCTTGAAAATCAAGTGGTGGTTGTAAATACATTTGTTGCAAATGAAGAAGTTTACCGCTACTTTCAGGTGTGCGATGCAGTGGTAAATTTTTACGAATACGCTACTCCAAGTGGTGTAGAATCAATTGCATACAATTTTAACAAACCAATTTTAGCTACAAGAGTTGGTCATTTTGCACATGCAATTATTGATGGAGAAAATGGCTATTTAGCCGAAGATGCAGACATTAAAAGCATGGCCGAAACGATGGAAAGATTTTTAAATCACCCAATTCCTGAAGAGAATGTCAAAAAAATTGCTGCACAGTTGTCTTGGAAAAATTACGCCTCCGTTATTATTGGTGATTAAAACTTAGCTCCAATTCTTAATTGAGGTTTTATTGCTTGTCCTGGGACAAACGGTGCTACAAAGTCTATTCTTAAGAGATTCAAAATATTGTCTATTCCAACGTATAACTCAGTAAAATTCTTGTTATCAGCAGTGTATAAGAAATTTGCTCCTGCAACGGTGTAGAATTTTGTTTTACGAAGAAGTGGAATCTTGTTGATGAGCCAGCCGTAAAAATTATGTTCAATATGAGCTTCTAAATATTCTCTATTGGTGCTGTAATCATAATAACTCAATGTTTGAAACGCTGTTAATCTACTTCTTCCCATTTGCATTACGTTAGAATTTGCCGCATTCTGCTTAATGAACGTTTGATTGCCTTCAAAATGTTTGAAATCAACTAATTCCATTCCTGATTTTCCAAAGAAATAACCTGCTTGAATATCGTAATTTAAATCTCCTAGTAGACCTAAACTTATTTCATCACCAATACCAATAGATACATGTTGGTAAGCTACATCTGAGCTAGCTACTCCTCTAATGGCAGCTTTCAGCCCCAAATAAATTGTAGGATATTTTGAACCTTCTATAATTTTTGTATTCGGCCGAGATTGGTATTTTTGTTGAAATACGATTGTAAAATTTGCATCAATTGTTAAAGACTGGCTGCGTGCAAAATTATTTTGAAAATCGTTATTTAAGAATCCATTTTCTTGATAAGGTCGCTTGGTTTCAGAAATAAACGAATAATTTGAATTGTTTTCCAGCGGAACACGGTCGGCATATTGCAGTCGACTTTGCATATTTAACCCATTCAAAATTTCTCTTCCCCAAGTTACTTGCCCAAAATTTGACCGGTATAATTTCATGTAATTCAATCTATCTATGAGCGTATACAAACTGTTTACAAAAGGTGCAATAGGTTCTTCATTATTGAGTTGATTCATAAAACTACCTCCAGAAACTGCCCAAAATGCACGGTTATAATTATCGTAAAGTCTTAAAATTCCAGCTTTATATTTCAATTGCTCGTCAGAAAAACCATAGCGCAGGTTTGTGTTCAACATCCATCGTCTTTTTAATGAATCAACTTTGGTGTATTGAATCTTAGGATTTACCACCCAACCTTCAACCGTATTAAATTGAATCATTTGTGCAGCTCCAGAAGTATTCCAGTATTGTTTTTTAATTGTATTTTGATGCGAATACCCCGAAATTAAGTATCCAAATAAACTAAATTTATTTGAAATTTTATCTATCGAATCCTTGTATGTTTTAGATTCCTTAATGATATTTAAGCTATCGTTCTTCTTATAATTCTTCTTTTCTTCATCCGTAAGAGTAAGCGGGCGGGTTTCTACCCAATACGGTTCAATTTTCTTTGCCGCCTGCTCTTCTACTTTAAAAACCTGATTTCCAAAGTACTTTTTAGGAAAAGGTTTATTTACTAAGTAATTAGAAAAAACTCCAACCGACATATCCGTGGCATCGAACCCAAATATTTGAATTCTGCTGTGCATTTTCATGTTAAATGGCATCCAAATAGAATCGTTAACTCCTACATAACTTTGAGAAAACCTTAATGTATCAACGTATTGAATTTGAGCATCTTTCGTTAGAATTAAATCCAAAGAATGGATATTCCAGGAATTTTCAACAATATAAATATCACCCCTAAAACAAGGATCATTTTTGCGTCGTGGCATCAACTTTATTTTATTGATGGTTTTTCCGTTTTCAATAAAAGTGCCTATCATTTCGTAATTGTAATAAAGCATAGCACTTTCAGCAATTGGTGAAACGAAACCTCTATCCGAATAATATTTCATATCCACCAAATTATTGTAAAAATTAAAAAGGACATCCTCTACCCTATTCCAACTAAAACCTTGATTTACACCACTTATTTTGCTTGCAATCATTTCCTCTTTTATCTTATCTGGAGACTGAAAATTGTATTTTGCAACGGATTCACTCAAGTAGATAAGTCCTAAATCCGAACTGTCAGGCATTTGAACGTTTCCTAAAAATCCTGGAATTTTTTTGGGGACTTTATTCAAGCGCACATTACTTTTCAAATAGATATCTGCAGAATACGTCTTCACATCTTCTAAATGCTTGCTTCGGGCGGCTATTGCCTTTTTCATTATTCCATAAGCAGGATCTTTTGCAGAAGCATTTTTTTCGAATGTTTTAAGTTGATAATTCTCCGTTGCTAACTTCAACTGCATGTTATTGAGTCGCGCATTTAAATCAATAATTATTTCTTTGTTTTTAAACCCAAGACTCTGAACTACCAAAACTTTTCCAATAGGACTTACCACATTCAATTGAAAAACCCCGTCTTCATTACTAGTAGTTCCATTGGTAGTCCCTTTTACGTAAACACTTGTGAAGGGTAAAACATTTCCATCGCTGTCCATCGTTTTACCAGAAACCGTTATATATTGTTCTTTAATACCCAGCGCTTGCATTACAAAAGCTGTTTTAAAGGCTGTTTCTTTCAATGCATCATATTTTCCAGAAGAACCGCCATGACCAGCATCCATGTTGATTTTTAAGAGCAATAAATTAGTATCGGTTTTAAGTGCTCTTAATTTTGCTACGTATTTAGATGGCTCCCAATAAGCAACCTGAGAATCGTTATATCCTCCAGTCACCAACATTATCGGGTAATTTTTGGCTTCCACATTATCGTAAGGCGAATAGGATTTCATGTAGTCGTATGCCTCTTTTTTGTTGGGATTTCCCCATTCATCGTATTCAAAAGTTGTTAAAGGAATACTCGAATCAAGCATTGTATTTATAACATCAACAAAAGGAACATCTGCCACCACACATTTAAATAAATCAGGTCGCATGTTAGTAACGGCGCCCATCAACAGACCACCAGCACTTCCGCCTTGAATGGCTAATTTTTCTTTTGAGGTGAAATTATCTGCAATTAATTTTTCTGCACATGCTATAAAATCGGTGAATGTGTTTTTCTTTTTCATCAACTTTCCATCTTCATACCATTGCGTTCCAATGTCGTTTCCGCCTCTTATGTGCGCAGTTGCTACAACAAAACCTCTATTCAACATTACTAAAGAAGAAGCACTGAAACTAGGCAAAGATGCAGCTCCATAAGAACCATAAGCAGTTAAATAACAGGGATTGTTACCATTCTTCACTACTCCTTTTTTATAAGCTAACGTAATGGGAACTTGAGCACCATCTGTTGCCGTTGCATAGATTCTTTCTTGAATGTAATTTTCTGCTTCAAAGCCATTTAAAATGGTATCTCTTCTTACTATTTTGATACTGTCTGTGAGCAAATCGTAATCTGCCGTAATTGATGGCTCTACTTTAGAGGCATAAGAATACCTAATTTTGGGTTCATTCCATTCGTAATTACCGCCAGCACCAGCAACTCCAATGTTCTTAGAAGCTGGAATAATTCTTCGTTTCCCCGAATTTAAATCTAAAATTACGAGTTGCGATTGTGCATCAAACTGTTCTGAAAGCAACAGTAAATCGCCTGTTTTGTAAATAACATCTGCCAGCAAAACATCTTTTCTGTGTGGAACAATAGTTTTCCAATTCTTTTTACTTGGAGTTAAAATTGGCGCAAAACAAGCTTTATAATTCAAGGCGCTGTCAGCATCGGTAACTATTATGAAATTTTCACCGGTGTAATGTGATACAGAATACCGCTGATTTACTTTTCGTTGTTCAATTAACTTAGGAATTGCAGCAGTATTTCTTGCATCTAATACCCAAGTTTCTGTAGCCAAAGTTTGGTAACTGTTAATGAAAACAAAATCTTTGGAGCTACTTAAATCCAAATTTAATTCGAATGTTATGTCTTTTTCTTCTAAGATTAATTGGTCAATCAAAATGGATGTACCCATAATATGTCGGTAAACACGGTAAGAACGTTGCGTTTTGCTTTCAGCAATGGTGTAATAAACTGCTTTACTATCGCCCGACCAAACCACATTTGTAATGTCAAAAATGGTATCGATTATTGCTTCGCCCGTATTGAGATTCTTAAAATACAAATTAAATTTTCTGCCACCCGTAAAGTCTACACCGTAGGCCAGTGTGGTATTATCTGGACTCACATTTAGCGCACTAATGCTAAAATATTTATAAGATTCACTCACTTTATTTACATCAAGCACCAATTCTTCTGCTGCATTTAATGTGTCTTTCTTTCTAAAATAGAAGGGGTAATTTAAGTCTGGTTCTGTCTTAGAATAATAATAATATCCATTTATTCTATTGGGCAAACTCGTAGCTTTTTCATTTCTCATTCCACGCAACTCATCAAAAATCTTCTTTTGTAAAAGTTGATTTGGCTGCATAGTCAAATCTGCAAAACCATTTTCTGCGTATAGATAATTTAATACTTCCGGGCTATCTTTTTTGCGCAACCAAAAATAATTGTCTTGCCTAATATCTTGATGTGTTGTATCAAAATGCGGAATAATATCCGCTTTGGGTGGTGTTAATTCTTCTTCGTTTTGACTCAAGACCAAAAAAGGAAAAGAAATACATAAAGTTAGAAGGTAGAAATAGCGCATACTTTAAAAATTGAATCGTGTTAAGAGTATTTTAAAGAAATAAAGTTACAGTAGTAAATAAATTCTCTGCAAGAATAATAATTATTCTATTTCAATTAGTAAATAGAATTGAATTTGTCCGTTAAAATTTTAAAATTGATAAAGAAAAGCGCGCAATGGTTATTAGATTAAAACGAACGTCTGAATATGGCATTTTATTAATTAACTTTGCGACAGCTATGAAAAAAACCATCTATATTTTTCTCATCTCCTTATTGTTTATTGGATGTGAGAAAGACAAACCCGTAATTCCTTCTAGTCAATTAGGAACATTAAAAATTGAGTTTGCACCTACAATGAATGGCAATCCACTCAAAATGAATGAATTTTTTGTTGGTCCAGATAACAAAAGAATGAGTTTAGACTTGGTAAAGTTCTATTTGTCTGATGTTGAAATCTTTCAAAATGGAACGTTTGCAAACTCCTCCGAAATAAACATTATAGATTTTGAAACCGGGAAAAATTCATTTAATATCTCCCTGTTAGCAGGGAATTACGATAAAATAAAGTACAAATTAGGCGTAAAGAAATCGTTAAATGGAACTGAAAATCCTGCATTCGATGCTTCACTATATTCAAATACACATCCACTTAGTGCTTACAACAATATGTATTGGAGTTGGGCTACTGGTTACATATTTTCCAAATTAGAAGGCAGAATAGACACCTCAGCAACACAAGACCAACCTGCAAATTTTACCTTTTTCTACCATTGTGGTTTAGATACTTTGTTAACTCCAGGTGAATTAAACAATGTGAATTTTTCAATCACCGCTGGTAATACAACAACTTTAAAATTAACGTTTGAGTACAATGATATTTTCAGGACAATCGATTTAAACGATAGAATCAACATGATAGATATTCCCTTTACGCATACAACAGATAATTTAGAAGTGGCTAGAAAGATCATGATTAACCTAAAAAATGCCATAAAAGTTAAAAACTAAGCAATGCAAAAGGTGTGGCTGAGTTTTTTGTTTTTACTAGTGCTAGCAAGTTGCGCGAAAGATGCAGCCCTGCCAGATGTTGAATACATCAGTTTAAAAATTCCTCAAGGCTTTCCCAATCCCGAAATTCCTTTAGACAATAGGCCAACAGCCTCAAAAGTAAATTTAGGCAAGAAACTTTTCTTTGAAAAAAGACTTTCAAAAGACAATAGCATCAGTTGTGGTTCCTGTCATAATCAAGAATTTGCATTTTCAAATAATCAAGCTGTAAGCATAGGAATAGAAAATCTTTCTGGATTTAGGAATGCACAACCCTTGCAAAATTTAGCTTGGAGTAAACTTTTTTTTAGAGATGGTGGAGTAACACAATTAGACTTGGCCGCACTCAATGCAATAACTGCGCACACTGAAATGGGCACTAACCTCAACCAAATTGTTCTGAAATTAAAAAGCGATGCTACCTATCTGCAACTTTTCAGAACTGCTTTTCAAGACACCGTTTCTAGTAAAGGAATTCTGCAAGCCCTTGGAACTTTTCAACGCACCTTAATTTCAGGAAACTCAAGGTTCGATAAATTCGCTTATCAAAACAACACTGCTGCTTTGACAGAAAATGAAAAAAAAGGAAAAGAATTATTCTTCTCCACTAAAACGAACTGTAGTACCTGTCATTCCGGATTTTTGTTTACCAATCAAACATTTCAAAACAACGGTTTATACAGCCAATATGCAGATACTGGCCGGCAAAGAATAACGCTATTGCCAGAAGATAGAGGTTTGTTTAAAGTACCAAGTTTGCGCAACATCGAACACTCCGCGCCTTACATGCACGATGGCAGTTTTGCAAATCTCGAAGCCGTAATTGAACATTACACTTCTGGAGGCGTTACTACACTGAACAAAAGC
>Ga0105049_10007542_pt1 | contig 12624 bp, 11 predicted proteins | sample MAT06_FD_78087 | JGI IMG/M metagenome (GOLD analysis project Ga0105049, IMG submission 78087) | Freshwater microbial communities from Lake Fryxell liftoff mats and glacier meltwater in Antarctica - MAT-06 | ecosystem: Environmental > Aquatic > Freshwater > Ice > Liftoff microbial mat | place...
AGCGAGAGCAATGTCAAAGAAATTTATGACGAGACTCATCGCCTCCGCAAGAGTGACCCCAATATCCGCATTCTGAATCAGTTTAGCGAGATGGGCAATTATCGCTTTCACTACTATGTGACTGGCAACACGATTTGCGAACTGGCGGACGTGCTGGCACAGCGGGGCATCGGCAATGGCAAGATCGCGGGCTTTGTGTGGGCGATGGGCAGTGGGGGCACTAATGCCGCTGCGGATCGCATAAAGCAGGTATTCCCCGATGCGCGCAATGTCGCGCTGGAGCCGATCCAGTGCCCGACATTGTATAACAATGGCTATGGTGCCCATGATATTCAAGGCATTGGCGATAAGCATGTGACTTGGATTCACAACACATGGAACGTAGACGCCTTGATGTGTATTGATGATCTGGCGTGCAAGAAGGGCGTGCAACTGCTTAGCGAACAAGCTGGACGCGATGCGCTGGTCAAACGGTATGGTGCCGACCCAGCGGTCGTGGAAAAATTGAGCGATCTGTTTGGGATCAGCGGCATTTGCAATATGCTCGGCGCGATCAAGACCGCAAAACATTATCAATTAGGCAAGGGTGAAGTCGTCGTCACTGCGGCTGCGGACAGCCTAGACCGTTATTATTCGGTCATGGATGCGTTACGCGCGCAGTATGGGGCGCTGGATGAGGCTTCGGCAGTGGGGCGGATCGAAGGTATTTTCCATGCCGCGACGACCGATTGGACGATGGACGGCACGGCGGAAGCGCGCGAACGCTGGCACAACCTAAAGTATTATACGTGGGTGGAGCAGCAGGGCAAGACGGTCGAAGAACTAGACGCCCAGCGTGATCCCGAATGGTGGATTGGGCATCAAAACCGCGTGAGCGAAATCGATGCCCGTTTGGTGGCAGCCCGCAACGGGTAAGCGCTCGTCAACAGGGCAGACAGGGGAGGGGGTGATCCAAGACGGGTCGTCCCTATTTCCCACTAGACAACTTTAGACTGCCCCTTGTTTTCATGATATTGAGTCGATTGTGTTGAAAAATGAGGTCGTCATGTTGCCTGATGATGTGTTCTTGGTGGGGGTGATCAACCGCCTGCGTGACTTGACGGCGGCGCGTGATGGACATTGGTATCGTATCCCACTGAGCCGCTTTAAGTACGATTTGACTGTGGATAAAGTGGATTGCCTAGCGTTTTTCTTAAGCAGTAAATTTGGAGAATTGAACGGTTCGATCCCCTATTATGCCGTCAAAACAGGTGTGGAATTGGTGCGTCGCCGCGATTTATTGCCTGATGAAGCCGATAACCCCCGCGCCGATGAGCAATATTATCGGGTCGCGCTGGGCGGTTTTAGCGAAAAAATGCCGCCGATTGTGAACAATACCAAACGCACGATTGCCTTTATTTATACGACGTGGGATCGATTTTTTGTGGCTAAAACAATCGCTGACTTGTACAGCCGCAGTGATGATTTTGTGGAACGTCTGCAAATGCGCTTGCTGCGTGAAGGCATCGCTTCGGAACGGACATGGGAGGCACAACGTCGCGCAGATCCTTTATTGCCGATGATGCGCTTACGGTGCCATGATGGGCAGACCTTGATGGTCACGCTGATGGAAATGGACTCGTCGAGTGAAAAAAACAAGGAACGCCAGCGCCGACAAGAAGAGGACGCCCTGCGCGTTATTCGTGAACGTATCAGTCAAACGCAAGGACCTTTGACCTTAAGCATCCCCCTCTTTTATTAAAGGTGAGTCGCTATGCTCATCACCAATGCACAACTGATCACCTATACCGACGCTGGCATCATTCCTGATGGGGCGTTGCTCATCCTCAACGGGCTGATTCAAGCCATCGGCACGACTCGTGATTTGATCGCGCGCTATCCCGATGTGGCGCAACTGGATGCGCGCGGGCAATTTGTTATGCCGGGCAATGTCAACGCGCACACCCATTTTTATGGTGCCTATGCGCGTGGCATGGCAATCCCCGGTGACGCGCCTGCCGACTTCCCGGCAATTCTGCGGCGCTTGTGGTGGAACCTTGATAAGGCGCTCGATCCGGAAGCTGTGCGTTATAGCGCCTTGGTCACAATTATTGATGCCATCAAGAGTGGCACCACGACCTTGTTTGACCATCACGCCAGCCCCAATGCGATTGACGGCAGTTTAGATATTATCGCGGAAGCGGTCAAGACGGCGGGAATGCGAGCGGCATTGTGTTATGAGGTGAGCGACCGTGATGGCGAAGAACGCACCCAAGCTGGAATCGCCGAAAATGTTCGCTTTATCAAAGCATCGGCTGCCGATTCCAATGTGCGCGGCTTGTTTGGCTTGCACGCCAGCATGACTTTAAGCGATACCACGTTGCGCGCCTGTGTCGATGCGGTACCCGCCCATACGGGTTTTCATATCCATGTTGCCGAGCATGAAGCTGATCAAGAAGACAGCCTCGGCAAGTATGGGGTGCGTGTGGTGCCGCGCTTGAAGGCGCATGGCATTTTGAGCGACCGCACGATCACTGCGCACTGTGTTCATATTGATGCCGACGAAATGGCACTTCTGCAAGAATCGGGCGTATGGATTACGCATCAAGCGCGTTCTAATATGAATAATGCTGTGGGCGCGCTGGCGTTTGACACGCTGGCGGCGCGCGACATGAAGCTGTGTTTGGGCACGGACGGCTTTTTTGGCAGTATGTGGGAAGAATGGAAAGCCGCCTATTTCTTGCATAAGGTGATCCACCGCGACCCGCGCCGTGCCAATGGTGCCGATGTTGCGGCGGCGGCGGCGCGCAATCACCAGCTTGCCGCGCAGGTGTTCGGCGGCACCTTTGGCATTTTGGAGGTCGGGGCGCGGGCGGATGTGATTTTCGTCGATTACCATCCCTATACCCCGCTGACACCCGGAAACTTGGCATGGCATATTTTGTTTGGCTTGGATGCTTCGGCGGTCACGACAACCATCGCGGGTGGTAGAATATTGATGCAAGACCGCACTTTATTGACTCTGGATGAACGCGCTATCGCTGACGCAGCCCGAGAAATCGCGCCGTCGGTGTGGGCACGTTACGCCCTTATCTCAGGAAAAGACTCATGACACAGGAGAGAGACTTGCCGCTTTTATTGACGGTTGCCGTGCTGGGTGGTACAGGCAAAGAGGGTAGCGGTTTGGCGATGCGTTGGGCGATCAATGGCTATCGGGTGATTATTGGGTCGCGCGATGCCGAAAAAGCGGTTGCCAAAGCTGCCGAAATGAATGCCGAACTGGGCGGGGATTATCTGGTGGGGATGGGCAATCCCGAAGCGGCGGCACAGGCGGAGCTGGTAGTGATCAGCGTGCCCTATACTGCCCAACGGTCAACGCTGGAAAGTGTTCTCGACCAAATTCGCGGCAAAATCGTGATCGATGTGACGGTGCCATTGCAACCGCCAGCGGTACGCACCGTGCATGTGCCCGAAGGTCACGCGGCAGCGTTGGAGGCAAAGGCGCTGTTGGGGGACTCTGTGCGCTTGGTGTCGGCGTTCCAAAATGTGAGCGCGGAAAAGCTCAAAAATCCCGACCAAGAGGTCGATTGTGATGTGTTGGTGTGCAGCGATGATGCCGACGCCAAAGCTGATGTCATTCGTTTGGTGGAAGCCGCTGGAATGCGCGGTATTGATGCCGGTCCGCTGGCGAATGCCGTCGCTGCCGAGTCGTTGACGCCGGTGTTGCTGTATATCAACAAGAAATATGGCGTCAAAGGGTCGGGGATTCGTATTACCGGGATTGTCTGAGATGGCAGAAACTGCCTTAAATCTGACGGCGCTGTCTGGTATCCCCGTGATTCAGCCGGGGGATGATCTCGTGCGTGTGATCGTTGCTTCGCTGGATCGTGACGATCAGCGTCTCGCGGATGGGGATGTGTTGGTCGTCACCTCAAAGATCGTTTCCAAATCCGAAGGGCAATTCGTGCGTTTGGCGGAGGTGACGCCCTCGCACCGTGCCGAAGAACTCGCCGCGCAAACGGGCAAAGATGCGCGCGTTGTGGAACTGGCACTCCGCGAAAGCGTCGAAGTCTCGCGCGTGACCACCAACATCATGGTGACGCGGCATCGCTTGGGCTTTGTGTCCGCCAATGCCGGCATCGATCAGTCGAATGTCGATGGCGGTGACGACACCGTACTGCTGCTGCCGCGTGACCCCGATGCGTCGGCACGGGCGATCCGGGATGGGTTGGAAATCGCGACGGGGGCGGTAGTGGGCATCGTGATCAGCGATTCGCACGGGCGACCGTTCCGCTTTGGCAATGTTGGCGTGGCGATTGGTGTGGCGGGGGTGCCGGGGTTGATCGACCTGCGCGGCGAAAAGGATATGTTCGGGCGGGTGCTGCGCGTGAGCGTGCAGGGCTATGCCGACATGATCGCCGGAGCCGCCGGTTTATTGACGGGCGAGGGTGCCGAAGGCTTGCCCGTCGTCCTCATGCGCGGCTTGCGCTATGCCTATGAGGACACCGACGCCGGTGCCATCAACCGACCGCCGGAAACAAGTTTGTACCGTTAGAATGGATTGAGAACCTTCGTGCAGCCTGATGTGAACGTAGGACAGAGCATTTTATGGGATGTCCTCTTGAATCGTCGGTCGATCCGGCGTTATACCGATATCCCTGTCGAGCGCGCGTTGATTGAGCGCTTGCTGAGCGCGGCGACATGGGCGGCATCGGCGCATAATCGCCAGCCATGGCGTTTTGTGGTGGTTGTGGACGCCGCAACCAAGGAACGACTGGCGCGGGCGATGGGCGCTCAGTTGCGACTGGATTTGGAAGCGGACGGCGCGCCCGAAGATGGGATCGCCAAAGATACAGCGCGCTCTTACGCCCGCCTGACGGGTGCCCCAGTCTTGATCGTATTGTGTTTGACGATGGCGGATATGGATACCTATGCCGATGCGGAGCGCCAACAGCGGGAATTGGTGATGGCGATCCAAAGCACGGCGATGGCGGGTCAAAACTTGTTGCTTGCCGCCTATGATGCGGGCTTGGGGGCGTGCTGGATGTGCGCGCCCTTATTTTGTCCGCAGGTGGTCCGCGCTACCCTTGACCTGCCCGAAGATTGGCAACCGCAAGGCATTATCAGCATCGGGTATCCGGCTGAGGCGCGTCACAAAGAGCGCCGCCCCTTAGAATCGAGCGTTTTATGGCGTTAGGCGGGCGCATTCTGCGCAATCAGATCGATATGGAACATTTTGATAAACAAGTTGTGGTGTTGGTGGGCGGCGTGGGCGGCGCAAAACTAGCGCACGGTTTGGCACAAATCCTGCCCTCTTCTCAACTGACGGTGATCGTGAATACCGGTGATGATTTTTGGCATTATGGCTTGCGGGTGTGCCCCGATCTTGATACCGTAATGTACACCCTAGCGGGGGTGGTTGATAAACGGAATGGTTGGGGTGTGGCGGATGATACCCGTGCCATGCTAGGGGCATTGCGCCGGTATGGGGAACAACCCTGGTTTGGATTGGGGGATCAAGATATCGCCACCCACCTCTTGCGATCTTTAGCGTTACGGTCGGGCGAGCGTTTGACGACCATCACCGAGCGCTTGACAAAAAGCTTGGGCATTCTTCATCGGATTTTGCCAATGACGGATGAACCCGTCGCGACGATGATCGATACCATCGAGCAGGGAGAACTCGAATTTCAAGAGTATTTTGTGCGCTATCGTTGGCAACCGAGGGTGCGTGCCATCCGTTATGCCGGGGCGGATGACGCCTATGTCACGCCGGAGGTGGAAACAGCCTTGCGGGCGGCGGATGTGATCCTTTTGGGTCCTTCCAACCCATGGCTCAGCGTCGCGCCGATCTTCGCGGTGCCGGGCTTGCGCGATCTGCTGGTCGAACGGGCGGACGTGCCGCGCGTCGCTTTAACGCCGATTGTCGCGGGGCAAGCGTTGAAGGGTCCCGCTGCCAAAATCATGGCGGAATTAGGGCATGAAGTTTCGGCACGGACGGTCGCGGCATTTTATGGAGACGCGATTAACGGTTTTGTCTATGATGAGCGGGATGCCGACTTGCGTTTTGCCGAGGTAGAGAAATCATCCACATTACATACCTTATCCTGCGATACGATTATGAATGATGACGACAGCCGAGCGGTGTTGGCGCGCCGAATGTTGGAATGGCTATTGACGTGGGATACCCTGCCTGTTCAGGTGATGCCATAGGGTAGCGGGTGTTTTGTCGGTGGGATCGAAATGTTTTTATCACGAAAGGAGGAAGGGCGCTGTGATAACTTGTGCGGGTCGGATGTTTTGACAAGCAGGAGCGATGCGCCAATGTGGATGAGTATATGGGTGATTATTCCCGTAAAGCCCCTGAGCCGCGCGAAGAGCCGTCTGTCCGATGTGCTGGATAACGATGCCCGTGCGCGGCTGACGGAGTATATGTTTCGTCGCGTGTTGGTGGCGGTCAAAGGCGCTTCGCAAATTGCCGGCACGCTGGTGATCAGCCGTGATACGCGGGCGTTGGCAATCGCGCGGGAACTGGGCGCGCATACGGTACAAGAAAGTGGGCACCCAGAATTGAACACCGCACTCACGCGGGCGACACAAGTAGTGTTGGGCTGGCGCGGGAGCGCGGTCATGGTGTTGCCAGCGGATTTGCCGTTGATCACGTCCGAGGATGTCGGCGCGATTGCCGATCTGGGCATGTTCGATAACACCGTCGTGATTGCGCCCGATGCGGTGCAAGACGGGACGAATGCGCTGTTCACACGTCCAGCGGGGCTGATCGAATATATGTATGGGATCGGCAGCTTCAAACGGCATATCGCGCTTTCGGAAGCGGCAGGGGCGCGTGTGAAGGTTTACGAATCGGATCGGGTGGCACTCGATATCGACATGCCCGCCGATTTAGAAACGTTTCGCGCCTTGCACCCCGAAGTCGATGCCGAAACCGCGCCCCGTAGTTCGTGAAGGCGCGTCTCTTAGTGCGCAACGGGGCGTTCTTTAACAGTTAGATTTTGTGGAACTGATACTATTTTGATCTTAGGGATGGCATGTGCGCCACCTGTTCACCACTTAAGGGAAAATCATGGCAGACAGAGTTGCCCTTTATTTACAAGATGCCCATTCGTTGCAAGACGCTATTCGTTATGTGCAATATGCAGAACAACGCGGTTTTGAAGCGGTGTGGCAAGCCGAAAGCCGGCTCGTGCGCGATGCCATTGTGCCGATGGCGGCATTTGCGGCGACCACCAGCAAGATCAAAATTGGGAGCGGCGTGATCAACAATTGGACGCGCAACGCCGCCGTGATCGCTTCGACCTTTTTGACGCTGGATGACCTCGCCCCCGACCGCATCATCTGCGGGATCGGCGCATGGTGGGATCCGCTGGCGGCGAAGGTGGGTATTGAACGCCGCAAACCCCTGCTGGCGATGCGCGAGACGGTCACGGTGGTGCGTGATTTGTTGGCGCGCAAACGGGTGACGTTTCATGGGGAGTTCGTCAACCTGACGGATGTCGAACTGGATGTCGTGCATGGGCGCAAGGAAGCGCGCAATGTGCCGATCTACATCGGTGCGACCGGAATGCAAATGATGGCGCTGACGGGCGAAATTGCCGATGGCGTGGTCTTGAATTATCTAGTCTCGCCCAAATACAACGAAGAGGCTTTGGCGCAACTGGAGGTCGGGGCGAAGAAGGCGGGGCGACGCCTTGACGACATTGACCGCCCGCAATTGGTGGTCTGCTCGGTCGATCATGACCGCAAGAAAGCGCTCGATGGGGCGCGTAAACTGGTCACGCAATACTTGGGACAACAGCCGCACATCATGAAAGCGTCGGGCGTGCGCCAAGAACTTTTGGACGAGATCGCCCAAGTGCTGACCTGGCCCGCCACCGAAGAACAAATTGAAGAAGCCATGCGCCTCGTCCCTGATGATGTCGTACAAGCGGTCACTGCCAGCGGCACCCCCCAAGAAGTGCGTGCGAAAGTAAAGGAATATGTCGCCAATGGCACGACCTGTCCAATTTTGTACCCCTTGGGCGATGACGTGCGGTTGATGATCGACACTTTCGCGGATGGGTATGGCACCGCTTAGTGTATCGCGGTGTGCGTGGGGGGCGGGCTTGAAAGCGTCCCCCTCATGACCGAATCCTTGCTGGCGGAGGCGTTCCGCGCACAGGCGCAACAGGCACGCCGTCAAGCACGGCGGGTCGCGTTCTGGATCGCCGCTCTCGTGCTGGTTGTGGCGCTGATCTATATCGTCAATGCGTTGTCGCTGACGGGCGGACGTTTTTTGCTGCCGCTGGACGACGCCTATATCCACTTGCGTTATGCCGAGACGATAGCGCAAGGACACCCCTATCAGTACAACACGGGCGAAGCGCCGACCTCTGGCGCGACTAGCTTTTTATACCCCTACCTGTTGGCACCCGCTTTTTTAATCGCGCCCCAAGCGCTTGATGTGGCGTGGTGGTCGGTAATCGTCGGGATCGGCGCGCTGATGGTGTCTGCGAATCTGGTTTACCATTTGGTGAGCGCGCTCGGCGGGCGGCACACGGTAGCGTTGTTGGCAGCGCTGACTTTTGCGCTCAACGGCGCGTTGCAGTGGCACGCCCTCAGCGGCATGGAGACGATGCTCGTGGTCACGTTTGCACTGCTGACGTGGCTGGGGGTGGCGCGCGGCGCGGATCGCCTAATCTTGATCGGCGCGGCGGGGTCGGCATTGCTGCGTCCCGAAGGCGCGCTGGTGCTGGTGGCTGCTCTCGTCGCCTTGCTCATCCGGCGGGTGGGTGCCGTGCCGATTGGAATGCGCCGGATCGCCTTTGCGGGCGGGCGCGGGCGGGCACAACTGATTTTGCCCGTGCTGTTGATGGGTGCCGTGCTGGTAGCGCAACCCGTCGTCAATGGCGTGATCACCGGTTCGCTGATCGCCTCGGGGGGGAGCGCCAAATCGATTTTTGGGACGGTGCCGCTGGACTGGTGGGCGGCGGTCGTCCGCGTGCTTGAGAACTTTGTCCGCCTGTGGACGGAATTCTTGCTGAGCTTCAGCATCGAAAGCGGGTATCTGCCGTTTGGGGGCGGGATCGCGGCAGTGGTGGGGCTGGCATGGTTGGGGCGGCGGCGCGATCACCGCCTGTTTGTCATCCTGCTCGGCGCATGGCTGATCGGCTTTGCGGGGGCGATCAGCACGCTCGATACCGCCTTTTGGCATTTCAAACGCTATCAGATGCCGCTGTTGGCGCTGCTCATCCCGCTGGCATTTGTGGCGCTGGAAGCCGGATTACGCATGATGCGCCGCCGTCCGCAACAGGCGGCGGTGTTGGTCAGTGCGGCGGGCATGTGGGCAGTCACCACTAGCGTGATCTTGGCGCTGACATGGTGCTTTTTCAATTATCGCGCCAATATCAGTGCCATCTATGAACAACCGTATCAGATGGCGCTGGTTTTGCGCGCGCTGCCCGACCGGAACACACGGGTGGCGGTGCATGATGTCGGGCTGATGCGCTTGTGGGGGGGACTGAACACTGTTGATATGGTCGGGTTGACGACGGCAGGCGGGGCGGAGTCGTGGCGTAACGGCCCCGGCGCGGTCGGTGAATTTTTAGAGCGAACGCGCCCGGACTTGATCGCCGCTTATGGCGTGGGGCATGGCTTGGGCTTGGGTTATCTGGAAGCGACCGATCTCTATGCTGAGGTGCTGGCGCGCTATAGCGTGCGGCTCGATCCGGCATTGAATGTGGCGTTGGCGGCGGACACGCAAGGTATTTTTCGTCCTGATTGGGCGGCGGCAGAACGGGCGGAACGGATCAGCGATTTAACGCTGGTAACGCCCTATTTGGCGGGCTTCATGCCGATCACGCGGGTGGATGTCGCAGATCTGGCATCGGAGCGCGTCCATACCTATCGCTGGACGGCACCGCGCCCCTTGCAAGGCTTCCCGACCGAATACAATCAATTTGGGCTGATCGGCTGTGTCGTGCAGCCGTGTGATAGTATGGACGGGGGGCGGCACATCAGCGGCGAAGAGTCCTTCACGGTCGAGTCGGAGCCGGGGCGCGATCTGATCATGATCACGCGGCTGCATCCAGCGGCGGCGGGCAGCTATGCCGTGTACGCCGATGAGGTCAAGATCGCCGAGCGCGTGATCCCGATGGCACCGGGCGGCTGGTTGGACGTGCCCGTATTGATCGCGGACGTGCCCACCGCCCAAACGCGCATTCGCATCGTGCCGACCGTGACGGGGGACTATCAACCTTTTGCGCATACCGTGTTTCAAGGGGAGTATGCCCCCACCATCGAGTCGGGATCAGGCGCGGCGACCTTTGACAACGGGGCGCTGAGCGTGACGCCGACGTTGACCGTCGAAAATGGGCAAGCGGGGGGGCGGACGTTAGCCATCACGTTGGCATGGGTGCGTGCTGACGGCGACTCGGTGGGCGCGTGGGGCGATGATAAGCGCTTCATTCATGTCTTGAACAGCGACGATCAGATTGTGGCACAGGCGGACGGCTTTTTGGTGAACGGGATGCTGCCGCCGGGGAATTTGTTGCCGGGCGCGGTCAACGATGGGGTGCGCATTGATGTGAGCGCCTTGCCCCCCGGAGCTTATAGCGTCGTCGGTGGGTTGTATGATGCCGTGACGGGGGAACGCCCCACGCCGTCAGGGGATAGCGTTGATAGCGTCGGGCGTATCATCATCATCGACAGGTTTGATGTGGAGTGAAAGCAGGGGCGGTATGGATGATATGCGGGCGGTGGTCACAGCGCTTGCCGAAGCGCAACGGGATGCGGTCAGCGTGGCATTGGCGACGGTGATCCGCGTGCAGGGGTCGGTGCCGCGTCACGCGGGCAGCAAGTTATTGGTGTATGGCGACGGGGTGCGGGTGGGCACCATTGGCGGTGGGGCGATGGAGTCGCTGGTGATCGCCGAGTCGCTGGCGGCATTGATGGATGGGCAGACGCGCATCCGCGAGTACACGCTCAACGATATCACCGCGGGCGATCCGGGCATTTGCGGCGGCACCGTGGAAGTGTTCATTGAGCCGATTTTGAGCGCGCCGACTTTACTGGTGGTCGGCGGCGGGCATGTGGGTAAGGCGCTGGCGACGCTGGCGAAAACGCTCGACTATCGGGTGCTGCTGAGCGATGACCGACCGGAGTATTGCAATGCCGATTATGCCCCCGGTTTGGACGGCTATATCGTCTGTAAGCCGTCCGAGATCCCGGCACAGGTGACGATTAACGCCCGAACCTATATCGCTTGTGTGACGCGGGGCTTGCCCGTCGATCTGGCATTGTTCCCGGCATTGGTGGCGACTTCGGCGGCATATATCGGCTTGATCGGCAGTGTGCGCCGCTGGACATTGACGCAAAAGGCATTGCGCGAGCAAGCCGGCTTGACCGACGCGCAGATCGGGCGCATCACCGCGCCGATAGGGTTGGAGATCGGCGCGGAGACCCCCAATGAGATCGCGATCAGCATCCTCGCGCAGATTATCAAGGTACGGCGGTCGGTGGCGCGCTAGAAAACGCGCGCTTTTGAGCGTCAACGGATCCCTGTTGCAAATCCGAAATAGCGTCATGCCGGTTCCGCCTGTACAATACCTTAAACCTTAATAACTTTAGGCATACAGCTTCAAGGCTTTTTACGTGAAAATTTTATGTATCAGCGATACGGTTGTCCCGCAAATGGAAAGCGCTGCCCACCTGCGCCGTCGTTATAACGATGTGCAAGTGTTGGTCAGTTGTGGGGACTTGCCCGCGACCTATTTGGAATTCATCACCTCGGTCTTGGGGGTGCCGCTCTTTTATGTGCGCGGCAATCACGACACGGGCTATCGCGAGTATCCGCCCGGGGGCGATGACTTGCATAACCGCACGATCAATTTTAAGGGCGTGACCTTTTTTGGCTTAGAAGGGTCAATGCGCTATAACACCAGCCCGATCCAGTATACGCAAAGTGAAATGTCGCGTATGGCGTTGGGTGCCATCCCGCTATTGATGCCGCGTCGAATGATGAAAGGGCGGGGGGTCGATATTTTTGTGACTCATGCGCCGCCCAAGGGGATTCATGACCGCGACGACTTACCGCACAATGGCTTTGAGTCGTATTTGCGCTTCATGCACATGGTCAAGCCGCGTTATCTGTTGCATGGGCACACCCACACTTGGGATAACCGCGATATTGTGCGCACGCAGTACGACGAAACGTGTGTGATGAACATTAATCCGGTGACCTTGCTGGAATTTGACGAGGGGTAAGGGACTGCCATGCGACGCCCCATATGCACCAAGTTAAGGAATCTGCCCGATGTGAAATGACGGTGAAGGTCGGTTCCAATGGGGGGGATCGGCGCGGAAACATGCGGGTTTACGAAGGTACCCCTCACCCCCCGACCCTAGGGCTTACGCATGAAACCTGTCAGACGGATGATAACAGGTCAGGATGGGCGTGTAAGGGCATGATATATCATGCCCCTACCGAGGATAAACTCATTGTGTGTTTTTGTGACCCTTTGTGAATATCGAGTACCCTCTCGTGCGTTGACCCTGCCCCCCGACCCCATCTCCCAGCCGCTTCGCTTTTCTCCCCTTCTCCTCTTGTGGGAGAAGGGGTCGGGGGATGAGGGGTAGCTGTGTAGTTACAAC
>Ga0105049_10007543_pt1 | contig 12624 bp, 11 predicted proteins | sample MAT06_FD_78087 | JGI IMG/M metagenome (GOLD analysis project Ga0105049, IMG submission 78087) | Freshwater microbial communities from Lake Fryxell liftoff mats and glacier meltwater in Antarctica - MAT-06 | ecosystem: Environmental > Aquatic > Freshwater > Ice > Liftoff microbial mat | place...
CGCACGATGTTCATCAACATCCAGCACCCGGGCGAAAGCCCCAGCGAGCGCAGCGACCCGGCCAACCCGCGCCGCATCAGCAACTGGCCCGACCAGCGCGCCGACGGCCGTCCACGCAGCGCGACGGTGGTGATCCGCAAGAACGACGGCGGGCCAATCGGCACCTGAGGCACCTGAGGCACCTCAGGCGCCGGGGCGGTCACCCAGTGCGCGCCGGAATGCGGTTTCTGCGGCGCGCCCGGTCAGTCACGTCGGCCAACTGCACCTGAATGGCGACTGCAATCGCGCGGGTGCGGCGACTGCGCGCCGGCCCGCCCGGCATCGCCGGAGTGTCCGGGACCGACGGCCTGGAAGTGACCTCGCGCCCGCTGGGACCGGCGCTGCCAGCCAGTGCGCTGGTGGTGCAGGACGGCTTCAAGCGTCTGCCGGCGGGCCTGCAGAACTTGATTCAACAAGCGCACGGAGCGGCAGAGGACCCGATGGATTGGCTTGGCTCTCGTCCTCAACCCCTCAACCCCTCAGCGACTCAAACTTGGCCGATGATCAATCGATCAACCGACCTTCGGCGTCGAAGAAAGGGAAGGGTCCAGCGAAGTCACCGATGGGGACCAAGTGTGTCACTAGGTTCGACCCGGTCCACCAATGCAGCATGAAGCCCGGAGGCTCCATGCGAAAGGCGCTCGGCGCGTTGGCATCGATGTCCAGCGCCACCTGATGCGCCGGACTTGGACAGGTCAGCGCGGCTCGGCCGCCAACGGTGGTGTGAATGCTGCGGTGCAGATGGCCGCAGACGATCAGAGCCACCTGTGGGTGCCTCTGCACGATGCCTGAAAACACGTCGCTACCCACCAGGCCGATGTCATCCATATGCCCGATGCCGGTTCGAAAGGGTGGGTGGTGCATCATGATCAATGTTGGCGCATCGGGTCGCCTCGACAGCGACTCGTCGAGCCAGCGCAAGCGGCTGGCGCAGAGCTCCCCGCCACCTTGGCCTGGAACCACCGTATCGAGCCCGATCAATCGCAACGGGTAGTCGTCAACCGCGAACTGCAGGAACTCACCGGGCGGTAGGTAGGCGCCTCCGGCGAAGGCCACACGCATGGCATGGCGCTCGTCGTGATTTCCGGGGATGACGATGATGCGTTGGTGCAGCGGCGCAAGAATGGACTTGAGGTGCGCATATTCTTCTGCGCGACCGAGGTCCACCAGGTCACCTGTCATCACGATCAGATCTGGTTGCTGCTTCAGTGACTGGATCGCGTCAACACAGGCGCGCAACATGGCCGCCGTGTCGACTTTGCGATAGGCCAGCTTGCCTGGAAGTTTGATGTGGGTATCGGTGATCTGTGCAATCAGCATGGGGTGGCCTGAGCTCAGGATCAGAAGGGCTTACAAGACCAGCAGGCCGTTGACGTCGATCGCCAGGCCAAGCTGTTCGCCGAGTTCGAAGCTTCGCCTGGCTGGGGATTCCACGACCAGGGGTTGAGCCTCGCCGACCTCGATGAACAGGCGCGTGCGGTCGCCGAGGAAAAACGCCGCAGCCACGCGGCCACTCAAAGTAGAGGGCTCATCAGCTCCGGCAAGCCGGATGTCCTCAGGACGAAAGAGCAGCTCCGTGGCACCCGCCGGCAACTGCGGCCAGCAGATCGTGCCTGCGCTGCAGGTGAAGACGCCTGCCGACGCATGGCCGCTGACCTTGTTCATGGTGCCGATGAATTCTGCGACGAAACGGTTCGCCGGGCGCTGATAGATCTCGCGCGGCGTCCCGACATGCGCCACGCACCCCTGGTCCATGACCACGATGCGGTCCCCCAGAGCCATGGCCTCGGCCTGGTCATGGGTCACGTAGACCGTGGTGATGGCCAGTGAGCGCAGCAAGGTATCGATCTCCAGACGCAGGGTGTCGCGCAACTTTGCATCCAGCGCCGTCAGGGGCTCGTCCAGCAGCAGCGCCCTGGGGCGCACGGCCAGCGCGCGGGCCAGTGCCACGCGCTGGCGCTGTCCGCCCGAGAGCTGGTCAACGCGCCGGTCGGCCAGGGCTTCGATGCGCATCATCTCCAGCATTTCCGAAACGCGCGCGTTGATCGCCTTGGCGTTGTGCTTCTTGATCCTCAAGCCGTAGCCAATGTTCTGCGCCACGCTCATGTTGGGGAAAAGGGCATAGGACTGGAAGACCATGCCGACGTTGCGTTGCTCGATCGGCAGAGCCGTGACGTTCTCGCTGTCGAAGAACACCTGGCCACCGACGTCCGGGCTTTCCAGGCCGGCGATGATGCGCAAAGTGGTTGTCTTGCCGCAGCCGGAGGGCCCGAGAAAGACCAAGGTCTCACCCGCTTCTATGTCGAGTTCGAGCGTCTCGAGCGCCCTGGTGCCGTCGGGAAACGTCTTTGAACAGCCTTTGAGCTGGATGGAAAACGGCCGGCCAGCCGCGCTCATGAGACGTCCTTGACCGAGAACTTCTTCGACCTGGGTGTAGCGAAGAACTGCAGTGCAAGCAACAACGGCATGATCATGACGAAAAAGATCAGCGTGTAGGCACTGCCGACTTCCAGCCGCAATGAAGCGTAAGCGTCGGCCAGCCCCACCGGCAGGGTCTTCGTAAATGGCGTGTGCAGCAGCCAGGTCATGTTGAATTCGCCCATCGACAGCGTGACCACCATCAGCGATCCAGCCAGGATGCCGCTGCGGCAATTCGGCAGCACGATATCCCGGAAGCGCTGCCCGAAACTTGCGCCCAGCGATGCAGCGCCTTCTTCAAGCGTTTTGAGGTCGATCGCCATCAAGACGGCCAGCACTGCGCGCACCATGAAAGGCAGCGTGAAGAGTACGTGGCCAACCAGGATAAAGCTCCACGAGGTGCGGAATCCACCCGCTGTGCCGTAAGTGACGATCAGCGCCAGCGCCGTGGCCAGCCCTGGCACGGCCACCGGCATGACCAGCAGTTCTTCGATCGCGCGGGTGAACCTGTTCTGTCGCCTGGCCAGGGCGTAAGCGGCGGGCACACCCAGCACGAGCGTGATCGCCAGGCAAGCCAGCGACAGTCCGATCGAGGCGAAGATGGTCTCGCGATAGCCGTCCCAGACCTCGACCACCCAACGCAGAGTCAGGCCGCTCTCAATGCCGACGAGGTAGTTGACGGTCAATCCGGCAAGCATCGACAGAATGACCGGGACGATGAGAAATGCGCAGATCAACAGCGTGAAGGCCAGTTGCAGCATGAACAGCCAGCGGCGCTTGTGCATCAGCTTGTGCGTCAGCTGGCGCATCAGCTGGTACATCAACTGGTGCATCACTATCCCGCAGCCGCCACGGTGGATCCAGCCGCAGACCTTGCCAGTGCCAGCACGACCCAGGTGATGGCGCCCAGCACGAAACTCAAGGCTGCAGCCATGGCGATGTTGGCCGAGAGCGTGAACTCGGTGTAGATGACCATCGGCAGCACGTTGATCCGGGTGGCCAGCGTGAACGCTGTGCCGAAAGCGCCCACCGCAGTAGCAAAGCAGATCGCCCCAGAAGAGATGAAGGCGGGCTTGAGCCCCGGCAGGATCACATCGCGCACCACTTGCCAGGGTGAGGCGCCCAGTGAACGCGCAGCCTCTTCCAGTTTTGGGTCGAGTTTCTCGGTCGCCGCCATCACTGTCAGGATGGTGCGCGGTATTGAGAAGTACACATAGCCCATGAAGAGGCCAGCCATCGAGTAGGCGAAGACAAGTCTCTCTCCACTGATCGCCTCCGTCACGGTTCCGATCAAACCCTGGCGACCAGCGAGCATGATGACCATGAAGCCGATGACGACGCCGGGGAAAGCCAGCGGCAGAGTCAGCATGGCCACCAGCACGGCGTTGCCAGGGAACCGGTGGCGCTGCAGGAAGACGCCGGCAATGCCGCTGATCACCAGCGTGACGAGCGTTGTAGCCGTGGCCACGGCCAGCGTCGACAGCAGCGATCCGAAGTAGAGCCTGTCGGTGACGATCGCGGCATAGGCCGCCCAACCCAGCGTGCCGCTGCCGCCGATGAAGAACAGCCGCCCCATCGGCAGCAAAAAAAAGGCCGCAAAGAAGACGCCGGCCGGCAACATCAGCACCAGCAGTCGTCGGTTTTCGCTTTGCATGCGTTCAGTGCGTGGCTCACAACGGGCAGCAAAGACGCCGCCCAACCCGTGTCAAGCCAAGGTTGTCAGTTGACTTCAGCGCGGTAACGCTCGACGATGCTTTTCTGCGCAGCGGCAAGCTTCTTCAAATCGATTGGCTTGGCCCGCGCGTACTCGGTTTCGGGCAGGAACTTGGCCTTGGCCTCGGCCGACAACTGGTCGGCGAAAACCGGGCGCAGAAAGGCATTGCCCCACATCGCCTGGCTCTCGTTGGAGAGCACAAAGTCCAGCACTTTTTTGCCGTTCTCCGGATTGGGCCCCTTGTTCGTCAGGGCCATCACATAAGGGAAGATCACCGTGCCTTCCTTGGGGATCACGAATTGCACTGGCGCCTTGTCTGTGTACTGACCGCGGTAGGCATTGAAGTCGTAGTCGATCAGGATCGGGATCTCGCCGGAGATCACGCGTGCATACGAGGTCTGCTTCGGCACGATGGGCTGGTTCTTTTGCAGTTCCTTGAAGAACTTGATGCCTGGATCGAGGTTCTCATAGGTGCCGCCCAGCGCCAGGTTGATGGCCATCACGCCAAGCTGACCGACGGCCGCCGAGGTCGGGTCAAGGTAGCCCACCAGCCCTTTGTACTCGGGCTTGAGCAGATCGGCCCAACTCTGTGGAACCGGCCTGTTGCCCAATGCCGCCTTGTTGACGAACAGGCCCAGGGTTCCTGAGTGGATCGCGAACCAGTAGCCCTCAGGGTCTTTCAAGCCAGCGGGGATCCTGTCCCAGCCCTTGGGCTTGTAAGGTGTGAGCACACCCATATCCTTGGCCGGATCGGCGGCGATGCCGCCAAGATAAGTCACGTCGGCTACGGGGTTTGCCTTTTCGGCAATCAAGGCCGCTACGGCCTGGCCAGAATTCTTGTTGTCCGGTGGCACCTCGATGCCCAGCCGAGTCTGGATCGCTTTCAACTGGCTGCCCCAATCGGCCCATTGCGGTGGGCAGTTGTAGCAAATTGCTCGTTGTTGTGCCTGCGCTGCCGGCAGGGCGCCGACGGTAGAAAGCAAGATGGTCAAGGCAAGTGCGGTGGATTTCATCATCACAGGACTCTCCGGGGCTGCATCGCAGACAAACGGGCTTCCGTGCCGACCGAGTTGTCGACACGATTTCGGCAGTATCACAGCGGTATGTGACAAGAGTCACCGTTCGAGCTCTGGCCGTGCAGCGGTCGGAGTGGAGTTGAACCAACCGCCCGCAGACTGTTCAACCACCCGATCATGTTCTAGTGGTAAACCCTGATCTGTGTTACGGTGCGCAATCCAGGAGATTCCATGATGATCGCAGTTTCAGATCCTTATCGCCCTCCCGGGGGTGTCACTTGGCCGGTGCTGGGGGATACCTCGGTTTACGCCGGGTACCGCCCGTTGTTGACCCTGCCCTTCGACACCCTGCGCTGGGGCTACGCCGTGGGGGTGCAGGGCGGCGTGATACCCCGCTCGCTGCTTGCATCGAACAAGTTCGACAAGGCCTTGGTGGCGGCGGAGCAGATGACGCTGGGGCCCTGGGCGCGTCGGCGCTGAAGCAGTGTGATAAGGGAGAGTGAGGGTACGGCGACCTCACCTGATTCTGCCCACAAAGGGCTCTGCCTCCAGCAGCCTAGTCGTTCGAGCTTGACCGGCAAGCAGCCGATATTGGGGTCGAGCGGGAACCAGCAAGTTGCCGACTTTGGCGGCGCGTGGCTGTGGGCGGATACTCTCAGCCTCTCAGTCCCGACGGGTCGCTCAGCTACGGGCCATCAGGTCGCTGCCCGCACCCAGGACGGCATCCTGCTGCTGGTGGCCCGCATGACTGCGACCGCGGAAGCGACCTCCAATTCCCGAAGTCGCCGCTGCCAAGTCCTTCAACTGGTGGCAGGTTGCAGAATGGTTTCGGGCAGTTCGGCCGCTGCGGGCGGTCCGACGCTGGCGCGCTGGCCCCAGTCGAGGATCTCCAGTCGCCCATCGTCGTGCTCGACCAGGGCCGTCAGGCTCTCGACCCAGTCGCCGTCATTGCAGTACAGCACGCCGTCGATGGTCCGCATCTCGGCGTAGTGGATGTGTCCGCAAACGACGCCGTGCACGCCGCGCTGGCGCGCCTCGCGGGCCACGGCGGCCTCGAAGTCGCCGACGTAGCTGGCGGCGCGCTTGACTTTGAGCTTGAGGTACTTCGACAGGCTCCAGTACGGCAGCCCCAGGCGTGCGCGCAGTGAATTGAAGTGGCGGTTGAGGCGCAGTGTCAGCTCGTAGGCCCAGTCGCCCACGTAGGCCAACCATTTGGCGCACTGGATGACGCCGTCGAAGAGGTCGCCGTGTGTGACCCAGAGCTGGCGGCCATCGGCAGTGGTGTGGATGTAGTCCTCGACAACATCGACGCCGCCAAAATTGTGACCCAGGTACTTGCGCGCGAACTCGTCGTGGTTGCCCGGCACGAAGATCACCCGCGTGCCTTTGCGCGCTTTGCGCAGCAACTTCTGCACCACGTCGTTGTGGGCCTGCGGCCAGTACCACTGCCTTTTCAACTGCCAGCCGTCGATGATGTCGCCCACCAGGAAGAGGGTGTCGCACTCGACATGACGCAGGAAGTCGAGCAGGGCCACGGCCTGGCAGCCGGGCGTGCCCAGGTGCAGGTCGCTGATCCACACCGTGCGCAGGCGCAACGGGTGAAGCGGCGCCCGCTCATCGGGATCGGCGGAATTGATCGGCAGCGGGGGGAGATCGTCGCGTCGCATGGCGTCACCGATTTTCAAGGCGCGGCGCGACGCTGTCGTGACATGGCGGCGTCAGGCCGGTGACGGCAGCGTCGATGCCACAGTGGCCCGGGGCGCGTGCATTTGCAGGATGCCCTGCAGGATCTGCGGCAGCTCGAACACCGCTTCATTGCACACCCGGCGCACGCGCTCGCGCGCCTGCGGCAGGTCGGCAAGCAATTCGTCCACCGCAGTGGCTACCTCGCCAAAGCTGCGCTTGACGATGCCCAGGCCTTGGCTGCGCACCCATTCGGTGTTCCAGCGCTCCTGCGGCATCGTCCAGGCGTTGCGCGTGACGATCACCGGCAGGCCCTGCTGCACCGCTTCGCTCAGCGAGCCGGGGCCGGGCTTGCCGATGAAGAAGTCGGCCAACTGCATCCAGCGTGCGACTTCGGGCGTGTAGCCCACCACCACGCGCGCTGCCGGCGCCGCCTGCGCACGCAGCGCCTCGGCCAGGGCCGCGTTGCGTCCGCACATCAGCACCAGCGGCGTGTGGGGCAATGCAGCCGCGATGCGTTTCATCACCCGCGAGCCGGTGCCGCCGAACAGCACCAGACCCGTGGGCGTGTGCGCGTCAAGCCCGGCCCGCAAACGCGCCGCGACGCGGTCAGACAACGGCGGCAGGTGGAACTCCGGCCTCAGCACCATGCCGCTGCTGCGGTGCACACGCGCTGGCAGCACGCCGGCGGCCAATGCCTGCTGCACCGCGTGGCCGTTGCCGCAGACCACATGCTGCGCCAGGCCAGGCTCGATCCAGAATGCGGGCGGGTGGTCGGCCATGTCGGTGAGTACGGTGACGAAGGGCACGCCGGGCCGCGCCAATGCCAGGCTGTCGTGCAGCGCACGGTTGAAGTTGGGAATGAGCGACACCACCATGTCGGGCTGCGTGGCCGCCCAGTGGCGCGCCAGCCGCTGCACCAGCGCCTTGTGCGACAGCCGGATCAAGGCCTGCAGCAGCTTCAGCTCCTGCGTCAGCCCCAGCGTGAAGCCGCTGGCCAATCGTTTGTTGTAGAGGTCTTCGGGCTCGAAGCCGAAGCTGCGCCGGAACAGCGCGCTGGGGTCGAGCACCTCGGTCAGGTTGACCTTGCGCACCTGCCACGGCAGGCCCTGCGTCACGATGGATTCCGCCAGCGCCTGCGCTGCGGCGCGGTGCCCGCCGCCGGCGTTGAACCAGACCAGATCGACCTTCGTCATGACCAGCATGCTTGCGACGCTGCGTGACTCTGGCGTGTCATCCCGCATCGCCTCAGCGCGGCGCCGGCATCGTCATCAGCGCCTGCCCCATGCAGATGCGCCGGCCCGTCTCGATGCCCGGCACCAGCGCCAGGCCCGGCGGCGCGAACACGATGATGGTCGAGCCGTGCTCGAACCAGCCCAGCTCCTGTCCCTTGGCCACCGCGTGGTCGCAGGGCATCTCGTGTGGGCCGTTCCAGCGCAGGTGCAGCAGCACGTCGAGCCAGTGCAGCCGAACGCTGGCCACCAGGATGGCGGCCACCGGCACCAGCGCCAGCGGCGTGCCGTCGGCCAGCCGCATACGGATCACCGCGCGCTCGTTGCGGCAGAACAGCCGCTGCACGCGCGCCAGCGCGATCGGGTTGACGTTCCAGGTGTCGCCGCTGAGGTAGCTGACATGCTCGATGCGCGCGTCGTGCGGGGCATGGAAGCGGTGGTACATGCTGGAGGTCAGTCGCAGCGTGACGTAGGTACCCCCTTCGAAGGGCACGGCGCGGGCGGCCTGGCCGAACAGGTCGGCGATGCGGTAGGGCGAGCCCTTGGCTTGCAGCACCATGCCGCGCTCGACACGCCCGCAGGCGCCGACGATGGCGTCGCAAGGGCTGGCCAGCACTTCGGGGGCCATGTCCACCGTGCGCGCGCCGGGATTGAGTTCGCGTGTGAAACAGTCATGCAGGCTGGCGAAGTGCTGCTGCTTGGCCTCGGCCAGGTCGAGCTCGGTGAACAGCCGCCACACCGCGATCGAAGCCCGGCACACCCAGGGGTTGCGTATCTTGCTGAACCAGCCCATGAAGCGTGTCAGCGCAATGCGCGGCACGCGATTGGTGAGCAGGAAGTTGAGGTCTTCCTGCAGCAGCAGACGGTCGCGAATCTGTGCCAGGTTCATGGTTCTCATGCAGCCAGGGCCTGCAGCGGCATGGGCACATGGGTGGTCCGCGGCGCGGCCTCGGCGCGGCCGATGCCCAGGTGTTCGAACCCCAGCTGCTTCATCATGGCCGGGTCGTACAGATTGCGGCCGTCGAGCAGCAGCGGCGTCTTCATCGTATTGCGCAAGGCGATGAAGTCGGGGCTGCGAAACTCGCGCCACTCGGTCACGACGAGCAACGCCGAAGCACCTGCTGCAGCAGCCAGTGGGCTGCTCACCAGTTCCAGTCCTGGCCGGCCCGGCCAACGGGCGGCGAGACCGGGCATGGCCACCGGATCGAAGGCGCGCACGACGGCGCCGCGTTGCAGCAGCTCGTCGATGACGACCAGACTGGGCGCCTCGCGCAGGTCGTCGGTGCCAGGCTTGAACGCCAGCCCCCAGACTGCGATCGTGTGGCCGGCGAGCGATTCGCCCAGGCGTGCCACGAGTCGTTCACACAGGAGGTGTCGCTGGCGATCGTTGATGTCCTGCACGGCGTTCATCAAACCCAGTTCGACACCGACCTCATCACCCATGCGGCGAAGCGCCTTCACGTCCTTCGGCAGGCATGACCCACCCCAGCCGCAACCGGCGTACAGGAAGTGGCTGCCGATGCGCGGGTCGCTGCCGATGCCCAGCCTGACCTGCTCGATGTCGGCGCCCAGCCGCTCGGCCAGTGCAGCCATTTCGTTCATGAAACTGATGCGCGCAGCCAGCATCGCGTTGGCCACGTACTTCGTGAGCTCGGCGCTGCGCACGTCGGTCAGCAGCAGCCGGTCCCGGTTGCGCAAGAAAGGCGCATAGAGGGCGCGCATCAGCAGCCCCGCCTGCTCGTCATCGGCACCGACGATGACGCGGTCGGGACGCATGAAATCCTCGATGGCGTCGCCTTCCCTCAGGAACTCGGGGTTGGAGACCACGGCATAAGGCAACAGCACCGACCGGCGGCGCAGCTCGACGCCGATGGCTGCGCGCACTTTGTCGGCGGTGCCTACCGGCACGGTGCTCTTGCCCACGATGACCTTGTAGTCGTACATGTGCTGGCCGATCGTGGCCGCGGCCGCCAGCACGTAGGCCAGGTCGGCAGATCCGTCCTCGTTTGACGGCGTGCCCACGGCGATGAAGATGATGGTGCCGTGCGCCACTGCGCTGACCGCATCGGTGGTGAACTGCAGGCGACCTGCTGCAGCGTTGCGCTTCACCATGTCGCCCAAGCCCGGCTCGTGGATCGGGATCTGACCGCGCTGCAGCTCTTCCACGCGCTCAATGTTGATGTCCAGGCAAACGACGCTGTTGCCCATGTCGGCAAGGCAGGCGGCGGTGACCAGGCCGACATACCCCGCGCCGAAAACGCAGACCTTCATCGCAACCCCTGATGGCGACGCCCCGAAGGCGACTGAAGAAATCTTCGGCGTCAGCGATGACTCGGAGGTGACTCTTCGGTGTCAACTGCATGACCGTGTGGCGTGGCGACACGGGTTCATCAGGCTGTCAAGACTTCGTATTAAAAGGACCTCATTGACGCAGCAGCGAGCCTTCATGAACGAGCCCCTTGTCCTTGGCGCGATCGCCGTCGCCGGCCTGGCTGCAGCCTGGCCGCTGGCCCGCCAGCGCCTCGAACTCTCACTGGCCAAGCACCCGTCGCTGATGGGTCACTCGCGCATGGCCAAGCGCGTGGCGCGGCTGGTGCCGGGCTATGCCTACGACGAGGCGCGTTTCTTCGCCAGCGACGGCGCGCCGGCCGAGGTGCAGCAGCGCCGCCGCGAAGGCTTCGCGCGGCTGGCGGGGCAGCTCAATGCGCGCCACGCAAAGTCGATCGAGGCCACGAAGCGCACGCGCGAGTCGCTGTCGGACCTGCAATTCACCGGTGCCTACCGTGTGCCCTTCCAGTACAGCCCCTACCTGCGCCAGCACCTGGCCATCGGCGCCTTTGTGCAACGTTGCGACGGTGTCACCGTCACTGACCTCGACGGCCAGGTCTTTCTCGACCTCGCCGGCTCGTACGGCGTCAACGTCTTCGGCCACGACTTCTACAAGGCCTGCATCGCCGAGGGCAGCACGCGTGCTGCCGAGCTGGGCCCGATGCTGGGCAGCTACCACCCGGCGGTGGCCTGGAACACAGAGCAGCTCAAGCGCATCTCGGGCCTGGACGAGGTCAGCTTCCACATGAGTGGCACAGAAGCAGTGATGCAAGCCGTGCGGCTGGCGCGCTTCCACACGAAGAAGAAGTACCTCGTTCGCTTTGCCGGTGCGTACCACGGCTGGTGGGACGACGTACAGCCCGGCCCCGGCAACCCGATGCCGCCAGGCCGCACCTACACGCTCAAGGAGATGGACGACGACACCTTGCGCGTCTTGCGCCGCCGCCGCGACATCGCTTGCGTACTCGTCAACCCGCTGCAGGCGCTGCACCCGAACAAGGCCGCGCCGGCCGACAACACGCTGCTCGACGGCAGCCGCAGCGCGCACTTCGACCGCGAGGCCTACACCGCGTGGCTGCAGCGCCTGCGCGCGGTGTGCAGCGAGCGCGGCATCGTGCTGATCTTCGACGAGGTCTTCATGGGCTTCCGCCTGGCGCCGGGCGGCGCGCAACAGTACTTCGGCGTGCGCGCCGATCTGGTCACCTACGGCAAGACCCTGGGGGGCGGCCTGCCCGTGGGCGTGGTCTGCGGCAAGGCGGCGCTGATGAAACGCTTCCGCGAAGACCGTCCGGCCGACATCTGCTTCGCGCGCGGCACATTCAACTCGCACCCCTATGTGATGGGCGCGATGCAGGTCTTCCTGGAACGACTGCACAGCGCACCGGTGCGTGCGATGTATGCCGACCTTGACGCCACCTGGAACCGGCGTGCCGAGCAGATGAACCAGCGCCTGCGCGAAGCTGGCGTGCCGGTGCAGGTGGCCAACCTGTCCAGCGTGTGGACGGTGTTCTACACCCAGCCCTGCCGCTACCACTGGATGCTGCAGTTCTACCTGCGGGAGCAGGGTTTGCATCTGAGCTGGGTGGGCACCGGCCGGATGATCTTCAGCCTGAACTGGACCGAGGCCGACTTCGACGACATGCTGCACCGTTTCGTCAATGCCGCGCAGGCCATGCAGGCCGACGGCTGGTGGTGGCACGCGCCGGCGCTGACGTACAAGGCGATCCGCCGCAGCCTCTTGCGCGAGATTCTTTCGCACCGCTTCTGAAGCCGGCGTGAAAAAGCCCGCACGCGGCGGGCGGACAAGCAGCAGGGCAGGGGCTCAGCGGCCGCTTGCGTGGGGCATCGGGTCGATGAGTTCGCCGCGCAGCAACGCCAGCGGCGCGCGCCAGTAGAGCATCGCATCGTGGAACGGGTCGGTGATGATCTTCGTCGCCCACACCAGACCCGTCTGCACATCGGCCAGGAAGAACAGGTGCACGGTGCGGAACAGCAGACCGCCCGCGCCCAACGCGAGCCAGGCCATGCCGACATCGTGCAGCCAGCCCTGGAAGTCGACGGCCGGCAGGATCAACCCGCCCAGCGAAGGCGCCAGCCACAGTGCCACTGGCACGGCCACCCAGATCGCCATCAGCACCACTTTGCGGCGCAGGTTGTAGCCGACCTTGATGGCTTCCTTGTGATCGTGCGTGGC
>Ga0105049_10007545_pt1 | contig 12622 bp, 10 predicted proteins | sample MAT06_FD_78087 | JGI IMG/M metagenome (GOLD analysis project Ga0105049, IMG submission 78087) | Freshwater microbial communities from Lake Fryxell liftoff mats and glacier meltwater in Antarctica - MAT-06 | ecosystem: Environmental > Aquatic > Freshwater > Ice > Liftoff microbial mat | place...
AATCAGGAATATGCTTACACTGAGAAAAATTGGGATGAATTATTCTGTGTAATTCAACCCATGCAGGTTACAAAAAGTTACTAGCTGTAGTGAAGCGATCGCAGCTTATTCTTTTTGTAGTGGCATTGCTGCAAAATATTCTTGTATGAACAGAACGCTAGCGATCGCCAATGCGTTGAAGTAAAAGGCGATCGCTATGGATAATGCCATAATCGAACATTATAAATTCAGGGAAGGTATTTTATTTGAAGGGATTTACTATCCTAAGCCGCTGCTTGACCACTAAAAATTGACTGTTGCGTTATGTCTATTCCAATGGATACCCTACGACAAAATTAGACTGTTGCCCAGACAACAAATCCGCTTCCTTTACTGCCTCCTGATTCAGTCGTTGCTCTTGCCAAGCTAGTCCCATAATAAAGGCAACTGAAATCATGTAGCCAGGTTCTTCCATTTGGGTAAAAATCAAGCCAATCACAAATACACTCAGCAATGTGATCTTCAAGACATCGTTCAGGCCAAAGTATCGCCACGTTAGATAACCCAAATACAAATAAGCCCCTAAACCCAGCAACCCTAAATCTCCCCAAATCCCAGACCAACCAAAGATGGGGCTGAATAAGCTAGAGCCACTCGTCAGCCAAAAACCAGCGACAAAATCCATGGATTGCTGGCCAATGGTCGTTGTCGTTGAACCCAAAGGACCCAAGATGGCTGCATAATCTCTGAGAAACCATGCTCCCAGACGACTAACAGTATGACCCGGCCCAAGTCCTAGCAGCCAATTTAGAGGAGAATCATAATGGTCAGCAATCAACCGAATTGAGTAAAACTTAGCATACCAAGCTAACCCATCTGAACCATAGAGTTCTGGTCTGGCCCAAGCTGTGTAAGCTGCAAATGCCTCTACGTTTTGAGCCAACCATATACCAATAAACCCAATCAGCAGTAGACCGATTACAAGCTTTAAAGTCTTGGCAATATCTTTTGAATTAAGCAGGATGAAGAGAACCCAGGCTACCCCAAAGGCAAGCACAAGCTGCTTGGAATCAGAAAATAACAAATGGAACAGCGCGGCAGATGCTACAACACCTCGGATCCACAGTGGAGATCCTTTACTATTGGTAAAAAAGTACAGAGTAAATATAAAAGATACTGTCGCCGAAACATAATTGCCGGCTCCCGATACAAAAAAGACGCCTCCACAGCCATCTGTTCCGTTCAGTCCTCCGGCATTTATCCGTCCTGCATCAATTAGAGGTTTCTGCAGCGCGGCCAGTAAGAAGTTAATCAATACGGAACCATAAAGCACCTTCTTTATTTTTGCAAATGCTTTGGCGGATAGAGGAAGACAGCCAAATGCCAACAAAAACATAAAAGGTTCGCCCAGCATCATGAAACTGACGATCGCATTGATTAATCCAGCATCGTTCCAAAGCGCACTAGCAATGGTGACACCAAACAATAGCGATAGACCGGTCAGAAACGAGTAGGCAAGCGAAATTTGCTTCCGATCTCTGGTTCGAGTTGTGGTTATAACAACGGCGCATACAGCGGGGATTAGCCCAAAGTGTAATAAATTGAGTAGGGAAAATCGAATTGTTGTGGCGAGAATGCGTGAGTAAAAAACACTACAAAAAGCCAGGATAATCAAGTTTGAGTTCTTGAGGCAGTCGTTCTTTTTCTGCATTTAGATCAATTCCGAATACGATTGCAAACATTGAGCGGCGATCGCGGTTTTTGAGAATCGTAGATGAATATCTGCTTTTCCTGGTGTACTTAATTCTAGCGATTGGGTCATTGCTTGCGCTAGATTTTTGACCGCGTCCTCTGCCAAATCAAAATAAGTGCAACTGGAGGAACCTACTTCTCTAAAGATGGGGATATCTGAACAGACGACCTTGCATAAAAAGTGTAGTGCTTCTACTAAAGGAATGCAGAATCCTTCTAGGGCTGAAGGCATGACAAAAAGTTGACAGTTTTGATAAAGCCAGCAGAGTTCACTGTCTTCGATCGCAGATAGCATCAGGACAGAGTCTTCAAGTGAAAGCTCTCGAATCAAATTAAGTAAGCTGTCTGTTTCGGGACCCAGACTTCCAACAATCAGCAACTTTGTTGGGACGGTAAACCAATGCTCGTGAACTAGTTGTGCGTAGGCACGGAGTAACAAGTCAAAATTTTTATTTTTACGATGTTGTCCTACACTGAGTATATAAGGGGCATTAAAATCTTTCGGTAGATCTTTTGGTTGTATCGATTCAGTCTGTTCAAAATCGACGAAATTGTAAATTACACTGGTTCTTTTGCGATCAGAAACAACTTCAGGAAAATAATTTTCTAAATCATTAAGAGTTACTTTAGAAACACAGATTAATCCATCACTACTACGGATACACTGCTGTAAAAATAAGCGATTGAATAGAACTTGCTGGTAACCAAAATTCTCAGGAACTTGGTAGGGATATAGATCGTGAATGGTTGCGACTACAGGACAAGAAAAGCGCGATCGCAAGAATGGCAATGGAAACGCTAAATGTACGATACTAGGGTTGATTTTTTGAACGAGCTTTGGCAAGCCAAACAGATACCAAAGATTTCTCGAAATCGAACTGTTTTTAATATCAATGCCAACAATTTTAATTTTAGGAGACGAAAGAGCAAACGCCGTTGCAAAATAATCTTTTTGCCAGACTCCAGTCACTAACGTAACCTTGCTCACCGGGTCTAAATCTGCTAAGCAACGAGCTAAATTTGCGGCATGTCTACAAACGCCAGTTGGGTTGAGAGGGCGATGTAAAACAACAATTAAAATATGCATTATCTTAGGCAGAAATAAGTGAATTAAAACCTATCGTGCTCCGACTTGAAATGTAACCAGACAAAGCAACCTCCTGCTCTTGCAGTCACAGTGGTGGCGATCGCTCAAACTTTCAAAGAAGACTTCGCTTGATTCGGCTCCGGTTTTGCCACCAATCCTTCATAGATATGGGCAAACTGTTTGCCTTTTGCCTCCCAGCTATAGTAATCCTTAATTTTCTGTTGCCCTGCCCGTCCCATTTGCACCCGCAATTCGTGATCCTCAGCCAGCTTAACCATTGCTTCTGCCAGATCTCGCACTGCCTGTTCAGGGCTTTCTGCCGCGACTCTGATCCCAACATCGGGAGTCACTAACTCCGACGGGCCTCCCAGATCCAGACAGAGCACCGGTCTACCGGTTGCCATTGCTTCAAGGGGCACCCATCCACCGGAATCATGCAAACTGGGATGAACGAGGACAGAACTTTGCCCTAACTTAACTAACACCTCGTCTCGCGGTAATAGTCCGAAGAACTTGACCTGATCAGCAATTCCCAACTCTTGAGCCAACGCTTGCAACCGATTTAGTTCAGGTCCCTCACCTAACACCCAATACTCAGCACCTGAAAGCTTAGCTTGAGCAAATGCTCTAATCCCCAAGTAAATCCCTTTCCAGTGCAGCAGCCGCGCAATATTAATAAACCGAATCGGAGCAGCTAGAGGCAATGGGCATTCACTTAGTTGGGCAATTTCTAACTCACTTAACCCTGATTCAGACAGTCGTTCTACCCGCTCAGTGCCTAATTGATAGATTCGTTGGGCGGTATCTTTTGTTGTGGCGTAGATTAGAGCACTCCGCTGCGCCGTCAACCGGGTGAATAAATCACACTCACCGACAAAGCGCCATACCCCCCGTAGCGTTTCGTACACCTTGTTTTTGAAGCTAAAGTCTACCCAAAAAGGTGCCGGAGCAGACTCGCCGCCGCCTACAGGTCCCCAAATAAAAGGAATTGGTAATAGAGATAGAAAACTAGGGGAGGAATAACGAACAAAAGTCACATGATGGGACACATCAAATTCCACTTCACGATGCAGCTTGCGAGCCACAAAATAAGCCTGGATTTGCCAGAGGTAGTAATGGAGTTGCATCGCGCCCGCCTGCCCCCAGCGCAAACTGTCCTGCCAAAAGGGCAAGGTAAAGTAGACAAAGTGTAGATTGGGGTTAGGATGGCGCTCTAACTCAGCCTCGATCGACCCCCGGCTCTCATCCGGTCGAGTCAAGACCCAAACCTCGTGGTGTTTGGCAACCTCACTCGCAACATTCCAACCAACTCCGCGCTCAGAGCCTTTTCCAGGTTCGCAGGAGTAGGCAGAGATTAATATTTTCATAGACTTAGCATCTCCAGATAACATACGATTGCTGTCCCGATCGCTAGACTCTTTCCCATGCGTATATTCAGTCAGACAGATGATAGATCTTGCATGAATTGGATTCAGTGACCCTAGGGCTGATTCAAATACCCAACCAATGCTTAAACTTATTTTTGCTTTTTGCCAGATAAGCTACGAGCAGCCAACTGAATAGGAAAGTGGGAATAGAAATAACTAACATCGAAGCAACTGATATAGCACTGCTGGTATCGAACCAAAGATGAGTTACCACAGGCTTGACTGTGTTCATAATAAACGGATGGATTAAATAAATCCCAAAAGAACATGCACCAACACTAATCATAAACCGCTCTGAGAAACTGGCTGCAAAGTAATTGGAGACAGAAAGACAACTGAAAAGCAAGCTGTAGGCCAGAAGAAGTTCTGATAAAGCTCCAGGCAAAAACTTCCTTCCTAGAAGATTACACAGCACAAACAAAGTGATCCAGCCTGTAGGCTGGATCTTGGCAAGCAAGTACTTCATCTGCTGTGGATGCCAGTTTAAGCTCAATGAGATTAAGAAGTAGGGTAAACATCGGATCACCCAGGCCACTTCTACCATGACTAATCTGAGCCCAGGGTACTGCTCGAAATTAATCCCCCAGGCACCTAATAGCTTTTCAAAAGCAATATCTTCACCCAACTGAAATGAATTTCCAGTCGCTTCAAGCAGCCAATATAGGCTAACTCCTAGCATTGAAATTAATCCTAAGCGATACCCACGAACTTTCAACCTGTCTAACAACGGCATCAATAGTGTTAAGACCGTGCCAGCAAACAAAAGAGGCAAAAAGTAAAGGTGATAGGAAACCCCTCCCATAAAGACGAGCGATAGGGGATCTTGCAAAAGTTGCTGCACTCGATTGGGTTTATGAGTCAGCGTAAACACGATGACTCGAGAAATCAAAAACAGCATACTCCAGGTGACATAAGGAATCAAAATCCGTTCAACTCTGGATTGCCAAAATTTGCGGGAATAGCCAATCTCGGACTTAGTCGTCACAAAGTAGAACGCTGTCGCCAAAAAAAAAGGCACCGCAAAATAGAATAGATGTCGAAATTCGATAGCAATAGAGCTAATCGGCAAGCCCCAAGTTTCATCTCCCGAATGAACTAGAATCACGGCGTAGGTTGACAATCCTCTGCCAAACTCGATACCAAGAAACCTCGTTTTACTCATGATCCTAATTTTTTAGCTGTTTCATCGAACAATCACCCTTATAACCTTTTTTTGTATCGAAAGATGTATTCCTTATATCTAGGCTTGAAAAAGATAAAGCCCAATAAAGTAATGAGATTTTCAAGACTCATAACTCAACAGTGAGATAGAGTTTTCCATGCTTGTCTTTAACGTCTTTAACATCCTCCTAAAGCAACTTTTTCATACACCTCTGCTACTCGTTCTGCCGTCTTTCGCCAGGTAAAAGAATGCACTCTAAGTAATCCTTTCTCAATCAATCTAGATCGAAAATCTGCATTGTGACAGAGTTGAAGCACTGCTTCTGACATCGCCTTCATATCAATGGGATCAACTAAAATGGCGGCATCGCCTGCGACCTCTGGCAATGAAGAAACATCGGATGTGATCACCGGAGTTCCACAAGCCATCGCTTCTAGCACCGTTAATCCAAATCCTTCGTAAAGCGACGGTGCGAGTAGAATATCCGCAGCATTGTAAATCTGGAGTAAGAGATCTTGGTTGGGCTTACCTAAATAGGTAACTTTTTGTTCAAGCTGATGATTTTGGATAAACGTTTTTTGGTCGGCGGTAAAGTCATCTCCAGCTTTCCATAGTCGAATCGGAATGCCCTGCTGAACTAATGTGTGGACGACCTTAAGCACACTTAGAAGATTTTTACGGTGGTGAGATGAGCCAACATTTAACAAACAAATTTCATCCGGAGAGTCTGTATATTTTTGTCTGAGATGTTCGACGGATTGGTTGGGAAGGGAGTGAAAGTGTTTTTCGGTTCCATTGGGAACGACGACGATTTTTTGATGCTCAATTCCAAGTATTCTTTCAACATCGCTTGCGGTATTGGAGGATACTGTAACGACGCGGTTTGCTTTCAACATGCCCCGCACTGAATAGTCCAACATAGCTGTGCTGAACGCAGGGAAGCGAGCTTGTTCTCGCAGTAGTTCGGGGTAAACATATTGAACTAAGTCATGACATGTCACCACAATCGGTTTGCCCAAATTTGCGAGCCAGTAAGCAACGTGAGCATTGCTGTGATCGATGATATGAAACAGGTCAGTTGCTTGCTGTTTCACCTTACGAGGATGTCGCCAGAAACGTTCGTAATATTTACGCAGTCCAGTTCCCGAATGCCATGAATTGTCTTCGCCATCCCACCAGGGATCGGGTGCGATTTCAGCAATTGTCCACTCTGGTCGAATTTGTCTCAGTTCTGAGACTAAGTTATCAGCATAGACATCCATGCTGATCGCATTACCCCGCTCGCGGCGAACGATCGTTAGATGCATTAGACTAATCTTTCACCTCACTAATTCTCCGGGATGCTGTGGGTTTGGATCGATCGCCAAAGTTGAATTAGCCGCTCAGCGATGCGCTGATGGCTATAGTGCTGATCGACGCGATTAAGGCCATACTCACTTGTTTGTTGCCACCACTGCGGATCCTGAATCAATCGTTCCAGAATCAGCGTTAATCCTTGCACATCTTCTTCCTGAAATACTAAATCCGATCGCCCAATAACATTGGGAATTTCACCAGAAGTCGATCCGACTACCGGAATCCCCATTGCCATGGCTTCAATCAGCACATGTCCAAACTGCTCTTTCCATCCAGGAGTGGTACGGGAGGGCAATACCAGCACATCAAAAGCCCCCAGTTCTTTAGGGGCTTGCTCATGGCGTACTGCTCCGCGCCAGATGACTGAATCAGCAACCTGCTGGTTTTCAGCTTCTTGTCTAAGGGTGGCTTCATCAGCCCCGGAACCACACAAAGTCACACAGACGTTGAATCCCCGCTGCCTTAACTCCCGCAGCGCAGCAAAAATCAAATCTATCCCTTTAGAGTGAGCTAATCGTCCCAAAAAGCCGATATTGAAGGGGCGATTGCTCCCTTCAGATCCTGAGTGCGCGGTAACTTGGCGTTCATGGGGCGAGAAAAAGTTAGGGTCAACGCCCATTTGCGGCATGACCTCTAGCAACCCGCTGTAGCCCCATTTTCGCATAATGTTGGCTCCATCCTGATTACCAGGAATAATCACTTTGGCTGTGTTAAGCACAAACTGGCAAATCCACCAGCGAGGAGTGGGCAATTGCCGTTCCAGATTTTCCCAGCCAAAAATCACCATTGGTGTCTTTGTGAGACGGCTCCAAAGGGCAAGCTCAAAAGTGCTGAGAGAAAACACCTCCTCTTCCACCTGAAGAATATCGGGTTTGAAGTTGTTGAGAACGTGCCAGAGATCCCAAGGGGCGTACATATGAGCACCACCTTTTCCAGAAAGTAAGACAGGTGCGGAGTAAAGATGCAGCTTAGGATAGGGGTTTTCAAGAGGCAATGGGCGGTTCCATTCCAATGCTTTCCAGTTGCTTGGTGCTAATAGACCTACTTCGACATTTCCTGTTTGAGCGATCGCATTGAGTTTGCCCTGATTCACCCCCACGACATAAGCATGGCTGACAAACAATACTCGCAATTTTCTTGTCGTCTCAACGCTGGCGAGATGGGAAGCATCTGTAGTTGTTTTAGTTATAGGGATACCAGCCATCGTCATCTTCTCTCTGAGGTTAATGCTATGAGCTTGTCAGGGTTCGCAATTGCTGAATTGTCCAACTGATCACTTTCGGACGGTAGTGAGGTGCATAGAGCCAGGTAATTGCGGGTTCTGCTAGGGATAGCGGCATAAACCCAACCCAGAGAAACCATAAGCTGTAAATTAACCGCTTTGGCCAGTTAAAGTCAGAGTACTTCCATAAAGAGCGAATTCCCTGATAAACCAGCGTATAAGCCCGATCTTCAGGAATGGGATGATTTAGTGGATCAAGCCGCAATGAGTTGATCCGTGACCACAATCGTCCGATCGATCGCTGCTTCAAGTCAGGCGGAACCTCATATCCCAACTCGGTCGCCTTCTTCACCAGCAAGGTATAATTCTGCAAGTCATGGCGTACAAACCGTTGAAACTTGGCTGGGCTGACCGTTGCCAATGCCCATTGATTTGTTCCGTGAATGCGATAGCCCCCTAAAGGTTCTTCGATCGCTGCCACCTCACCGTAGAAGGGAATTAAGGTTGATAAGTAATCATCGGCTGTGAGTTTGTATTCGTCCGGGATGGGAAATAACTCTTTGAGGGCATTCCGGTTTAAGGCATTCCCACTGGTGGGTGTACTGGTATAACCGCCGCTTGTCAATAAATTACGCCATACCTCGCCCGTTGAAAGCAGACCAGACCCCTGAGGCATGGAATAGCCCAAATCTTGCTGCTCCCCATCCACGACTTTGAGCCGATAATGAACTTTAGCCAGGTTGGGTTGCCAAATCTGAACGATGCTCTCAACGGCATTGGACATTAAATAATCATCTGAGTCTAAAAAGAGGATGATGTCACCCTGGCTTTTCGCAAACCCACTATTAAACGCGGCTGCCTGTTTGCCGTTGGGTTGCAGGATGGGAATGATGCGATCGCCATACCCAGCAATAATTTCCCGAGAGTTATCCGTGGAACCGTCGTCCACAACAATCACTTCAGTATTGGGATAAGTCTGGCTTAGCGCACTATCGATTGCCTCTGCTAAGAAGCGATCGTAGTTGTAGTTATTGATGATGATACTGACCAGCGTATCTACTTTCACAACCCTAACCTCTTTAGATCTTCAACAGATGGGATAAAGATATCCAAAAAAAAGCTTAAACTATATTCATTTATTTGTCTTGATTTACAGGATTGTCTTGAGCAAATCTTTAACTTTCTGTCCAGCTACCCGCCAGTTTAGCCGTGATTCATATTCATGGAAAGCAGATCGGGCAAGATCTTGATAGCTTGAATAGTTGGTAAATAGATTTGTGATGTAGTCACAATAATGGGTAATATCGGCACTGGGATCAAATAATCGACCATTAATATCGTTATGAACCATGGTTGGCACTCCGCCAACTGTCGTTGATAAGCAAGGAACACCCAGTGAGTTCGCTTCACAAAATACGATCGGGGTACAGTCGGCTAATGTTGGTAAAATCAGAAAATGAGACTCCATTAATAATTTCTGAATCTTAGCTTTCCCTGCTTCTGTCGATTTGCTGATGAAACCCAATGGTTCCACAAATTCAGGCAGGGTTTCTTCAATTAAAGGTTCACAACCAACAATCGTCAATTTAGTTTTTAGACCAGCTTGATTTAGCTTTTTTGCCACCTGGTAAGCGACATTCCCGCCCTTCCTAATCCAATCCACCCCTAGAAATAGCAAGTTACAACAATCACTAGGTCTAGAGTCTATAACAGCTTGAATCGAATCAGAGGTAAATGGACTTTCGGTATTGGAACCAAACGAAATAACTTTAACTTTAGAAGGGTCAGCGCCATAATCATGGACGGCAGATTTTGCTGCCCAATCCGATGAATAAATAGCCAGCTTACATCTTTCTAAAGCAAGCTGCTCTATGTGGTGCCAATCTCGAATTACCTCTTCAGGTAAATTACTATAAAGAGGATAGAAGTTCTGGACATTAGCAAATGTTCCATCTGCCCAAAAAACGATGGGCTGCTCACAGTCAAGATAGGCGATCGGATTGATTGTCGCACTAAAAACAATATCTGATTTTGAGTGAGCTAGTTTATGTGTAATTTGTCGCGCATAATTTCTGAGAGTAGCGGGATCCGCATCTTTTTGATAATTCTTAGCATAAAAAGCTTTATAAAAACGACTCTTGATCTTACGAGCAGCCTCCAGAGCAACAGAGTCACTTAAAGGCCCAATATATTCTAAAGAAAGAACCTGCTTTTCAAGTGACTGGGCAATGTAATAACCTGTCCCCGACCATTCATTAGAACCCTTCAAGCTCCGTGCATCATAGGTTGTTACATAAGCTACTTTCATATATGGCTCATCTCGGTTGATTTAAGGGCATTCAAGCGTTGCTATGCGATTGATCTAGAACGACTTCCTGGTAACTACCCGATTTGACCACCCGACCGTGCTCAAGCTGATAAATGCGATCGCAATGTTCAATAGTAGAGAGGCGATGGGCAATAATAATAATTGTTTTCGTACCGCTTAAAGCTTTTGTAGCTTCAGTCACTAACTTCTCGGTTTCAGTATCTAAGGCAGCAGTAGCTTCATCAAACACTAGAATTTCTCGTTCGTGATAGAGAGTACGGGCAATACCTACCCGCTGACGTTGCCCTCCAGATAGAAGAACTCCTCGCTCACCTACGACAGTTTTGATACCGTCTTGCAGTCGTTCAACCACTTCGGTGAGTTGAGCCATCTCCACTGCTTTGCTTAATCGAGCTTGATCAATTAAATGATCTTGAACACCAAAGGCGATATTCCGTTCTAGAGTATCATCAATCAAATAGATCGATTGAGGCACGTAACCTAGCAGGTTCTGCCAACTTCTTAGATTGTCATATACCGAAGTTCCATCAACTTTAATATCTCCTGACTGAGGAACAAATAAACCGAGCAAAACATCTACCAGAGTCGTCTTACCAGCGCCAGATTTGCCAATTAGACCAATAGATTGACCCTTTTTAATTGTTATCGAAACCTGGTCTAGTGATTTTCTTGGACTATCGGGATATTGAAAAGTAACTTTATCTAAGACTATCTGATTTTCAAATGACAAAAGAGATACTTTATGGTTTGAAGGAGAGTTTGGGTGAGCCGAGAACTCACTAAGCTCAACGATAGATGGAGCCTTCGCCTGTTCTATTTCCTTAAGCTCAAAGAATAAGCGATCAACAGCGAAGGTGTTAGATCTAAAGGTATTGATGTTGCCAACTAGATTGCTCACCGCTGGCAGAAGGCGAATGGAGGCTAGTGCAAAAATGCCTAAAATACCAGTCAGACCTTGCTCTGCTCCTTGATTTATTCTAAGAAACAACAACGTGAAGCAAATCAGAAAGGTGATCATAAACGCTTCAATCACAAAGCGTGGAAGATTTCCATAACCTTGACTCAATGTCCAATTTCTGGCGTACTTAGATGTTTGCTCCTCCATTTGTTGCTCGAAATGAGACTCACAACCGATTACACGAGTCTCTTTAAAGCTACCCAAGCCATGATTCAGAATACGAATCATCTCATTGGAAGCTTCCCAGGACTCTTTATTCCAAAAAGATAAATGCTTTCTTAAAACCTTTATCGATCCAAAAATAACAGGTAAGAGTATGGCAATAAGAATTATGGCCATGGAACTGGTATTAACTAGCAGCAAAATCAATGCCACAACAATCAATGCATTAGAAATAGAGGTTAATAGGGGCATCGCTACACCGATGCATACGTTATCTGTCGTAGTAATAACGTTTTGGATTAGTGTTGCCGAGTTAATTTTTAGATGAAAGCTATAAGGGGCTTCGAGGTAAGACCTCAATAGCTCATAAGCTAATTTACCCTTCAATTCGTAACCAACTTGGAATACTGATTTTTGTGCAATGAAACTGAAAAACGCTTTTACATAGAAGGCAATAAGAACTAGCCCACCAAGAGCAATTAGGAAATTTCGCTCAGAACTAAAATGTAACTGTCCGTAGACTAAATTTAGCCAATAGTTTGTTTTGACTAAGCCTGGGTTAGTTGCAACAGTAATAAACGGTCCAATAATTCCAGTTCCAAAAACTTCTAACCCAGAAATAAAAACAAACGTGAAAATCACTGAAATCAGTGACCTGTGATGCCCTTTGGTCAGGTACAGAAACTTTAGTAGGAATTGAGTCATAACTCAGTTAAATTAAGATTCAGGGGCAGCGAGAGAGCATTTGAATTTAAAGTACATTGCTAACAAAGTGGTCTTAGCAAAGAAATTGATAGTTATTAAATTAGTGCGCCAGCTCAAAACCTTTAAGGCTAAATCAAAAAGCTGATTGTAGCTTTGATAGCCGAAATAGTAGCGATAGTAGCCTTTAGCACTCATTGAATCAAGATAAGAAAAAACAGGCTCCTTACCAATGGCTACTAACTTCAAGTTCAAAAAATTGTTTAACTCCGAGAAAAAATACTTGACCTCTTTAAATTCTTTTTTACTTTTACGTCCGTACCAATTATTACTTCCATGGAGTCGGTACTTCGTTAATATATCAGTTGTTGAATAAACTGCTCCATACAAGGATGCACCCTTCACTAGAAAAACATATGCCTATATCCTAATTCCTTCCGCAGGTAAAGGAAAGACCTTGTTTGCCAGCGACCTGGTCAAGGTGAT
>Ga0105049_10007546_pt1 | contig 12621 bp, 14 predicted proteins | sample MAT06_FD_78087 | JGI IMG/M metagenome (GOLD analysis project Ga0105049, IMG submission 78087) | Freshwater microbial communities from Lake Fryxell liftoff mats and glacier meltwater in Antarctica - MAT-06 | ecosystem: Environmental > Aquatic > Freshwater > Ice > Liftoff microbial mat | place...
ATAATTTTTTTCATGTGTATTTAATCAGTTAAAATGGGTGCCGAAGGTTTTTATTTTATAGACCAGTTTTAAGTTGGTTTTGATGCATTTGGTTGAAAAAAGCTTGGTATTTGTTTTACTTCAGCATGGATCAGTTTGAAGAATAAAACCAATTTTATAAAAAAATCGGCTGGTTCCTCTGTATGATGCCACCACCAATTACATCGTTTCCATCGTAAAAAACGGCACTTTGTCCGGGTGCTACGCCTTTTACATCTTCATAAAAACGCACTTTGATACCATTTTCGTATGTGAAAAGCTGACTGAGTGCACCTTTATCTTTGTAACGAATTTTTGTAACCGCTTCCATACCTTCTGTGATTCCATCAAATTTCATCCAGTTGATGCCCGTTACGTTCATTTCCGTTCGGTTCAAATCAGCTTCCTCTCCTAATACCACGGTATTGGTTTCAGGAATAATTTCGGTTACGAATGCAGGTTTACCCAATGCAATATCCAGGCCTTTACGCTGTCCTACCGTATAAAATGGGTAGCCTTTGTGTTTGCCCAGCACATTACCTGAGGGGTCTACAAAATCACCGCCAGCTACTCTTTCTTCTAACCCATCTACTTTTCTTTTTAGAAAACCGCGGTAATCATTATCAGGAACAAAACAGATTTCGTAACTCTCGTTTTTCTTCGCCAGTTCCGGGTAACCAAAGTCGTGCGCCATTTGGCGAATGGCCGTTTTATGAAAAGTACCCAATGGGAGCAGGGTTCTGCTGAGTAAGTCTTGCTGCAAGCCCCAAAGTGCGTAGCTTTGGTCTTTGCTTTCATCGAGCCCTTTGCTGATATAGTATCGTCCGTTGTTGTGTTGATGTACTTGAGCATAATGACCGGTAGCAATAAAAGCGCAGCCCAACGCATCTGCTCTTTTCAGCAATGCCCTCCATTTAATGTGCGTGTTGCACATCACGCAGGGATTGGGTGTGCGGCCCGCTATGTATTCGTCTACAAAATTCTCAATCACGAAATCGCCAAATTCATCTCTGATGTCTAAAATAAAATGCGGAAAACCATGTTGCACTGCCGCCATACGGGCATCGTTAAAACTGTCGAGGTTGCAACAGCCTGTTTCTTTTTTGCCGGTAGTGCCCACTGCAGTAGCGTAGTCCCATGTTTTCATGGTGATACCTATTACATCGTAACCCTCTTTGTGGAGCATCAATGCCGCCACCGTACTGTCTATTCCGCCACTCATGGCCATTAATACTTTTCCTTTTGTACTCATATCGAAATTCTTCGATGCAAAGATAATGCTTAATGCAGTTGTTTATGCCAGAAACTAAGGTGGTCTATGAATTCATGTTGATAATGGTTATGACCAATGTTGCTATTATTTCCGAAGTAATATTAATATATAAATGATTGTGTAAATGCTTTGTGAAGGATTTATGCTTGCTGATACCAACGGAGAGTTTTCTTCATCCATTTTTTGAAGCTCCTCAGCTTTAAACTTTGAGTATGTAACTGAATTGTTTCTTTGCTTGAATCTTCTAAACCAAACTATCTTTTAATGACGGAACAATCTTCATTTATATAGATGTGTAGGGAAGCGTGGACTGTTTTCGCTGAAAGGTTTTACAGAAAAATGCTGACTAGCTTTACTGCTTCTCTAAAACGGCAAATAAAATATTTCATTTCATTACTCAAATTTGAAATACACAGTTTAAATCCAAAACAACATTCAGGCTTCCAATACAGGCGACGGCTGCTATGTTTTGAGAAACTCAATCATTCTTCTCGAGTATAAATATTTCTTCTACAGACTTAGAAAAAACTTTTGCAATTTTCATGGCTAGTACGGTGGATGGGGTATATTTATTCGCTTCCATTGCGTTAATTGTTTGTCTACTAACAGACACTTTATTTGCCAGTTCTTCCTGAGTCAGACCTTTAATAGCTCTTTCAACTTTAATATTATTTTTCATCCTACGCTAATTTAGAGTTTTTATGAAAAATGTAATTAAACCTCACAATGAAAATAATCATAACAGTAAACATATTATAAATCATAACTGTGAGAAAAGCTGTTCCGTAAACAAAGAGAAAGGCCAAAAGTAATAAAACGTAATTTACCCAAACAGCCCAAAGCAAAGATGACAATCTGAGTTTTGCAATAAATTCATCTTCTCTTTTTTCCTTTGAGAAACCGACAAATACAGCCCCAACAATGAATAATATTCCGACAACTGTATTGGTTACATTGGTTTCAATCAAACTAAATGATTGGCTTTTACCCATCATTTCATCATTGAAAATTGCAAACACTATAGTTTTAAGCCAACGTGCTTCAAAGCCAGTTAAACTTATCATAATACCGACAATAGTAGAGGGTATAAAAAGGAACCATCCTATTCCTTTGAACCTGTTTGGTAACAATAATTTGCTTGACATATTTTTAAAGTTTCAGTAAATGTAAAGTAATTATTACATAAAGACAGATTATTCTTACAATATGTACTAATTATTTTACTTTTGGAGATAACATAGCGGTCAACATGGTTTGGCTGACATGCCGGCTGACGTTTGTTCAATCGGCCTTTATTTATCCATCAGCTAGCAACGGGCAGATCGTTTTCAAATGCCAGCACAGCAGCAAGCTTTGATTGAAGCAAGCATTTCTATAATTCTCATCCTACTCCTTCTTCACAGGTTATTCACCTTCTAATTTCTATTTTTGCCATTTTCGCTACCTTGCAAACCATGCAACAGTACTTACAACTACTTCAACACATTATAGATACCGGGGTCGATAAAAGTGATCGTACTCAAACTGGCACCCGCAGCGTGTTTGGTTACCAGATGCGTTTTAATCTAGCCGACGGTTTTCCGTTGGTAACCACCAAAAAAACACACATTAAAAGCATCATCCATGAATTGCTTTGGTTTTTAAAAGGCGATACCAATATAGGTTACCTCAAAGAGCACAACGTAAAAATCTGGGACGAATGGGCGGATGCAGACGGAAACCTCGGTCCGGTATATGGCAAACAATGGCGCAGTTGGGCTGGCGCCAATGGTGAGTCTGTTGATCAGGTAAAAGACCTCCTTCACCAATTACACACCAACCCCGATAGCCGCCGATTGATCATCAGCGCCTGGAACGTAGCAGAATTACCTGCTATGAAACTGATGCCCTGTCATTGCCTTTTTCAGTTTTATACTTCGGCACCGGATGCCAACGGTAAAAGAAAATTAAGCTGCCAGTTATACCAACGCAGCGCTGATGTATTCTTGGGTGTTCCTTTTAACATCGCATCCTACGCGTTGCTCACTCTCATGATTGCACAGGTATGTGATATGGAACCCGGCGAATTTATACATTCCTTTGGCGACGTACATTTATACAGCAACCATTTTGAACAGGCCAGGCTACAATTGAGCAGAACAACTTTTCCTTTGCCAGAAATGAAATTGAACAAAAATGTGAAAGATATTTTTTCGTTTCAGTTCAACGATTTTGAATTACTGAACTATCAAAGCCACCCAGCTATCAAAGCGCCCGTTGCTGTATAAGAATGGCTCTCAATGTTTCTATTAAAAGGATATACTCCAATTTATTACCAGCGGAATCAGCATTTATTTTATAGATTCCGCTGGTAATAAAACCATAATATCAATAGTATTTCAAAAAATATGATACCTTTATTGCCAGCGGAATGTATCTTCTTTATATAGATTCCGCTGGCAATAAATTACAGCAAGATGCAAACTACCATTATCGGAAGACAAGACGAACAGGAAATACTGGCCGATATTTACAACACCAACGGCGCCGACATGCTGGCCATTACTGGTCGCAGAAGAGTAGGAAAAACATTCTTGATCCGATCTTATTTTAAAGACAAGATCCACTTCGAACTAAGCGGTATCCTTCATGCAAACCTCCGGCAGCAATTACAAAATTTTGATATTGCCTTTGCACAATGCAATCCTAAAAAACGTCGCAAACCAACACCCAGCCTCAACTGGTTGGATGCCTTCGAACAACTCTCCCAATGTCTGGATGGCCTGCAGACTAAAAAAAAGTTATTGATTTTTATTGATGAGTTGCCCTGGCTAGATACCCACCGTTCGGGTTTCCTCGCTGCCTTCGATTGGTTTTGGAACAGCCGGGCCTCTAAAAAAAATATACTGGTGGTCATTTGTGGATCTGCATCATCTTGGATGACGAGTAAGATCATTAACAACCGGGGTGGCCTGCACAACAGGGTTACCAAACGCCTGCACCTTAAACCTTTTACGCTGGCAGAAACAGAGGCATATTTTTTACACAAACAAGTAAAACTATCCCGATACCAGATCCTCTCATTGTACATGGCACTGGGTGGTATTCCGCATTACCTTAAAGAAATTAAAAAGGGACAAAGCGCCGCTCAAAATATTAATAGAATCTGTTTTGCTGCCAACGGATTGCTTGTAAACGAGTTTGAAAATCTGTACCATGCCTTGTTTAACAACGCTAAGCAACACATGGCCATTGTTCTCGCCCTGGCTACCAAAAACAAAGGCCTGAGCAGAACAGAGCTACTTGATGCCACCGGATTTTCTGACGGCGGTACATTTACACAATTGTTGACCGCTTTGGAACAGTCAGATTTTATCACCGCCTACGCCCCCTTTAACAAAGTAAAAAAAGATACCCTGTACCGGCTTACAGATGAATACTCGCTTTTTTACATCCGGTTCATGCGCAACAAAAAAAATGTAAACTGGTTACAGCTATCAGCCTTGCCTACTTACAAATCCTGGAGTGGATATGCGTTTGAGAATATCTGCATGAAACATATATTGATCCTCAAGCAGGCGCTGGGCATTAGCAATGTTTATACAGAACTTTCAAGCCTGTATTACAAAGGTACGAAGTTGCAGAAAGGAGCTCAAATAGATCTGCTCATCGATCGCAAAGACCAAGTGATTAATATCTGTGAAGCTAAATTTTACGACAAGCCCTATGCCATTACCAACGCTTACGCAAGAGCGTTGCGTCAAAAGCTAGCCGTATTTCAACAACGCACTGGTACACGGAAAACCTTATTCTTAACTATGATAACGCCGTTTGGACTGCTTCAAAACCAGTACAGTATTGGATTGGTGCAACAAGAAATTAGCGCAGAAAATTTATTCTAATACCGCACTAATTTCCTCGTTTTTTCGTTTGTGCAGGTAAGAATCAATACCTGCGTATGAAAAAATGTTACTTTTTATTTTTAGGGCTGCTCGTCAGTTTGGTTGCGTACACCCAGCCATTGGTAGATACCGTTGGCAAACTGATAGCACAGAAAGAAAATATCATCACTGCTTCCACCATCGTACAAGTAGAAAATCTAGGTGAGTTGGTGAATTCCGCTTATCCTGAAATGCGGCCTACCATTTCGGCTGATGGCAACCTGTTGTTCTTTATTCGCCAAGGTCATCCCGCTAACATACAAATTCAAACGGTGCCTAATGCGCAGGATATCTGGTACTCTACCCGTGATAGCGCAGGTAACTGGAGCCATGCCAAACACCTGAATGGTTCTGTAAATGCTTCACATTACAACGCAGTATATTGGATTTCGCCCGACCTGAACAGCATGCTGATCAAGGGTGCTTTTACCGAAGGGCAGTATCTGGGCACAGGGGTTAGCATGATGCACCGAATGGAAGATAATAGTTGGAGCCCTCCACAAATGCTGCGTATCAGAAATTTTCACAAATTTGGAATGACCCAGCAGTTAGGAGCCAGTATGGGACAAGATGGTAAAACGTTGCTGTTTTATATGACCGATAAAAAAAATAGTTACAACAATGATTTGTTCGTTTCTTTTTTAGAAGGGGGCGATATTTGGACAGCACCTAAACCACTTGGGAAAAAAATAAACCTGCCCGACTATAATGAAATGAGCCCGTTTATTGCGGCAGACGGGGTTACCCTTTATTTTAGCAGCGACAGAGAAGGAGGCATTGGTGAACAGGATATTTGGATGACGAAAAGATTGGATGATAGCTGGCAAAAATGGAGCGATCCCGTGAACCTCGGTGAACCCGTTAACACCAGTGGCAGTGAAGCTTTTTTCACCCTTGATGCAGGAGGCGAATATGCTTATCTCACCAGCAGCGATGGCGCTTATGGTGCCAGTGATATTGTACGCATTAAATTACTGGAAAAGGAAAAACCAGATCCGGTGGTATTAGTAAGTGGCAATGTGTACAATGCTAAAACGAAGGAGCCGCTGAGTGCATCGTTGGTATACGAAATTTTACCACAAGGTACTGAAGCAGGAACAGGTAGTTCGAGCCCCGTGGACGGCTCTTTTAAAATGGTATTGCCTTACGATAAAAATTATAGCATACGCGCCTCAGCCGATCATTTTTTTGCGATCTCCGAAAACCTTAACCTTGATTCGTTGATCAAAGCAGGGTACAAAGAAATTCACAAAGACTTATACTTGGTACCCATCGAAATTGGGCAGGTGTTTCGCCTCAACAATGTATTTTTCGACTTTGATAAATATAGTCTGAGGCCAGAATCATTTATGGAATTAAACAGGGTGGTAGATTTTTTAAATGAATATCCCAATATCGAAATTGAGATGAGCGCCCATACGGATAGTAAAGGAACAGATTCTTATAATTTAACATTGAGTGACAATCGTGCCAGGTCGGTGGTAGAATATATTCTCTCTAAAGGGATTGCCCCCGGCAGGATTGTTTCTAAAGGCTATGGTGAAACCAAACCAGTGGCAGAGAATGCGAATGCAGATGGATCAGACAATCCGGAAGGACGACAACTCAACAGAAGGGTAGAGTTTACCATCATGAAAAATTAGAGCGTGCAAAACCACCCTTCTATCTATATTTTTGCGGTGCAAGCAATAAGTGTCAGCTTAGCTTGCGCCGTTATTATTTAACTATTTAGCAAGAAGTGAATGGAGAAGTAACAAGGTTTTGGTAAAATGGGATGACACGATCACTTCATTAATTACCTAATTTTACATTCTTATTATACTTTACACATCCTGAATTATGATCGCTCTCATCGTTGCCGCTAGTACCAATGACGCCATTGGCAAAAACAACCAATTGCTGTGGCATTTGCCCAATGATTTAAAATTTTTCAAAAACTGTACCTGGGCCTCCGTAGTGATCATGGGGCGAAAAACATTTGAAAGTGTAAACAAACCATTGCCTGGCCGATTGAACATTGTAATCACCAGCAACCCCAACTGGAAGGCAGACCAGGTATTGGTGGCGGCTAGTTTGGAGGAAGCCATCCAAATGGCTAAAGATCAACATTTTAAAGAGATATTTATTATTGGCGGAGGTGAAATATACAAACAAGCCATGCCACTCGTGCAGCGGCAATACATCACCAGAGTGCATGCAGAGATAGATGGCGATACTTTTTTTCTGCCAGTAGATACCCAAAAATGGAAATTGATCAGCAAAGAAGATTTTTCAAAAGATGAGAAACATGCTTTTGATTATAGTTTTGAGAAATGGGAACTTAAGTAATCCTTTTTAAGGCAATTAATTTATTCATTTTAATAAAGGCTACACAAAATGATACCAGCTTCCTTCTGAAAAATATTCTTTGACTTCTTTGATGTTCATTGCATTTTTTATTTGTAGCCAGTAGATGTTGGCAGAAATGCTTTTAATATGCTTGAATTAAAACTTCGGTTGGAATATTTAAACTGTTGTTCACTGTCTGGAAGTGTCTTCCAAAAATCTCTTAATATTTTCATAGCAAAAATTCGCAATGTTGGGCTTTAACAAAAGATAAATAAAGTTCCCGAAATGGGAAATCTTATATTTATGAAAAAACAATGCTTTTGTTTAGCATTTCCGCCAACAATCGAGGTATGGCGAAGTAGGGGAAGATTAGCAAACAAGCCCGTTTTTTGCAAAAACTTTTATTAGTACCTGTATAAAAATCGCCAACTAACGTTGGCTTCCTATATTTATAAATAGTGATTAAAAAGTTCTACAAAATCAAGTTCCGCTTTTTCTCCCCACTTAACTAACAGGAGGTTTCCTATTTTTGCAGCTATGTACAGCATCTCCCAATTAGCCCGTAAATACATCCGCTACTATTTTACGGCTGCCAATGGCAAAGGCCATGGAGTACATTCACCTTTTGTGTTTGATTTTATCAAGTTTATAAAAAATGACCGGCAACAATATGAATCCTCCGCGCCCATAGAGCAGTGTAGAAAACGGTTGCTCCGCAACAGCCAGCTCATAGAAGTGCAGGATTTTGGTGCCGGCAGCACTGTCATTAAAACCAAACAACGAAGGGTAGATGCGATTGCCGCTTCCTCTTTAAAGCCTACAAAATTTGGGCAACTGTTTTACAGAATAGTGCGATCTTACCGGCCCGCCACCATCATAGAGTTAGGCACCTCCTTTGGCATTAGCACGGCTTATATGGCTACGGCTAACAGCAAAGCACACGTATATAGTTTAGAGGGAGCCCCCGCCATTGCGGAAATTGCCCAACAAAATTTTGATCTGCTGGGCATCCAAAATATACAACTTATTCAAGGCGATTTCGCACATACATTACCAGCCTTACTCAGCAGTTTGGATAAGGTTGACCTGGCCTATGTAGACGGGAACCACCGTAAAATACCTACGCTTGATTATTTTACACAATTACTGTCTAAATCACACGAAAACAGCATTATCATTTTTGATGATATTCATTGGAGTGCAGAAATGGAGACCGCCTGGGAAATCATCAAAGCACAGGAGACCGTTACACTCAGCATCGATTTGTTTTTTATCGGAATCGTTTTCTTTAAAAAGGATTTCAAAGTGAAACAGCATTTTATTTTGAGGTTCTAATGAACTACTTGATTGCATATGTGTTGTTTTGGCAGGCGAAAGGCGGATGTTGAACTCAATATTTAATTTTTACCTATCTTAGATTCAATATATTTGACCATGATTATTGGCGTACTGAAAGAAACAGCACCAGAAACAAGGGTTTCCCTTTTGCCCGAACACATCGCTACACTGCTAAAATGGAAAACCACCGTATTGGTGGAACAGGACGCGGGCGTGCACGCATTTGCCAACAATGATAAATACACCGAAGCCGGTGCCACCATCTGCAGCAGGCCTGAGGTATTGCAAAAAGCCGATCTGGTTTTGTCGATTGGATTGCTTACCGAAGCAGATATCATGCAGTGCCAATCAAAAGTATTGTTTGGTTGGTTTCAGCCATTGTACAACGGCAGCTTGGTAAAAGAATGGGCTGCAAAAGGCTTCACCATTTTTAGTATTGACATGCTGCCCCGTACTACCCGTGCCCAGAGCATGGATGTGCTTAGCAGTCAAGCTAATATTGCAGGCTACAAAGCAGTGCTGTTGGCGGCCAACACTTTTCCTCGTTATTTCCCTATGTTTATGACGGCGGCAGGCAGTATACCTCCCGCCAAAATGCTGATACTCGGCGCTGGTGTAGCAGGATTGCAAGCCATTGCTACCGCCAAGCGATTGGGCGCGGTGGTAGAAGTATTTGATACCCGCCCTGCAGTAAAAGAGGAAGTGATGAGCCTCGGTGGAAAATTTGTAGAAGTAGAAGGCGCTGCCGACGCCAGTAAAGCCGGCGGTTATGCTGTAGAGCAAAGCGAAGATTTTATGGCACGGCAAAAAGCAAAAATTGCAGAGAGCGTAGCCAAAGCAGATATCATTATTACCACGGCACAAATACCCGGTAAAAAAGCGCCTGTGCTTATCAGCGACGAAATGATGCAAGCCATGAAAAATGGGTCTGTGATCATAGACATTGCAGCAGTTACCGGAGGTAATACCTCACAAACAAAAAATGACGAAACAGTACAATACTATGGTGTGAGTATCATTGGTAACAGCATGTTGCCCGCTGCCATGGCCAGTGATGCCAGTAAATTGTATGGAAAGAATATGGTTAATTTTTTACAACTCATCATTGATAAAGAAGGTGCACTTTATTTGAATTTCGAGGATGATCTTGTTAAAGGAACCTGTATTGCACATGAAGGAAAAATTACCAACGAACGAATTGTATAAAATAGTTGCGAGGTTATTCTTAATTGCAGGACGCAATCAGCTGATCAGAGAAAAATAAGTACAAGAGTGCGACGCAACCAAAGCAACCTTGAAAAACAACTGCCGACAAACTAAAAAAATAGTACATGGAGCAAATACTGAATTGGGTTAGTACCCACCAACAAATTATTTACATTGTAGTGCTCATGATTTTTGTGGGTATTGAAGTGATCGGACGCGTACCCAGCGTGTTGCATACACCCCTCATGAGTGGTGCCAATGCCATTCATGGCGTAGTGATCATTGGTGCCATCATTGTAATGGGTAAGGCAGAAATTGATAATTACCTGGCGCTTGGATTGGGATTTTTAGCCGTGATTTTGGGAACATTGAATGTGGTAGGCGGTTTTGTAGTAACCGATCGCATGCTGGAAATGTTTAAAAAGAAAAAGTGATTTTATAAATAGTTCGAATCGTATCAATTACATTAATTTTTTTATGGCCGCAAACATACTCATACTTTGTTACCTGGTAGCTTCGGTTACGTTTATTTTAGGATTAAAAATGTTGTCGAATCCTACGTCTGCCCGCAAAGGAAACTTGTTGGCAGCCGCAGGTATGGCGATTGCGATTTTTGCCACCATCTTTTTGTATGAAGACGAAGCCGGTATGCGTTTGCATAACCTTGGTTGGATATTTGGGGGCTTAGTAGTTGGTTCTGTGGTTGGCGCGCTTGCTGCAAAAAAAGTAAAGATGACCTCTATGCCAGAAATGGTGAGTCTGTTCAATGGGATGGGTGGTGCTTGCGCAGCGTTGATCTCTATTGTGGAATTTAATCACCTGGTTCATTTGTCTGAAACTACCATGAAACAAGAACCTGTTTTAACGGCAGGAACTATTCTTATCATTGCGTTGGGACTCATTATTGGTGCTGTTTCTTTTTCCGGGAGCATGATTGCGTGGGGGAAATTAAATGGAAAAGTAAAGGACTTCAGTTTTGCAGGCCAAAAAATTGTAAACCTGTTGTTTTTATTTGTGGCGTTGGCTGGTGCGGCCTGGTTAATTGTGGATCCAACGCAAACTTATGTGTTGTATGTGATCCTTGTTTTATCGTTGCTTTACGGTGTACTTTTTGTGTTGCCCATTGGTGGTGCAGATATGCCGGTAGTAATATCGTTGCTCAACAGTTTTACCGGTGTGGCAGCTGCTTTCGGCGGATTTTTATACGACAACAAAGTGATGCTTACCGGCGGTATTTTAGTGGGCGCTGCAGGTACATTGCTCACCATACTGATGTGTAAAGCGATGAACCGTTCGTTGTTGAATGTGTTGGTGGGTTCGTTTGGCGGAAATAAAAATGCAGCCGCAGCAGGTGAGTCCGGAGCACAGGGTAATTATAAAGAAATATCATTGAGTGATACGGCCATGCTGATGAGTTATGCCAATAAAGTGATCATTGTGCCGGGTTACGGACTCGCTGTTGCTCAAGCGCAACATTCCTGTCATGAATTGGAAAAAATATTAAATGAAAAAGGGGTAGACGTAACTTATGCTATACACCCTGTGGCTGGTCGTATGCCAGGCCACATGAACGTATTACTTGCCGAAGCCGATGTGCCTTATGAAAAATTGAAAGAGATGGAGCAGGTAAATGAGGAATTTAAAAATACGGATGTAGTGCTGATATTGGGGGCCAATGATGTGGTAAACCCCGCGGCTAAAAACGATCCTGCATCACCCATTTACGGCATGCCGATCTTAGAAGTAGAATTAGCCAAAACGGTGATCGTGAACAAGCGTAGCATGAAGCCTGGTTATGCCGGCATCGAAAACGAACTCTTCTTTCAACCGAAAACTTCGATGTTGTTTGGCGATGCTAAAAAAGTATTGCAAGATTTATGTGCGGAAGTGAAGGCCATTTAACGGGAAGTTTTTTTCAATTGCAATAATTTCGGATGGTTGTAAATAGCTTCCAACGAAATACTTGTTTCCATACTTTTTATCATAAGCTTTTCGCATAACTTTTTGTATGCTCTCAACTCCCACAGCATATCATCGTTTAAACCAAATGCTTCGATGCCGATATTTTCGGCATCCATCAAAATATAACTCCTATGTGCAGGAATAGCGCTGTACAATTTAAACTTACCGCCACGGTTGTAGTTTTTAGTAGTTTCGGATAAAATTTCGATGATCATAATTGGATGTGTGGCCGCATATTCATCATCACGAGTAGGAATGATGCCTCCGTAAATAATACTGATGTCTGGATAAGTGCACCATGTATTTTCGGGAAAATAAATGCGGAGATCGCTGCCATAAGGCGATTAGGTTTTTCAAATAATGCCTGGTGCAAATACCCAAAAAGATTGCTGAAAATTATATTATGTCTGGGACCTGCCCCGCTCATGGCAACTATTTCTCCTTTGTAGAATTCATGCTTTACACCAGCTGTTTTTTCCATCTCTAAATATTCGGCTGCCGTAAATTTATTTTTTCCATCAGCCACGGCAGTATATCTGAAATCGTGCATGGTTACAAGCTACAAAATAGCAATAT
>Ga0105049_10007549_pt1 | contig 12620 bp, 5 predicted proteins | sample MAT06_FD_78087 | JGI IMG/M metagenome (GOLD analysis project Ga0105049, IMG submission 78087) | Freshwater microbial communities from Lake Fryxell liftoff mats and glacier meltwater in Antarctica - MAT-06 | ecosystem: Environmental > Aquatic > Freshwater > Ice > Liftoff microbial mat | place...
TGCTGCCATTCGCTGAGAGAGTCTTCGATGTGCAAACGGATTTGAGCCTGCTGGAGCTAAGCGACATGAGCCATCCGTTGCTTCGACAATTGGCTCAAAGGGCTCCCGGCACGTACAACCACAGTATCTCGGTCGCCGCCCTAGCAGAGTCCGCCGCCGAGAGCATCGGAGCAAACGGATTGTTGGTTCGAGTGGGCGCATGTTTTCATGATATCGGAAAAATGTTCAAGCCCAATTATTTCGTAGAAAACCAGTCGCCAGGCGCCAATCGTCACGACACTTTGCAACCGGCCATGAGCACTTTGGTCATTATCGCACACGTGAAAGATGGTGCCGACTTGGCCCGCCAGCATCGCTTACCCACGCCGGTCGTTGATTTCATCGAACAGCATCATGGAACCACGCTCGTCGAGTATTTTTATCGCTTGGCCACCAAGAAGAGCGAACTGGATCCGCATGGCGAAGAAATTTCGGAAACATCCTTTCGGTATCCTGGGCCGAAACCTCAGACACAAGAAGCGGCCGTATTGATGATGGCCGATGCTGTCGAAAGCGCCTCGCGTGCATTGGTCGAACCGACCGCGTCTCGACTGCAAAACCTGGTCGAACAGATCGCCATGAAAAAACTGTTAGACGGCCAATTCGACGAATGCGGTTTGACTCTCCAGCAATTGGATACGATCAAAAGATCGCTCATCAAAAGCTTAACCGCTATCTATCACGGCCGAATCAAGTATCCCGGTCAACAAAACGCAGGTTAGGCATTGTCATGATTTCTGACACAGCGCGGTGATCTAAATTTGCTCGCTTGCCAATATCTTCTCGATCAAAGGGACGAGTTGGGTCTGAGCTTTGCGGGACCAGTCGAGCACTTCTTGGTGATCGGTGATCGACTGCGCATCGGGGCTTGCGACGTTGGTAACGATCGAAAAAGCCAAGACTCGGATGCCGAGTTGATTTGCGAGAAGCACTTCCGGCACAGTACTCATACCGACCATGTCCGCGCCCAGTGTTCTAAAAGCACGATACTCCGCTCTCGTTTCGTAGTTGGGCCCGAGCGTGGCCAAATAGGTACCGCGAGGCAAAGCAAAGCCTAATTGGATCGCTAGATTCTCTGCCAACAGGCGAAGATCATGGTCGTAGGGATCGCCAGCGCGATGAGGCACTCCCTGCGATGCAGCCCCGCTTTCTGACTCCGAAGCGTTGATCCCCGTTCGTTGCATCCAGTCGATATGATTGTCGATAAGCACGACTTGACCACTATGAAAACGTGGGTTGATCCCTCCTGATGCATTCGACACGATCAACGATCGAATGCCTAGAGAGTGCATGCATCGTAGCGGAAACGTGGCTTGGGCTGGTGTCCAGCCCTCGTACAAATGGGCGCGTCCCTGCATTGCCACGACTGGTTTCGAACCGAGGTAGCCCAACACGAGATTGCCAGCATGTCCGGGCACTTGCGATATGGGGAAGCCCGGGATTTCGCGATAGGGAATACGAATCGCGTTCTCAATGCGATCGGCCAGCGATCCGAGCCCGCTGCCCAATATCAGGCCGGTGCACGGTCGAAACAGACTGGTCTTCGCGTCGATAAACTGACAAGCGACCTCGATGGTACCGTGGCTCACTCGCTACTCCGTTTTGGTACTTTTAGGGCAGCACGTCAATACGCAGCTTATCGACCGATGGACTCGTCTGACCCAGGCTGACTACCGAAGCGACTAGTTCGCCGGATTTCACTTCGTTATGACGCAATTGAACAACGACCGAAACCTTATCGGTCGGACGGAAGTATTGGATCGGCTCGAAATCGATTTGCCTATCGTTGTTGGAAAGTTTGTGCTGTAAATCCGTGGCGCGGATGCTCTGAAGGCTGGAACCTTCTGGTCGCAATAGGCTCAATGCCACGCGTTGATCGGCTTTATTCTGGAGGTTCTCGATTCGGATCTCGTAGGTCCCGATGTCACCTCTGCGAATAGCGTTGGTCACCGGCTGAATCGAAACACGTATTCGTGGTCCGCTCGGCTCGCCCGATATCTCTAGCTTACTGGTCTTTTCGGGCTTACTCATCATTTCGGGCTTACTCATCCCAAACCCGGGTCCGGCAGGCGGCGCAGGATTTGGGGACGGGCCCGGTTGCGGACTGTTCACTGACGGGCCGCCGCCGCCCGGAAAGACTCCGCCGCCCGGAAAGACTCCGCCCGCCGGCCCACCTCCTACTTGGAAGCTAATCGTTTTACGATCTTCAATCCCGTCTGCAGTTACGATACCGACGACAACACTGGACTGTGGCGAAACCGAAAGGGCGCGGAATTGACCTGAGAATTCGACTAGTTTGCCTGGCAAAAGGTCGGGTAAACGATCCCACATTGCCAGCTGCCGTTCGGGCTGATAATTGCCATCTTGGCTCAGCGCAACGGCTTCGAAGTTAGGATCGTGCTGCATGGTGACAACGGGTTTTCGTAGGCTCACGGGGCCTGTGTTCGTAACCGACCATACCAATTGGAATTCGCCGCCGACCGGAATGACAGTTTGTCTGGAGGGATTCTCGATTTGCAGTTCGAGAGATGGTCGCTTCGGCGTTGAACGCAGCCCTTGGATGAAAGTCTCCTGCGTGGCTAGTATTTGATTCATGGACAATGCTGTGACTTTGGCGCGCAATTCTCCTTCCCGTTCCACGCGGAAGATCCCATCGACTCTGCGGCTTTGGCCGGGATTCAGATACTCGATGTTTTGAGTCAGCTCATTCGCGTTCGAACCCGCATGCTGTAATCCAGGATCGGTCACGAGAGCAATGACGATATTGTTGATGGTTTGAGAGCCGGTATTGGCTATGGTCATTTCAAAAACTGCTTCGTTACCCACCTCAATTTGCGAAACATTTTGTCGAGGACTCATTCGCAGAGTCAGCTGTGGTTTTTGGATGAGAGTCGGCCAGGTTTTCGTTTGAGAAAGCCCTGGAGTACCGGTGGCTTCGAAAGCGATCCTCGCATCCCCTTCTGCAACAGCCACCAGCGTGATCGCTACGTCGAAGGCTCGCCTCGGCATGAGTGGTCCCAGTTCCCACTTAAGAGCGCCGTTCGACTCTCTGTTTGGCGGAACGGTAGTCGATTGCAGTTTCATCGAACTTGGAATGACTAGACTCAAGATTACGTTTTCCGCAGCAAGGTCACCAGAGTTTACGACGGAAGCGGAGTAGATAAGAGGCTGACCAGGTACGGCGATCTCTGGGCCGTTGACGATGAGTTGAATTTCTGCGGCATTCCAGGTAACGGTTGTCGAACCCCGACCTAGGGGAAGCTCAGGTATGTTCTCATCCGCTTTGCGAATGATTTCCACCTCGACCATTGCCGTGCCGTGAGCCAACTGATTGCCGAGCGTTGAGTTCGGCTGGCCATTCCTAATTTCAGCTATGGCGACACCATTTTGGTCAACCGTCGCATCAAACGTTTCCATGAGATTGGGTAGAAAACGCGCCACGTCAGGATTCAAGATACGGTAGCGAACCAGCCAGCCTACCGCCGGAACGAAGCCTTCGGATCGCACGACTTGGGTGACGAGCACGACCGTTTCGCCGCTAGCAGCGGACTTGGACGCAGGGAACGTCCAGCTGGCATCGACCCAGTAGACTGTTGCCGTCTGTCGACGTTTGTCCCATACATCGCTGTCGGGTGCCAAGGCCGTAACCTTAGAGACTCCTTCGCTGGGGCTCGTGAGACTGATCCAAGTTTGACCTTTACGAATGGGGAGATCGTCCCCTTTGCTAGCCGTGCCTCGTGTGATCGTCCCAGCCTCACGGCTCGTTCGTCCTCTCGCAAAATCTACGCCAAGTTTTTCGACCTTCGGGCTATCGTCTCGTCTCCAGCTTGAAGTGCGTTGCCCCTTGGCGTCATCCCCGACCTCGACGAATTGCCCGACGCTGTTGGGCGAGAGCATCCATTCAATCGGCTCGTTGGTTACTAGGTATTCGTCTTTGCCGCACACGCCCGCCAGAAGTATGACCTCTCCACCCACCGGTGCAACGATACGGGTCGGAGTCAACAGTAGCTGGCCACATCGTCCGCGAACTTCTTCCGCAGCTTTTCGATTGGCAAAGCAACCTTTGCCGGCTAGGCAACCTTTGCAGAGTTTTTTGTCACCGGTCTGCAAGCAAGCAGGCGGTTCGGGTGGAGTTTGGAAAGCCGGTTGTTGGGAGGGGTATCCATTGTTTGGATCGTGCGGCGATACGATACTGGTAGTTTGGTTCGAAAAGATCCTATTGCCGGTAGGATCAATGGCAGGAAGAGAAAGCGTTTTGCAGCCACTCAGACAAATAGCGAGGAGTAACCAGCCCAATACGCAACAGAGGCATAGGTAAGACTTCACAAATCCAATTGCTCCCGGGGCGAGTGGAAAGCAGCGATGAGCGCTGTTCGCCGTCGCGCGAGCTTTGATTTGCGTTGGTTTTCGGAACATCCGTTGATTACCTAACCCTATCCATGGAACGATGCTGTCGAAGGCTAACCTACGAAATGCAACTTGGCCGCGTTAGGATTCGAATTCTTGTTCGAATTGCAGAGCGGGCAGGACAGAAGCTGCACCCTGTGTCGGTCGGCGAATGATTTCCGATGAATGGCGTGGCTGATGCCTGTAGGGATTGTGCCGACTCACTTAGGGGCGACGATGGTCAAGTCGCGCCGAAGCCGAAGATAAAGAAGTAGGGTGTTGGACATAACGCAGGCCGCTTCGACGTCGGCAATCCCGAGTGAGATCACCATGGCTCAACGAAGTTACATCTCATGCCGGACTTTGATTTTGCTAGGGTTGGGCATAGTCAATAGCGGTGGATGTAGGAACGTTTTGCCACCGGACCAACCCAGTCGCTTATGGGAAGTTTATCTGAATCAACAAAGCCGGATGCCAACTCAGCTTTCCGCTCCTAAATCGACCGCGATCGCACCTAGGGAGCGATACAAAAGTGACGCGGCGTGGATACCCCCTCTCCGATAGTTTGGCATCGAAATACGCTGTTCGCTTACCAACCGCAATCTAGCGGCTGATGCTGGGCTTGGCGATTTGCATAGCATGAATGGGAGCCCTTGTTAAGGGCAATTGCCACATTTGACTTCTACTTTTACCCTAGTAATTCATTGTTCGAAGCTGCCGTTTTCGCCTTGCAGGAAAGCCCTCCCATCGGCGACACTAGTGGACTTGGATTTTGCGGATCATCTACACTGAACGGGACAAAAACGGCATGACGAACTTGGCACAACTGGACCCTCCCAAGGCGACCGGATTGATTGTCCATATCCTCGAAGCGATTGCTCTTTTAGAAAAAAAGATTCGTCCCCAGCAACTCTTGATGGCTCGCTATTACACCACTCAAGACCAGCCGCGTCTCAAAAAAGGGGAAAGCAGCCTCCAATGGGACTTCGAGTTGCAGGGGGTCGCGCCCGTTCGAGGACAGTTCAATACAAGCATTTTGTTCGAGTTGGATACCAAGCAACTCGGAAACCTTATGGACCCGAGTTCAGGTCGCGTTATTCGCCAGTTGAATGCTCAGTGCAGCTGTGTTGAAACAATCAAGCCTTGCGTTCACCAGATTCATTGCTTGCATTTCATCCGCCGACAGTTGAGCGGCCGTTCCACCGAAGATGCGATCGAGTGGATGAGCAGTTGTGTTACGGACGGAAGGCATGCGGGCCGCAAGCTCGTGGAGTCTCTTGGCTATCTCCGCGACATTCCAACGGCGGCTGACACGCCTCCAGAGGAAATGGAGCGAGATCGCTTGATGCGAATCCAGTGGCGGCTTTCGTTCTCCAACAGTTCCGTCAAGGTGAACGCTTACCTCCAAACGATGCGAAAAAAGGGGGGCTGGAATAAAGGCCGCCATCTGCGAGATGGGCTCGATACCGTGGAGGAGGCAGCCCTCGTTCACCCGTCGGATCGTATGCTGATTTTGCTGTTGCAATCCGCTGAAGAGTCCTATCGCGGCCAAACGCCTCGCATCGTTCGGGAGTGTCTGAAGCTTTTGAAAGATCATCCCCATCTCACTTTGGACGATGATCTCCAAACACCGATTCGCGTCAAGGATTGCCCGATCGAAGTGCGAATCGACGAAATCGAAGACATTTACAAGCCTAGTATTTACCAAGGTGAGTTTCAAATCGTCTCGTTGCGAGACAATCCCGACTACCACATGGGAACCATCAACAATCATGAGACCATGATGTTGAGAATGGATCGGGATCAACGTTGCCTCTGGGTTAGCAGTATTGACAACCGCATGAAGCGGCTCATCGAAGACTTGCATGCGGCCGAACGCCGCGAAGCGGTGCTGGATCAGGAGTCGGCCGAACAGTTCGCTGACCTCGTGGCTGCGGCTGCCGATCCGAAGTGGATTCAGATCAGTCTTCCCGAACGATTGGCCGGCCCAGAACAACCGCTTGAACCAAAAATTGAGGTGCATCTATCTCCTTTTGGAAAAGAGAGTTTGCTGGTGGGTCTGCGAGTCGCGTGCGACGTGGTGGCCGATCAACCGGTCCCGGGTATGGAACCGGATCGATTGAGAGTAGCGACTCCTGCTGGTCGTTTCCAACTTCTTCGGGCTTTAGAGGAAGAGTCCATTCGGGCGGATGAGATTGCTGGCGCTTTGGAGTTAGGGCAACTTCTGTACGAGAGCCCCTACACATGGATTGCGGAAAATCCAGATTTGGCTCTGGACCTCCTGCAACGCATCCAATCCCTGGGGGAAAATGCGCCGACAGTTTGCTGGCCCAAGAGCCAACCGATGAAGATCATTGGTGAAATCACTCCGCAGCGTCTACAAGTGCGTCTGACCAGCCAACGAGATTGGTTCGGCGTAGAAGGGATCGCCAAGCTAGAGGGGCTTGAGATTCCGTTGGCAGAATTGCTTACAGCGCTCCGCGGAGGCCGGAGGTTTGTTCCGCTCGGCGACGGCCAATTCGCCATGATCTCTGAATCGTTGCGTCAAAGGCTTAATAGTATTCAAGATGTTTCTCAAAGTGACTCAGGTGCGATCAAGGTATCACGGGCTGCCACGGCAGTCGTCGAAGAAGCGCTTGGTAGCGATATTAGCTATGAATCCGACATGTCGTGGCGCGATGCGCTCGATCGCTTGGCGGGCGCTCGGGTACTCAAGCCGGTGGTGCCAGCCAATTTGAACGCGGATTTGCGGGATTATCAAAAGACTGGTTACGCGTGGCTGGCCAAACTCGCGCATTGGGGTATTGGCGGTTGTTTGGCCGACGACATGGGTCTCGGAAAAACCGTGCAGGCTCTTGGAGTCCTGCTGGATCGGGCGAGCAAGGGCGCGGCTTTGATCATCGCTCCAACGAGCGTCGGTACCAATTGGCAGCGCGAAGTAGAGAAGTTCGCGCCTTCGCTCAAAGCAAAACAATACCGCGAGCACGACCGACAAACGCTGGTGGATTCAGCCGGTCCTGGCGATTTGATTATCACGAGTTATCAATTGCTGCAACGTGACGTCGACAGATTTACGGCCCGTTCCTGGCATACGCTCGTTCTGGACGAGGCTCAATTCATTAAGAATTTTCAAACGAAAACCGCGCAAGCGGTCAGGCAGCTCGATGCCGATTGGCGGATTGCTCTATCCGGTACGCCGCTCGAAAATCACTTGGGAGAACTTTGGAGTTTGATGCGAACCGTCAGCCCTGGACTTCTCGGTTCGTGGGACCGGTTCCGCAAGAGTTTCGCCGAACCGATCGAGCGCCAAGGAGACAAGGACCGACTAAAGGCATTGGGGCGCGTCGTTCGCCCGTTCATCTTGCGAAGAACCAAAAAGGAAGTCTTGTCAGAGCTACCGGATCGTACGGAGGTGGTTCGGTTGGCCGAACTATCGACCGAAGAACGACAGAAATACGACGCCGCTCGCATGGCCGCGCTTTCTGAGATCACCAAACCGGGAGATGGTGAAAATGAATCGCAAATGCGGATCCGTGTTCTCGCGTGGCTGACCCGTTTGCGTCAACTCGCATGCCACCCCGGCTTGGTCGATAAGCGATGGGACAAGTCCTCGGCGAAACTCGATTTGTTCATGGAGATTGTGGAGGAGCTGCGTGAGGGAGAGCACCGAGCCCTCGTCTTTAGTCAGTTTGTCCAACACTTGCTGCTGATCCGCGGTGCATTGGACAAATTAGGAATCAAGTACCAGTACCTGGATGGTTCGACTCCTGCAGCCAAGCGTCAAGAAGCGGTGGATCGTTTCCAAGCGGGCGAAGGGGAGTTATTCCTGATTTCGCTGAAGGCCGGTGGTACAGGTTTGAATCTTACGGCAGCCGACTACGTTATCCACATGGATCCATGGTGGAATCCAGCGGTTGAAGATCAAGCGACAGACCGAGCCCACCGAATCGGTCAGTCACGAGCGGTGACGGTCTATCGGATTGTGGCCAAGGATACTATCGAGCAGCAGATCTTGGCTTTGCACGCCGATAAACGCGAGTTGATCAGCGGTGTTTTGGACGGAGCAGATCGAGCCGGCCGGATGAGTACCGACGAATTGGTATCCCTCATTCGATTGAGTCAGGCGGAGGCCTAGCTGGGCGGAGGCCTAGCTGGGCGGAGGCCTAGCTGGGCTGTAGTGGACGCAAGTTAAGCGGTTCGCAAACCTGACGGGTCATTGCTTGGTTTTTTGGCTTTCGATCATTTCGATTACCCTCGACTGGGTTTTGGCCATATCCTCCATGCCCAGCGACTGATAGACGCGTACGAGCTTTCTCCGAGTCTGGACGCGGCTCTTGTCGACTCGGACGGCCAGCTCAAATTTGTTGATAGCTTCTAAAGGTCGTTTGGCGATCACCAAGATATCACCGAGCGAATCCAAGAATTCGGCGTTGTTGGGAGACAGTTCCAGGGCCTTAGAGATCAATGCGAGGGAACGATCGCAATTGGCTGGCGAGTCCATGGCCAACCCGAGCGCCAGGTTGTTGAGGGCCCCTACATTGTTTGGTTCCTTCGCGATAACGATCTCCCAATTCTTTAACGCTTCCTTCATGTTGTCCATCAATACGAACCCTTGCGCTAAAAGCAGATGAGTTTGCACATTGGTCTTGCCTGCCGCAATTTGCGTCTTGAGCAATTCCATCAAAGGCTTGGTTGGTTTAATCTTCATCGGCAGCAATTTTGCTATATCCGAAATGATATTTGGGTTCGAGGGATCCGTTGTCCCTGCTTTTTCCAGCAAAATCAGATCTGCATCAACTCCCCCGTCTTCCCGTTGGAGAATCGACTTCGTGTAGAGGAGACGCTGAACTTCCGACAATTCTCTTCGGAGCTCCATGCTGCTGGGGCGCAAATCCAAGCCCTCCTGCAATACGGTTTCCGCTTCTTCCAATCGATCGGTCAGCTTTTTCACTTCCGCGACCGCCAGCCGATCCGCATCCTTTTCCATCTTGGAATTGAGCCGCTTGCCGAAGACGTCTTCGACAACGTAAGCGGTCGCGCGCAAACTTTTCTCGTCCTTTTGAAGTTCGTACAGTCTTGCTAGATGCAGATTGAATTCTGGATTGGCGATGGACGCTTTGTTGGCTAACACCGTTGATTTGACGACGTCACCTGTTGCTTGCAAGAAGTACGAGTACGCATAAAGCAGTCTTGCATCACAATCCTTCCATTGACTCGCTTGCTCCAGATGCGACATCAACAATACCAGTGAAACATCCTCGCCCCTAGTCTTTCTGACGATGTCGTCTTTGGCTAGCCAGGCGCTGGCTTGGGGGAAAACGCCAAACTTACCTGATGCGAGCAATTGCAACTCCGATCGCCCTTGCTCGTTCCGATCGGACAACAGGTAGATGAGTGCCAATCGAAAATGTGCATCTTGATTGGTCGGATCGACGGAGATAGCGCGTCGTGCGAATAGCTCAACGTTCCGTATCGTAAGCTCCGAAAGCGGTTCCAATGGTTTATCTGGGAGTACTTGCGATAGTCCGACAGCTTTTGAGAAATCTGATTCGTAGATTTCATTGCAGTTGTTCTCCAATCGAACTGTCGTGCAACGTCCTTCGCTTTCCACTTTCAACGCTTGGATCTGGCTTTCGACCGAACGAAAGAGAGAAGCAGAGGATGCGCCGTAGGCACTGCACAACAAAACCACAAAAGGGGTATGCAACCAAACTCGCCACCAAATGCGAGAAAACTTCCAGCCCCGGGTCGCGTCGATGAAACCACCTGCCACGCCGATCGGGTTGTAGAATACTTTTGCGAACTCAGATAGCAACCATTTCGTATCCGAGAGAAACGTTGTCCTTCGGTTTTTCATGTTAGAAGTCTTCCTCAGTCGGACCGAAATCAGTTTCCCGATGGGGAACTCTGACTGCCAGCTTCGGCAATGAACAAAACCAATTCCAGAGAAATGCGACGAGAGGGAAGTCGGCGTTAATATACTCGAAGGGAATCGGCTCAAAAATCGATCCCCAAAAACCGTCCCAATTCACGATAAACAGCGCCCCCAAACCGAGTGCTACCAATTCCAGTCCGGGACTCCATGCAACCCAGGTTTCGTTTTGCGAGCCCAGGTAAACCAGCGTCACCCAAACGCAACCTCGGAGGGCGATCCAGATGGCAACTGTGCCGAGCAGTGTTGCGATGGCTGGAATGAAATTACGTCGAAATCCGAGAATACATGCTAGCGCAATACCGAGGAAAGCGATAACACTATCCCAGCTTCCTTGGGAAGAAAATCGGTCGGCAATGCCTTTCTCAAACAAGATCCTACTCTCTTCTCGTACATGCGACATCCCGAAGGTATCGGCTAAACGGGATGTGAAAGCTACGGCTGTTGATTCTAGCCAATCGAGCCACTCCGTCGAAACGAGATTGGAAATCGCTAAGGGCAAAAGGCAGACCAATCCCAAGCCTATCGCATGCTGCGGGCTTTCGCCGGCGAATCGAATCAAGCCCCATCCCAGGATGGCAAAGCCGAGAGCAAAGACGCTGGCGATTGCACTTCCACTGCCAAAACTCAGCGTTAAAGCAATGGCCGAAATGGCATAGAAACCGGACCCTATCCACAGTCTCATTGCGGTTACCTCCCCTTCACGACTCGACCGGACCATGGCCACGCAAAGCCCCACGATCATGCAAAAGGTAAATAAAGATTGATCGCGTACCGAAAGCCAGTCAGCCCAAAAACGCCAGCCCGCAGCGACGGCCGCGGCGAAAAGTGAAAGGAACAAAATTTCCACCCAGGCGCTTGGCTTTTTCTGTACGACTTCGGTCGCGATGGAATCGGCAATATCGTTTGCATTCAGTTCATTCAAGGGATAGATCCACCCAGCAATTCTTTGCTTTGCTCTTCCTTTTGTCGTTCTACAGCTTCAATCCTCTTGGTCATGGCTTTGGCTTTATCTTCGCGGCCCTGGGACTGAAAGAGTTTTTTCAGTTTTCGCATGGTTTCGATTCTCGTTTGTTCTACGCTGAGCGATTGCTCGTATTTGACGATTGCCTCCTTCTCTCGCTTGGCTAGCGCCAATACATCACCCAAAGAATCCAAGAGCTCTGAATTTTCGGGCGAAATTGCGAGTGCTTTGTCGAGCATTGCCAACGACTTGTCGATCTTGGTGGGATCTGACTTGGCCCAAACCAGCGCCAAATTGTTCATGGCGGAGATGTTCTTGGGGTCCTTAGAAATCGCCTGTTCCCAGTTTTTGCTGGCTTCCTTTTGATTTCCCATCGCATACAGGGCATCTCCCAATAGCAAGTGCGTGGTGGATGACGTAATGTCCTTGTCGCGATGCGATTTCAAGTACTCTCGCAACTTGTCGGTAGGCTTCAGCTTCATTTTCAAGAGTCCAGCAATCGCTGCCGAAACACTAGGGTTCAGCGAGTCCGTTTCCGCTGCTTTTTCCAATATGGAGAGATCAGCACGATAGACGCCTGCAGCTGTGCTATAGATGGACTTTCGAAAGATCATCAGTTGCACTTCGGACAGCTCGCGTCTACTGGCTGCCCCTCCTTTCTTGCGGTCCAAACTATCGGCCAGAATCTCGGCAGCAGCATCCAAGCGATTGGTCAGCTTGCGGACTTCGGAAATGGCTAAACGGTCGGATTCTTTTTCGCCAGGAGAATTGATCCTTTTGATAAAGTAGTCTTCCGCAGCGTTGGCCGCCGCTCGCAATTCATCTTGGTTTCCAATACGGGAATAGAGTCTTGCCAATTCCACGTTCAATTCAGGTCGAGATACCGCGGCTTGCTTTGCGACGGCGATCGCTCCATCATTGTCTCCAGCATCCTCCAGCATCCTGGAATGCAACGTCTTAAGTCGAGGGTCCACATCTCGCCATTTGGAAGCTTTTTCTAATTGCTTTATGATCTCGTTATCAGCAATTTCATCCCCCACGCAACGTCGGCGCAAAAGGTCTTTTGCCAGCCATGCATTGGCTTGTGGCCATTCTCCCAAACTGCCACTGGCGAGTTGCGTCATCTCCGAGAGGGCTTCCTCGCGTTTGCCAGTCAGGGAATGAATCAGTCCTAGCCGGTAATACGCAAAGGGATTGTCTGGCCGAATGGATAAAATGCGTTTGCTCAACAGCTCGACAAATCGAATCGTCAATTTCGTAAGAGGCTTCCTGCTGCTTTCATTCCATTCGATTGGAACA
>Ga0105049_10007550_pt1 | contig 12619 bp, 9 predicted proteins | sample MAT06_FD_78087 | JGI IMG/M metagenome (GOLD analysis project Ga0105049, IMG submission 78087) | Freshwater microbial communities from Lake Fryxell liftoff mats and glacier meltwater in Antarctica - MAT-06 | ecosystem: Environmental > Aquatic > Freshwater > Ice > Liftoff microbial mat | place...
CCCAAAGCCCGCACTTTCCGAAACAGTCATCCCTCGAACGCCGATTGCTTCTAGTGCGCTTTTAACGTCTTCGAGTTTGAACGGCTTAATAATCGCAGTCACTAATTTCATCAGATTTCCTCTCGGTCACGTCGCACTGAACCTGCACCAATACCCACAAAGTGTCCGCCCGCGCCGGAATCACCAAGTTCATACGCTGATTCCGCGTGTTCGGCCAGGTCGATTCCCGAAAGTTCATCCTCGGGCGTCACGCGCAGAATACCGGCAGCCTTGAGAATCAGTCCAATGATCATGGCAACAACGAACGAGTATGCCATCACACTAAACGCGCCGATTGCTTGCTTGCCCAATTGCTCGGCTCCACCGCCGTACAGCAAACCATTGACACCCGCCGGAGCGAGGTCGGTCGCGAGGAAACCAATCAAGAGGGTGCCAAGAAGTCCGCCGACGAGGTGAACGCCAACAACATCGAGTGAATCGTCAAAACCAAAACGGTACTTCAGGCTCACAGCGAGTGCGCAAATGACGCCAGCCAGTACTCCCACGACCAGCGCCCCCATGGGACTGACGGCCGAACAGGCTGGTGTGATTGCCACGAGTCCTGCAACGATTCCTGATGCTGCACCCAAGGTTGTCATGTGCCCGTCCCGCAACTTCTCAACAATGAGCCACCCAATTGCCGCGGCACACGTTGCCGCAAAAGTGTTGAGGAAGACCACTGCGGAAGTGTTATTCGCAGCCAGTGCTGAACCGGCGTTGAAGCCGAACCAGCCAAACCACAGGAGTCCAGCACCCACCATGACCAGCGTCAAATTGTGAGGGCGCATCGGAGTTCTCGGCCAACCCGCGCGTTTGCCGATCACGATTGCCAAGGCGAGTGCCGCAGCTCCTGCGTTGATGTGGACGGCCGTGCCACCGGCGAAGTCAATGACACCCATTTCAAAGATCCAGCCGCCACTGGCCCACACCCAGTGCGCAACGGGGAAGTAAACCAAGACGGCCCAGGTTCCACCGAAAATTAGCCATCCGTTGTATTTGGTTCGATCCGGAATCGCGCCAGCAATCAGACTCACCGTCAAGCACGCAAACATTCCTTGGAATGCAACGAACGCCATAATGGGCAAAGTCGCTTCGGGGTTGTCGGCCATCAAGCTTTCCAAACCGAAGAACTCCGTTGGATTTCCGATCACTCCACCAATAGAGGTACCGAATGTCATTGAGTATCCAAAGAGAACCCAGAGGACGCCAACGACAAACAGGGCACCCATCACCATCATCAACATGTTGAGGACAGATTTGGATCGAACCATGCCGCCGTAAAAAAAGGCAAGGCCCGGGATCATGAGCAGGACCATCGCTGTCGCCGTCAACATCCAAGCAGTGTCACCGGTATTTAATGCAGATTCCATAGAAGTCCTCCCATCGAAAGCGACTATCCCGGCGCACTGCCGGTCGCATGACCCAAGATTGGCGCGAACTCGTTTCGAGATGGGTGCGAAGACGTTTCAATAACGTGAATAAAGCACCAGAATGTAAACGCCGTGTTAACTGCGCCGTGGACTGTACTGGCTAGTTCAGCAGGGCGGTAACGAACGCTTCAACCTCGAAGGGAGCCAGGTCATCGGGGCCCTCACCGAGCCCGACCAATTTCACCGGAACTCCCAGTTCACGTTGCACCGAAACCACGATTCCGCCCTTAGCCGTGCCATCGAGCTTGGTGAGAACAATCCCGGTTACGTTTACAGCTTCGCTAAATACCCTCGCCTGCACGAGCCCGTTTTGGCCGGTTGTCGCATCAAGCACAAGCAATACTTCGTCTACGGGCGACAGTTTCTCAATCACGCGCTTCACTTTCCCAAGTTCATCCATCAGACCCGTCTTGGTGTGCAGTCGGCCGGCGGTGTCAATCACAACGACATCAACGTTGGCATCTCGGGCCACCACACATGCTTCGAATGCAACACTCGCAGGGTCGCCGCCTTCTGGACCACGAACTACCGCAGCACCCACCCGGTCACCCCAGGTGTGAAGTTGCTCCGCGGCAGCAGCACGGAAGGTATCTGCGGCACCCATGAGAACTGACTTGTCTTGGGAAATAAGTAGCCGGGAGAGTTTTCCAACCGTTGTGGTTTTGCCGGTGCCATTTACCCCAACAACTAAAACGATGGCGGGGCGATCGACGGCATCCGTATTGAGGCTTCGGTCCAGATCAGGGCCTAGGAGTGTCACGAGTTCCTGCCGCACGGCATCTCTCATGAAAAATTCACTTGTATTATTCGCTTGCGCGATCCGGACTTTAAGCGCCGCGATCAGCTCGGTTGTTGCGGCAACGCCGAGATCGGCACTGAGGAGGATCGCTTCAATGTCGTCCCATGCCTGTTGATCAAGGCTCCCGCTCGTGAGTAGTCCCAGCAAACTCTTACTGAAAACGCTATTTGATCGAGCCAATCTGGCACGGAGCTTGTGCAGACGCCCAAGTGCCGGCTCGGGAACCTCAACCTCCACCCGCGTTGGGGTCAATTCTTTGGTGGTGGCCGTTGGATCGCCCAATATTTCAGGCATCAATATCGTTTCGACTGTTTTTCGAGCCATGTCCCGCGGCTCAGAGTCGTCATCACCCACTCCCGGTGCGTAGTCGATCCCTGGTCGGGGTTTTGTCGACGCTGCTCTGGTCCCTTTTGATCTAAAAAAAGCGATGGCACCACCAATTAATAGTCCAAAAATAATTATCGATGCAATACCAATGATCGTTAAGGTATCCATTAAGCGGGCTCTACCTCACGTAGTCGTTGGCCAATGATCTGGGTGACACCGTCGCCGCGCATGGCGACGCCGTACAGTGCGTCCGCAATTTCCATTGTTCGCTTTTGGTGGGTAATAACAATTAATTGGGACGTTGAACGCAACTCTTCAATGATGTCGATCAATCGGCCAAGGTTGACGTCGTCCAGGGCTGCTTCAACCTCGTCGAGTACGTAAAAGGGAGATGGGCGAGCTTTAAACAGGGCCACGAGGAAAGCAACCGCGGTCAGCGAACGCTCGCCACCGGATAACAACGAGAGTCGTTTAATTTTCTTTCCCGGCGGGCGGGCCTCAACATCTACCCCGGTTGTCAGCATGTTGGTGGGATCGGTGAGTATCAGTCGTCCTTCCCCGCCGGGGAAGAGTCGAGAGAACACCCCTTCAAATTCTCGCTCAACTTCGGTGTAAGCCTCGGTGAATACTTGCACAACACGTGCATCGACTTCTTTGACAATATCGAGTAGGTCATCCCGTGTTTTTTTGAGATCCTCAAGTTGCTCGGTGAGGAACTTGTGTCTCTCCTCCATGGCCGAGTATTCCTCGAGGGCCAACGGATTCACCCTGCCAAGGATCGCGAGTTGCTTCTCTGCAGCACGAAATCGTTTTTCCTGTTCTTCACGGACAAATGGATATGGCTCGGGCAGCGGCGCATCCGGGTCAATGTCGTCGCCTGGAGACGCCGGACTTGGTGGGACGAGTAGATGGGGACCATATTCGGCGATGAGTTCATCAGATTGAATTGCAAAAATTTCCAATGCTTTCGCCTCAAGGGATTCGATCCGCATCCGTTGTTCTGCTCGAGCCACTTCGTCGCGGTGGACACTGTCTTTTAAATTTTCCAACACGTCGACCAACGCGCGGACTTCACTGCGAACAAATACCAATTCGGAGTCGCGTTCTTTTTTGAAAATTTCGCCTTGTCTGCGGGCCCTTTGGGCAATACCGACCGAGATTTCGGTGTAGGTCAATGCCACTCGGACACCCATGAGAAGTGCTTGGGCCACAATCAACGCAGCGGCCCGCCGTTCGCGGCGTTCTATCGCTGCGATTCGGGCACTGCGCTCACTCTGCGCGTCGCGTTCCAAGGCAACAGCACGTTCCCCGATCGCCCGAACTCGCTCTTCTGCGGTGCGCACGGCGAGACGCGAATCAACCACGTGGGCTCTCGCATTGCTCAGGGATTGTTCACGAGCCGCGCGTTGATCCGTACCAACCACTGGAACGTCGAGCTTCTGTAGCGCATCCAATTCAGTTGCTAGTCCAGCGAATAAATCATGATCCCTTGCATATGCTGCTTGGGTGCTCAACATGGCTGCTTCTAGTCGCTCTGCCTCGGCTAAAGCGTTTCGAGATAGTTGACCCAAGACGCCTAATTTTTCAGCGATTGCAGCAAGCTCGGCATCCGATTCGTGGAGGAGAGTCAGAGATGACTCCACTCGCTTCACAGCCGCATCTTGTTCATTTTTGGCAGATGCAAGTTCAAAAGCAATTCTTTGTAGGTCCTGTTCAATCTGCCCAAGCGTGGTTTGGGTCTCATCGAAAGCTGCTTGAACCTCAAGCAGACTGGGGCTACTAGGAGACCCACCTTCAATGACACCGGCGTCAAGCGAATCGCCTTGACGGCTCACCAGCGAGACCTCCAAGTTTGTTCGGGCGCTCTCACGCATTTCATCCAATGATTCAACAACAACAAAGCGATTGAGCAAGGACTGTACTTGCGAGGACACGATGGGATCAGCCCGGACACAGTCAACGAGCCACCGTCCCACCGGAGCTGGGTGATCGCGTGAAAGCGGTGTTGCCGGAAAATCCACGATCAGTACGTGTGATCTGCCCGCTTCTTCATTTTTCAAAAATACGAGGGCATCCATCGCCGAGTCGACATCGGACACGACGACCGCCGATGAAAGATTGCCCAAAGCGCTGGCAACTGCCGCTTCGTAGCCTTGCTCAACGTGAATCAAGGAGCGTAAAGTTCCGACATAGCCACCAAGGCCAGAATCCACCAGCGCAGCTGACCCATCTTTTCGTTCGAGACCCAGCGCCAATGCATCCCGCCGGGCGATGGATGCAGCCCTTTCACGATCGCGTCGGGCTTCCTCGCCGAGTAACTCACGCACTTTTGAGTCGGCACTTGCCAGGATTTTCTGTGACACTTCGTGTTCTGAATCCAAGCCTTCTTCGCCCGCTCCATGTGAAATTACCGACACTTCCACCTGCTGGAACTGTGCTTGCGCCTGTTGGCTGCGTTCGGTGGCTTCGCCAATTTGCGCGGTGAGGCGGGTGAGTTCTGCGTCACGAGTCTCCAAACGCGCAGCAACGTTGTTCTTCGATGCGGTGAGGTCATCAACCTTTTTAACGTGGGCGACCTGCGCGCTTTCAATCCCGGCCACTCGTGATATTTCCTGGCTCAGTGAATGCGCGGCGGCCTGCTCGGCTAATTCAGATTCAGATAACGCATGTCCTAATGACTCAACGTGGCGCGTTAACTCAAACTCTTGGGTCCGCAGTGAACGGGCCTCTGCTTCAAGGGATTCGGGTTCTCGCCCTGAAGTCTCGTCCTCGGGTTCAGGTGCCAGGTTTCGCACTTTCTCAACACCGAGTTGGATTAATCCAAGATACCGCTCGCGAAGGCTACTCAGCGCAAACCACGTTTCTTGGCTTTTAACGAGTTCTGGGCCTAACTCGCGTTCTTGCTCTTCCGCATCATTTTCTCGCCCACGAAGGGTCGCCACCGTGGACTCAACGTCACCCTGCTTTTCGCGCAGAGCACTTTCGTCAGCGACTTCGGCTTCCAAGGCAACTCGTAAGTCGGAAAGGTCACTTGCCATCAAGCGCAGCCGCGAATCTCGGACATCACTTTGAATAACGGTGGCGCGACGGGCAACTTCGGCCTGTCGACCAAGTGGCTTGAGCGCTCGGCGCAACTCGGCGGTCAAGTCGTTGAGTCGCGTAAGGTTGGCCGCCATCGAGTCAAGTTTGCGGAGGGCTTTTTCTTTACGTTTTTTATGCTTCAGTACGCCAGCAGCCTCTTCGATGAAACCGCGCCGATCTTCTGGGGTCGCGTGTAAAATTGAATCCAGTTGCCCTTGACCGACAATGATATGCATTTCTCGCCCGATACCAGAATCGCTGAGCAACTCCTGAACGTCAAGCAACCTGCACTGTTCACCATTGATTGCGTACTCTGACCCGCCGTTGCGAAACAGGGTTCGCGAGATAGTAACTTCGGCGAACTCGATAGGTAGCGCGCCATCTGAGTTGTCGATCGTGAGTATGACTTCTGCTCGACCTAACGGTGCGCGGCCTGATGTACCCGAAAAGATGACGTCTTCCATCTTTCCACCGCGCAAGGATTTGGCTCCCTGCTCGCCCATAACCCAGGCGAGTGCGTCCACCACATTAGATTTTCCTGAGCCGTTGGGACCGACAACGCAGGTGACTCCGGGTTCAAACTGCAGTGACGTCGCCGATGCAAAGGATTTGAAGCCCTTAAGGGTGAGGGATTTTAGATGCACGGCGCGGTAATCATCCTGTCGATTTGGCATCGCTCCGGAAGTGTCCGGCCCAATGCACAAGGTCATGTAACGAGGTAAAGCCTACCGGTGCACAAAGGTGAGTTACGGTAGCAACCACGGCGGTTGGCACGTGGCACAATGGAAACTCGATCGATTCATGAATTTATTGCGGATAATGGGATTCCCGCACCGCCCGCAGGGTTCGCCTTCGCGGCCGTAAACCGAAAGTGATCGGGAAAAATAACCGGATTCGCCATTGACATTCACGTATAAGGAGTCAAAACTTGTACCGCCCGCATCAAACGCCTCGTTCATCACACCTGTAACAGCAGCAACAATTTCTACGATGATCGCTTTGTCGAGTCGATCACACGGGGTCGTGCCGTCGAGTCCAACCCGCCACAGGCATTCATCGGCATAAATATTCCCGATCCCCGAAATCAAATTCTGGTCGAGTAAGGCCCTTTTCACCTGTGTTGATCGTTTCACAAGCGCATCGCTGAATTTCTCCACATCAAAAAGCGGATCGAATGGATCTCTCGCTATATGCGAGATTGCAGTAGGTTTTCCATCCTGATCACGATCACAGATCTGCATTCCACCAAATGTTCGCTGGTCTAGGAATTCAAAATAGCGGCGCGGTTGACCCTCCCGGACTACATTCCAATTTAATCGGACATGTGGATGTCCCGAAGGCGCATCATTGACTCGGATTTGACCACTCATGCCAAGATGAATCATCAGAACATATGGGCGGTCAAGGTCAAGCCACATGTACTTACCGCGGCGGGACACCCCCTCGATCCTGGCGCCGTCAAGTTGAACGCACAGATCTCCAACGTTCCGGCGAACCGACCGCGCGTGGTGAATGCGAACATGATTGATTGTGGTGCCGAGCGCCAACCGCGAAAGGCCCGCGCGGACTACCTCGACTTCAGGAAGTTCTGGCATGCGGGTGTCGATTCAATAACTCGCCGTAGGCTTGTTCGGCCGCAAGTTGCTCGGCCGCCTTTTTTGAGCTGCCGACCCCGAATCCAATCTCTTCGCCAGCCACTTGTGCGTGCGCCGTAAATTCCTTCGCATGGTCAGGTCCAGAGTCGCTCACGTGATACACGGGTAGGGACAACTCTAATGTCGAACATACCTCTTGCAATGACGTCTTCCAATCCAACCCGGCACCAAGTTCTGAAGCCGCAATAATCATCGGGTCAAAAATGCGATGGATGAACCCACCGGCTGCCAGAATTCCCCCCGACAAATAAATCGCCCCGATGACGGCTTCCAACGAGTCTGCCAAGATCGAGGTTTTCTCACTTCCGCCCGAACTGATTTCACCACGACCCAGCCGAATGTAGTGGCCTAGTCCAAGGCTTCGGGCCACCTCCGCGAGCGCATGTGAATTAACGACCGATGCCCGCATGCGAGCTAGTGAGCCCTCAGGGAGATCGGGGAACTGACGGTAGAGGAAGTCAGTGACCAGCACACCAAGAACTGAATCCCCGAGAAACTCAAGTCTTTCATTTGTCGGAATCCCACCATTTTCGTAGGAAAATGATCGATGAACGAGGGCGAGTTCGAGAAGTGCACGATCACAGGGGCAACCGAGAACCGACATGAGGGAACAAATGGGATCCAAGTTCGCGTCCATCAGGCAATGATGTCAGATGGATTCAGAAGCGAGAAGACAGATTAAACGTCAAGAACGCGGCGCTTTGCGTAGGTTCCGCAAGTTGGGCAGGCGGTATGGGAGAGACGCTTTTCTTTACACCGGAGGCAGATAACGAGGTTCGGTGCAACGGCTTTCCACTGTGAGCGTCGATGACGGGTATTCGAGCGCGAGGTTTTCCGCTTGGGTACTGGCACTGGATCCTCTTTCAAGTAGTGGCTAGCTAGTTACTGCCGAGCAATTCAAAATTGCGCTCGTTTGCGCGAGTAAGTATTACATTGTCGCTAAATGATCTACGCCAAGGGGTCATTCTTGGATGGATCCAACAGCCCTTGCAGAGCCGACCACCGTGCATCAACGTTGTCATGGTCATGTGGTGCATCTTCGAATTTATCTCCGCATTGCGGACAAATGCCGAGACAATCGGGTTGGCACAGGGGTGAAAGGGGTAGATCAAGCACGATTGCGTCGCGGACCGCTTCAAGTAAATCAATGCTGTCCTCACGGACATAAAAAACGGTCAACTCGTCAGACTCGTCTTCCGGTCCCTGCACAACGCGGCCCCGAGAATCCGTCTCTTCGTAGAGGAAAAGCTCGGTCACGTGTCCTTGATCGGTCCATTGAAATGGTTCAAGGCAACGCGCGCATTCCGCTTCCACTTCGAAATCAAAATCAATATTGACCAAGACACCGTCAAGAACCGACTCAATCCGAATCTCTGAAGGCATCGTGCTTCCGGGCGTGAGTCGCGCCATTCCAACTTCTAGATCTGCCGGTGCAATAAATTCAAGATCCGACTCCCACATGTTTCCGGGCCGACGCGAAAGATGGGTCAAGGAAACCTGAAATGAGCCCGGCTGTGCCGGCTTGTGGATCGCCATCGACAACACTAATCTGTTTGTGAGTCGAAAAAATCGGAATTTCGGGCAGCTTCGGGTGCCAATTCCTGGTACATCTGGCTGCGTAGCCGCTCGCGCCCTCGATCAACGGTTTGCAGAGTCTTGTGTAGGGTAATTTCAAATGTTGCTAATTTTGCATCGATGTAGTCGTCGGTTTCCGTCCGCATCTGTTGGGTCTGTGCCGTCGTCTGGTTGTGCAAAGCACTCGCCTCTGCAACTGCCATCACGTACACTTCGTGTTCGGACATCATAGAATCGGCAGTCGTTCGAGCCTGCGCAAGAATTCGATCGGCCTCGCGGCGACCGTCTTGCACAACCGCCTCTCGGTCTGCGAGTAACTCGTCAGCCCGGTACACCGACTCAGGCATGAGTTGACGAATTTCTTCAATAATGTCGAGAAGTTGGGAACGATTGAGAATACATGAAGCCGATAATGGCATGGCTTTTGCGTCTTCCACCAAAACGGTGAGTTCATCGAGTCTTTCCTGCACGTCCACACTTGCTCCTGACATTGGGTAATTCATCTCATTGCTACATTCAACTAGATCCTAGTGTGCTAGATAGTTTGGCTTCCAGACGTTTCAACACGGCATCGGGCACCAAGCCGCTGACATTGCCGCCGTGGGTTGCGACTTCTTTGACCAAGCTTGACGACAAATAACTGTACAGCGGGTTCGTTGAAATGAAGCACGTTTCCACTTGGGTCAGTCGATAGTTCATTTGAGCCATTTGCAGTTCGTAGTCAAAATCGCTCACGGCTCGTAGCCCCTTGACGATCGCATCAACGCCATGGTCCCTGCAGTAATCAACGAGAAGTCCATAAAACGAGTCGACGCTGACATTGGGTAAATGTGCGGTGACTTCTGTGAGCATCTCGATTCGCTCTTCGAGCGTGAACAGCGAAGACTTCTTTTTATTGATCAACAGTGCGACGATCACGCGGTCTGACATGCGAGATGCGCGCTCAAAAACATCAAGATGTCCCATGGTCACTGGGTCAAAAGATCCCGGGCATACCGCAATTCGCATGTGTCTTCCTCAATTAATCGGAGTTGAATCAACCTGACCGTACCAAAGTTTAGAGTCGCCGTAGACGCGCTCCCATACACGTGGCAGAACTTGCGGGGATGCCGAGAGAAATGGCGAAGGCGAGCGCGAACCGCGTTCACAAATGAGTAGTCCGCCTGCCAACTCCTTCCTCGCGCATATTTTTGCAAAATACTGTTGAACATCACGATCAGAATGTGTATATGGCGGGTCTGAAAACAGAACATCTACTCCCAATACGGGTATCCACGAATAGGCATCAGCCTTCACGATTGCGACGTCAAGACCACTTATTCCAGCATTTTTTTTGATGGTGACCGTTGCCTTCAGATTATTCTCCACCAGCACCACTTCACGTGCGCCACGACTTTTTGCCTCTAACCCAATAGCCCCAGAACCGGCAAAAAGGTCCGCGAAACATACCTGATTCCACTCCACCTGCGACTGAGCCAGATGGGATTCAATGGTGGAGAACATCGCCTCTTTTAATCGGTCAGACGTCGGGCGAGTGCCTCCTGCAGGTGCTTCCAGTTTTCGTCCCCGCGCCGATCCGGAAATGATTCGCATTAAGCCTTCTCCAAATAATGCGCTCGAACAATTTCGAAAATGTCGATGGTCTGCATCACTGAATCCCATCTTTCGCTTATATACAACTCGTCGACTTCCATTCGCACTGTCTCGATGAATTCCAGATCATCGATAACTTTTAGCAGCCTCAAGGAACTGAGCGCACCGGATTGATCCTGCCCCAGAACATCTCCTTCCCCACGGATCTCGAGGTCTTTCTGAGAGAGCGTGAATCCATCCCGTGAATCACGAAGCGCTCCAAGGCGCTCAAGGGAAACCGAACTAAATGTGAATCCGTGGACGAGAATGCATAGTCCGGGTAAGGCGCCACGGCCGATTCGACCCCGTAACTGATGCAACTGCGACATGCCAAATCTTTCAGCATTGAGCACAATAATCATGGTTGCAGCGGGGATATCTACTCCGACTTCGATGACCGTCGTTGCAATCAACACATCAATGTCGGGCCGCTCAAAACCACCGAAACGGCGCATGATCCCTCGTTTGGATTGCGAGTCCAGCCCACCGTGCAGTTTTTCAAACGCGATTTTCGGGAACTGGTGGGTGAGATTCTCATATATTTCATCAACCGAGGCAAGCGGCTCCGCTGGATTTAACGTGTCTTTTTTTGTTTCAACCTCAGTTGGTGAAATTATCGGGCACACGACAAAAACTTTATTGCCGGCTGCGACCTCCTCTGCCATTCGTTCCCATACCCTTATGACACTTCGAGGCATTCCTGACGTTGGTACGAGGTGCGTCTGAACTTCTGCTCGCAGAGACGGCGACTCTGTCAATGTTGAAACATCAAGATCGCCAAAGATCGTGAGAGCGACCGTGCGCGGAATTGGCGTTGCTGTCATGACCAACAAGTGCGGACGTAATTCGTCCCTACCCTTTACCAACATTGCCGCACGCTGTTCAACACCAAATCGGTGCTGCTCATCAATGACAATGAGCCCGAGGTCAAAGAACTGCACGTTTTCTTCGAGGAGAGCATGGGTCCCAATGAGAATGTCCAGGCCACCACTTTGTGCGTCTAAAAGAATCTGCCTCCTCGTCGGCACCGACATACCACCGGTCAGTAGGTCAACTCGAATCGGTCGTGACATGACCCCCTGTAAAAATCGTTCCAGTGACTCAAGGTGTTGGGCGGCCAACACTTCAGTGGGTGCAAGGAGAGCAACCTGCCCACCCGATGCAATGACGTCAAGCATTGCTCGAATCGACACGATTGTTTTTCCGCTGCCAACATCCCCCTGTAGCAGCCTCGTCATGGGAATGTCACGTGCCAAGTCCGCGGCGATCTCTTCCCCCACGTCACATTGTCCTTGTGTCAATTCAAATGGAAGCGATCTATCAAATTCCGCCAGAATTGATGGGGCACTTTCACTTCGAGCACGCGCCGATGCAGATTTTGCAATACTTTTACGCTGGCGCATGAGCGCGAGCAGAACAAAGGCCTCCTCGTATTTGATCCGATGACTCGCTCGAACGATCTCGTCATGATCTTTTGGTTGATGAATTGCATGGAGGGATTCGATTTTGGTCATGAACCCATGCTTGGTGACGAGTTCGGTTGGAATGGGGTCAATCAGTTCATCCGCCGATGCGAGCACCACGTCGATGGCGGCTTGAATCTGCCACGAAGCAAGATCCTGAGTACTTGGATAAACCGAAATTATTTCGCCGGTGAATTCTGTTATCGCATCCGCCTCCTGCGAGACGTCAATCCCAATGTCGGCAAAGAGCGCAAATTTAGGATGGGTGAGTGTCCGCACGCCCCTGAACTCGGACACGGTTCCAGCGAAAAGACCGACTCGGCCAACGCGTAAATCTTTTTCACGCCACTTCTGGTTAAAAAAAGTTAGTTCCATGGTGTCACGTCCATCTGTGACCTTGACCACCAAGATAAAGCCGCGCTTTTGGGTCATGCGCCTAGTTTCAATACTTTTAATCGTGGCCATAATTGTTACCGGGACCCCGACTTCCACGTTGCTCAAAGAAGTGAGTTTCCCGCGATCGATGTACTTCCGCGGGTAATGGTTGAGCAGCTCACCAGCACTCGTAATGCCCAAAGACTTTTCCAAACTTGCGGCGCTTTTCCCGCCAATAAGTTC
>Ga0105049_10007551_pt1 | contig 12619 bp, 12 predicted proteins | sample MAT06_FD_78087 | JGI IMG/M metagenome (GOLD analysis project Ga0105049, IMG submission 78087) | Freshwater microbial communities from Lake Fryxell liftoff mats and glacier meltwater in Antarctica - MAT-06 | ecosystem: Environmental > Aquatic > Freshwater > Ice > Liftoff microbial mat | place...
CCCACGGCCCAGAATCTTCTGCCCCCCTTGCGGAGATGCCACCGCAGGTTCTCCGCGCGGCCCGTCTCCCTCGCCCCCGAAAGTTCCTTATCGGGCATGCCGTTCCGGACGTCTTCGGGAGTGAAAATTACCATGAACGGCTGGCCGAGGATTTCGGCCTCTTGGTAGCCCAGCGTGCGTTCGGCAGCCACGTTCCAGCTGGTGACGCACCCGTCGAGGCCCATCGTGAAGATGGCATAGTCCGTGACGTTCTTCACCAGGGATGTGAAGCGGGTTTCGATCTCGCTGCGCTCCTCCTCAGCCCGCCGGCGTTCGGTAATGTCCTCAATGGCGAGAAGGATCAATTCGGAGTGATTGCCCTCCCGGTAAAAGCGCCGGGCGTTGAGCAGCATGACCTTCCGTCCGATGGCGGCAAACCGATGCTCAACCTCGAAACCATCGAACGACCGATTCAGCGGCAGTATCTCCTCGAGGAGCTTTCGCAAGAGGGGAATGTCCCACTGGCCGTTGCCCAGTTGATAGATCAGCTTGTCGTCGGTTTCCTCCGGCGAAGCCCGAAAGGTCTGGTAAAAAGAGCGGTTCGCGGACTTCACCCGGAGATCGCTGCCGAGAACCACCAGCGGTTCCCGCATTGTCTCGACCACCCCCTCGGCGTAGGCCAAGGCGTCCTTCAGAGCGATATCGTTCTGTTTTTGGGACGTACGGTCCCGCATGATCTTGGCGAATCCCCGGAGATTGCGAGCATCGTCCCACAACGGGGTGATGGTCCCGACCGACCAGAAGCGGCTTCCATCCTTGCGGACGTGCCAGCGCTCGTCATTGCCACGACCCGTTTCGACCGCCTGCGCCATTTCCCGCTCACACACGCCTTCCTCATTGTTTTCCGGTGTGCAAAAGAGGGAAGATGGTCGACCGAGTATCTCGCCCTCCGAATAACCCAAGAGACTTTCGGCCCCCGGATTCCAGCTTTGCACCCGCCCCTCCGGATCCACGATGAAAATGGCGTATTCCTTGACGCTTTCGACCAAAACGCGAAAGAGTTCGCCTTCCGTAACCACTGGAATCGTCTGTTGATGAAGGGCCATGTTGCAACCACCATCTGTTATACGAGATTGGTGCACCGGGCCAGATCAGGGCTGGAATTGGGCAGTCTCTGGAATGAACTACCACCAGCCCTACTTGTCGCGGCATTCTCGCAGCGAGTCGTATACTCGCAACGCAAGCTCTCTTTGGCCGAACAGGGATTCTGCGGCATATTGGCAGAGAGTTATGCGTCATAGTCGCCGACTGGCAGGACGCCGTCAACTACCAAATCCACAGATTTCCGGAAAAAGGCGCGTGCCAGTATTGGGATATGCGGCAGAAACGCCGACCGCAGCGCCCCCTGCATACCCGACAACCCGCCGAAGAAACCGCTCAGCAGGCCGCCTACCGGCAGAAACTGCGGTCCGAAAGACAGGTCCCGGAAACGGGGGAGCAACTCGGCCAGGGCGAACATGAGGAGTACCGAGGCCGAAGCCCGAGAAGAACGTGAGACCGGACGCCAGCAGAGCCACCGCACAAATGACGAGGTAACTCATGCGGCGTCAATCGACCTCGATGACCGTGCCGTCAGGCTTGACCTGAATGTCGCGGACCTTGCCGTTCTTGGCCTTGCCGCGAACCTCGTAATTGCCGTTCGGCGTCTTCCACGCCTGCTCAAAGGTGATGCCAGACAGCTTTTCCTTGGCGACCTTCATGACCGGCTCGGGCACTTGATCGAGTGCCACGTTCTCACCCTTTGGCTTGTCCGAACAGCCACCACAGCCGACCGCACAGAGCATCAACAGCTGTGGAAGGATGTACGCCGCCCAACCCCATCCGGGGCCGGTGTCGTTCCCGCCCGTGTCGAACCTCGACGTGTAGCCGGCCGGGAACGACTTGGCCGTGTCGTGATAATTCTGAAGGGCGAGTCCGACCTGCTTCAAGTTGTTGACGCACTGCGTGCGGGATGCTGCCGCACGGACTTTTTGGACGGCGGGCAGTAGCAGGCCAATCAGCACCGCGATGATGGCGATGACGACGAGCAACTCGATCAGGGTGAATCCGCGACGTGTCTTCATGGGAACATCCTGGGCCATCGGCTCTTAACGCCGAACTTGTAATTTGATCGCGCTGGCGCGATCTATCCCGGCCGATGCGACCAGTCGCCGATTTACAACCCCGAAAAAGGCACGCGGCCTATCCACTCACGCACCTTGCGCCGGCTCGTTTCGGTTATTTTGACTTGTGGCTGAGCATCCACGTGTAGAGTTCTTTGGTGGCGTAAGCTTCGTCCCAGCTATTGTGGCCGACGCCGGGGTATTCGGTGTATTTCGGCTTGCCGCCCGATTTCGTAATCGCGTCGATCATCGTTCGCGAAAGTTCGACTTTCACAGCGTTGTCTTTGTCGCCGTGAAAGCACCACGTGGGCAGATCCTTGAGCTTTCCAGCCTCTTTCAGGTCACCGCCACCGCAGATCGGGACGATCGCCGCCCACTTTTCAGGGTGTGCTGCCGCGAGGCTCCACGTACCGAAACCGCCCATCGACAGGCCCGTTAAATAGACGCGCTTCGCGTCGGACTTGTATTCCTTCATCGTCGCTTCGAGCATCTTGAGCGCGCGGTCGGCATCGGGTGAACCCGACTGCCAACGCTTCACCACGGGCGTTTTGAGGTCTTCCGCTTGGGGAATGATCGTCAGGAACGGGAACGTTTTCGCGACCTTTTTGATGTGCGTGCCGATGCCTTGATCGGCAGGCATCTTCGAGCCGCCCTTCGTTTCGCCCGCACCGTGCAGGAACAGGATCACGGGCAGTTCTTTCGTGCCATCATAATCGGCGGGTACGAACACGACGTACGGCGATTCGCTACCGTCGGTGTTCTTGAAAGTTTTATCGAGGAAGCCCGTCTTCTCGGCGGCATCGGCGGGGGTTGCAATCATGACGAGCGCCATCACAAGGAGAATTCGGCGAAACATTTGCGGTACTCCATACGACGCGGGAAAGGTGTAGGAGTGGCTTTGATATGTTTTACACGTCCGCAGCACAAGTCTTTCAAAACTCGCAGCGCCAAACGCCGTCGTGGAAGAGTGACGCGCGGCCATTCAGAATGTGGCCGTGAAGCTGAATTTCGAGGTGATTCTCGCGATCGTGGATCCACTCGAACGTGCCGCAGTCCCAGCGTTTCACCGACCCGCGCCCGCCCGAAACGGGGCCTTCGTAGTCCAAATAAATCGATCGATGATCGGGCATCGCATCGGCAACAATCACCGTGCCGACGACCGGCACCGACCGCAATCGCCACGAGCGCAGCGACGCCCCTGCTTCAAGGAGGAAGTCCCAGTGAAGCGTCGGCCAGTCGTGTTCGAGGATGACAAAGCGCGGCATGGCATTCGTCTTACATTATCCCCGTGCCGAAGCTGTCTTCGCGGAGGATTGCGGGGGTTTCGCTGTTGCTGAGGTGGTTGCCGCGGCTGGCGGGTTGGTGCGGGCCGTGGGTTTTGTACCCGAGCGGCTTGGCCATTTCTTGCAAGTTTGCGGGCACTTCGTCGTCGAAATCGAACTCGTCATAACGGCAGATGTACCCGGGTTGTTTGGAGCGTTCGCGTTCGTCGGTGAACGCCTTGGCGACCGCGCTCTGTATGTGTTCGCGTGCCCCGCTGTGGATCGGGTGCGCGATGTCCGCGTGCAACTTCGCACGGCCGTCGGGGACTTCCTTCGTCGCTCGCGCTTCGTCCAATTTCCGGCCGCAGTTGTTGCAGAACCGCGAACGCAGGTGGTTCTTGCAACCGCAATGCGTACACCGGTCCGTCAGTTTGCGGCTGGGCATCGCCACAAACATGCCGCGAGTCCCTTCGATGATTTTCAGATCTCGAACGACGAAGGCGTTGTCGAAGGTTACCGAACAGAATGCGAGCAGGCGCTCGTTGTTCTCTTCGCACAACTTGATGCGTACTTCCGTGATTTGCACCGTCGTTCTCCTCTGATGTGATGTCTGAATTAATCGATTGCGGGCCAACTCCGCGTCACTGCAATAAACGGCGAAACTTCATCCGGCGGCGTGCTTCTTCGCATCGCGTCTGCGATCCGAATGGCATCGGTTCGATCTTTACACAAGGCGAACAGCGCCGATCCACTTCCCGACAGTTGGCAGCCGAGCGGCCCGAGGGCAGCTAATCGGCGGTATGTTCGTTCGACTAACGGTGCGGCGGCGAAGGCCGGTTCTTGCAACCGATTGTGCAATTCGCTCGCTAATTTTTGCACGTCGCCATCCGTCAGTGCCCGGCAAGCGTCTGTACTACATAGCGGCTGTAAGGGCACGGCCACCCTGCGATAAACCTCACGTGTCGAGAGGCCGACATTCGGCTTCACGACGACAATATCGAGCGTTCGAGCCATCGCAACCGGAGCAATGATCTCGCCGCGTCCCGTGCATATCGCTGCCGGGGCGTGCAGGAAAAACGCGACATCCGAGCCGACATCGGCGGCGATGCTCGCGAGTTCCGCAAGCGGCAAATTCTGCCGCCACAGTTGGTTCAGTGCGAGAAGCGTCGTCGCCGCATCGCTCGATCCGCCCCCCAGCCCCGCTTCGTGCGGGATTCGTTTGGTTAGGTGAATCGTCGCGCCGTTCGTCGTTCCCGTCTTGCGGCGAAACGCCTCGGCAGCCTTCCAGACGAGGTTGTCTGGCCCGTTCGGCAACTTCGCCGGTTCGCATCTCAGTCGCAATTCGCCGCTCGGTTCCTCGCGAAACTCCAGCGTGTCGAACAGGTCGATCGCCACCATCAGCGTTTTAATCGCGTGATAACCATCGGACCGTTTGCCGACGATCTCCAGCGTCAGATTCACTTTCGCCGGTGCCCACGCCACAAGCGAATTCGCCCCGGCCATCGTGCCCCAAAAGGGCGTGACGGTCGGGATTCCGTTCTCAGTTTCGTTCGCGAAGGTACTCGGCATCGGCGTCAAAAGCGAAGAGAAATCCCGTCGAATCCGAGGCGGGCATTACTGCCCTTAGGGAACCGTCCGTGGAATCCTCGTGTGGTGTGTTACAACAATTAAGCGGAAGATAACCGCGAACATTAGCCCGGTCAAGTGGGAAGGTTAAGGAATCTTTACAGTCTTTGCTTATGCGCGAAATTACCTACTGTGAAGGCTCGAGCAATATCAACCGGGGTGGCAAGTTTTCCACTTCCAAATGTAACGAACTCCTTCGAGCCGTGTTAAATCTAACACGGCACTTTGCCGGCACGCAAATGGGAGAACGATCCGTGAAACGCAAATTGTTCATGCTGGCCATCTTCGGCCTCATCAGCGCAGTCACCGTAGCCAGCGCCGAAGACGAAAAAAAGCCCGACGCGAAGCCCGCCAAGGGCAAGCTCGACAAAACGAAAATGTTCGAGAAAATGGATGCCAACGGTGATGGCAAAGTGACCAAGGAAGAATTCAAGACGTTCAGCGATGCTCTCAAAGATCGCCTGAAAGACAAAGGCGGCAAGGCGGGGAAAGTCGGCGAACTGATCGGCGACAAGCTGTTCGACAAAATGGACGCCAACGCCGATGGCGAGATCTCGAAAGAAGAGTTCGATAAGTTCGAGTTTCCCGGCAAGAAGAAGTGAAATGTTAGAGCGGTTGCCCGCGTTGCGCCAATTTCCGCGTGTACCAGACTTCACCGGCGAGCAGCGCGAGCACCAATAGTAGCAAAAGCCACCAGAGTTCGCGGGTTTGCGGGCCTTCGCCTTTCTTCGATTCGATGTCGTTGGGGTGTACGATATATTGCAAGCCCTTCACGATTTCGGACACGTTCTTGCGGTCGTCTTCGGAGTTCGGCGTCAGTACCGATTCTTGCGGGTCGGAGCGTACCGCAAAGAAATACGTCCGGCCCCCGCTCGTCGTGAGCTTATACGCGCCGGGGTCGCGGGTCGCATCGAACACGAGCGGCCACTGCTTCACGGGTACGACCTTCGCGGAGCCTTCGGGCGGTTGTACCGTCACCGCTGCGGCTCGCTCGGTCGGTCGCGGGCTGAAGACGATCGGCTGACCTGGCGCGAGGTTGCGTTCCGCCGAACGTGCCCCCGCGAGGTAATACGTCATCTCGTGCGCGAACCGCACGAAATCCGGCAACGTGTGGAAGTTCGTACGCCAACTGTTATCGAGTGGCACCGTCACCAACAGCGCCCGGCCGCGGCCGACGCCGCGTTCGACAAGGAAGATTTCGCCGTTCGTGAGGCTGGCAATCGCGGTACCCGTGGCACCGTTCGCGCCCGCCATCGTGTCGACCTTCCAGCGTTTCGGGAAGTACGCGGTGTGTATCCCGAGCGGCAGCGGTTCCTTGAAAATTTCCATCGCCGGATGCGTGAAGCCGGCGGGTTGCGGTTTCGGCGCGTCGTCGAGTTTCGCGGTGGCGTCGTCGTTGCCTACGACATCGACGAGCCGCGCGGGTAGCCAGCCTTGGCCGCCACGGAACGACACGCGGTTCCAGGTGGCCGCATCGCAGCGGTCGCCGAGTGCCACGAACACCGAACCGCCGTCGGCGAGATACTTTTCGATCGCTTCGTTTTGTTCTTTCGTCGGCTTCGCGATGTTCGACAGCACGACCACGCGCGGCGGCGTGCCGGTGCCTTTCACGTCCGCGTAAAGCACGGGTACGGTGAACTCGTCGATGCCGATCGAGCGAACGAGGAACCCCGGCGTTTGATCCTTCGCAGGGGCCAGCGCATCGCGGAGGAAGTCGCCGCCGCGGCTCTTCGTTTCGCCATTGATGATGAGCACGGGGATGCTCGGCAGCACCTCGATACCGAAGTCTTGCCGGTTGTCGCCGGGCAGGTCGTCGGGTTCGAGTACGAGCGTCACAAGGTGCGAACCGGCGGTGAATTTGTGGACGAACTCGATCGGTAACAGCGTGTCGCTGAGCGTGCCTTTGACGGGAACTTCGCCGACGGCGCGGCCATCGATTTCGAGTTTTACCTTGCCCGGTGCCGCACCGGCTTTAACTTTGCCACTCACTCGCACGGCCGATTGAAACTTCACTTCCCGCCCCGCCGATGCCACCCCGCGACCGGCAAGAATGGGATCGAGCGAAAGGTTCGCAGGATCGAGCGGGCGATCCGGCGCGATGTTCGCCACCCAAATTCGCGGGTCGTTCGGCTTGCCGCCCTTCGGTACCAAGTCCCACTTCGAAAGGGAATTTTCGTCCGCCCAACTGTGCCGTTGGTTGTCCGTGACGATGACGATATCGCGTTCGGGGCGTGCGGTTTCGAGCAGCGACCACGCGGTTTGCACGCACGCGGGCCAGTCGATTCCCCCACGCGGCGGCGTTAATAAATCGAGCGCATTGCGGGCTTGTTCGCGATCCGGCGAGAGCGTACCCAATAGCGGCACCGCTTGTTGGCGGGCCTGGTACACCGCTACGCGATCCCCCACGCGCAGCGTATCGATGAACTGCCCCGCCCACTCCTTCGCCGCTTCTTCGCCCGTCTTGCCGTCGTGTTTGTAAGCCATGCTCGCGGAGCCATCGATTACGATCACGACATCGCGTTGCCCCATCGGCGTACCGAAGCGATTGAAGAACGTGCTCGTAATCGTCGGCGCGGCGAGTGCGAGAACGATCAGCGCGACGATCACCATCCGGATGAGCATCAAGAGGAAATGTTCGACGAAGACTTTCCGCTTAGTTTTCTTGCTGACTTGCAAGAACTGCATCGCGGCCCAGTCGATTTCGTCGAAGCGCTTGCGGCTGAAGAGGTGAACGATAGGTGGGATCGCGACGGCGGCGAACCCAGCGAGCAAAGCGACATTGAGCACGGTGAACATACGGGCGTTCGGCCTGGCGGGGTTAGCGGAGTGTTCGCCGGGCGAGATACACGCCGAGCGCACGATCGACCGGCTCGTCGGTTCGCAGCATCACGTAATCGACGCGCAAATCGTCGCAACGCCGACGCAGTTTCTGCCGATATTCCTCGAAGTTCTTGAGATACTCTTCGCGCAACCGCCGGGCATCGGTCGTAATTTCGTGTTCGCCCCGTTCCAAGTTACGGAACTTCGTCGGGTTCTGAAACGGGAAATCGACTTCTTCCGGCGCGAGAATGTGGAACAGCAGCACTTCGTGATTCTTATAGCGAAGGTGCTGCAACGCCCGCCCGAGTGTCTCGGCGTCGTCGAAGCAATCGGAGAGAATAATCACCATGCCGCGGCGTTTCAGGTAGTGGCCTGCCAGTTCGTGCCAGACGGGTGCGAGTGCCGTTTCGCCGCCGGGCTTCGTCGCTTCGAGCGTGCGGAGCAACATCAGTAAGTGCTTCGAACTCGTCTTCGCCGGCGAAACCTGATTGACTTTCGTATCGTGCGTGATGAGTCCGACGGCATCGAGTTGGTGCAGCATGAGGTACGCCATCGAGGCCGCGACTTGCTGGGCGTACTCGAACTTGCTGAGTTTCTGCTTGCCGCGATACTTCATGCTGCCGCTAGCATCGACGACGAGGAACGCCTTCAGGTTGGTTTCTTCTTCGTATTCCTTGATGTAGTAGCGGTCGGTTTTCGCCCACAGTTTCCAGTCGATATGTCGAATCTCGTCGCCGGGATAATACTGGCGATGTTCGGCAAACTCGACGCTGAACCCCTTGAACGGACTACGGTGGATGCCGCTCAGGAACCCCTCGACGACGCGCCGCGCCACGAGCGTCAGACCGCCATAGCGGGCGAGTTCGGTCGGGTCGAATAGCAGGGCCATAAGCAACTTCGGGCTAAAGGGATCGTGTTATTTCATCGTACCAAAACGCCACCGCTTTTACCCCAAATCGCCTGCAATTTTTTGACTGCGGGAAATCGTGTGGGTGAGGGTTTTTCTTCGGGGCGGTTCGGTTTCGGATACACTTTCATCGATCACTCCGTTTGCCGTCCGGGAACCGAACGACCATGCCCGCCGATACGAAACCTCTCTTCCGTGCGGAAGCGTTGCGGAAGAAACTCGATGCGTTCCTGCTTCCGGATCGCTGCGAAGCCGTGCGGCTCAAGTTCACCAATTGGGCGCGAAAGCTCAACGAGGGGAAGCTCGACAAGGATACGGAAATCCAACTCCTGCCGATTTTCCTGACGCACATCTTCGAGGGGTTGCTCGGCTACATTGGTCCGGTTTCCGACAGTGGCTTCGATGCCTACACGATGAAGCGAGAAATGCTCATCGAGGTCGACGGCAAACGCGCCGATGCCGCATTCGGGCAGTTTGGAAGTGGCGAAGAAAAGTACGCCATTTGCTCCTGGTTGTGTCGTTGCGATCGCTAAAACCGTGCCCCGGTTGGGCTGGTGGCTGTATACTAATCGAAATTCCCGTTCGACTCTTTCTGCGAGCGTTTGGCCGATGGCAACACCCCCTTCACCCGCCAGTCCCGTCGAAGCCCAGATGATTCGCGAACTGGCGGCGACGTACGAGCGCATGTCGGACCAGATCGGCAAGGTCATCATCGGGCAGAAGACGGTGGTGGAACAGCTACTAATGGCGTTGTTCAGCCGCGGGCACTGTCTGTTGGTCGGGGTGCCGGGGTTGGCGAAAACATTGCTCGTCAGCACTGTGGCGCGGATTCTGCAACTGTCGTTCAAGCGGGTGCAGTTTACGCCGGACCTCATGCCGTCGGATATTACGGGCACGGACATTCTGCAAGACGACCCGGAAACGGGGCGACGGCGGTTCGTGTTTCTGCCGGGGCCGATCTTCGCGAACATGATTCTGGCCGACGAAATCAACCGTACGCCACCGAAGACGCAAGCGGCATTGCTGGAGGCGATGCAGGAACACCACGTGACGACGGGCGGCACAACGTACCGCCTGCCGGAGCCGTTCTTCGTGTTGGCCACGCAGAACCCGATCGAACAAGAAGGCACGTACCCGCTGCCCGAAGCGCAGCAAGATCGGTTCATGTACAACATCCGCGTCGATTACCCGAGCCGTACCGAAGAAATCCAGATCATGAAAGCGACGACCGGCACGCACAAGCCGGAATTGACGCAGATGCTCGACGCGAAGCAAATCATGCAGTTTCAGCAAGTCGTGCGGCAAGTCATCGTGGCGGTTCACGTGTTCGCGTACGTGGCGGATTTGGTACGCGCGACGCGACCGAAAGAGAAGGACGCGCCGAAGTGGGTGCCGGAACTCGTGAGTTGGGGTGCGGGGCCGCGGGCGTGTCAGTTCCTGATTATGGGCGGCAAGGCACGGGCGATTCTGAACGGTCGCGTTCACGTGACGACCGACGATATAAAGTCGGTGGCGTACCCCGTGCTGCGTCACCGGATCATGACGACGTTCCACGCCGACGCCGACGGCATCACGCCCGACGACATCATTAAAAAGCTCATCGAATCGACGCCCGTGCCGCTCGAAAAAGGCCGCTTGTAAGATCCCGTTTCGCCGCGCCATCATCAGAGGCGCGGTGCAAGATCAAACTATTTTTCACTTCCCGTCACACTTCGTAATTGCAGACACGGAATTCTGTCGTCAAGGCAGAAACAACCTGCCGTTAAATTTCGCACGACCGTTGCGGCCTGAGCAATGCGATCCCATCATATCAGTAAGCCTCTCCCGAGAAATCACGATGCGTTCCCCCAATGCGTCTTGGCTAACGCGACTCGCACTGCGCGAGTCAGCCGGATCACCGAACTTCATGGCCATGCAGAAAACGCGATTTCTTCCGATAGCAAAAGGGATCGACCCGCGGGTCGTTTCGTTCCAATCATCCGGCGAGCGCGGCCCCCGCGCGATTGCCGATTTTCTCCCATCACGCTGCGACATGGATTACCTTTCCGTGTTGCGCGAACTCGTCAGGTGCGACATCGATAATCAACGGCAGGCCGGTCGGGTGGTTTCGTTCGAGGAATATCGAGTGGCCTTCCCGGAACTGAAAGTCGTACCGCAATCGATCGACGTGCAGACGAGTGTGGTGTCGAGCCCGGACTTGTCGATGACGCCCGCACCGCTCCGTTCGGCGTTCACGCGGATCGCCCACGTGTCGCCCTTATCGGTCGATGTGGAACTCGCAGACGCTACGCCATTTCCAAACCCCGGCGACTTTTACCACGGCTTCGAGTTGCAACGCCATCTCGGCAAAGGCGCGTTCGGGCAAGTCTATTTGGCGAGCGAACGCAAACTGGCTGGCCGTTCGGTCGTGCTGAAGCTGACGGGAAAACCGAACGGCGAGTCGCAGCGGCTCGCGCAGTTGCAACACACGAATATCGTGCCGATACACAACGCCTTTTATTGCGCGCCGCACCACGTGGTGCAGATGCCGTATCTCGGCGAGCAGACGCTTTCGGATGTGATCGAGTACGTCCGTACGCAGACCGGTTTCCCGAAGATCGGCGGTGATGTTTTTCGAACGACGGCCGCGAGGCTGTCGACGATGCTCGCACCGATTTCGGCTCCACAGGGCACGACCGATGTCACCGGGACGATTGTCAAGCCGACACCACCGACGACGCCGACAGAAGCGAAAGTGTTCGACACGTCGCACCCGTTCCGGGCAATTTTGTCGCGGATGAGTTATCCGGCCGCGGTCATCGAGATCGTTCGTGCCGTGGCCGACGGGTTGGCGCACGCCCACGCGCACGGTATTTTGCACCTCGATTTGAAGCCGCAAAACGTCCTGTTCAGCGATGACGGCCAGCCGATGTTGCTCGACTTCAACTTGTCGTACGACCGCAAGAACCAGACCCGCGATAAGATCGGCGGCACCTGGCCGTATATGGCTCCCGAATCGATTCGCGAATACTTGGGCACCAACGAACAGACCGTCGACGAGCGGACCGACTTATACGCGCTGGGCGTCATGTTCTTCGAATTATTGACGTGCCAACTCCCGTTCGCGAAAGTGCGGCACGTGCCGGACGACCTGGAAAACGCGATTGCCGAGCGCGAAGCGGGTGTCCGACTGCCGAGCGAGATCAACCCCGAAGTGACGCCGGCGTACGATGCGATCGTGCGAAAACTGCTCGAACCGAAGCCCGAATGCCGCTATCAAACGGCCACCGAACTGATCGAGGATTTGCGCTGTCAGCAGGCGAATCAGCCGTTGAAGCACGCGCCGAACACCTCGCTACGCGAACGGGTCGTGAAGTGGCACATGCGGAACCCGCGCGTGGCGTTTCAGACGTGCGCGACGATCACCGGGCTGGCACTGTTCGCAACGATGGTACTGCTTTCCAATGTTTCCCGTGCGCGGGATCGCTCGCACGCACAGGTGGAATCGATGGCGTTCCACAAGTTGCTTGCGACCTCGCAACTCGATCTGACGGCCCCCACCGATTTTGCAAGTCGCAAACGCGGAATCGAAGCCGCAACCAAATGGATGGCGAGTTACGGCGTCAGAGATCGGAAAGATTGGTACCTCTCAACGAACATTCGCTGTTTGCCGGACGAACAAAAATTGTCGTTGCGGAACGAATTGGGCGAGACGGCATTGCTACTCGCTCATGCCGAGTGGCTGAATGCGCTGCGAGAAACGGGCGACGAGCGATCCGCCGGCGAGGTGTTGGCGGTGCGCTGGAATCAACTTGCGGAGGAGTGTTAGCCGTCGGGTAACATTCCGCAAGCGGTGTGGCAGCAGCGACGCAATTTGGCCGAAG
>Ga0105049_10007552_pt1 | contig 12618 bp, 7 predicted proteins | sample MAT06_FD_78087 | JGI IMG/M metagenome (GOLD analysis project Ga0105049, IMG submission 78087) | Freshwater microbial communities from Lake Fryxell liftoff mats and glacier meltwater in Antarctica - MAT-06 | ecosystem: Environmental > Aquatic > Freshwater > Ice > Liftoff microbial mat | place...
ATAGGCCCCAAACTGCTTCCGCGTCTCGGAGCGAAAACGATCCGCGAACTTCCCATCCCAAGCCGCGAGATGCGTCGCCACTGGCCCCGCAGACCAAGGAAATGCATCCCACTTTTCGCCCACCTCCCGCTTATCGCTGAAATTCAAATGCAGCCCCACCGGAATCCCCGGCCGCGCCTTCGCCATGGCCACAGCTCCCGCCGTCGCTGGCTGATCCACCATCAACGAAGCCCCATGGATCGCCCCCGCACAACTCACAATCGCCGCATTCACCTCCGGTGAAATCCCGAAGTCGTCAGCAATGAAAAGAACGCGGTGCATGGATTAGAGGGCGAAGTAGCGTCCGTCTTTCGGATGAATACCCTGTACCGGCTCAAAAAGGTGGCTGCGTGATCTTTTGAGATAGGGATTGGCCTCGGTAAGGAGTTTGATCGAGTCAGCAATCCAAGTCTCCGCCGTCGTGGGCTGGGTGAGTTTGATGGCGAGATCGCACCGGATCTTTGCCGTGTTGTCGGTGCTGCTTAGGTTCCCGGGCGAGGGGTTAAACCGACGCCGAACGACCGATGCGATGTCGAACTGGAGATCGCGATCCATCACGTTGCCGTGACGATGGTAAACTTCGACTGGAAAAGGATACTCGTTGTTGTGGCTCTCGATCTCGTTCAGCAAAGCTTGAATCGTTTTTCGCGCGTAAGAAAGGCATTCCATCGACACTTCCCCGATCCGGTGATCGCCGATCTCAGTCGGGTGTCTTTTGAAGTCCCACCCGGCCTCGGCCCCGGTCCAGGTCTTGGCCAGTTTCTGTTTGAGGGCACATCCAACATTCTCCTCACCCCGCTCGATTATTATCCCGCGAATCAGCAGCAGTTCGGACATGTCGGCGTAGATGTCGGCCAGGATCCGGCGTTGGGTGTCTCCTTGGCCGGATTCTTTCTCATAGATCGCGATCCCGGCAGCGAGGAAGCGTTTGGAAGCAAGGTGGAGATCAAAGTAAAGTTGGAAGACCTTATCGGTCCATGGCTTTCCGGCATCGATCAAATGCCAGATGTATCGAAGATAAAGCTCCCCAAGGGAATGGCAAGTATCTGCCGTTTCGCAGTTTGCTAAATGAGACTTCTCCTGGACGAAAGAGTTGAGGAGGAAGCATTCGGCAAGACGCCAGATTTGCAACTGATTATCTGAAACAGGAACCTCGCTAAGTGCATCTGTGAAACCGCAAAACCCATTTTTCTCGTCGGGTTCTTTTTGGAGATTCCATAAAGGGCTGCGCCAGCCAGGCGCGAGCGGTGTCTCTGGGGGAGAGAAATTGAAAGAGGCATCCATCGCATACTTGCAGAGTTGATTGAAAGATTCGCCAAGTGCCTTGCCGTTCACGGTCGCCTCACACAGCGGTTCTAAACGAATCTTTAATTTGTCGTGAAAATGGAGTGTGGGCAAAAATGTCGAGCAACCTTTAGGTTCGGTAGCTCCCGTCAAGGCATTGTAGAGACGACGCCAGATCACCCGCTTCCAGCCAGATCGAGAAACTGATGCAAAGTCGAGCAGGAAGCGACCCGTGATGGATAGCAGTGCACTAACAGCGCGAGGTTGAAGAACTTTACCCATCTCTTGAGGCTCGATTTTCGAGATTTTTGGGGCCTCGAAGAGGATGGTTTGCAGAGCCCGCTGAGCACCTCGCCAGAATGAACAGAAAGCGAACTCAAGGTGCGCATCCCACTCATTCTTGTTTCCAAACGACTTCTCATGCCCGATCTGAAAAAGCTCAAAAAAGCGTTCGCTTCGGACGATCATTTTTTTGAGATAGAGGTTCGCAGCACCGATTTCGTCACCGCAGGCCGAGTTGAGAATCCGGGCCTGAGAGTAGAAGAGTTCGTATTTGCGAATGTCGGCGGCCTCAGTAATATCTTTGAGAACCTTGAAATTCCGCAGGAATGCGACGAGGCTCTTGCCGATTTCCGAGCGTCGCTCGGCCATATCTCGTGGCTGACTGTCCAGCAAGATGCAGCCGTGTGTAGCGTGGTAGATGTCGCCAAGACCCTCCCAGACAATGGCTGCCATCGAGGTCTGGTATCTCATTCGGGTATCGTAAGTTGGCGAGTTACCCTCGTCTCCTGCGATTTCGTTGATGTGTTTGAGGGCGACGGCATACCAGTCCCAAGCACCGCGGAGGCTTCGACGTCGCATGAGGAATTGTGCGATGTGAATGGCGTTGTCGATGGCAGCGTATCGATCTCCGGTAAAGCGAGCGGCCTGATAGGCGAGATTGAGGTAGTGATACGCGGAGCGGCGTTGGGCGAGTTTTTCGCAGGCGTAGGCGAGGTGTCTGAGCGTATGGCCAAGCCGCCCGGCGGAGTCAAAACCATCGTAGAAGGTGGGGGCGGAACGCTTGCCGAAGAGGCCTTCGGTCTCTGGCGCAAACAACCAAGGGCGCGAGCTTTTGAGAATCTTCCAATTGTTCGAGAACAACGTCGGCCAATTGTTTTGCTGTTCGGGATACAACACGCCGCTCACTTTCTCGTGGAAGAGCGGGGTGCCCTCGCAGTCGGCAATGAGCGGAAGCATTGCCTCGTAGCACCGAAGCGCCTCGATATAGGTCTCTTGCGCGTTGCGCATGTTTCTCGACACCTCGTGCAGGTGGCCGAGGCGATGCAGGATGTCGATTTTGACGGAGGCCATGCGGCGAAGCGGCTCGGTTTTTAGAAGCTCCGATGCGGGTTCGGTCTTGATGCGAAGGACAGCTTGGACGTCTTTTTCGATCACCAGCAAAGCTTCGGTATAGTAGGCGCGGGCGAGGAACACATCTCCCATGCTCTCGTAAATTTTTGCCAGGCGTATCCGCGCCTCGGCAATGCCGGCGGCTTCGGCGTGCTTCTCTGCGAACGAGGCGATGCGGGCTTCGAGTTTGTCAATCTCGTCGTAGTGATCCGCTTGGGTAAAGCGGAGCTCGATTTGATCCGGCCCGAATGCGAGGTAGAGCTTGTCGAGGTCGGCCTTGATCTGGGGAAGGAGGCGGTAAACGTGCGTGCGGCGGTTAACCCGGACGATGACGACGCCCTCGAGGATTTCCAGAATGCGATGAACCAATGTGCGTCCAGGAAACAAATCCTGTCGCCTCGTGAGAAAGCTGGCGTGGTCGAGATCGGACCAATCGAAGCCCCCCTCATAGTGCTTGAGGATGTAGTCGAGGATGTGGAACATTGAGACGAATGCCTTGTCTTCGAGACCTCGAAAAACGCTTTGCTTCGATTCAAGCACCGCGACGATCTCTGCGAAGAAGGTCATTTTTTTCTGCACCGCGTCGCGAACGAAAAGAACGTGGCTGGGGCCTTTTCTGTCTCGTTTGTCAAGCAAGGCTTCGGCCCGCTCGGCCCAATAAGTGTCCATTTTCTCATGCCGCATCTCGGGAATACTCTTGATGCGATCCTGCGGTGCGATCATGCCATAAAATTCACGCAGGATTTTCCTCGGGATGCCGCGCCCCTTGTATGTAAGGTAAAGGATCAATGTGCGCAGCCGCCGGCAGCGGCGTGCCGAGGCAATGCGCTCGGCGGGCTTCGGATCGGGGCCAAGGATGAGATAAAGCCAAGCGTATGGGCCATCACAACCTTGGTCGCTTTCCGGTCGCCCAAGCTTAACACGACGCAACAAGCGGAGAATCAATGTGCGCAGCCGCCGGCAGCGGCGTGCCGAGGCTTTGCGCTTGGCGGGCTTCGGATCGGGGCCAAGGATGGGATAAAGCCAAGCGTATGGGCCATTACAACCTTGGTCGCTTTCCGGTCGCCCAAGCTTAACACGACGCAACAAGCGGAGAATTTCGGATTCAGCCAGGTAGGGTATCACGAGGAGGGCGGTGTTGTAAGCCCAGCTCTCAGGATCGATGCCGATCTCCTTAATGATGCCCTTGAGGAGATTGGAGCGCCATTCGTCGGGGATGGAGGTGCCCCATTTTTTGGTGATGGAGGAGCGCCATTTTTTGGTGATCCATTGCTCGTGAGGACCGAGTGTGGGATCTAGCTCGGCCTTAAAAAGGCTGGGCACGTAGATGTTGACGACAAAGACAGATTCGAGAATGCCCTCGCCTTTGTTCTGGTCTTCCTGCCAAGAGTCGTCGGCATCTTTGCCGGCGATGAAGATATAGTGAGCGCTTCCCTCGGTGAGCAGAAATTTGAGATCCGAGACGATTTTTTTAAGATGTTCGAGTTCAAGTGTCGCCTTGTCAAGATCGCGTGGGCTGGGTGTCAGTTTATCGAGTTCATCGAAAACGAAGATGAGTTGGAAGCCGCAACCCGAGATCTTTTTGATAATCGCATCGAGCCGACGTTGCAGGCTGTGGAGTTCCAGAGGCGGCGACTCGCGCATGTCCTCAACCGACAGAGACGCAACCGGGAGCTTGGCAGCCGACATACCGATACCAGAGGTTTGAACTTGTCCCTTTCGCCGACGGGAGCGAGTTTCTGTTGTGTCGCGCCAGAGTTGCTCGATGTCACTGCGCAGACGCGCACCTCGGTGTTGGGACGGTCGCAGGGATCGGCAGACGAGAACGAGAATTCCCAGACCAACAAACCACTCGGCAAAGCGGGATGCCGCAGGCGCAATCTGGTTGAACCAACTTTGAGGGCCGATATAACTGGCAAGCATACTCGCGACATCTGGAACGAAACCTTTGCTCGCGAGGATTTCCCACCAAAGAATCAATGCCGTGAGAGTCAAGCTGGCTGGCAGTCCGGAGGAAACCAAAGACCAAAGCCGCGAGAAGACCCTGATGGCAAGTCCAAGCGCTGCGTCGGGAACATGCAAGTTGAGCCACGCGCGTAATTTCCGCTGGAGCTGTTCCAAGCTACCGAGCAAAAAATTCTTCCGCTCTTCATGAAGCGCCTCGAGCACCATTTTGGCAAGTTCGATACCGTTGCGCGGCGAACTCAGGTTAAGGCGGAGGATTTTTGGAACCTTGTTGGAGTGATCGCGTCCGCTCCCATTGCTGATGTCGCTAAGTGCCGCGTTGACTAGAGATGACTTGCCTGAGCCGCGATAGCCGGTGACCAGAATGCTGCCGCCCCGGCTTTTGAGCAAAACGGATTTAAGTCGTTCAAGTTGAGGCTTCGGAGCACAGAAAAAATGCTCAGTTTTGTGATCTTCAGAGCCGCTGTCGCTTTCTGACCGCGTTTTTTTGTCACCTGTGGCGTGATGCGAAAAGCGGAAGTCTTTCGCAAGGCCATACCAATAGGCCTCTTTCTCCTGTTGGTGGGGCCAACTTGGCAGAGCGCGGCGAATAGCCTCAATCGGTCGAACCGGCGCGGAAGCGGGGTTTGATTTAGCCGTCGGACACATCGAAGCGGGTTTGTGGTCGTCGGGGATCACCCCGCTTTTTTTTGGACGCTCCACGGCCACCGACGAGGCGGTCGAGGGTATCTGGAACGAAGCGTTCGGCGAATCCGGCGATGAATGCCCAGACGAGGAGGAGGGCGAGGCTAGAACCCGGTGGTGGTGAGGAGGTATCCGCCGCTGACGATGGCTGGGCAGCCGGATCGAAGCTTGCCGCCGGGATGGCTGGCGCGGGAGAGGGAGAGACCTTCGCCGCTTGGGGCAGTGGTATGTCTTGCTTCGAGGAAGCGGAGGCAGATGGCCCCTCGGTAATGAAGGTGTGCCAGTCGAAGCGCGCGGGGAAGGTCGGCACTAACCTGTCCGAGAAGATGCTTTGCGCGACCCCGGAGGCAAAAATGAGGGACAAAATGAGGGCGAAGATCGCTCCCGAGAGCGGGGTGTTCCAATGGTCTCGACGATTGCTCATGTAGCGGGTCGAGTTAAGGATCATCCGGCCTTCGCAGAAGGTTTCTTGGAGTCGGCCCGCCGCGCTCATACACGCACCTAGTGCTCCAAACGTAAGAATGAGAACCAGCGCAAGGGGGTAGTTTGCAGAGGATTGTTCCCTGATTGAGCATAAAAACGTCCAGTCCTCGTGGAGCAGGGAATACAAGAAGCCGATCAAATAAAATCCCAGAACGCATATCAGCGTTGCTATGATTGTGTTGAATGCTATGCCGAGTCGTTTGTGTTCTTGGTGCGGGCGGATGATCTCGATCTCCTGCGTCTCGGTGAGCAGAAACCAAGCCTCGGCGCGGAGGCTCTTTTCGCGGGCCGAGGCGATGTCCTCGGGTTTCTTGGCGGTGTCTTTGGTGGGTTCTTCCGACTGCCGGGCGATGTCTTCGATCATTCGGCGGTATTTTTCGATGAGCGAGGGACCGGCTGTAAGCGAGAAGGAGCTGCGCAGTCCGGCAATCTCCATCTCGAGGCGCCCCACCGGCAGGAGTTCCAATCGAAGACGCTGGGCCACGTAGAGATCGGGCCAGCGAGCGGTGCCTTGTGCAAACTTTGCCCTGATGTCATCGCGCAACTTCCCGTATTTCGGCTCTCCTGATGCTTCTTGGATCAGGAGATCAATGTCGCTGAGGGCGGATTCCAGAAGCGAGCCACCGCAGTTGCCAGGCAGGAGGAGGTCTTGGTCGTAGGTGTTGGTTTTCTTCACGGCGGGTTGTGGCGGAGCGTCGGGTGTATGCGAGGTGGGTGCGCTCATTGCTTGGTTCTCGGCTAGGGGCTGTGGGGTGGTGTTTGGAACTCGGCCAGCGGTGTGAAAAGCATTCTCAAGGTTGTTATTTTACTGTGACGACAGAGCACTTTGCTCAAACAACGGTGCATTTCACTCGGTCAGGGGAGTGTTTTGCTCGCCGAATTGTGCAACGGACTCGGTCGAGCGTGCTCGGAGCACCATCAAGGTAGGAATCTAAGCGGTCAGCGGGATCAATCTGGGTAGAGTGGCGAGACGTTCCATGCCACCCCAAGTTTCGAAGAGTTCGTTGGCATTCTGCTCGATCTTGGCGAGGGCTTGGCCCCGGCTTTTGCCGGTTCCGGGGAAAATGATGTAGAAAATATCTGGCTTGCTCGTGCCGCCTCTGCGGGGGTTCTCGCGAATGCCGAGCCTTCGGGCGAGTTCGATGGAGCCTTCGCCGATTTTGTCCTTCGGACCGAGGTCTGCAACGATGGCGGGGCTGGACTGACCGTTTCCGCGGTTGACAATAAAAGCGTAGTCGCCAAGAAGGGCACGACCTCTTTCCACTCCGGGCACTACTATGAAGGGGATCGCGTCGGAGTCCACATAGCGCGCCGGAACATCGTCCGGTTGGCCAGCATTGACCAGCGCAGTCGTGGAGACGTAATACCCTTTCCAAGGGCCGGAATTTTGAACGACGGGAGCACCGTTCCGTGTCGCGATGCCCCACCAGCGCCATTTGGAATGCGGAGCGTTTGGCTGATCCCTCGGCGGTGCCCCTGCGTTGCGGAGATAGTCTGTGCCGGTGTCGGCTGGGTTGTAGGCATTGGGGGCCCCGTCGGCATTGATCATCATCCCCGCTTGGCAGAACCGTGCTGCCTCACCGAGGCATCCCCAGATGGGCACATATCCAGAAGGGGTTCCGTATTGATGCACGATGACAGGAGATGGCCAAGTGGCTCCGGGAGCGAGAGTGGCGGCACTGGGATCTACAGCGAGAGCACGGCGAATCTCAATATTCATTGTCTCGGCGAGAGAATTTCGGTCGATGCCCTCATACCATCCATAGACAGTGCGAGGATTGTTCGTGAAGACGTTCGCCGGAGTTTCGAGAACGGAATCGCCATTTTTCTTCCAATTGCCGGAAGAGCAATGCAGCACCTTGCTGGCAACTAATTCTCCGTCCTTGTTTGCGGTAGCTGTAACAATACCGATGTGCCCCTGTCCACCACCGGCGTCGCCATAGACGACAATACAGCCAAGTTGGGCGGGACAAGGCGAGAAGAGCCCGACCTCGCTGGCGATGTCTTTGTGAACGGCGGTGGTCTCGATCCAGCCACCGTTGACGTTTTTATAGAAGGGGTTGTCGGTCTTGCGACTGATCCCGAGTGCCCACGCGACGTAGCCGCTACAGTCGCATTGGCCGCCGCCGGCATCGGGAAGTGCGGCGAGCGGCTTCATTCCGCCTTTGCCGAGTTTATATTCCGTTTTCCGTCCGGCAGCAGAGCGGGCACGAGCAAGGAGATCTGAGACGTTCATAAGGTGTTGTTCAGAACAGTTTGGGGGTGGAAACTCGAGTTTCCGAGCGCATCCGCTCTTATTGTTCATTGTTTATCAGTCGGTTATGAGGAAATATTGCGAGCATTTCCAGCGAGGTATGAAATATCTGGGCTAGGTCGGTGATTCGAAAGTTAGGGTCGGTGATGATGGGCATGGGAGTGTTGTCTGGTTTGAGGGGGTGCCGAATGGGAGATGCGGACGTCGACGGAACTTACCAATGTTTGATCGCGTCATAGATTCGGTCTGCTGCAATTTTGTAAGCAGAGCTGATCGGGTGGAACTCGTCGTGCCAGCCGCCGTTTGGAACGCTGTTGCGACAGTCCACGTAGCGCACACGCTGGTTGTGAGCGGCGGCGGCAACTTGCACGACTTCGTTGACGTCATCGACGAGGAGTCGAAGGATGTCGCGCTGGAGTTGGGGGTCGGTGATGCCGATACTCGAAAGGGGTTTGCCGAGCCACGGACCGTTATTGGGAACCGCGTAATCGTAACCGTGACAGATAATGCGGACGTTGGCGTTTTGGTGGAGCACCCTCTCGAAGAGTTGCCGATAGTATCCCGAAATGCGGTCGAGAAAGGCTTGCCAGTTATCTGCGAGATAGTCGCCGGGATCGAGATGGGGTGAAAAAGGCGGGAGCAACGCTGTCAGCCCGGGACCGTCCACCATGTCATTGCCGCCGCCACTGACCAGGAAATAGGACGGCGTCTCGCGCTGAAGCGCGGGATAGAATTCGCCCCGCGCAACCATGCGGGACAGAATATCACCGGCTTCGCTGAAGCAAAGCACGGCCAGATCATCCCGATCCATCAGGTGGTCGATGATATCGTTCAGGACGAATGGATACTGGAACCAAGAGTCCCCTTCGGCGAGGATTCTCACGGGCTGAGCGGCCCCCGGCAAGCGAGCCTGGGCCATCTTGCGAGCGTATTTTTGATGTCGATTCTTTTTGCAAACCCAATTGGCGAGGTTGAGAGCGAGCGCTGACTCCTCCGGGCGGTCGGGGTCGACCTGAACAAGGCGCTCGTTAAGGACAAAAACAGGATCAAGAGATCGTCCGCTGGGTGTCGCCGGGACGAAATAGGGTGCGAGCTCTGCCTCGTCGACATCGGGATCGGAGGCTCGGTCAAGGAGCTGGCTCAGCGTCAACGACGGCGCGGACTCAAGAACGCCTGAATAAGTCGGGGTGCCTTCTTGGAAAGAAATCGCGGGTGCCGTCAATCGGTCTCCCGCGAGAAGCGCGGCGAAATGCTGTGCGGACTTGCTGCCAGGCCGGTTCGCGAGCGAGACCAAACATTCCAACTGAGGCCGAGTCCACGCTCGGGCGGTATCGCAAAGATCCGTGAAAATTGCACTTATGCGAACGCCTTCGTTTGCAATCCAATCGATCTCGCTGTCACGAGTCCCCGGCGAACGCACTCGTCCGTTCCTGAGGAGAACCTGACCGCGTGCGTTTTTCTTCGGCACTCCACTGTGGTGAAGGGCAACGACCTCCCATTGATCGTTGAAGACGGGACTGCCGGAGGAGCCGGGTTCCGTGTCGGCATCATAGTGGACGAAATGCCCGTGCGCAGGATCGAGCACGATGCTGTTTCGCACGGTAAGCATTTTGTGCCGTCCAGCGGGATGCTGGATCAGGCTCACCTTTTCGCCGATGAGAGCTTTCCCGCTCTCTTCGATGAGACGAATGAACTCGTAACTGACGAGCGGCACACCGGAGAAACTCTCGGGTTTGACGGCCACGAGTGTGAAATCCATGTCGAGGTTCGTGTAAAAAAAGCGCTCGCCATCGAGGGGAAAGCACTGTGAGGGCATCGGGCGGAAATGCACATCCTGCTCGAAGCCGAACTCGGCGAAGCTCTCGGTGACATGGGCGACATCGGGGAGGACGTGGTTGTTCGTCAGCAGGAGGCATGGAGAAACCATGAACCCGGTCCCAAGTGAAGGCCGCGCCCCGCCCGGAGGCATGACATTGATGCGGCAGACAGACTTCGAGCGTTGAAGCCCTCGCAGAAGGAAAGTGATCGGTAGAAGATCACTCTCGCCGAGGACACGCTCCAGACCCATCGTGTCGCCGCTCGGAACAAGATCGCGCCGCATTGCCTTCCGGGCTTTTGTATCGCCATCTCGTCGAGGCGCGCGTTTGCGTTTCGTCTCGAAGCGCGAGGCGGCAGCTATCGCTTGTTCAAACTGGCCCGGAAGAAGTGGGGTGTCGATATTCATGCCCGGAAACGTGCTCTAGTCAACTTGGGCGAAGACGAGTTCGGCGTCGGAGCCTTCGGTGCGGAAGTCCGGCGTGTTCTCCAGCGTTTGCAAAACATCGAAATTCTCGGCGCCGATCTCGAGCGGACGGAAGTCGTCGCTGAACCACAGAAATCGAGGTCTGATGCGGCAAAGGCCAAAAAGCGGCGTGCAGCCGTGATCGGACGCGACATTGTAGCCGATCCCCGACGCGTTCGTGACCTTGAGTCCAATCGAGGCGTCGGCCAGGTCGATGTAAGGGACGTCTCCCTCGGCCTCGAACGTAATTGAGGAAGAAGAAGACGACGAGACCGCCAGACTGAGCGAGGCAGCCTCGACGAGATCGGTGACGACGCACCACCCACGTTGCCATTTACTGGCGCGGTAAAGCGCGGTGACTGCGTCGCCCAGTGCCACTTTGTTGTCGATCATCGCGTAGCGGCATCCGGCGGCGTTGAAAAAAACGGAACGTTCGCTGCTGAAATTCACCTCAAGATAGGCTTTGGCGTTAACACCGGTTCCCGTCGGGACAGTCCCTTTGGCGTGCGACTTGACGGAGCTTGACCCCGCGGATGTGAAATTCTTTTGGCTCAGACGGGCGTCTTGAATTTGGCCAAAGTTTACACCGAGCTGACTGATGTTTCCGAGACGGATGAAAATCCGATCTGTTAGCACCCCGTAGTCGCCGAGCGCGACGGGGCGGGAGGGTTCCCAGTTGGCATAGAGAGGTTTGAGGTTTCGATAGATTTCCGTGGTGTAGATTTGAGAGATGCGGCTCATGGGCTTTGGATTGGGTAGAGTGAAACTGAGTGCTTACACGTTTCTATCGTAGGCGGCCCCGCCGGGCACCGATAGCCGGGGACTGTCCGCGATCTGGGGGAGGGAATTTGGGAACTTGTTCGGGGTGATTACCCTATTTACGTAGTGGGGATTTTCTGAAGATAGAGCTTGGCAGGGGGCTTCTGATCGGGCAGGACTTTTGAGACCGGTTGTTCGTAGGCGCGTTAGGAGGTTCGGAATTTTTTAAAAATGAAGCTGATTCACGATGATCTGGGGTTTGGGAAGACGAGGGTGTTGATGTTGGATGATCAGGTCTCGGTAAGGGAGATGGCGGCGGCTATGGTGACGAGCGAGGGGTTGTGCGCGGTCGTGGGGCAGGCTTCTTCGGGGGTGGAGGGGTTGCGGATGTTTCGCAAGTTGCGGCCGGGCGCGGTGATTTTGGCGTTGGCTTTGCCGGAGATGAGCGGGGCGGAAGTTTTACTGGCAATGCGTGAGGAGAATCCGCGTTTGCCGGTGCTGGTTTATTCCGGAACGAAGAGTCAGGATTTGTGGCGTGCGGGTTTGAAGGCGGGTCCGCAGGGGGTCGTGCACAAGACGGAGTCGATGGCGACGCTGCGCGAGGGGGTGACGGCGGTGGTTTCGGGGCAGACGTTTTTTGGGCGGTTTGCGACGACTAAGATGGAGGAGATGCGGATAGGCGGTGAGGCGGAGGAGGGGTTGGCTCCGCGTGCTGCGCACGGTTCTTCAGATGATTGCCGAGGGGCTGAGCACGAAGCAGGTCGCGACGCGGCTGTCGCTATCGCCGAAGACGGTGGAGCATTATCGCACGAAGTTGATGCAAAAAATCGGCGTGAAAGATGTGGCCTCGCTCACGCGCTATGCCCTGCGCTGCGGGCTGGTGGATTGACCTAAAAACCGCGAATGGACGCGAATAAACACGAATAGGTAAGCGATCTGTTCTTTATAAGTTCCTGATTATTCGCGTCTATTCGCGGTTCCATTTTCCCATTGAGGATTAAATTCGGGGAGCGCACGCGCCTCGCGTGCTGTCATTCGCCCTCGCGGATGACTTGTTTTACTTATGGAGTAGCGATTTTTTTGTGGAGTGCGGCTGCGCCGGAGGGTTTGAGGTTTCCAGCGGGGCACTGGAAACTGCACGCGGGGCGCATGCGCTCCCCGGAGTAAATCCTGTTAATCTTATCCGAATTCCCTCCGTTACGCGTCCTTCAGTGTGGAGCGGGCGGTGTCTTTGAGTGCGGCGGTGGCGAGGGTGATGGCGTCTTCGTGGAGGGTGTCCCATTCGGCGGGGGGGCCTTCGATACGGGTGGTCCAGTTTTGGTTGCCGACGGCTCCGGGGACGTTGAAGCGGTCGGGGAGGCCGAAGAGGTCGGTGATCTGGTGGACGGCGAGCCAGGAATTGGAGGCGAAGAGGCCGCGGATGAAGGCGGCGTGGATTTCGGGTGTGAAGGCTTGCGGGACGGGGAGGTCGGGGCAA